>JGI12383J13903_1000001_pt1 | contig 364979 bp, 331 predicted proteins | sample Passage237B_FD_13903 | JGI IMG/M metagenome (IMG submission 13903)
TAAACCGCAGACTCGAGAGGCATGGACTCCCGCTTCGCGAGAGTGACGAAGGAAAGGTGCATCCCCGTCATCCTCGCGCAGCGGGGATCCTTAAACCGCAGACTCGAAGGTATGGAATCCCGCTACGCGAGAGTGACGAAGGGAAGGGTGCATCCCCGTCATCCTCGCGCAGCGGGGATCCTTAAACCGCAGACTCGAGAGGCATGGACTCCCGCTTCGCGAGAGTGACGAAGGAAAGGTGCATCCCCGCCATCCTCGCGCAGCGGGGATCCATAAACCGCAGACTCGAAGACATGGACTCCCGCTACGCGAGAGTGACGAAGGAAGAGTGCAGCCCCGTCATCCTCGCGCATCAGGGATCCATAAACCACAGACTCGAAGACGTGGACTCCCGCTTCGCGAGAGTGACGAAGGAAAGGTGCATCCCCGTCATCCTCGCGCAGCGGGGATCCTTAAACCGCAGACTCGAGAGGCATGGACTCCCGCTTCGCGAGAGTGACGAAGGAAAGGTGCATCCCCGTCATCCTCGCGCAGCGGGGATCCATAAACCGCAGACTCGAAAGGCATGGACTCCCGCTACGCGAGAGTGACGAAGGGAAGGTACAGCCAATAAAGGTGTGAGTCCTGCGAATACCCTAAGCCCACGAGCCATTTCTTAAATTTTTCCAACCCTTGGTCGCCTTGTTTTTAAGGGTGATTGATTCAAAACTTTGAATTAAGAACTCCATGCATTCAGGCGTGGTTTTTTACTGCTTGTGCGGTTGCTGTCGATAGGCAGTCAACCCGCTTTTTACTGAAGATACTCATCATTATGCGCCGAACCAGTCGTCTAACCTTCCCCATGTACCGCATCAAAGTCCTTAATCGCGATAACGATTATCTGCTCGGCTACGCGGTCGATCTTTCCGAAACCGGATTACGCTTGCTCAGCGATACCCTTCAAGAGGTTGATACGCGCCTGCCGTTGCGGCTGAAAATGCGCCTTACGGAAGACGAAATGGCGGTGTTGGATATAGATGCGATCTGCATGTGGTCGCGGGAAAGCAAGAAAAAAGATTTCTTTGAATCGGGCTTCACCCTGACTAAACCTTCACCCGAATACAGCAAGCTGGTTCAGGTGCTGATTGCCGCGCGGGATCAAATAAGAGCTGTAAGTTCACGCTCCGCGAACGTCGATGAATAACATCGACAGCTGCCGCTTAACCCAGCGTACCGAGAACATTGACGCTGACGTTGTCGGGAATCTCGTTTTGCGATATCACGTGTAAGCCCTGGCAAAACACCCGCGCATAACGCGCAAGCAAAGGGCGCAGCTGCGGCACTACGGCAAGAATGGGCGGATGCCCCTCTTTGCGCAGTTTTTCTTTCACCACCGGCATGGTGGTCTGCAACTGGTTGAGCAGGTTGGGTTCAACCGGAATATTGTCGAGACTCACAGGCCCCGCTTGCTGGGCAATAGTGAGTGCGCTGAGCAGGGTATTTTCGAGGTTGTTATCCAACACAAACACCGAAATCTCCGTACGCTCTCCGGCGATGCTCGTCATAATGCTGCGGCGCAAGGCGTAGCGCACATCAGACGCCAGCAACACCGGATCTTTGGTGGTTTCGCTGCCTTCCACCAGCGCCGTAGCGACGGTGACAATGTCCTTCAGCGACACTTCTTCCTGCATTAGCTGGCGATAAACGCGATATTGCTGGGTCAGGCTGAGCTGGCCTTTGAGCGTCTCTGCCAGCTTTGGTGACACCAGCGCCAAACGCTGCATCAACTGGTCGACATCATCAAGTTTGAGAATATCGGGTAGGTGCGCACGGATGACCTTGTTCAAATGAGTCGCCACCACGCTGGCGCAATCGATCACCTGATAACCCAGATTAAGCGCGCGAGCTTTATCGGCAGGTTCAATCCACACCACCGGCATGCGGTAAGCCGGATCTGTCCCCAAAATGCCGTCCACTTCGCCGTAGATTTCGGGGGAGGGAATTGCCATCAAACGATCGGCGTGCAGCTCGGCTCCGTCGATGCGTTCGCCGTTGATATAGATACTGTACTGGGAGGCCTTCAAGCGCAGGCTGTCGCGGATCTGGATTTCCGGCAGCAGAAAGCCGAGGTTTTCCGACAGGGTTCGCCGCACGCCGCGCACGCGCTGCACCAGGGGCGCGCCCGAGGCTTCATTCACCAGACTGACCAATTTATAGCCGAGCGAAATGGATAATCGCTCAACCACCGGAATATCGTCCCACACCAGACTCTGCGCACGTTCCTGTTCCATCGCTTTGCTGATTGCATCCAGCTTTTCCTGACTGGGCGTATCCACCGGCGGCCCTTTGCGCGCCACACACCAGCCGATAAACCCTATCAACCCACCGAAGCCCAGAAACGCCATATGCGGCATACCTGGCACCAAACCTATAACCGCCAGAATCCCGGCTACGGTATAGAGCGTGGAGGGTGATGCCAGTAATTGGCGGTGAACCTGGGTGGTAATGTCTGAGGATTCGTTGATGCGAGTAACGATAATCGCCGCCGCGGTGGACAGTAAGATCGCTGGAATCTGCGCGACCAGACCATCACCAATCGACAGTAGCGCATATTGCTGGAAAGCGTCACCCGCGCTCAATCCATGAACAAATATGCCGATGGCAAAACCACCGAACAGGTTAATCAGCAGAATCAAAATTCCGGCAATTGCATCGCCGCGCACAAATTTGGAGGCACCATCCATAGCGCTGTAAAAGTCGGCTTCTTTGGCAATTTCCTGGCGGCGTGCCTTGGCTTCATTCTGGTTAATCAAACCGGCGTTGAGGTCGGCGTCAATCGCCATTTGCTTGCCGGGCAGGGCGTCCAGGGTAAAACGCGCCGTCACCTCGGAAATACGTTCGCCACCTTTGGTGATAACGATAAAGTTCACGATCATCAAAATGATGAAGACCACCAGACCGACAATAAAATTGCCGCCGATGACCACTTCACCAAAGGCTTCGATCACTTTACCGGCCGCTCCTGCTCCCGTGTGTCCTTCCAGCAATACGACGCGCGTGGACGCCACGTTCAAACACAAACGCAATAAAGTGGTAACCAGAATCACCGTGGGGAACAGCGAGAAATCCAGTGGGCTACGCGACGAGACGCTCACCAGCAGCACCAGCACCGCCATGGCAATATTGAAAGTAAATAGAACATCGAGCAGCTGCGGCGGCAGCGGCAAAACGATCATCGCCAGGATCGACAAAATAAGCAGGGGAATCCCGATACGGCCACTGCGGAAGGTCGAAGCAAGTTGATTTAATAAAGTCATGGTTATGCCTGGTTCGCCATGCTGGCTGGAATATTAAGGTTGTCCGGTAGTTGCGGTTTGGCTCGACGCCCCTGACGGTAGGCCCGTAGCTGCAAAACGTAGGTCAACACGTGAGCTACGGCGGTGTAGAGCGGCGCTGGAATCTGTTGGTTGACCTGGGTCGTAAAATAAATCGCGCGCGCCAGAGGCGGCAGTTCAATCACTTCCAATTCGTGGCCCGCGGCGATCTTACGAATATAGAGGGCCATTTCATCGGCACCTTTGGCCAGCACATAAGGCGCTTGGGCTTTTTTGGGATCGTATTTCAACGCCACCGCGTAGTGTTGCGGGTTGACTATGACCACATCGGCTTTTTTCAGCACATGGTTAACCTGTCGCTGCAGCAACTGGCGCTGCAACTGTTTAATACGTGCTTTAACTTCCGGCCGGCCTTCTTGATTTTTGTGTTCTTCTTTGCGTTCTTGTTTGGTCATCCGCATTTTCTTGAGAAAGAAAAATCGTTGCAGTGGAATATCGATAAACGAAAACACCACAAACACCAGCAACAGCACCAGCATCAGGTTGAACGCCAGCGACAAGGCACTGCCAATAGCATTTAACAGATTAGTACGTTGGAGAGCGATCAGCTGCGGAATCGCATCGACGATCAAATACCAGGCCGCCGTCAGCAACACCAAAATCTTGAGCACCGATTTGGCCAGCTCGGCCCAGTTCTGCATCGACACTATGCGTCCCAGACCGGTAATCGGATTGAGCTTGCTGAATTTGGGATAAAAATTCTTACCCGCAAAAACCCATCCACCGGGCACTAGGGATAGTGTCACCACCAGCAGCGGGGTAATCAGCAGGGGCATTAACAAGGTAATAAACAGCACCAGATTGTGTGCCAGTATCAGGGGCAGATCGTCCAGGCCCACTTCGCTGTTGTAGAAATTTATATAGGACAGGCGAAAACTTTCCTGCAGAAGCTCGTAAAAAAACACCACAAAAAATTTTAGTACAAACAGCGTGGCAAGCAGCGAAACAGTAGTCGCCAGATCTTTGGAGCGCGCCACCTGGCCTTCGGTTTTGCTCTTTTTGAGTTTGTGTTCCGAGGCCTCTTCGGTTTTTTCCTGGGAGCTGTTCTCTTCAGACACGGTGCGCCTCCTGCAGGATAGCGCCAATATTGTCGAGCAGGGTGCGCGTCAGATGGAGGTAGGCTTCGGTCAGATTAGGCAGCGTCAGGTAAACACACAGCAAGCCCATCAAAATGGTAATCGGGAAACCCAGCGAGAACAGGTTCATCGCTGGCGAAATACGGTTCAGCAGACCAAAACTGAACTGCACCAGCGTCATACAAAAAACCACCGGCAAGGTAATCAGCACGGCGGCGGAAAATACCCAGGCGATGGAGAACACAAAACTGGCGACGCTGAGAAACTGCAGGCCACTGCCAATCGGCCAGTAAATAAAGCTCTGGTAGAGCACACTGACGGTGAGCAGATGGCCGTCGATGGAAAAAAACAGAAACACCAGCAGGATGAAATACACCTGATACACAATCGACGATGACGAAACACCGTTCATCGGGTCGTTGTAGCGCGCCATGCTCATACCCATCTGGGTCGATACGACTTCGCCGATCACCATAAAAATGGTGAATACCAATTGCAGCGCCAAGCCCAACAGCACACCAAACAAGATTTGTTCGAAGGCAGTCATCAACCCGCGCAGCGATAGCGGATCTATCACCGGCGGTTGGGGTAAGGCCGCCCCCAAGGCAATGGTCAGCGCCAAGGCGAGCAGCACCCGCACTCGAATGGAAATGGACTTGTGATTAAACAGCGGTGCCATGCTGAACACAGCGAGTATGCGGCAGAAAGGCCACCAGTAGGCTTGCAGCAGATGCAGGTATTGGCTGGCTTCAAAGAGCGGTGCGTTCACGGGCACTAACCAACGAGCATACCTGCCTGCTTGAAGATTTCGATAAACAGGTCTTTCAAGGTTTGCAGAATCCAGTTTCCGGCAAACAGCAACATGCCCAGGGTGATCAGCAAGCGCGGCAGAAAGCTCAGCATCTGCTCGTTAATCTGGGTTGCGGCCTGAAAAACGCTGACGATCAAGCCACCGATCAAACTGGGCACAATCAGCACGCACACAATCAAGGCGGTGATATAGACCGCATTGGCAACTATGGTAACGGCGGCTTCGGAGGTGAGCATGCAAGCAGTTCCTAGCTAAAAGGGCTGAATACTGGTGGCGAGGGTGCCGACCAATAAGGTCCAGCCGTCGACCAGTACAAATACCATCAGTTTGAAGGGCAGGGAGATCATCATGGGCGAGAGCATCATCATACCCATCGCCATCAGGACGCTGGCGACCACCAGATCGATCACCAGAAACGGCACAAAGATCATAAAGCCGAGCTGAAAGGCGGTTTTGAGTTCACTCAGGACAAATGCGGGCAGCAAGACAAAGAAATCCAGCTCGCTGAGATCAGCCGGCACTTCTTCGCCCGCCAGGGCAATCATGGTGTCCAGCGAAGTTTTGCTGGTTTGCGCCAGCATAAAACCGCTCATCACGGTTTTTGCCCGGCTCAACCCCTCGGTTAAGGTGATTTGATCCTGTTCGAAGGGCGCAAAGGCCTGGGTGTAGATTTCCTGCGCGACCGGGCGCATCACCATCAACGACAGGCACAAGGCCACACCGATCAATACGCTGTTCGGCGGGCTTTGCTGCAAGCCAATGGCTTGGCGCAGTATCGCCAGCACTATGATGAAGCGGGTAAAGCAGGTCATCATCATCAACATCGCGGGCAGAAAGCCCAGCAAGGTCATGATGACCAGAATCTGCAGCTTGACGCTCAGTTCCTGACCATTGGCCGTGTCGTTGATGCTCAACAACGAAATATCGCCACCCTGCGCCTGTGCCAGTGGCGCAATAAACCCCATACCCAGCAACAACAGGCTGAGGGCGGTCTGTTGCAGGGTTTTCATGACGTCAGATCGTTCAGGCTCGCGCCGCTGAGTTCGACAATGCGCAGACCGTAGTTGCCGTTGACGACCACCACTTCTGCTTTGGCAAAGAGCGCGCCGTTGACCTTAACGTCGAGCGGATCACCCGCCAGTTTGTCCAGGGCAATCACGCTGTTGGCGTCGACTTCCATCAGGTCTTTTAACGGAATCTCCGTGGAAGCGACTTCCAGCGTTACGTTCACCGGAATCTTGCCGAAGAAACTCAGGTCTTGCTGGGGCAGTTGCACCGTGCCAACCGGCGGCTTTTCGGATGCAAGCATGCCAAGGTCGGTATCGGCATCTTTGATTAAATTGTCGAATTCGCTCTCGGAAATTTGGCTGTTCATGGTTTTTTTACGCTTTCAAGAGAGGTTAAAAGTAAGGAGCCGCCATCTTCAAAGATGGTGCCGCGAAAAAGTTTTTGTTGGTTGATCATCACATCGCAGCGCTCTTGCAAACGCACCGTCACTATGTCCCCCAGGCGCAACCCGAGGACTTCGGACAGTGGCATTTGTAAGGCCGCAACTACGCAATTGAGCCGCACCGGCAGATGTTTGATCTGCTCAAGGGGATTCACCACAGCTTGATTGGCCACGGGCTTGGCCATCCGGCTGGTCAATTCGTCAACCAGATGGGTATCCAGATATATAAAGATGGAAGACTGCTTATTACTGATGTGGCTGGTGTACTGAAACTCGGCAACGTATTCCCACTGGGTTTCGTCGTAGGCGTTTTCGTAGCAGGTCAACTCGCCTAGGGTGGCACCGCCGAGAATCGAACGGGCAAACAGCTGGGCGATATCTCTCCCCAGGCGAGTGCGCATGCGCTGCTCTGACACGCTGATCGGTGGCTCGCTCTGATTCGGCAGGCGGCTACCGCCGTAGTAACACTCCAGCACTTCGGTCAACAGACATCGATCTATGGCAAAACCCACCCGGCCAAATGCCGAATGATAAATACACTCCGCTTCCTGCTCGCGCCCCTCGTGAACTTCCGCCTTGTTGAATTCCAGATTGATGCGGTAGTTGCCTAAAAAATAGTCACTGACAATACGCGGATGCTTGGCGGCGAGCTCTTTGATGAATTGCGGGATCTTGTGATAGTGCCGGCCCAGCTTCAGCGGTTTAAGCCGCGTCAGACTTTCAAGAGGCACGTCATGCTGGACTTTCGCATTACCGGTCATTAAGGACTCGTTCCTGATAGCGATTGGCTTGCTGGGTTCTTGGCTGATCAGAGTCAAGCTTGACTTCGGATCAGGTGAACAGGTGATGGCAAAGCCGGCGCGGTTATATCGTTATTTCTACAAAATTCCACAGACGGCTAGGTCACATTGAAGGTTCTGCGACCAGAGTTGCGTCACCTTGCAATCGAGTATAGGAACCGGGTTCCGGGAAATTAAATCAAGAGACATCAAGAGATATCAAAAGCTGTTTTTTAGAGGATTTATGCGGGGCTGAGCCCGTTTGAGATCTTTTGATTTAAAACTTTTTGAAGGGCGCTGCTATGTTTCAGACACGCCGGTGTAATGCGTGACCCATCACACCACGAGTGTGAATGAAACAGAAACTGGTGCTGTGTCGACTCGACATCCGGTGGTCAGCATCAGCCGGCCAATAAAACCAACAACGTTGACTATGGGACGAAGCACACGTTTCTCCCGTCGGATAAAAAGACAGGTAGCACCTTGAAGCATTCCAGCCCATCCAAGAATTATGCCTGCGACGTGTCGTTCAACGTGGCGTACGATGAACGGTCGACAAAACACCAAGTAGTGATTCTGGGACAGACCGGTGAGAACAGCTATAGCCTGCTGGCCAACGAATTGCGCCGCCAGGACTGCCAGATATCCTGCTTTAACAACTACACCGATCTGGACAGCGCCACCTTGAATCAGGCCAGTCTGGTGTTTGTGTTTGTCAGCGGCTTGCCAGCCCATGTGCTTTATGCGCAGATCGGCGCCATGTTGCGCGTTACCAGCAATATCAGCGTTATTCCTATTGTGGAATACGCGGATCAGGAAAAAGCCGCGGCGCTGCTCGAACTCGGCTGTGTGGATTACCTGCTTTCGCCGTTCAGCGAAACCCAATTAACCGCCTTGCTGAAACGCCACCAATCGGCTTTGGCGGCAGAAGAAAGTTTTGTCACCTGTTCCCAGGCCGGTCGTCGCCTGTTGGCGATGGCACAGCGTGTAGCTCCCACACGCGCGCCTATACTGATTACCGGTGAAACCGGCACCGGTAAAGAATTGATGGCGCGCTATATCCACCGTTTTTCGGCCAGTCATGACGCACCTTTTGTTGCAGTCAACTGCGCCGCCATTCCTGAACAGATGCTCGAATCGATTTTGTTCGGCCACGAGCGCGGTGCCTTTACTGGCGCCACGGCGGCTCAGCCGGGCAAATTTGAACTCGCCAATGGCGGCACGCTGCTGCTTGATGAGATCGGTGAACTGCCCTTGGGACTGCAAGCCAAATTGCTGCGCGTGCTGCAGGAACAACGGGTAGAACGCCTGGGTGGGCGCAAAGAAATCCCCCTTGATGTGCGCATCATCGCCGCCACCAACCGCGATTTACAGGTGGAAGTCGCCGAAGGCCGGTTCCGCGCCGACTTGCTGTTTCGCCTCGACGTGCTGCCTCTGCACATCGCCCCTCTGCGCGAGCGCAAAGAAGATGTTTTGCCTTTGGCGCGCCGCTTTATTCGTAAATACGCCCCCCATGAAGGTCAGGACAATCTGCTGACCGAAGAAGCCTGTCGGGCGCTTCTGGCGCACGATTGGCCGGGCAACGTGCGCGAGTTGGAAAACATTCTGCAGCGCGCGCTGGTATTGCGTAACGGCCTCTTCATTCAAGCCCAGGATCTCGGCCTCGAAACGGTGACCGCAACAGCACGCCAAGCACAGCCCCTGTCAGTGGCCGTGTCCTTAGCAGCCCCACTTGAAGGCGGCGGCAAAGCCGCGTTACGCGCCAGCGGCAAGCTGGCTGAGTATCACCACGTGATCGAAACCATAAAAAAATTTGGCGGCCACAAAACCAAAGCCGCCGAAAGTCTGGGTATGACTCCCCGAGCACTGCGTTATCGCCTCAACGCCATGCGCGAACAAGGCATTCAAATACCTCTAAACGATTAACCCGACGACCTGTCAGGAGAGCCCAAAATGAACCCAATCATGCAGGTGCAGCAAGATCTGCTGACTCGGATGGATAGCATCAAGAATCTGTCAGACATGGGGCCAATCAAGCCTGCCCAGCTGTTTGAAAGTCATGTACCGCAAGCCAGTTTTACAACGGCCTTTACTGACATCATCAAAGCGGTGGACAACCAGCAGCACCACGCCGCCGCCTTGGCCGCTGCAGTGGACAGCGGTAAAAGTGACGACCTGGTGGGCGCCATGATCGAAAGCCAGAAAGCCAGCGTGTCGTTCTCCGCGCTGTTACAAGTGCGCAACAAGCTTACCAACGCGTTCGAAGAAATTATGCGAACACCTCTGTGACAGCTATAGGGTTCAAACATGTTGGAAGCAATTAAAACCTGGCTGCCCGCAGGGGGAATCAAGCCCGATCCGCGCCTGGGGATGCTGGCAATAGCCTTTATCGCCGCACTGGTGGCGGTGAGCGTGGTGGTGTATCTGTGGCGCGATCAGGGTTCATTTCGCGCATTGTATGGCGCGGGCGAATCCTTTCCCGCAGCCGAAGTTATGCAGGTGCTGGATAGCGAAGGGGTGAAATATCGTTTGCACCCGCAAAGCGGCCAGATTCTGGTCCATGAAGACCAACTGGCGCGGGCGCGCATGACGCTGACCGCCAAAGGTGTTCAGGTTGCAGTACCGGCAGGTTACGAACTCTTCGACAAAGACGAGCCGCTGGGCACAAGCCAATTCGTGCAGGACGTGCGTCTGAAACGCAGTCTGGAAGGCGAACTGGCTCGCACGATCATGACACTCAAGGGTGTGGATGCGGCGCGCGTGCATCTGGCTCTGAGTGAAAACAGCTCTTTTGTGATCAGCAAGCGCGAACCGGCCAAAGCCTCGATCATGCTGCAACTGGCGGCGGGTTACCGGCTCACGCCGGATCAAGTAGTGGCGGTGGTGGATCTGGTCGCCAACAGTGTGCCGCAACTTGAAAAAACCAATATCAGTGTGGTCGATCAGCACGGCGTGCTGCTGTCACGCGGAATCAATCATACCAACGGTCCGGTACAGAACTGGCAGCTGGTAGACGACTTCCAACAAAAAACAGTCAGTAATGTCGAACAAGTGCTGGCACCGGTGCTCGGCAGCGGCAATTATCGTGTCAGCGTTTCCGCCGAAATCAATTTCAGCCAGCGCGAAGAAACCCTGCAGACCTATGGCAGCGATCCGCGCGTACGCAACGAGAACCTGCGCGACGAAAGCGTGCTCGATCAGCTGGCATTAGGCGTTCCCGGCTCGCTCTCCAACCGTCCTCCTATTGCTCCTAACGCCAACAATAAAACCAAAGGTGAAGAAGGCGCCGTGCAAACGGACAATAAGGCGGCGACATCGCTGCGCAAAGAGTCCAACCGGCAAATCGATTACGACCAAAGCATCACCCATATCAAACACGCCCCATTCGCATTGGTTCGCCAGAGCATTGCGGTTGTATTGAATGCCAACAGCGCACCTGAGGGCGGCTGGACACCTGAAGCACAGGCAGAGCTGGAAGCCCTGGTGAAAAGTGCGGCGGGATTTAATGAAGCGCGCGGTGATCTGCTTACTTTGAATTTCTTTCCCTTTACCGATGCCAGCGTGCCTGTGGAAGTCGTGCCCTGGTGGCAGACCAAACAGGTTCTCGACCTCACCAAACTGGGCATTCTCGGGCTCTTCAGTCTGTTGTTGCTGCTTACCGTGGTACGCCCTGCGTTGCGTAGTCTGATCAATGCCAGTCAGGCAAAAGCTGACGCGCGCGACGCATCTGTGTTCCTCATCAACGAGCGGGCCGAAGCTATGCGTAACGGTTCTCTGGTGGTGGAAACCAACACACCCAACATCCTGGGCGAGCTGAACCCGCTCTCGGAAATTCGCTTACCAGCACCCGGTTCCGGACTGGAATTACAGATGGAACATTTGCAAATGCTGGCGCAAAACGATCCTGAGCGCGTCTCCGAAGTCATCAAACAGTGGATTGGAAGAAATGAAAGAAGCCTTAACCCCGTCTGACGAACAAGGTACATCTGCGAAGAGCGAGCTGAAAAATCGTGCACTGAGTTCGCGTTCTCTGAGCCCGGTGGAGCAGGCCGCGATCCTGATGCTGAGCATGAGTGATTCCGCCGCGGCGGGCGTATTGCGACATTTTTCCCGCGAAGAGATTGTCGCAATCAGTCAGGCCATGGCACGCGTCAATAACGTCAAGCGACCTATGGTGTCAGAGGTCATCAGTCGTTTCTTTGAAGACTTTAAAGAACAGAGCAGCATCAAAGGCGCTTCGCGCAGTTACTTGGCGGGCATGCTCAGCAAAGCCCTGGGCAGCGACATCACTCGCGGCTTGCTCGACAGCATTTACGGCGAAGAAATCCGCGCCAAAATGGCCAAGATGGAGTGGATCGATCCCAAGCAATTTGCTGCCCTGATCGCTAAAGAACACGCCCAGATGCAAGCTGTTTTCCTGGCGTTTCTGCCGCCGGGGATGGCCTCCGAAGTGCTTGAATGTATGCCGACCGAAAGTCAGGACGAGCTGCTGTATCGCATCGCCAATCTTTCTGAAGTGAATCGCGATGTCATCGCCGAACTGGAACAGTTGATTGAGCGCAGTGTTGCCGTGCTTTCGACCCAGGGTTCGCGTGTGCGCGGAGTGAAACAGGTAGCGGACATCATGAATCGCTTTAAAGGTAACCGTGATCAGATGTTCGAACTGCTGCGCGCGCACGACGGCGAGCTGGTCGAACAGATTGAAGATGAAATGTACGATTTCTTTATCCTGTCGCGTCAAACCAGTGAGGTTCTTCAGAAGCTGCTGGAGGTTATCCCGCTGGAAGAATGGGTAGTTGCCCTAAAAGGTGCCGAACCGGCCCTGGTCAGAGCCATTCAAGGCGCTATGCCACGTCGCCAGGCGCAGCAGATGGAGTCCATCAGCCGTCGCCAGGGCCCAGTGCCATTGAGCCGAGTAGAGCAGGTTCGTAAAGACATTATGGGCGTCGTTCGTGAAATGTCCGCCAATGGCGAGTTGCAGATTCAACTGTTCCGCGAACAAACCGTAGAGTGAGTAGGTGGCGATGACGATCAAAGTGATCAAAGGCGCCGGCCATAACTGGCGACCCTACCGATTTCCCCCGCGCAGCAGCCAAACACAGGTTAATTGGGGCAATCCGGAAGCCTTACAGCGCGCCATTGCCGATGGCTTTCAAGAAGGCAGTGAAAAAGGCTATCAACAAGGTCTGGAGCAGGGTCGGGTAGCAGGTGAGCGCGAGGGCTATGAAAAAGGGCGGCTCGAAGGCTTTCAGCAAGGCCGTGAGGAAGGACGAGAGCAGGGCAAACGCTTGTTCGAGGAAGCCAGTCAGCCACTCGAACAGATCAGCGCGCAGCTGCGTCAATTTCTTAATGATTTCGAGCGCAAACGCCGTCAGGAATTACTCGAACTGGTGAAAAAGGTTGCGCAACAGGTCATCCGGTGCGAGCTGACTTTGCACCCCTCACAACTGCTGGCGCTGGTTGAAGAAGCGCTGGCGGCTATGCCCGCAGACCATGGCGAGGTTCGCGTTCTGCTGAATCCGGAAGAGTGCGCGCGGATTAAAGATCTGGCACCTGAGCGCGCTGCGCTCTGGCGCTTGGTGCCCGACGACAATCTGGCACTGGGTGAGTGCCGCGTCGTTACAGCGCAGGCGGAAGCCGATATAGGTTGCCAGCAGCGCCTTGACTCGTGCATGGAAACCCTGGCTGCACATATGCAGCTGAGCGAGGATTGAAATCGTGTTGGAAAGCTTCAAGCTCGATGACGCGCTGCGCTCGCTCGATAATGTGCAACTCGCCAAAATCAGCGGCCGGCTGGTGCGCGTCTCCGGTATGTTGCTGGAAAGCCAAGGCTGCCAGCGCATGACCGGGCAGCGCTGTTTGGTCGAACAAGCTGACGGCTCCATGCTGGAGGCGCAGGTGGTGGGTTTCAATCGTGAAATCAGCTACCTGATGCCATTCAAAAAACCCATCGGCCTGAGTGCCGGCTCGCGGGTGTTTCCCGGCAAAGATGAAGTCACCTTGCAGATAGACGACTCCTGGCTGGGGCGTGTGATCAATGGCTTGGGTGAACCCCTGGATGATCGAGGAAAACTCACCGGCCGCGACCCATTACCCACTGAATTACCCCGCGTCAATCCACTCAAACGCAGACCGGTTTCCGAACCTCTCGATGTTGGCGTACGCGCCATTAACGCTATGCTGACCGTGGGCAAAGGTCAGCGCGTGGGGTTATTTGCCGGCAGCGGCGTCGGCAAAAGCGTGCTGCTGGGTATGATTACCCGGCAGACCAAAGCCGACGTGGTAGTCGTGGGTTTGATCGGTGAACGCGGGCGCGAAGTACAGGAGTTTCTCCTGCATTCCCTCGGCGAAGAGGGCTTGCGCAAAGCGGTAGTTGTAGTGGCGCCCGCCAATGAATCGCCCTTGATGCGCCTGAAAGCCACAGAGTTATGTCACACCATCGCCGGTTATTTTCGTGATCAGGGCAAAGATGTTCTGCTGCTGGTCGATTCTCTTACCCGTTATGCCATGGCGCAGCGTGAAATTGCGCTGGCGCTCGGCGAACCGCCTGCAACCAAAGGCTATCCGCCATCCGTATTCGGCATGTTGCCCGAATTGGTTGAAAGCGCCGGGAACGGCGAGAGCGAGCAGGGCAGTTTGAGCGCACTCTATACTGTATTGGCCGAGGGCGACGACCAACAGGATCCGATCGTCGATTGTGCACGCGCAATTCTTGATGGCCACATTGTGTTATCGCGGCGCCTGGCTGATGTCGGCCATTATCCGGCCATAGATATCGCAGCCTCAGTAAGCCGCTGCATGAGTCAGGTGGGAGAACGTTCGCATCTTTCGGCGGCCCGACAATTAAAAGAGCTGTACAGCACTTACGAAAAGATCAAAGAACTGATTCCGCTCGGCGGCTATACCCCGGGAATGGATGCTAAAACGGATCGCGCGGTACAGCTGGCGCCGGCGATCGAGCGCTTTTTACGGCAGGAAGTCACTAGCGGCGCTGATCTCGGGCAGAGCATTGGTATGTTGCAAAGCATCGTAAACAGGTAAATAGCGATGAAAGAACAGATTGATGTTTTGGCTCGTCTGGCACGTTTGCGCAATAACAAAGTGCAGGAAATGCTCGGGCGGGTAAATTACCAGCAGGGTTTGTGTCAGCGCTATCGCAATAACATTGCCGGCCTGACCCGGCTGTGCACGATTACCGCGCCTATGACCACCCCGTTGCAGCGCGACAATCAGCAAAAGTACAAAGCCACCTTACATAAAATGCTTGAGCTGCAAAGACGCGAATTGACTTTGGCGGAAGAGAATCTCGCCAGGATCCAGAGCGAACTGCTGGCCGCCATGCGTGGTGAAAAGATCATCAGCCATGTGCTCGAAGCTAAAATGGCGCAGTGGCAGCAGGCCCTCGCACAGCAGGAACAAAAAATTCAGGATGGCCTCGCTGCCCAAACTTGGTGGCGTGCACAAGGGGTTTAGAGAAAGGGGCACGGCAAAATAGCCGGGTTAGCTCGCGCGTAATTCGCAGCCAATGCATACACTTAATCAAGCGCTGGTGCTGATCAGCGGATAAATTTTAAATTTCTATTTAAGGCGTTGCCCCGGATGGTCGCTTATAACTAGCAGTACCAAATTTTTGCAGGACAAATCATGGAAATCACCAGACAACTTACGCCCGGCTATACGCTTCCCAGCGATGCGACGGCACCCGCTAAACTTGACGCGTCGACGCCTGCTAAAACAGACGCCAGCACTGATGCAAAATCCAATGAAGTTCGCCTGGATGTGCTCCAGGATGCAATGCGGAGCCTGCCGGATGTCGATATGGACAAAGTAGCGGCTGCGAAACAAGCGCTGTTACGTGGCGATATCAACACCGATATAGCCTCGCTCGCGAGCAGCATCCTCAGCTATCACAAAGGTAGTGATGTGTGAACCGACGTGAGCAGCTGCTACAGGTTCTGGAACGCGACATCCAACAGGACTGCGTCGATTACCCGGGCTTGCACGGTTTGATGCAGGACCTTTATCAGCAGTTGCTTGAACGCAATAGTGCAGCCATCGAACGCATCAATGCTCAGATCAACCTTGTGCTGGAAGAGGTCCGCGCACGCACCGAGCGGCGCAGCAAAATTCTTGCTGCGTTTGGTCTGGGCACCGGCGCGGAGGCAATGAAGCGAGCGTTTTTACTCTTCTCCGACAGTCGCCGCAAAGCCTTGCAGCAACAGTGGCAGGAACTGGCCGAATTGGTTAAGCAAGCCAAGCAGTTGAATGAACGCAACGGCAAATTGTTGGCCATGCACAACGACATCCTCAATCAGCTGCTCGCTGCCGATCGCGACCCGCAGGTATATACCCCTCAGTATCTCTGAGACCTCCAACTCCTAATCCAATCTAAAGTGTGCTGATTCGCTACTTGGCAGTTCAACTCCTGCCACATGCGCATCTATTTCTATTTCCCGTTTTCTTTCCTTAACCAAACACCTTTTCTTGTCGCCTATTGAAAACAACAGCCCCTGTCGACAAGGCGGAAGCAGTCCTTCCTCTTTGCGTCGGTGAGTCAGCGAGCGGAAGCAGTTTTTCTGCCTGTAACGGGTGAAACGCCCTAAAAACACAGCTTTTTTCCTTGGCCTTGATATTGCTATCACCCAATTCAGAGGAGTAATTCCACATGGCGATAGATTCCGATTACGTAAAACAGATGTCTTCTCAGCTGGCGCAATACGAAGTGCAGGCATCCATTGCCAAAGCAGAGCGTAATGAAGCCAATTACAAGGCCCAGCTCAATGCTGTGACTTCGCTGGAAAGTGCGCTCAAGACGTTCAGTTCAGCAGTTAAAGGCTTGAACAGCGTCAGCAGCACCATGCTGGTGAACAAAGCCACCATGAGCCAGGAAGGCTACGCCACTGCGAACGTGGGCACTAAAGCCATTCCCGGAAATTACGACTTTTTTGTGCAACAGCTCGCCAGTCGTCATCAATTAGCAGTGACCGGTTTAGCGGAAGACGATATTGGCACTAATACCGGTTCCTTGATTATCGGGCAGGGGGCTGAGAGTTTCACGATTGACCTGAGCACTGTTGATAAGGATAACGACGGCAAGAATTCTCTGGCTGAATTAGCTGCAGCCATTAACAGCGCGGCGGACAACACTGGCGTAAAAGCGACTCTGGTACGCAGTAACGGCCAGGTTTCATTAGTACTGGCAAGCGAAGAAACAGGTTTAGCCAATGCAATCACGCTTGCAACGTCCGGCACAGGCAACGCCACTTTTGATACGCAAATAGGCGCCGCAACCGAGTTAAGCGCGGCAAAAGATGCTGAAGTTCGCTTAGGTGGCGAAAACGGCATGTTGCTTACCAATTCAAGCAACACCTTCAACAATATTATTGAGGGCGTAACCCTGACGTTTAACAAGGCGCATGCTCCCGGTGAAGCCGCGCTGAACATCGACATCGGCCAGGATCAGGCAGCCACCAAAACCAAAGCCCAGACCTTTGTCAACGCTTTTAACGCGTTAATGAGCAGTTTTGATTCGCTCACTGGTAGCGGTAGTGAAACCACCGCACGCGGCCCGCTGGCGGGCGACGCAACGATTCGCTCTATTGAAAGTATGCTCAATCAGGCAATCCGCAAAAGTTTTGGCGGTATGACATTAATGGAATTCGGCATAGTTTCCGACCGCAATGGTCAGCTGACCATTGATACGGCGCGCTTCAATAAAGCAATTGAAAATAATCCGGAGGGCTTCGAGAAGCTGTTTACCGAAAAAGGCAACTTGCTCGACAGCGTCGACAAAAATCTAGCGGTTTACACCAGCAGCACCGGCTTGATGAAAACCCGTAAAGAAAGTTTGAACAAAATGTTGCGCCAAGTGGATGTGCAGTTCGACGCCATCCAGAAGCAATACGATAACTACTACAACCGTTATCTCAAGCAATACACCAACATGATGCAAATCATGGCCTCCATGGAACAAACCTTCGGCATGTTTTAAAGAGAATGAATCCCGTGAATGACAGTGTGATTGAAAGTTACGAAGGCTACCGCTCGGTTGATCTTGAATCGCGCGCGGCGAGCGCCTCACCTTACGAACTGGTGCTGGTGTTATTCGATGGGCTGCTGGACGAGCTTGCGCGCGCCCGTGGCCATATCGAAGGCAAACGCTATCAGCAAAAAGGCCAATCGTTGGAAAAATGCCTGAATATCCTCAACGGCCTTAACGGCGCGCTGGATTACGACAATGGCGGTGAGCTGGTCCAGGGGCTTTCGCGGCTTTACGACTACTGCATTTACCGACTTTCCGACGTGAGTGTCACGCTGTCGTTGGAGGGGCTTGATGAAGTTGTACACCTGCTCGAAGTCCTGCGTGAAGGTTGGGAAGGCGTGAATGAAAAACGCGGCGGACGCTGAACTTTTGGCGCGTCTGACCGACGCCCATAAACACTTGGCTGCGGTACTTGAAAAACGCGACTGGGAACGTTTGGGCGCCATCGATCAGCGCATCAAAGAATGTTTGCAGGAAATGGCCGGGCGAGAGGATTTAAGCGATGAGATTCTGCTCGTCAAACAGCAGTTAAAACAATTGCACGGCCAAGCCATTAAAACCTGCAGGGAAGTATGCGAAAACTTTCGCCAGATCCTGCTCACCCATCTCGAATATGCCGAGGGCAGATCTGCGTATTTGCAGGTCGATTTGCTCAAGGGCGAATAATAAATAGGTGTCAGTTACTCCATGCAATCAGCAAACCTTACCCGCAGTGCCAGCACAACCGTCGCAAGTACCACGACCCTAGAGGATCAAGCGGTTATTGCGGCACATCCGACGCCCGCAGAGACTGCGCTGCAAAAGGACGACTCGAAAACAGCTTTTGCCTATGAGTTGGCGCAGGTTGCTGATGGTCAGCAACCAGTGTCACAGCCCGTTGAAGCACCTGCAGAGCAGCCAGCCACCGAAGCAGACGCCGAACAATGGTTGCTTCATATGCTCGGGCAGCAATCGGCGCAGCTGCAAGCACGCGATGCAGAACACGACAACGAAACCATTAACACTCCAATACAGGCTTTGCCGCGTACATTCGTAGCGCAAGAATTCGCTGAACAGGTTACCGATAACCAAGCGTTTAAAGCGTCCACCGCGGCACCTATAGCGCCAGCCGGAGAGCTGATCGCCAGTACGGTAAGCGCTGCTATAAGTGGCCAAGTTAATACGCAACCTGAAACAGTTAGTGCGCAATTCGAAAAGGTCAAACTGGATCACAGCGAATCCGCCCATCAACCGCTGATCGCGCAAATGGAGCGTTTAGTTACAGGCACCGCCACCACGAACAGCGAAATCGCAACACGCATTGATGCGACTTTGATGAACACGTCAGTAAACGAATCCACCGCCCTTGAGCGCACCCTTAAATTACAGGGGCCGGAGACAAAATGGGGCGAACAATTACTCCAGGCTCTGCGTGACAATGTTGAGCTGCACATGCAGCAGCGTGTGCAGAACACTGCAATTCGTCTGGACCCGCCCGAGCTGGGCGTGATGGAAATTGTCCTCACCCATGAGCAAGGTCGTCTTAACGTACAAATTTCCGCGCAGCACAGCGACGTGGTGCGATTGTTACAGCAAACCAGTGATCGTCTGCGTCACGAGCTGGTCGCGCAAAATTTCACTCAGGTGGATGTGGAGATTTCCGGCGGACAAACCGGTCAGCAACATTCACAGCGCGATCAGGGGCGCTTATTCAACGAACAATCTGTGCTTGCCAATCAGCGTGAAGCGGATCAATCCAACGCTCACCATCTCGCACCAGAACCACAAAAATCAGCTCAGCACAACGGTGTGCTGGTCACCGTTTGAGGGGTAGAAATCTGTCATGGCAATGTCGCGGATTATTGTAGTCATTCTTGTTATCAACACCGCTGTAGTCGTCGCCAGCGGGCTGCTGAACTACAAACTGCTTAGTGCTTTTGTAGCTCAGCAGCAGACTGCGGATGCGGTCTCACCAAGCCATCCCAGAATGAAAACCGGTGGTGAGGAATACGTCTTTTTCCCAGTGGAAAAAATCATTGTCAGTTTGCAGGACAGCGGCCGTGAATATTATTTCGTGATCGATCTGGTGCTGCAGGCACCGGCCAAAACCGACCTCCATAAGCTCAAACAAATCGATCCGATGGTACGCAATTCAGCGGTCGCGCATTTATCCACACTCGATTTCACAACTTTGCGAGCCATGCCGATTACGGAGCTGCAAAGTTCACTGGAGCAAGTGGTGTTTGCGGATTTTGCCAGCAAAAGCCTGGCAACTCCCTTTGCGCACGTCCTTGTCAGCAAGTTGATCGTGCAATAGGGCACGCACTATGAATGCAAATTGCGCCTTCGACTATTCCGCCGACCACAACAGCCCACCGGTGTTTGCACCAGGTGCCGAGCAAAAGTGGTTGATACAGTACTTGCCGCTGGTTAAACGCATTGTCGGCCAACTCTCGCTGCAGGCTAATCAGGTACTCGATCGCGAAGACATGGAGCAGATCGGCTTGATGGGTCTGCTTGAAAGTCTGCGACGCTACGGCGAGCCGGATGAGCAGTTCGGCAGCTTCGCGGCATTGCGCATACGTGGAGCTATTCTGGATGAGCTGCGGCGCCAAGACTGGCGGCCGCGTCAGGTGCGGCAGCAGACGCATAAAATTCGCGATGCCATTCGCGACCTGGCGCGTCAGCTCGGGCGGCCACCGCAAGATGAAGAGATTCTTAAATTTATCGGTTTGACAGAAAAGGAGTATCACGAATTTCTGCAAGCCGATACCTGCGAAGCCATCGAAAGTCTTGATGAGCTTTTGCAAAACGGTCACGAAAATTTTCCTGAGCGCGGCACACGCCTTGAAGAAAGAGCGATCACTGAACGCTTGCTGGAGCAAGCGCTCAGCCAACTCGACGAGCGCGAGCGCATAGTGCTGGTTCTCTATTACCAGCACGAATTAAGTCTTAAGGAAATTGCGCTGGTGCTAGAGATCAGCGATGCGCGCGTGTGCCAGTTGAGCAAACAGGCAATTGCCAAATGCAGCCGGTATTTGACGGAAAGATGAGATTTTCACATCTCTGTGGGATTACGGAGACGCGAGCAAAAGCCGATTTTCCATGATGCGGATGCGGCATCGAGAATTAACCAAACGAGAGCAAAATTGTGCAAAAACTATTCGGTGGATTAATCATTATTTGCTGTGTACTGGGTGGCTACCTCCTGGCCAATGGTGATTTGAGCGTTCTGTGGCAGCCCTCCGAAATGCTGATCGTGATTGGCGCCGGCTTAGGCAGCCTGGTGGTGGGTAATCCCAAAGAAGTGGTGTGGGAAATGTGCTCACAAATCAAAGGTATTTTTATCTTCAAACGCCGCGGCGAGGAGTTCCAGCGCCAGCTCTTGATGCTGTTGTATGAATTGTTGGAGATGGTGGAAGAGGGCGGTCTTAAAGCGCTGGATGCCCATATCGAAGAACCCGAGCAAAGCGAGTTGTTCGCCAAATACCCGCTAATTCGCCAGGAACGCAATCTCATGGCATTTATTGCCGACAACTTCCGCCTTATGGCGATGGGGAAAATCAGCGCCCATGAACTTGAAGGTTTCCTCGAGCAGGAACTGGAAGCTATGGAACACACGCTGTTACAGCCCGCACGTTCGCTCTACAAAATCGGCGAAGCCATGCCCGGTTTCGGCATCCTCGCTGCCATTATGGGTATCGTGATCACCATGGGTAACATCGATGGCTCGGTGGCAGAAATCGGCACCCACGTTGCTGCCGCGCTGGTGGGCACCTTCATCGGTATTTTCTGTTGCTATTGCGTGATGGAGCCTTTGAGCAATGCCATGAGTCAACGGGTAAAAACCGAACTCTCCGCGCTTGAATGTGTGCGTACTACGCTGGTTGCACACCTCGCCGGTAAACCGACATTGCTGGCGGTGGACGCCGGTCGCAAACTGATTGAGCAAGACGTGAAACCCGCATTCCGCATGCTGGAAACCTGGGTGAATCGTTATGAGGAAGAAAGGGACGCTGCATGAAACAGGCACAGCGTGGCAACAAAGGCGGTGAGGTCGTTATACACAAGCGCCGTGGCAAAAAGGGCCATGGCGACGAACACGGCGGCGCCTGGAAAGTTGCGTTTGCTGACTTCACCATGGCAATGATGGCGCTGTTTATGGTGCTGTGGGTAATCACGCCGCAGAACCGGGCGCAAACCGTAGCCGCCGATCAAGAAAGCAATCCGTTGGTCGACGGCGGGGCCGGTGTTTTTGATGGCACCAACCGTCGGCCGCTGGATTTTGAAGGCTTGCCCAACCCGCGTGTCGAGCGCCAGAAGCCAAGCGATCCTCGCGTCCCGGAATTGCAGGATCTGGCGACCCTGATAAAAACCCTGTCTCTCCAGTTGGATGCCGAAGCCAACCTGGAAGTGCAAGTTGTCCCTCAGGGATTACGTATTCTGATTAAAGATGATCAGCAGCGGTTTATGTTTGAGCGCGGCAGCGCGCAGTTGAATAAGTATTTTGAGGTGTTGCTAACACGCCTGGCTGGGGTCATAGCACAGGTGGATAACAAGATCATTATCAGCGGCCATACGGATGCTGTTCCCTATCCTGGCGACGCACGCTACAACAACTGGAACCTGTCCGGTGATCGTGCCCTGCGTGCGCGCAACGTCATGGTCGCCGCCGGTTTACCCGCGCGCGCCGTGTTACAAGTCACCGCGCAGGCAGATGGCATGCCGCTGTTGCCCGATGCACCGGAAGACGGTGCCAACCGCCGCATAGAGATTCTTTTACTGACCCTGCAGGCCGAAGGTTTGTATCGGGAGTTGTTCGGCGACGGCCAGCTGCGCGCCGATTATTCCGCCAAAGGCGCCGAACTGGTAAGCCCCGTTGGTACTTGATCACCACTCCCATCTTCAGGCCGTCACTCTAGCGCGGAGGGAGTTCATAAATTCGAGTCTGTGGTTGTGGATCCCCGCTGCGCGAGGATGACTGGGCAAAGGTATTCGCATTGCGGGAAGTCAAACCCTCGAACCCCGCACCATCGTGGATCTCCACTGCGTGAGGAGGACGTATAGGATTCCTCCCACCGTCACTCTCGCGTAGCGGGAGTCCATGACCCTCAAACCCCGCTGCATTGTGGATCCCCGCTGCGCGAGGATGACGGGGCAAAGGTATTCGCATAGCGGGAAGTCAAACCCTCGAACCCCGCAACATTGTGGATCTCCACTGCGTGAGGAGGACGTATAGGATTCCTCCCACCGTCACTCTCGCGTAGCGGGAGTCCATAGTCCTCACCCCCCGCAATATTATGGATCCCCGCTGCGCGAGGATGACGGGGCAAAGGTATTCGCATAGCGGGAAGTCAAACCCTCGAACCCCGCACCATCGTGGATCTCCACTGCGTGAGGAGGACGTATAGGATTCCTCCCATCGTCACTCTCGCGTAGCGGGAGTCCATAGTCCTCACCCCCGCAGTATTATGGATCCCCGCTGCGCGAGGATGACGAATAACAGGTTATGCGGGGTGTCGTATCAGCGATTTTGCGGTTACAGAATCCGCTATGGACAAAAGACTTGGTGGGTTTCCTTGCCATAAAGGCATGTATCCATCTTTTCCAGATTAATCACCGAGCCTTCGTTCTGGGCGTAAAGTAAATCAAATATCAATTCATCGCTGGCGAGACCGCCTAAACTGCGCACCTCACCTTTTTCAACCCGCAAACGATATTTATCCGGGATGCGGTGCTCCGCCACGCCCGAGGTTTCCATAATTGCGTCGCCCTTACGCGTTACTGCGTAAAAACGCCCGTCAACCACACGCAAACTGTGACTGACATCAATCATTTTTCCATCCTTGAGCTGCACTTTACCAAGGGAAAAGTAGCGGCCATCAAGCGCTGTAGTAGTGGTATACATAAGCCCCGATATCGCCTGAAATGCCAGCACGGCAATCGGCAAGCTCAATAAAGCAAAGCGCCAATTCATAAGACGTCCTTTCGCGGACCACACCATTGCAATTGCTCGTCCGCCACTTGGTTGAGCTGGCTTTGGTGGATGGCAACCGAGCGCGCACGCCCCTCAGCCTGCATGCATATAAACTCGTAAAACTCGCCTCGCAAGGACACAAACAACCGCGTGGGCTGATCAATCAATTGCTCAAGACGTGTGGTTAGCCGCTGCGTTTGCGACTTCAACCGCTCAACTTGCTCCGCTTGTTGTTGACTCTCATAAGAAACCATTAACTTGCCGATGTGTATGACATCAGCGTGCAATGGCCTAGGTGTAGCGCCGCGGACAAAGTTGCTGAACAAAAACGCACCTATCAACACCATTAGACTCAACACCACTAGTCCGCAATTGCTGTAGCGGCCCGCTTGCCGCGCTCGCACAGGCTCTTCTGACGGTGACGGGTTAGCTAACAGGGGCTGCACATTTGCCTGGGCTAATACGGGCATTACCTGAGGCTGCGCATTCACCGGGGGCGACATGGGCTTTACCGGAGGCTGTGCATCTGCCGGGGGCGGCAGGCGTGTAATCAGATGTTGAGGATTTAATAAATAACCGCGGCGCGGCAGGGTCTGGATAATGGTACGCTCACGCTCATCACCCAATACTTGGCGCAGAGTATAGATTTGCTGATTGAGACTGCCTTGCCCCACAACTCGATCTGACCAGGCGTGTCTCATTAACTCTTCACGCCCGACCACATCTCCCGGTACTTGCGCCAAACGTTCAAGTAGGCGGCTGCCGGAAAAACCCAGATCAACTTTCTCTTCAACGCCATTCGTCTCCAGCGTCAGTTGATACAGACTGGGATAGAAATGCGCATAGCATCCGGGTCGCCCGGTTTTAATCGTCAGGCGAGGAGGCGGCGCGAATGTGTCGCTTGCAAGATCCACATCCCGCATTTATTGGGCCTGCTGGCAGAATTGACTGCTAAACATAGGTTTCACCGAAACGAAGGGCTGGTCTAGTGCCAGCTTATGGCATGCAACCGCCTTAGTTGCATGCGCTAGCCGATGAATAATAGACCAAAAGCAACAAGTCGGTCGGGGAGGGAGGCACTTAAATAAACTTGCCGACGGGTGACAGGAGCAGCCGATAAAAAATGAATCCGGCGCCACCAAAACCAGGAACGAGGCGTAAGGTCAGGCGAGTATAAAACCCGCCTGGGCTAGAACTAATTAACCGAGTAAAGACATAACCATGCCAGGCATTTGACCGGCTTGTTTCAACATGGAGATACCGGATTGCATCAACATGGAGTTTTTGCTCATGTTGGCGCTTTCTTGAGCGAAGTCAGCATCCAAGATGCGGCCTTTCGCCATTTCAGTGTTGTCTCTCATATTTGCCAGGTTGTTGGCGGTGTGGTTCAGGCGGTTGATGTTTGCGCCGAAGGTTGCGCGCAAAGCACCGATTGCATCAAGAGCAGCCTCAAGCTTGTCCATAGTGTCTGTGGCGTTATTTGCAGTGACTGTAGGGGCTGCAGGGTCAGTAGTGATGTCAATCTCGGCAATATCAGTTCCAATCAGGTCTGCATTTTGCCCATTATCAACATAGATCTCTGAGGCATCAGACAAAGCATCAGTTAAGGCTTCTAAAGCGCCACTAACATCAAGGCTTAAGGTTTCCGCACTGCTGGCACCAATCTGGAAACTTACAGTGTCAGAGAATTTACCGCCTGAACCGTCAATTGCAGCCCCGTCACTGAAGATGTTCTCTCCAGCGTATTTGGTATTTTTTATGATATTTCCCAACTCTTTACCGAGTTGATCATATTCCGCTTGTAACGCCTGTAAGTCTCTCGCACTGTTAGTACCGTTGGCGCCCTGAGTGGCTAAGTCTTTCATGCGCTGCAAAATGTCAGTCATTTCGCTGAACGCACCTTCGGCAGTTTGCAGCAGAGAAATAGCGTCGCCGGTATTTCGCATGGCAACCGCCATACCGCGTGACTGTGCGTTCAAACGGGTGGCAATTTGCAAGCCTGCAGCGTCGTCCGCAGCAGAGTTAATGCGAAAACCCGTACCTAAACGCTGTTGGTTAGTAGAAAGCGCGCTGTTGGTTTTATTCAGGTTGGTTTGGGTAATCAATGATGAATAGTTGGTGTGAATCGTAAGAGCCATGGGAGAGTTCCTTGATTGAGATTAAGGTGAAGCCGGCTGTAATGCCCGCTGTAAGGGTAAGACGACCAAGGAACCTGGCGGCTTAAATGGAACCGGAGTTTTTTATGGCTCGGGAAACAATGACCCGGCAGCAATGACTCATCAGGGGATCCACAAACCGCAGATTCGACGACATGGACTCCCGCTTCGCGAGAGTGACGACAATTCCCCCGTCATCCTCGCGGAGCGGGGATCCATAGACCGTAGAGTCGAGGACATGGACTCCCGCTGCGCGAGAGTGACGACAATTCCCCCGTCATCCTCGCGGAGCGGGGATCCACAAACCGCAGAGTCGAGGACATGGACTCCCGCTGCGCGAGAGTGACGATGGGGTGCTCGATAGTGACGATGAGGGGCCGGGAGTGACGGGGCGGGGTGCGAGAGCGGGTAATGTGCAAGAATAGACTCCCGCTGCGCGAGAGTGACGATGGGAGGGGCTAGCACGGCCGCAACTACTCCGTCATCCTCGCGCAGCGGGGATCCATAAACTACCACGAGAAAGGAAATCTCATGAAGCAACCCGCCATTTACATTCTAGCCAGCAAAAGAAACGGAACCCTCTACATTGGTGTAACCAGCAACCTCATTCAACGCATCTGGCAACACAAACAACACCTTGTTGAAGGCTTCACCAAAAAATACAACGTAACAATGCTGGTGTATTTCGAACAAGCCCCCACAATGGCCTCCGCCATAGCCAGAGAAAAAATTCTTAAAAAACTAGGCCGGCAAGAAAAAATTAATTTAATCAACCAACAAAATCCCGGCTGGCGGGACCTGTATCCCCAACTTATAGGTGCAGAGAAATAGACTCCCGCTATTCGCCCACCTACCCCGTCATCCTCGCGTAGCGGGGATCCACATGTGCTGCGGGCTTGAGGGCTATGGACTCCCGCTTCGCGAGAGTGACGATGAAAGAGGGCGGGAGTAGACGATGGAGGGAGCGAGAGTGACGACAATTCCCCCGTCATCCTCGCGCAGCGGGGATCCATAGACCGCATACGCCGGAGACGTGGACTCCCGCTTCGCGAGAGTGACGACAACTCCTCCGTCATCCTCGCTGAGGCGGGAGCGGCAGCAATACTTCGTCATCCCCACACAACTGGGACCCACCATTAATCCCGTCTTCCTCACACAACAGGTACCAACTCTATTCCCGTCATCCTCGCGAAGCGGGGATCCATAGACCGCAGACTCGAAGACATGGATTCCCGCTACGCGAGAATGACGAAGAAAGGGGGCAGGAGTAGACGATGGGCTGCGCAAGAGAGACGACAAGTCCCCCGTCATCCTCGCGTAGCGGGGATCCACATGTGCTGCGGGCTTGAGGGGGCTATGGACTCCCGCTGCGCGAGAGTGACGAAGGATTGCGGCCAACCTTAATTCCCGTCATCCCCACCAGAAACCCAAAAACTATTCCCGTCATCCTCATCAGAAATCCAAAAAACCATTCCCGTCATCCTCGCGCAGCGGGCTCCATAAACCGCAGACTCGAAGGCATGGACTCCCGCTATGCGAGAGTGACGAAAGAAGAGCGCAGCACCTTATTCCCGTCATCCTCGCGCAGCGGGGATCCATAGAACGCATACATCGGAGACATGGACTCCCGCTACGCGAGAATGACAATGAAAGTGGGCGGGAGTAGACAATGGGCAGAGCGAGAGTGACCCAAAAAGCGGGGGCGTGGCGAGAGGGGGGGGGCAGGGAAGGCTGGGGCCCGCCCCTCCGGTAATGGTGGCTAACGAAACGTCGTGAGCACCACGCCCGCCTCAATCACTTCTGCTTCTACGATTTTTTCACTGCGCAAATTCTTCACGCGGATCACGGCGCCTTGTTCGCCGTTTTCCAGCGCTTCACCCAATGTTGTGGCGGCGATGCCGTCTTGGTTGGCGATCATTTTTACCTGCTGGCCACGGCGCACTAACAGCGGCTTGGCAAGCAGGCTGGGGCTGATTAATTGATTTGCGCGCAGGCGGCGCTTGGCGGCTTGGCCGGCCACTTTATCGATGTTATTAAAAAATCCGCGCGGGGCTTTGCTGATATTCAGTTCTTCCACTTTGAGTTGTGCGGCGGTGATGGTGTCGCCGCGTTCTATCACGGTTTGGGAGAAAACCGCTGGAACAAAAACGTTTGCTTCAACGTTTACTTTCACCGTCCAAGCGGGCGTGTCTGCACAGTTAAGGGTTAACTGCTGGCGCCCAATAATCGAGTTGCTATCGCTGGTGACCTGCGGCAACCGGCTGCAGGGGGCGGCGACTTTGCTGGTGGGTGTACTGGTGTAGGTAAAACGCGCGCCTTTCCAACCTTGCGCAGTGGCTTCTTGCGCGAGTTGCTGTTTCAGGTATCGCTCAATCGTCTGCTCAATTTGTTGATTGACATTTTGCTCGGCGTAAAGCAGACCGGGCATAACACCGATCAGTACCCCAAAAACAATCCTTTTGCTATTTCTCGACTGCGCACCCAACAGCCGTCGCCATGCGGAAACTGTACTTCCGCCTGTTTTTGCAGGAGTCGCCAAAGGCGGAAAAAGCGTGGTCGGGCCGGAGCTTGAATTTCTCATAAACACCAACAAAATCAACAAGATAATCGGGAGGCATAGTTCGTGCTTAATGAGCTGGTGCAACTTCTACTCCCGGTGTTCAGTAATGAGTATACGAATTGATGACGCTTTAGGCATACACGCCCACACTCTCAATTTGCGCGTCCAGCGCAGTGAAATTCTCGCGTCCAATCTGGCCAACGAAGACACCCCTGGATTTCAGGCGCGAGATATTGATTTCAGCGCAGAAATGCGCCGTCTGGAAAGCGGCTTCAGCACCACCCCCGGTGTGGCAACTGAGCTTTTATACCGCGTGCCGACCCAACCCTCGCTCGACGGTAACACGGTTGAGCTGAGCGTTGAACAAGCGGCTTTCTCGAAAAACGCCATGGACTTCCAGACCAGTCTTACTTTTCTCAACATGAAATTCCGCGGCCTTAAACAAGCCATCGAGGGGCGATAAATCATGGCTTTTGACTCTATTTACCGCATTGCCGGTTCAGCAATGAATGCTCAGACCGTTCGTTTGAACACCGTCGCCAGTAACCTGGCAAATGCCGATTCTGCTGCAGGTAATGCAGAAGATGTTTATCAGGCGCGCAAACCGGTCTTTGCTGCCGTTTATAACAACGATCAGCTCACGCGCAGCGTGGGTATGGGCGGCGCGCAGGTTCAGGTACTCGACGTAGTTACCGCGGGACGCCCGCCAGAAAAGCGTTATGAACCGGATAACCCGCTCGCCAATCGCGATGGTTATGTGTTTTACACCGCTATCAATGAAATCGAAGAAATGACCGACATGATGTCCGCCACCCGCAGCTTCGAGACCGGCGTCGAAATTCTCAATCGCATCACCAGCATGCAGCAAGGCCTGCTCAAATTGGGAGGAGACGTGTAATGACAACGGTCAGCTCCCTCGAGCATTCCAAGCAAGCGTATGGCATCGATGAAGCCATCAAGCAGAGCGTTAACGTCAGTGACGCGACGCAAATGGAAAACCAGTTCATCACTTTGATGGTGGCGCAGATTAAGAATCAGGACCCCACCAATCCCGTGGACAGCAGCCAGTTCCTCGAACAGTACTCAGCCATGTCTCAGGTAAAAAGCCTGGAAAACATGTCCGAGCTGAGCAAAAGCAACCTTGTATTGCTGGATAACCTGCAGTCCCTGACCGCCGCCGGACTGGTCGGGCAGGAAGTCAAAGTGGCGGTGAGCAGCATGCGGCTGGATACCGAGCCGGTAAAAGCACAGATCAATCTGCAACACGCTTCGAGCGCGACCGTGTTGACCTTGCGGGACAGCAAGGGCGTGAAAAAAGAGATTCAACTAGGTTCTCAAGCCCCCGGGTTGGTGCCTTTTGAAATTGATCCAAAGGCCTTGGGACTGGCGCCGGGCGACTATGCCCTGGAAGTCACTACCGACGCCGGTGAATACCCGCAGGTCGAAATTTCCGGTCTGGTCAGCAACGTGCGCGTCAGCGCCGAAGGCCCGGTACTGGATGTCGTCGGCGCGGGGGCTCTGCCTTTTTATAACATCACCGAATTTGGCCAAGCCTCACTTGCCGGGCTGCTGTAATCGCCATTCACTTACTCACTTTCCAATAACAGGTTAATTACATGAGCTTCAATATCGCCCTGACTGGTCTGAGTGCGACCAATGAAAAACTCAATGCCGTAAGCAACAACATCGCCAACGCCGGCACTACCGGATTCAAATCCTCGCGCGCGGAATTCGGCACTATTTACGCCGAAAGCCGGGCGATGGGTGTGGAAGTTCTGGGACTTACCCAGAGCATCAGCCAGGGCGGTTCGCTGGTAAACACCGGGCGCAATCTGGATCTGGCGATCAGCGGCGGCGGTTTTTACATCAACAGAGCCAGCAACGGCGATATCAGTTACTCCCGCGCTGGAGTATTCGGCATCGATACCAACAACAATCTGGTCAATGCCTCCGGTCAGTTTTTGCAGGGTTATCCAGTGGATGCGCAAAACAATCTGCAGGTGGGTACGGTAAGTAACCTGAAGCTCCAAACCACCAATATTCCTGCCCGCGCCACCGACTCCCTGAATTTTGTCGTGAATTTGGATGCTAACCAGCAGGCGATTCCGGCCACTCTGCCATTTGATGCCAACGACATTAATACCTACAACTCCACCTACACCACCAAGGTGTTCGATTCACAGGGCAAAGAGCACACCTTCACTCAGTACTTCGTAAAAAACTCGGACAACAACTGGACTGCGCACTATTACGTTGACGGTACCGCAGTGGTTGATGGTGATGGCAACCCCGTAACGCAAGCTTTGACGTTCAATAGCAATGGCCATATGACCTCGCCTTATGACTACGCGGGTGTTCTCGCCAATGATCCGGCCACCCCACCGAACCATGCCAACGTGGTCATTAATGCCCCCTTAGGCGGCGGGGTTAATGACTTGGCTATCACCTTGAATTACGGCGGTGAGACCTTCGGTGGTTCCACCCAGTTCGGTTCCGATTTCGTGGTTAACCGCAACGATCCATCCGGCTACGCCGCTGGTGAACAAACCGGTATCGCGGTTGAGAAGGATGGAAAAATTTACGCCACCTACAGCAACGGCGAGCGCATGTTGCAGGGTCAAATAGTGCTGGCCAGCTTCGCCAACCTTGACGGCCTGAAAAATGTTAACGGCACCTCCTGGGTACAAACCACAGAGTCCGGCGCACCAGTCCTCGGGGTGGCGGGCACTGGTCAGTTCGGTGTGCTTACCGCCGGTGCACTGGAAAGCTCCAACGTCGATTTAACCCAACAGTTGGTTGAATTGATGGAAGGTCAGCGCAACTACCAGGCGAACACCAAGGTGTTGTCCACCGATAAAGAACTGACCCAAGTGTTATTTAACGCAATCTGAGGCTGAGCAATGGATCGTTTGGGATACATCGCAATGACCGCAGCCAGCCGCACCATGTCATCGCTGCAGGTGCGTGCGAATAACCTGGCCAACGTCAATACCCCCGGTTTTCGCGCTGATCTGGAGCAGGCTACCGCAAAAGCGGTGGAAGGCTACGGTTATGACAGCCGCCATATGGCGCTGGTACAGAACAACGGCGTGAGCCTGGAGCAGGGGCCGTTGATGGCGACCGGGCGTGATCTGGATATCGCCATTCAGGGGCGCGGATTGATTGCAGTAGAAAATGGCGACGGCGAAGCCTACACCCGTCACGGCAGTATGCAGATCGACGCGGATTTGCGTCTCACCATCAATGGCCGTGCGGTCATTGGCCAGAACGGTCCGATTGTGCTGCCCGAATTCGACAGTGTGCACATCGGCAGTGACGGCGTGGTGTCCGTAAAGCCACGCGGCGAAATTCTGATGACCGAGATCGAGCGCATCAAGCTGGTTGATATAGACGCTAGCGAGCTCACCAAAACTGCGACCGGTTTACTAATTCCTATCGATGGCCAGGAAGCGCCGGTCAATGAAGACGTGACGCTGGTTCCCCGGCATTTGGAAGGCAGTAACGTCTCTTCCATCGATCAGCTGATGGCGACCATGAGCCTCAATCGTCTATTCGAAACCCAGGTAAAAATGATGAAAGCTGCCGAGAGTTTATCTGAGGCAGGTAACCGCATAATTCGTGGCGGCTAAGCGCCCGTCGGAGACATAGCATGAGTTCAGCATTGTGGGTCAGCAAAACGGGCCTGATCGCCCAGGATAAAGCCATGGCAACCGTGGCGAATAATCTGGCGAACGTGAATACCACCGGTTTTAAAAGCGACCGAGTGGTGTTTGAAGATCTGTTCTATGCCATTGAACGCCAGCCAGGCGCGCAGGCGGATCAAATCAATACCGTGCCTTCAGGCATTCAATTGGGCAGTGGCGTGCGCGTTGCCGGCACGCAAAAGGTATTTACGGAAGGCAATATCCAAACCACTGGTCAGCCGATGGATCTGGCGATTATCGGCAGCGGCTTTTTTCAGGTTGAAGCACCATCGGGCGAGATTTTCTATACCGAAAGTGGCCAGTTACAAGTCAATGCCGAAGGCATGCTGGTCAATGCCCAGGGCTTACCCTTGACGCCTGCGATTGAAGTTCCGCAAGGCGCAAGCCGTTTCACCGTAGGCAGCGACGGCATTGTGACCGCCTTATTGCCGGGCGAAACAACACCGGTTGAGCTGGGGCAGATTACCCTGGTGAATTTTGTTAACCCGGCTGGCCTCGAAGCACTAGGTGGCAATCTGTATCGCGAAACCGTTGCCAGCGGTGAGCCAGTCGAAGGCATCCCCGGTGAAAACGGCCTGGGCCAGATCAAACAAGGCGTGCTTGAAGGTTCCAACGTGCAAGTGGTTGAAGCGATGGTATCGATGATTTCCATTCAGCGCGCATACGAAGCTAACGCCAAAGTATTGGACGCCGCTTCTAGCATGAAGCAGTTCCTTAATCAGACTGTCTGAGCCGGTTCTATGCGTATCTTACTTTTGCTCTTTGCTTTGGTGCTGGTGAGTGGTTGCCAGAGCTTGGCTGCGGTTCTTCCCGGCGATGACGCGGCGGAATACCAGCCGCCGGAACTCGACTACTCCCTGCCACCGACCACCAGCGGCGGCTTGTTTCGCGCCGGTTACAGCGGCTCGCTGATTCAGGACAATCGTGCACTCAGAGTAGGGGATATCCTCACCATAGTGCTCGATGAATCTACCCAGTCGAGCAAGAGCGCAGGCACAAGTTTCGGCAAATCCTCAGGTGCGAGTGTGGGCATTCCCACATTATTCGGCGACGCCGTGCCCGATGTCGAAACCGCGCTGGCGGCGGATCGCAACTTTAACGGCTCCGCCAAAAGCTCGCAGCAAAACACCTTGCGTGGCGCCATTGCGGTGACGGTTCATAAAGTAATGCCCAACGGCACTTTGTTGGTTAAAGGTGAAAAGAAACTGCAGCTGAATCAGGGCGATGAATATATTCGCCTGACCGGTCTGGTGCGCGTGCAAGACATCAATCGCAACAATCAGGTGTCCTCACAAAATGTGGCTAACGCGCAAATCTCTTACGCCGGTCGCGGCGTGCTTAACGACAGCAATTCAGCCGGTTGGCTGACGCGCTTTTTCACGCATCCGTTATTTCCTTTTTAACGCCGGACCTCTTTTTAAGTGCTGAGTAACCTATGTCGCATTCACTGAAACTTTTGCTCACCGGTTGTCTGCTCCTGTGCCATTGGTCGGCGCAGGCGGTGCCAATGATGGACCTGGTGGATATCGAAGGCATTCGTCACAACCAGTTGATTGGTTATGGTCTGGTGGTCGGGTTGGACGGTAGTGGCGATAAAAGCCAAGTTAAATTTACCAGCCAGTCCGTTACCAATATGATCCAGCAATTCGGTATTAACCTGCCGGCGAATATCGATCCCAAATTAAAGAATGTCGCGGCGGTTATGGTGACGGCCAGCATTCCGCCTTCTTACAGCCCCGGTCAGACCATCGATGTCACAGTGTCTTCACTCGGCGATGCCAAAAGCCTGCGCGGCGGTCAGCTGTTGATGACACCTTTAACCGGCGTCGACGGCGAGGTCTATGCCCTGGCGCAAGGCGCCTTAGTGGTGGGAGGGCTGAATGCGAGTGGCAATAGCGGTTCGAGCGTGACCATCAACACCGCCAACACCGGCAGAATTCCTAACGGCGCGACTATCGAACGGATGATTCCCACCGACTTCAGCGAGCGCGAGGACGTGATGCTGAATATCCGTAAACCCAGTTTTCAAACCGCGACCCGCGTGGTTGAAGCGGTAAATGCACAGTTTGGTGCAGGCACGGCGACCGCCTTGAACGCCACCAAAGTTTCCCTGCGCGCACCCTCAGACAGCAATCAACGCATCCGTTTTATGGCAATGCTCGAGGACATTGATGTTGAGCTCGGACGCACCCGTCCAAAAGTGGTGTTCAACAGCCGCACTGGCACAGTGGTGATCAGCGATGGCGTTTGGGTGAAAGCTGCTGCCGTCAGTCACGGCAGCTTGACCGTTACCATCAACGAAACTCTGCAAGTCAGCCAACCCGGCGCTTTTTCGGACGGTCAAACAGCTGTTGTTCCACGCTCTGATATCGCTGTTTCGGAAGAAGCCAAGCCCATGTTCGAGTGGCCGCAAGGCGCCAGCCTGGAAAGCATTATCAATACCGTGAATAGCCTTGGCGCTACCCCGAGCGATGTCATGAGCATTCTTCAAGCACTGGAACAAGCTGGCGCACTCAACGCCGAGCTGATTGTTATTTAACCTGCAGGCCCAGATCCTATGAGTATTGTGTCCCTTCCACAGTATCTGAATCGCCGCACACCCGGAGAGGGCATCAGCGGCGCTGCTTCCACTAATCCTAACAGTCAGCTGGAAATGGCGGCCGAACAGTTTGAGGCGCTTTTTCTTCAGCAGGTTCTCAAGCAAATGCGCAAAGCCAGCGATGCTCTGTCGACTGATAGTCCTATGCGCAGTCGCGAGTTGGACACCATGCGCGATTTCTACGATGGCGTACTGGCAGAGACCCTGGCCAGTAAAAAACAAATCGGTATCGCGGAGTTGCTGGTCAAACAGCTATCTGGCAATGCCGGCCAAAGCACCAGTATCGAACAAGCCGGTGTAGCTGCGCGCAGCGCCGATTTGCCTTCGCGTTCTGCGAGCCTGCTGGATCCCTTGCGCGGTGCCTGGAAGCGTGGGGTCGAGAATCTGGGTAGCGCATGGCGTTCCGGCGCAGCAAGTTTCAGCCAGCTGGTCGACAGCGTTATTCGTCATGAATCCGCCGGGCGCGTGGATGCCGTCTCGCCCAAAGGCGCGCTCGGTCTTATGCAACTCATGCCGGATACCGCGCGCGACATGGCGGCAGAGCTTGGCATTCAATTCGATCAGGCACGCCTGATCAGCGACGGCGACTACAACAAACTCCTGGGCAGCGCTTACCTGAAAAAAATGCTCGAGCGCTACGATGGCGACGAGGCGCTGGCGGTTTGTGCCTATAACGCCGGCCCGGGTAGGGTAGACGAATGGCTGCAGCGCCATGGCGATCCGCGCCGCGGGGAAATCACTCGGACCAACTGGGTGGAGCGCATTCCTTTTGCCGAAACCCGTGATTACGCCACCAAAATACTGCGCGACTTGAACGGCGCTTCGGCACCAATATCTGCAGTTCTCAAAACTGATGTGCCTAAAGCCGACGTGACATTTTCTGCAGAGGGATTTAAGCCGACGCCGGAAACTGTCGCCTTAAATCAGAAAGCCACCCATTTTGTTGCCGAAGGCACCCATCAATCCCGCTCTGCAGCATTTGCCCAGTTAGTTCGGATTGAGCGTAAAGAGACCTAGTAATGAGCATTCTCAACCAAATCGCCTATAGCGGCGTCCGCGCAGCGCAAGTGGCCCTTGCTACTACCGGGCAGAACATCGCCAACGTGAACACACCGGGATTCAGCCGCTTGAGTCCGGTAATGGCATCACTGGGTGGGCAGGGTGGTCTGAGCATCGGTGGCGGGGTGGAAATAACGGGTATTCGTCGTTTATCCGATGATTTCCAGAATCAGCAGCTATGGCGCGCGACCACCGAGCAGAACTATTACAGCAGCTCGCAGCAGTATTACACCGCTATCGAAGGTTTGATGGCCGGGGAAGGTTCGAGCATCAGCGTCGGGCTTGATCGTTTTTTTGCCGCTTTAAGCGAGGCCAGCGCAACGCCCGGTTCGATCGCGTTGCGGCAACAGATCATCAGCGAAGCCAGCAACCTGAGCCAACGCTTTAACGGTCTCAACACCAATGTCGACCTGCAGATTCAAGCATTGCAAGAACAGCGCACCGCCATGGTCACCGAAATCAATGGCCTGACCAGCAACATCGCGTTGTTGAATGAAAAGATTATTGCGGCTGAATCAGTTAAGAGTGATACCTCGGCGTTGCGCGATCATCGTGAATCCCTGGTTGGCAGCCTGAGCCAATATGCGTCCCTGCGTATCCGCGAGATGGCAGATGGTTCCATCAGCGTGGCTTTGGCAAATGGCCAACCGCTGGTAGCAGGCAACGCCGCCGGTCAGTTGCAGATTAACGGCAACGCCAATGGTGAGCAGGAAGTGGCTTTGTCCTTTGCTGGTTCGAGCTTTCCCCTGCAGCAGGACAGCTTCGGCGGCGCCTTTGGCGGGTTGTACAAAGCTGAGTACGGTACCTTGCGGCCGATCCAGAGCGACTTACATGACATGGCTAGCGCGCTGGCGCAGATGGTTAACGATGTACTCGCGACCGGTTTTGATTTGAATGGCAATCCAGGTCAACCATTGCTGATCTACAAGGCCGCCAGCACCTCGGAAATATTGAAGGTCAATGGTCTGACGCCGGAAGAGCTGGCTTTCTCTTCAGCAGCAGGTGAAAGCGGTAACAACGAAGTCTTGCTTGGTTTGCTGGAACTCAAAAACCGCACCATTAACGTTGGCGGCAGCCAGTTCACCCTGAATGATGCCTATGCCGGCCTGTTGGGCGAAATCGCCAGCACCAGCCGCCAGAACCAGTCTGACCTGAAATCATCCACCACCGTGACCCAAACCGCTCAGGCGCAGCGGGACTCGGTCAGTGCGGTCAATTTGGATGAAGAGGGCGTCAACCTGATGAATTATCAGCAGGCGTATCAAGCCAATATGAAAGTGATTACCACGGCCAATCGCCTGTTCGACGATATGCTTGCGGCGTTTTGATACTGGCTTAGGCCTGGCGTTACGATTTTTTATTGATTGAGGCAAACATGCGGATTACCAACGCACAAATTACCGCCATGATGCACAACTCCATGAATGGCAGTTCGGCGGAACTCGCCAAGTTGATGCAGCAGCTGGCAACCAATAAACGCATGCTTTTGCCGTCTGACGATCCTATCTCCGCCGTTCGCGTACTACGAATTCAAAGGGAAGAGGCCAGTCTGGAGCAATATCGCAAGAACATCGCCAACGTCTCTAGCAGTCTGTCGACCCAGGAAGTGAATCTCAAAGCCACCTCTGACGCTATGCTCAATGTGCGCGATTTGTTGTTGTGGGCGGCTAACGGTTCTAACACCAATGAAGGTCTGGCCGCGATGGCGGGGGAGTTGGAAATCATCGAACAGACGATTTTCAGCTTTGCCAATGTGCGTGACGAAGAAGGGCGCTATTTGTTCTCCGGCACTTTAAGCGATGTGCCGGCAGTCAGTTTTGATGAGGCAACGCAGACCTATACTGTGGAAGGCAACGATAAACACCGTCAAGCAGCCGTGGCAAACGGCGTACTGGTCGATGAAAACGTGACCGCGCGATCGGTGTTTGGCCCTAACATGGATATGCTGAATTCTCTGCACAACCTGATTGCTCAATTCAAAGATCCTACGCTGGATATGAACGCAGTTCGCGACGATATTCTCGCTACCATCGATCAACTGGACACGACTCACGGCAGTTTATTGGCAACCATTACTGAACTCGGCGGACGCCAGAACAGCCTCGCCTTGCTGATGAACAGCAACGATGATGTATCACTGGTCAATCAGAAAATTGAAGGCGAGCTGTCCAGCCTCGATTACGCCGGTGCAACGATCGATTTGCAGAATTATCAGTTGGCATTACAGGCCACACAAAAGACTTATTTAAAGATCAACCAGCTGTCGCTGTTCAGTCTGTTGTAAGCATGAAGAATCGCTGTAACAAGCTTTGTAACGATAGTTGTTTTATCAGATACGAATGCTATGAAAATAGATAAGCAATTACCTGTTACCACAGCTCTTGACCCTCACCACCGTCCGCAAACTCCCTTGCCCGAGACAGCAGTCAGGCCGCGCCCGGCCGAAACCAATCCAGCCGAGGCACGCGCACCCGAGCGAGTGCCGCGGCGTGAATCGAGTTTCAACCTCCAGCTGAATCAGCAACTGTCGTCGATGCAGTCGGCAGAGCATTATCTCAGCGAACTGAGCAACCAATTGGCTGCGCTCAAGTTGAATCTCAGCCGCCAGCTGAGTTCGCCACAAACCGCCAACGAGCGCAGCAACATTCAGCAGTCGCTGCAAAAGCTCAACACCTTGCTGGAACAGCGCAGCAAATTATCGGGTAACTCGCTCGACGCAACGCTCAAACTGCGCCTGAACGAGCCGTTGCGCACCCGCTTCAGCATTCAAGGCCTTGAATCCATCAAAGTACTGCAGGCCAAGGGCGCTGAGACCTTGGTATTCAGTGCCGGAAACGCGTTTCCCGAACCCCTGGCTGTGGTATTGGAAGAGGGCATGAGCGAGGAGCAGATCCTGCGCCGTTTCAACAGCAGCTTGGGGCAGGCGGGTATTCGCGCAGAGCTGGACAGCGAGGGTGCCCTGAAATTTACCGCGCCCGAACAAGACTGGCGAAAAATCAAAGAACAGTTACGGGTTCAGGGCGAAGGGCAACTGTTTGCCAAAGGTGTTTACACGCCAGTTAGGACTATCGAAGACGGTCTGTTGGGCTTCACGAGCAACCTGCAGCAGGACTCAATCGAGGAGTTGCGTCAGCTACTCAATTCGGTGGTGGCGTCTCTCGACAGGATAACGGCATTGCGTGAGCAGCTGAGCCAACGTCAAGAAGATGTCCGGGAGTTTCTTGCGCGCCAAGAGAATCTCGATGAAAAAGAGTGGGCTCTTAATTTTGCCAGCACCGTCTTTAATCCTCAGGCACGTAAACAATCCCATTACGCCAGCATCTCACAAACCATTGTCGCCCAAGCGAATCTCACACGCTTTGCCGTTGTCAGTTTGCTTGCTTGATACGGCATTTTTTTGCCTTCATTTATGAGCTGTGCCCGGCATACCTTCGCCTTTTATCTGTTTATCAAGAGGTTTTAGAGTCATGCGTCCCTTCAACGCAGACATGTCAAAATTGGAATTGTGCGATAACGCGCAGCGCGACGGTTTGCAATCGCCGTGTATTCGTACAGATCAAAACGTTGTAGCATCGCCAATGAATACGTTGATGTGGCCGTCGATGCGGCCTTGGAATGTTGGCTCCAGGATCGGAAGAAAGGTCGCATCATTCTTTTCAGGTGGTTCCGATCGCGGGCGAGGCTCAGAAGAACCTATGGTGTACGTACAACGAGATGATCAAGGACGCTTACTGCGGGTGGAACATGCACCTTTTGAGGGGATGAATGGCGTTCTGGCCGTTGAAAGCGAGGAGTTGCACAATTGGCTTGCGCTTAAAGAAGAAGTGAAAGCGCGCCTGGATCGCTTACACGATTCAGATCGGGAGTTGGTCAGAGTTCTGGAAGATGTGGTAATCGTCCTGGTCGAGCGCGGTGTTATCCAATACACCGATTTACCTGAAGCCGCGCGCAAGAAACTCGACGAACGCGCAGTTGTACGCGCGGATATAGAAGGTTTATGTGGCGCATTGAGTCGAACCGACCAACAATCAAAAAAATAATCGCTATTTAAAACATTGAAATAGTTTTTTGATTTCCATGCAGTCAACCGGGGTCATTTATTGATTCCGAGTTTCTTTTGAGCAAAACCGGCCGAGTTCCTGCTGTAAGTTGTCCAATCTAGGGTCGCCAAATTCCATTATGCAAATGTAGGTATAACTCAAATGGGCCTCAATCAGGAGGGGTAGGGTTGTTCTCCGCCTGTGAACTGGATTCGAGGCGCATTTGGCTGAACCACACATCATCACCATAATCTTCGGAAGAGAATCTAATTTTTCGCATAATTTCTGCAGCAAATTGTGCAACTCATATTTACGAAAAATTTTCACTTTTCAGATTCGGGCCGAATTATCCATACCACAGAACGAATACCCAACGAAACACTGCAAAGAGCAGGGATGTCAGCTCAGGCATATCGGCCTGATTACCTCCATCGATAGAAAGCAGAAAGATTTTGGTGTCATATTTTTTAATCTGCTGATCAAGACCGGACGCCTACTGGCATTTATTGGCACCTAAAGAAACTCTAAGGAGATTCTGATGTGATAGAAACACATCAGCTCATTTCTTCTAAGGGGACTAGTCTATGACAGCGTTCGGATTTAGCTCTATTGATTTTCCTGTCTCAGAAAGAAAAAAAGTGTTTCAAGACGTGTATGCCTCAATCGCTAACCTCGATATTTACCCTGCTGACGATATGAATTCGTTCGTTGAATTGCGTGGCCAGTTACTCGGAGCGGTGTCAGTTCTAGAAGTAACAGGATCTGGGCATACAGCAGACCGGACGAAAGCTCACGTCGCCAAGGAAACACAGGACAATATCTCTTTGCTGGTCTCGCTCAGTGGAACAGCAGCGATTAAATCACCTCGAGGAGAACGAATTTTCAATCCTGGTGACGCCGTTCTCGTCGGAAGCGAATCCGTACACACCATTTCTGCTACAGAAGCGACTTCTTTTGCAGCGATCAATATTCCAAGAGCTCTGCTAGGTGATAGCAGAATCGATTTTTCCAGTTCGATACTAGATAACGTATCAGGCGCTCAAACAGCAGAACTACGCTTAATGATGGGTTATGTCCACCTATTGGTTAATGAAGTAAATATTTCCGATGAACTTAGCAGGGTGGCATCAAAGCAAATTCTGGATTTATTTACTTTGATGTTGACTGGGTTTGGCAATGACCCAAGGGACATACGGCATTCCACTATAGGAGCGCTTCGGCTTAAAGAAATCAAGCGCGATATTCTGCAAAATATTAAAGATCCTGAACTCTCTATAGTTACGGTAGCAAAACGCTCAGGAATTTCGCCCCAATATGCTCGATCATTATTTCAGCAACCAGGATCGACATTTAGTGATTTTGTGAATGAAGCCAGATTGGACTACGTTTACCGGCAATTAAAATCTCCAAATTCCTTTTACACAAACATCAGTGCTCTCGCTTACGACATAGGGTTCAATAACTTGTCTTGGTTCAATAGGGCGTTTAAGAAAAAATTCGGCATGACACCAAAAGAAGCGAGAGATTCTCAAAGCCTAAAATAAATTCTATTGAGTGGTCTTTTTACGTAGCACATCTAGATAACCGCCGATCAAGTCCAAATTTTTTCGTCCTATTTTTCCGAATAATTTTCAATTCAGATAGGTGCAAAAAAGGCCAAGTTTCGTCCCTTTCTCTGTTTATCCCCAATCTGACTTGTGGCCGCACTGAACCTTAGTGCCAGTAGATATCTATTGCAGGCATTCAGGTTCGAAAATACACATGATATTCCTCTCCAGCCCGCGATAGCGAACCTTGGCATACAAACTATTGTGATCTTGAAAATATATGTTCGATCCAAAGCTCATCGATTGCCCAACCTATAGCGCCTAGTACGCATTTCAGCAGCGCTCAGTGTAAGACTAAATCTTCCATCGTCACTAAAGTGCAGGGACTGGATGTAATCTGCAACCGCATTACAAACTCTCCCAGATCGGCAATTCGCCTGGCGTAGGGTTCTGGGTCACTATGGATGATCAAAGGAAGCGAGGTGGATAGTCATGGCTGAAACATTTACCAATTGGTCACAAAGCATTGTAATAACACCGGAGAAAATTCTACGCCCCAAAAACGTTGAAGAAGTTGTTCGTATAGTTCGCGATGCAAAGCGCGAGGGTAAGACGCTTCACGCTTACGGAAGTGGCTGGTCCTTTTCTGACATCATGGCAGCCACAGGCTACATGGTGAACACGGAAAAGCTTGATGGAATATTTCGTTTTTCGCAGGCAGGAAAGGTTTGGAATCCTCATCCGTCGGTTGATCGCTCTGATACCCGTTTTGGAAAAGAAAACATCCTTCCCGATGGACTGCGCGAATCAATTATCAAAAGTAATAGAAAATTCGTGTGGGTAGGAGCTGGGGCCAGGATTAGGCAGCTCTATGAAGCACTCGATAACCCCACACAAGATGTTAACCCTAGTCCAACACCGCGTTCGCGCTGGGCATTGCCCACTATGGGCGGCGCCAGTGGCCAAACCTTGGCTGGTGTTATTTCCACTGCCACCCACGGCGGAGACTTCAACCTTCCACCAATTGCTGATATGGTCCGGGCGATACATTTAGTCGGCCCCGATGGAGAACTCTACTGGATCGAGCGAAGCGGGGATCACGCGATAACTGACCGGAGCAAAATGTTGGCCGGTCTCACCAAGGTAAATTCTAAAAACCTGCGATACGATGATGATTGGTTTTTCTCTACCTTGGTGTCCTTAGGTGCGCTAGGTATTATTTGCTCTTACATTATTGAGGTGGTAGATCAATTCGGATTGTCAGAGCGTAGTTTTGAGACCACTTGGAATCGCATCAAGCCGTTTATTGCAAGCGGTGAAATTTTTCGAACAACAAAATTTGATCGGGATCGTCCGCCGTGGATTCAGGCACATCCTGATGCTGCGGGTAAGACTCCCCAAGGAATAGGTCTATTCATTAATCCTTATCGTAAAAGTTATGATATTAAAAGTCCGGAGTTTAATGATCGTCGAGTTATCCTCGTAACGCACGCTCGGTCGTCCGAGGTAGGGTCTAAACACAAGAGACCAGCTGGTGATTGCTCCTTGATACAAGCATTCAAAAATATTTCGCTTATTCACCACTTCGAACATACAAGTGATCCATCAGCACTATCCAAGCTAGTCGACTCAATCCTGGATTCTTTGAGAGAGCCGCAGGGAACCCACAAATATCCAGTCTCCTATTCCGTTCTCGATACCACATCCTCAGAGGACCGTCAGCCGATACTTAGTTTGGAAGTTGTCGTCAGCACTGACCGGGATCGTCATATCGCTTACCTCGACCATATTTTCCAAATCTTTGACGACACCATGGATGAATTACGAAGAAAATACGGAGCAGCAAGATTTGCTGGTGGTATTAATATTCGTTTCACAAAGCCGACAGTTGCGTATCTCGGTATGCAGCATCCGATATCGAACCAACCCCAAGATGAAAGATTCTGCCATATCGAAATCATTGTGATGAGAGAACAGTGGGTGACAGGTAAACCTTTATGGGGCGAGGGGAGCGATTATTCGAGAAATGAGATGGAGAATTTTACGGAAATATGGACAGATAGGTTTGAACGAGCAGCGGGTCAGTTTGGGGCACGACTGCATTGGGGGCAGCTGAGCCGAACTCGCAATCACGATCCACATCGTTATAAAGAGTTTGGCAAATGGCAGAAAGTTAGGGAGCAACTTACCCAAGACGGATCAATTAATACATTCGATAATAATTTTGTCATGAGGCATATACCAACATGGCAAAGGATTCCCGGAGGAGGTCGTGATATCGCAATTGGTGGCGTGCGCCCAATCTCCGGACCTGTTTTGGGGGCCTCGCGGCCGTGTGCCTGGAAACGCCAGAGACATAGCTGTTGGCGCTGACGGCAGTGTATTCATCATCGCAGATGATGAAGTAGCACCCGGTAACGGCAGTATCAAAAAGTGGACAGGCAGCGGCTGGTTGCATATTGGAGGATTTGGCACTCGCATTGCGGTCGATCCGCAAGGTCATTGGTGGATCGTAAATAGTGCGGGAGAAATTTGGGGACCAGGTGGGCGTAAACCTGGAAGAGGCAGAGATATTTCTATTGGTGCGAACGGCACCGTTTGGGTTATTGGAACCGACAATCCTGCGCCCGGTAATGGTGGCACTTACCGCTGGGAAGGGAACCAATGGCGTTATGTTCAAGGTTATGGGGTGGCCATCGCAGTAGCTCCCAATGGCCAACCTTGGGTTGTCCGCGCTGATGGGACGATCTGGCGTTTACTCTATTGAAAAGGGGTAGCTGACGAATAATTTCATACAGCAATGGACCGGATTCTTGCTCGATTGCCTGGGTGCGATTGCACCCAGCGAGCGCGTAGGGGGATCGGTCCTACAACTCATCAACAGGAGCATGTCCCAACCTTAGCAGATCCTTATGTCCAATACCGTGACGTATTTGTCTATAAGCCAACGCACGTCTATAATCCTCAGATCCAGTTTCTGAGGCCAATCCATGGGCGTTCCAAAGCCGGTTCCTTTATATCCCACGCATTCTGAAATCGCCGATATGCGGCTTGCTGACTATCCGGATCTCAGGGCTTTTCTGGAGTCCGGGCCGGATTGGCGGCTTAAGCATTGGGCTTGGGGTTTGGATTTTTTGCGTTATGTGGCTCGCAACAAGTCTGAGCATACGTTTGCGCGGTTTCGCGCTGAGACCGAACGCTTTCTGCTTTGGTTGTTTCTGTTTAAAGACAAACCCATGGATACGCTGCGCAAAGCCGACATCTTGCTGTACGCGGATTTTTTCTGGAAACCACCGGTTGAATGGATTGGCTTGGCCACTGCAGATCATTTTGTTCCCCAGGATGGTTTTTATATGGCCAACCCTGAATGGCTGCCATTTCGTTTAAAGCTACCTAAGAACCAGTCTGTGGATAAAACTCCGGATCGCCGCCAGTACCGTCCGTCCCAGGAAACGCTCAATTCCATGTTCACTGGCATTATTGCGTTCTACAAATATCTGGTCAACGAGGAAATCTGCTACGGCAATCCTGCTCAGGTTGCCAAATCCGATTGCCGCTATTTCATTGAGGACGTCCAGGTCAAAGAAGTTCGCCGTTTAAGCGATGAACAATGGCAATTTGTTTTGACTGCTGCGGAATCCATGGCCAATCAGGACAGCATCTACGAGCGTTCTTTATTTGTTATTGCCACTCTGAAAACCCTGTTTTTGCGTATTTCCGAGCTTTCTGAGCGCAAAGAATGGATTCCGGCGATGAACCATTTCTGGCAGGACGAATATTCGAACTGGTGGCTGAAAGTTTTCGGCAAGGGCCGCAAATTGCGCGATGTTTCCGTGCCGGACGATTTTTTGCCCTATTTGAAGCGCTATCGGCTGTATCGCGGTTTGTCGGAGCTTCCTTATTCCACCGATTATTCGCCGCTGGTGGAAAAAATTCGCGGTCAAGGTGGCATGACGGCGCGACATCTTATTCGTTTGGTGCAACAGGTTTTCGACGAGGCCTATGAATCCATGCGCAAACAAAAAGGCGAAGAAGTCGCGCGCAAATTGCGCCAGGCATCCAGCCACTGGTTGCGCCACACGGGCGCCAGCATGGAAATTGAACGCGGTCGGGCCTTAAAAGATGTGTCAGAAGATTTGGGCCATGCCAGCATGGCCACAACAGATACGATTTACGTACAAACCGAAAGCCGCAAACGTGCTGAAAGCGGAAAATCCCGACGCGTTAAATAAGATTTTGCCTGCACTTGCAGTCCAAATGCTGGCAATCTCTCAGAACTCATAACTGATATTTATACGCACCGTGCGCGGCACAAAGCTGTGCACATGATGGTCGGCTACAGGTTCAGCCTCGCCTGCCAATTGGGATTCGTAAAAATATTCGATGTCGTAATCCGACGAATCAAATAGATTCAATACGCTCAAACCAAAATGCCAAGGGCTGGTGTCGTGATAGACAATTTTTAAATCAGCTTTAGATGCAGTTGCAGCGCGCTGACCTTCATCCAACGCGTAATCGCCGACATAACGCCACGCCAAAGATGCCTGCCAGCCCGAATCCCAACTGTACATGGTGCGCAGACTGACGATGGTATCCAAAGCACCGGCAATTTCCCGGTATTCCACACTTTTATCACGCAAGCGGCTGCGCGAACGGGAAAAATCCAGGGATAACAGCCAATTTTCCTGTGGCTGAAACGCCAATCCCAGTTCTACACCGTAACGACGGCTTTTGGCCCCGGAGTCTTCGGTAGTGCCTGCATCACCGACAAACATTAATTCCGAGTCGACCTGCAATGCCCAAAGTGATGCAGACAATTGCCAGCGTTTATCTTGCGAATACCAATCGCCACCCAATTCCGTACCATCTACCGGCACCAATGGATCGGCGGATTCAATTTCTTCGCCAGTCACAGGGTCCAGCTTTGCCAATACGCCGCGCGCATCATTGCTGTGATAACTGCGGCCGATATTCCAATAGAATTCGCTGCGATCGCTCAGTGAAAAACGATTGCGTAAAGCGCCTGTCCAAAGATTGGCATTTCGTTGGCCACCATTTACCGATAGCGTTTCGGGCAGCTCCGCATCCAGAGGATTTACATCGAATTGATGGAAATTCCAGCGCAAATTAATCGTACTGGTCCATGCCGGCAGAATTTGCACTGCCATTTGCCAATAAAGCGCACTACTCCATTGTTTGATTTCATCCTGGCGAACAACACCCGTTGTATTTCGTTCGCTGGAAAGCAACAGCCCTACCGGATCGATGATGTCGTAACGCGCATTCCAGCCGAACGAATGGGAGGATTTCATACCCAGAAAATAGCTGTCTTCCCAAATCCAGCCAGCGTCTCCACCAGCCAAAGTGCGCTCGTCCTGTTGGTAAAACTGGTCGCCGTCAGGATTGGTGAAATAGGAAAAATTCGACCACAAATCCATGCCGTAACGCACGGCATAAGCTGTGGCAAACCAGGTGCTATGAGCGAAGTGCGAGCGTTTCTGCAGCGCCAGGCTATAACGATAGGATTCTCCACCACTGGAAGGATCAATGGTCGACAAGCGCGCTATATCGCCACTTTCAATCGCACGCAGAGGAATCTGGTCGGCGGAATTCCAGTTGTTGTCATAAATCATCAGGCTCGCATCGAAGCCATGTTCCACATCTCCGGTGGAATATTTGAGCCAGATGTTTGTCTTTTTCACATCCTCGTCGATATTTTTCCAGGGACCATCGTAGTTTTGAAATTCCCCTGCCAGGAGTAGAGCTCCCTCCCCCGCTGCTTTTTGTCCTGCCAATAGCGCACGGCGATAACCAAATCCACCGAGTTCCAGAGACGCTAAATTGCGCTGGAGAAAATTCGCCGTTTTGATATGAGCTTCGCCAATAGCGGAAAAATCGCCCAAATCGCTGTAAAACGGCCCTTTGCGATATTCGATGCTCTGGACTAATTCAGGAATCAAAAAATTGAGATCGGTATAACCCTGACCATGGCCATGGCTGACCATATTGACCGGCATATAATCAATACGTGTGGAAAAGTCGGTTCCGTGATCGAGATTGAAGCCGCGCAAAAAATATTGATTGGCCTTGCCCGATCCGGAATGTTGTGTTGCCACTAATCCAGGCACCAACTCCAAAACATCTCCAGGACGCTCAAGCGCCAAATTATCTAGATACTCGCGCTCAACAAATCCCGCGTTGGTACCGCGAACTACGCTGTTTTCCTGGGATTTTCGGCCTACTATTAAAATTTCCTCGACGACTCCCATATGCGCCCACGAGTGGGTCGCGCTCAACAGCACAGCGCCCAAACAGTACGGTTTCCACATACAACTCATCTATGTTCCCCAATCATTCAATTTGGATTTGATCAATGCCTCAAAAATGTGCGAATAACGGCGAGCAACCGCATAGCAAGCACCATACCAAACCAAACGAATCGAATAAGCAGATTTTTACAAGTAAATCATGGGGGTATAAACTAATTGTGAACGATCTGGATGCATAAGCACTGCTCACAAAACAACTAGGGCATCAGAAGTGTGCATTTTCCTACTGCATAAATCTGCGCACTCTGTTACCCCAAACGAAGGTGAATAAAAAATCGCCAGCTTGAAAAAGCGAGTGATGAATAATTAGACAATTGCGAGACGGATTCGAATGAAGGGACTATTGGTAGCCACGGAGAAAAAAATTGAAAAAAAAGCAGCTGGTATTCCAGCTGCTGTTAATTTTGGGTTATTTCACTGCAAGGGTTCCTTTCATCAAGGAAATATGCCCTGGGAAAGAGCAGAAAAAGGTATAGCTCTCCCCTTCTTTTAATTTGGCCACCTCAAATGTTGTAGATGTTTGTTCACCGCCACCGATTAAATCTGTGTGGGCAATAACTCGGTCATCGCCGGGCTTTAGATAGCCGTTGTCCAAACCAGCAGCTATGCCATCGCGAGCTACAGCATCGGCATCAGATGATTTTGCGATAACGACGTTATGGCCCATCACATTTTTTGCGAGTTTGCCGGAGTGCTTGAGATTAATCGTAAATTCCTTGCAGGATTTATCTATCGCGATTTCATTTTTGTCGTAGCGCATCGCGTCGGTGCTATCAACGGTTACGCTGCAATCGGCGGCCATGACTTGAGCTGAAAACGCTGCTAACAAAACTGGCACTACCAAATATTTCATTTTCATTGCTAATCTCCACGGATTGTTGCGCTTAAATAAAGCCGGAACATCAAAATATAAGACCGGCGCTGTTGAAAAGTATCCACTTTGGCATTTATTCCAATAAGGCGTCCAGCATCTGGAATATTTGTCGTCATATTGGCATTCCGTTGCTTAACAGCATATAAATTAAGAATCGTTTCGCCGCGTATAGAACGATGAATATAATTCATCGATCAATGAAAATAATGCGTTTTTATTCATGCATTGAACTATCTAGGATGGCTGCCGGGTTCAAACTGATACGGACACTTCTTATGGCGATCACACATAATCTCGGCTTCCCGCGCATTGGGGCCAAGCGCGAATTGAAATTTGCTCTCGAAACTTATTGGAAAGGCCAGTCTTCCCTGGATGAGCTGGAAAAAGTCGGTGCAGAACTGCGCCAACGTCACTGGCAAGACCAAGCAGACCTTGATCTGGTACCGGTTGGCGATTTTTCTTTTTACGACCAAATATTGGACTTGAGCTTTATCCTCGGCAATCTGCCGCAGCGCGTGCGCGATTTTCATGGACACGAGTTGGATAATTATTTTCGCGTTGCGCGCGGGCGCTCAACAAATACCGCAAGCGATCACGCGCAATGCTGTGGCGGTGTCGCAGCAGGTGAAATGACAAAATGGTTTGATACCAATTATCACTACATAGTCCCAGAATTTACTGGCGACACCATCTTTAAACTAAATGCCTCGCGTTTATTGCAACAATTGGCGGAGACCAAAGCGCTTGGTCTTAGAGCAAAACCTGTTATTGTCGGTCCTATTACCTATTTGGCAATTGGGAAAACCAAGGACAACTGCGACAAACTTGCCCTCCTCCAACCTCTGATTGCAGCTTACGGTGAATTACTCGACGCTTTAGCTGCGCAAGGTGTGGAATGGGTTCAAATCGACGAGCCGATTTTGGTTACAGATTTGGAGCCAGAATGGCAACAAGCCTTTAAACACGCATATCAGGCACTGAATACAGGAAAAATAAAACTGCTGCTCGCGACCTATTTTGGCCAATTACAGGATAACTTGCCGTTGATCGCCAGTCTGCCAGTGCAAGGTGTTCACCTTGATGCAATCAACGCCCGCAATGAAATAGATCCACTGATCGGTCAATTGCCAAATGATCGTGTGATTTCCCTGGGTGTGATTAACGGTCGCAATATTTGGAAGACCGATTTAAATGCAACGCTAGAGTGGTTGTTCCCAGTGCATCAACGTCTGGGTGATCGTCTTTGGCTGGCGCCATCTTGTTCGCTGTTGCACGTTCCGGTGGATTTGAACAGTGAAGAAAAAATCGATCCGGAAATCAAATCCTGGCTGGCTTTTGCCAAACAGAAATTAAATGAATTAACGATCTTGTCTTCGGCTTTGGCGCACGGTTACGCCTGTGTCCGCGCAGAGCTGGAAGCGAACGCCGCAGCGATTCAATCGCGCCGAAAATCATCCCGCGTCCACAACCCCGTTGTGCAAAGCGCACTCGCAAAAATTGACAGGGAGCTCGGCAAGCGCAAAAGCCCTTATGGGATACGTGCAGCTAAACAGGATGCACTGTTGAATCTACCTAAATTCCCCACCACGACCATAGGTTCATTTCCCCAAACGGCTGATATTCGCCAAACGCGGCACGACTACAAAATCGGAAAAATCGACGCGGCGACTTATACAAGCCGTATGCACAAAGAAATTGCGCGCTGCGTACGCGAGCAGGAAGATTTGGAGCTCGATGTACTGGTGCACGGCGAAGCTGAGCGCAACGACATGGTGGAATATTTTGGTGAACAGCTGGATGGTTACGCTTTTAGCCAAAATGGCTGGGTGCAAAGTTACGGCTCCCGCTGCGTAAAACCGCCAATTTTGTACGGCGATATCAGTCGTTGCAAACCTATGACGGTGGAGTGGATTCGTTATGCACAATCACTGACCAACAAGCCAATGAAAGGCATGTTGACTGGCCCGGTAACCATTCTCAACTGGTCGTTTGTGCGCGATGATCAGCCGCGCTCAGTCTCGTGTTACCAACTGGCGCTTGCTATTCGACAAGAGGTTCAGGATCTGGAAAAAGCGGGCGTGCATATTATCCAGATTGATGAAGCGGCACTGCGCGAAGGTTTGCCGCTGCGTAAATCGGAATGGCAAACCTATTTGGACTGGGCCATAGAATCCTTCCGCATCGCCGCTAATGGTGTCTCGGACGAAACGCAAATTCACACTCATATGTGTTATTCGGAGTTCAACGACATTATTGCATTCATCGCGGAAATGGATGCGGATGTTATTACCATTGAAACATCCCGGTCGGATATGGAATTGCTCGATGCATTCGAAAATTTCAACTATCCCAACCAGATCGGCCCCGGTGTATACGATATTCACTCTCCCAATACGCCGAGCGTTGAGCATATTGTCGCTTTGATGAAAAAGGCTGCGGAGCGCATACCAGCTGAACGTCTATGGGTTAACCCCGATTGCGGTCTAAAAACACGGCAGTGGGAAGAAGTCATTCCGGCCTTAACCAATATGGTAACTGCCGCGAAAGTGCTGCGCGAAACAGCGTGAATTTGGAACCCGGCCACGGCCGGGTTTTTCGTTTGTTATGCGAATTCTTCGCTTCGTCCCCTATTCCTACCGACTTGAAGCCAACCTGTAAATCTTACAAAGCCTCGTATAATAAATAGCTGCGTCAAGCTGCGTTTTTATAAGCACGACCATATTTGCAGAAAATTCGTGCTGCAGTCACGAGCATTTATTTCATTTGTTCATTTCCCTGTTTTCAATGTTATTAACTGGCATATATCTCGCTTAGCTGCAGTTTTGGCAATGTACGTTCTTGGTTAGGAACCTCATATGTTTGACGCCGCACATAGGTGAGCAACCTGCGTGCGACTCGCCAGCTGGCGATGAATTCGGGACGATCTTTATCGTCTTGCCGCCGGATCCTTACTTATTTCATAAAGAACAGGGTATGCGATGACGCGCGCAATACGGAAAAAAATACTGATCGCGGGGGGAGCGGGATTCCTGGGGATAAATTTATGCAAAAGCCTGCTGGGAGATGGTCACGAAGTCTTTATTTTCGATAGCTTCCCTGCCGGCAGCCGCAACAAAATTGATTACCAATTCGAAGCGGAAAAATCCTCCAAAGGCGTATTGCAGATCCTTGAACAAAACGTCACCCACCATATGGATTTGATCCATCTGGAAATGCACGAGATCTACAATATGATGGCGGACACGCCCTCAAGGCGGTACCAGAAGGATCCGCTGCAAACCTTAAGAACCAGCACAGAAGGCATTAGCAACCTTTTGAAACTGGCCATGAAGCACCGCATCAAAATTTTGCAATCTTCCGACAGCGAAAGTTACGGCGAGCCCGAGCTTCAACAGCAAACATCGTTTGACGAAGGCCAGCGCTGCGCAGAAAGTCTTTGCATGGATTTCCACCGCATGTATGGATTGGAAGTCAAAATTGCACGAATTTTCAATACCTACGGCCCATTCATGCAGCCCAATGATGAGCAGATCATCGCCAATTTCATTGTCCAAGCACTACGCAATCAGCCCATTACCATTTATGGCGATGGCGAGCAGACACAATCATTGTGTTATGTGGACGATCTTATCGCCGGTTTGCGCGCCTTAATGGATTCGCCTCAGCCGATCGTAAGACCAGTCAATTTGGGAAATCCCAGTGAATTTACTGTATTGGAAATAGCGGAAAAAATTATTGCTCTTACAGGTTCATCCTCGCCGCTGATTTTTGAGCCCCATCTCGAAGACGATACCAAGCCCGCGCCTGATATCAGCCGAGCCAAACAGCTGCTGAATTGGGAACCGCAAACACCGCTCGAAACTGGCCTGGCCCGCACCATCGATTATTTCGAACGTCTGCTGCAAAACAATGCATCTTTCGCAGCGCTCCAGAATTCTCGCCCACATTATCAAGGAGAAATTGTTCTATGAGTCCGCGCATTCACACAAAAGGCGAAGCTGGATGGACCGGCTCTCACCTTAGCCTGAGAGGTTACTTGGTGCGCGCTCTCGATAAAAGTATTCGAGATGGCAACGAATCCATGCGGCGAGGATTGAGCTTATGACTGTCAATTTTGAGTGGCAGGCAGCTCAAGCAAGGCTTGGCGTATCTCAATGGTTGCGCCCAGGTAATCATGAGCAGGTAGAAAAAACTTTGCAGGATCTGCAAGCATTGAATATCAACCGTTTGCGTACGGGAATTTCCTGGGCTGACTGGCAATCACCAGATGGCCGGAAATGGTTCGACTGGTTGATTCCCCGGATTTGTCAACACATGGAATTAGTGCCCTGCATCACCTTCGCAGCAGTAAATCCAAACCACTATGTGGATTTTATCGACACAATCATCACTGCCTACGGAGAATACTTTGATTGGCTAGACCTTTGGAATGAGCCAATCAATTTCACTAAATCAGATATCCCCGACTGGAAAAACTTTTGCGAAATGATCGGTCTGGCCTCCCACTGGAGCAAAAGCCGCAGCAAAAAAACACTACTTTCCGGTGTATGCCCTACTGATCTCAATTGGTTGGAGATGGCTGGTTCGCACGGCGTACTTATATATATAGATGCCATTGGTCTGCGCGGCTTGGCCGGAACTTCAGAATTCGATTCCAATTCCTGGCCACAAAAATTGGCGAAAGCCCGGGAGATATTCGATAAACACAATTTGGATCCGGAAATCTGGCTTACCGAAGCAGGTTATTCCACGTGGCAACATGATGAAATTGGCCAAATCAAAACTCTTATGGACGCATTGGAAGCACCGGTAGAACGAGTGTATTGGCACTCCGCGTATGACATGCTGCAGCATGGTGATTTTCACAGAGATACTCAACCTAGCTCCCTTAGAAACAATCGCAATCATTATTTTGGCCTTAAAACTGCGGATGGTTCAGCGAAATTAATTTATCGCGTGTGGCAGCAAGGTGGTCTCGGTGGCTTACACAAACTGGCTGATAGAGCATTCCAGCGCAACGGGGATTTAAGCCCCTCTGCAGCGAAAAGTAATGAGCAAACATTGCACATTCACATCGCCAAAACTGTCAAAAAACCTGTACTGATCACTGGTGGAGCAGGCTTTATTGGCGCTAATGTCGCAGACCGTCTGTTGCAAGAAGGCGAAAAGGTTTTGATTTTCGATAACCTCAGCCATCCAGGCAGCGAACGAAACTTGGAATGGTTGTGCGACACCTATGGCAACAACGTGGAGCTGAAAGTTGCTGACGTATGTGATCGGCATCTGGTAGGCGAAGCGGTGCGACGTTGTTCACGCATTTTTCACTTCGCCGCGCAAACCGCGATTAGTGTCAGTATCAAAGATCCTCAGCGGGATTTCGACATCAATGTGCATGGCACTTTGAATATTCTCGAAACCCTAAGGCACATGAAATCACCTCCTCCGTTATTGTTCGCTTCGACAAATCAAATTTACGGAACCTTGGATGACATTGCTGTAGAACAGGTCGGCCTTCGATATCAGCCAAAAAATTCTCAACATCGAAACGGCATTAACGAATCGCAGCAGTTGGATTTTTGCACTCCCTACGGTTGTTCCAAAGGAGCTGCAGATCAATATGTGTTGGATTATGCCCGCACCTTCGGAATTCCCGCCGTCGTATTCCGTTTAAGTTGTGTTTATGGTCCGCGGCAATACGGAACAGAAGAGCAAGGTTGGGTTGCACATTTTTTACGTCAGTGGATGGCGGAAAAAACTCTGACTTTGCAAGGCGATGGCCGTCAAGTGCGCGACATTTTATTTGTCGACGATTTGGTAGATGCCGTAATGCTCGCACAAAAACATATGGGCCGACTATCGGGCCAAGCTTTCAATATTGGCGGTGGCCCCGCCATCAGCATCAGCTTGCTGGAAATGATGCAACACCTCGAACGCTTGATCGGCAGACCTTGCCCATTTCAATTTGCGGATTGGCGGTTTGGCGACCAGAAATTCTACATTGCAGATACGCAACAATTCCGCCAACTAACGGGTTGGCAACCATGCATTGGCATTGAAGAAGGGCTGGCGCAATTCTGTGAATGGGCATTGGAAAATCGCTTTGATTCCACCAACGTCATGCGCCCGACACCAGCTTATCTTTTACAACAGGGAGCCTTGAACAATGTCTGGATTCGCTAGCGCCTTGCTTTCACACCTATCAAATTGCGATACCGATGAATTTCGCGAAGTAATTACGATTAAACAAGTAGCAACGCCTAAACAATTAAAAATGTTTAGAGAGTTAACAACGCTTAAAGAAGTCTGCGACGACCACCTAAAGCAAAAATTCCAAACGTTGGTCGATGTCACCAATCACCTCATCAACGGATGGATCAAGATATGACGCCTGCAATTACCATGAGAGCGGACGCTCCTGTTCTGACAAGACCTGTTCTGCACAACAAATCTGCTAAAACAAACATTACTACGACTATTCCCCGCCTGGGTTTTATTGGCACTGGACGGTTGGGGCGACTGCGAATGCAGGCCTTGATGGATTATCAAAATGCACTGACGAGTCCCCTCGCCCACTTTGATGCCGTGTTTGATCCGTCACCTGAGGCGGCACAAGAGGCGGCAAAATTATCGGCTCGGACACATATCAGCAGCTCACTCGATGAATTGTTGGAAATGGATTTGGACGGCGTGGTAATAGCCACTCCTAGCGCGTTGCATGCAGACCAATGTGTCGCGGCGCTGGAAAGCGGTAAAGCCGTGTTCTGCCAAAAACCCCTAGCTCGCACCAGCGCCGAAACAGCTCGTGTTATTCACGCCGCACGACTCAGCGACAAACTACTTGCAGTGGATTTTTCCTATCATTATTTGCAAGGCATGCACACACTCAGAGAATTGATTGCGAAAGGTGACCTGGGAGAAGTGTTTGCGGTGGATTTGGTTTTCCACAATGCCAATGGGCCGGATAATCCTTGGTGTTATGACATGACTTCTGCAGGTGGCGGCTGCGTGATGGATTTGGGAATTCAACTGGTCGACTTGGTGATGTGGTTGATGAACTCCAACGAAGTCAATCAACTATCCAGCACGCTTTTCCATCAAGGAAAAAAATTGCGTCCACCTTATAAAGACAAAGTGGAAGATTACGCGATCGCCGAATTCGGCCTGGGCAATACCCGAGTTCGCCTCACTTGTTCCTGGCACCTCCACTCTGGCCAGGATGCGGTAATTGAAGCGCAGTTTCATGGTACCCATGGCGGCGCCGCTGTGCGCAACGTAGCAGGCTCGTTTTACGATTTTGAGATTTACCATCATCAAGGCGCGTCAAGCCAACGAATCGCTGGTTATCCGGATTCCTGGGGTGGTCGGGCATTGGCCAATTGGATAAATCGTTTGGCGCGCTGCGATCAATACGATCCGCAGGTGGAACAGGCGCTCCATGTTGCACAGGTCATCGATAGGATTTATTGCCGATGATGCAGCTATTAATGACAACGGATCCCGCCAGCGGTATTTGGACTTACTGCATGGAGCTCTGCACTGCTTTGCGTTCTTACGGCGTACATATTTCCCTTGCGGCTCTCACGTCCGAGATAAATCCGCAGCAAAGGCGACAAGTGTCCGCGCTCTCACATGTCACCCTATACGAAAGCCCTTATCACACGCGCTGGCAACAATCGCCTCTGGATAATATGGAAAAAACCGGCGAGTGGTTAGTGGCGCTAGAGCGTAGACTCAATCCGGAAATAATTCATTTAAATCATCTTATTTACGGCAGTTTGAACTGGCGCAGCCCGGTGGTGCTCGTCGGCCATTCCTGCAGCTTATCCTGGTGGGAGGCAGTTAAAAAAAGACCTGCGCCGTTTGAACAATGGCACCGTTACAGGGAAATTGTCCGGCACAGCGTTCGCCAAGCTGACCGAGTGGTTGCACCTTCAACGGCTATGCTGGATTCGCTGCTGTTGCATTACGGTCCGGTGGAACATCCGTCAGTTATTTTTAATGGGCGAGACTTTCCCCCGCTGTTATCCTCACCCGAGGCTAAGGTTCCTTTTATGGAACCCTTGGTAATGAGCGCGGGACGTGTTTGGGATGAGGCCAAAAATGTCAGTACCGTTGCGAAAATTGCGCGGCGTTTACCCTGGAAAGTGTGTGTCGCCGGTGCGCAGGAATCGCCGGAAGGCTTGCGTATTGAATTGCCGGGCGTTATCGCCCTCGGGCATTTATCCGAGGAAAAGCTCGGTGAATGGCTGAGACGCGCCAGCATTTATGTAGCGCCAGCCCATTACGAACCTTTCGGATTGGGAATTCTGGAAGCAGCCCGCTCAGGCTGCGCTTTGGTGTTAGGGGATATTCCTAGCTTGCGAGAAATTTGGGGTGATTCCGCTGAATACGTCGATCCTGACGATCCAGCGGATTTACGCCGCTGTATACAGAATCTGATTGCCAATCCATCCTGGTTGCGTGAGTTGATGGAACGCGCTTGGCGTCGCGCACAGCGTTATTCCTCCAGCCGCATGGCTGCAGGTTATGTCCATCTTTATCAATCTTTGCGCCAACAATTCTCTCAAAACCAACCTCTGCGGCAACCGGCATTCCAGCTGGTGCCTCGCGTACAGGCTTCCCCCACCACCTTATCTGGAGCTCAGAAATGAAATTCAGCCTTTTTTATCACTCGCTGGAATCGGATTGGAATCACGGTAATGCGCATTTTTTGAGAGGTATAGCTTCCGAATTATTGGAGCGCGGCCACCAAGTTCAGATTTACGAATCTGCCGATGGTTGGAGCAGAGAAAATCTACTGCACGATCACGGCGCTGCCGCAATTGAAGCGTTTTATGCAGTTTACCCGTCGCTTAAAAGCCAAATTTATACCCAGGAAAGTTTGGATTTGGAGCAGGTTGCAGCGGATTCGGACGTAGTAATCGTGCATGAATGGAATGAGCCGTGGTTGGTCAACGGCTTCGGTGAATTACGCAATCGGCTGCAACAAGGCGCCAATTCCGATCAGAAATTCTGTTTGTTATTTCACGATACCCATCACCGCGTCGTCAGCGATCCCCGTTGGCTGCACCGTTTTCGCCTCGACTATTACGACGGCATACTCGCCTTCGGTGAAGTGCTCACCCGCCTTTATCAGGAACACGGCTGGAGCGACGCCGTTTGGACTTGGCACGAAGCAGCGGACACTCGCGTATTTTACCCACGCGAACCCAATCCCGATTTGCCGTTCGGCGATCTCGTTTGGGTGGGAAATTGGGGTGACGACGAGCGCGCGGCAGAATTAAATGAATTTTTGATTAAACCTGTGCGCGCTCTCGAACTTCACACGCACGTTTACGGTGTGCGTTACCCGCGCGAAATTCTGCAAAAATTCGCTCTTAAGGGTTTGCATTACTGCGGCTGGCTGCCAAATTTCCGCGCGCCGGAAATTTTTGCCAACCATCGCGTAACAGTGCATGTCCCCCGCCGTTATTACGCAGAAAGCCTGCCGGGAATTCCCACAATTCGTCCGTTCGAAGCTATGGCGTGCGGCATACCCCTGGTGAGCGCCCCCTGGGATGACGTAGAAGGTCTTTTTACGATCGGGCAGGATTATTTAGTGGCTGAAGATAATCAACAGATGCAGCGTCATTTAGCCACTATCCTACTCGATACGGATTTTGCCCAATATTTGAGTGACAACGCTTTAAAAACGATCCGCCAGCGTCACACCTGTGGACACCGCGTCGATCAATTGTTGGAAATTCTTGAGGATTTACATGTACTGCAGGTACGCAGACCCGTCATAAGCGCGGCTGCTGCCATCGCTTAAGAGGGTTCACGGAATGCGCTCTGCAAACTCCCTGAAAATTGCATTTTTTGGCTCTGGTCTGGCTTCGTCTTACAGGAATAATGCCGCGACTTATCAACGTGGCATTATCAAAGCCCTGGCTGAGCTAGGTAACCAGATTACTTTCTACGCACCCGACTCTTTTGACGGTCGGAAACATCGGGTAATGGACGATCCCGAATGGGCCAATGTCGTTTTTCCTGCGGATGAGAGCGGCACGCGCGCAGCCTTGTTACACGCAAGCACGGCAGATGTGATTATCAAAATCAGCGATATAGGCGTTGTGGACGAATGGCTGGAGCGAGAAGTTTTAAATATTCATGGCAAACCATCACGTGCGCTCCGAATTTTTTGGGACATGGATCCATCAACGAGGCTGGAGCGAATCAAACGAAACCCTTATGACGCCTTCCGTTCACTCATTCCCCGCTATGACATTATTTTTACCTACGGCGGTGGACGACCGGTTATTGATGCCTATAAAGAATTGGGAGCACGTTCTTGCCAACCGCTTTATAACGCACTTGATCCGAAAACACATTATCCTGTTCCGACAGATCCACGCTATCAAGCAACACTCGCATTTTTAGGAAATCGCCTGCCGGATCGCGATGCTCGTGTTTTTGAATTCTTTTTTCAAGTTGCCGCCGCCATGCCCGACGCAGAATTTCTGCTCGGCGGCAGTGGTTGGGATTCGCATATCCCACTTTTTGATAATTTGAATTACTGCGGCCAGATCCATTCGCAAGACCGTAATACATTTCATTGCAGCCCTCTTGCTGTTCTCGATATTAATCGCGACAGTACGGCACAATGCGGATTCTCGCCCTCGCAACAAGTTTTTGAAGCCGCAGGTGCAGGCGCCTGTTTAATTGTGGATCGCTGGGAAGGTGTGGAAATGTTTTTAAAACCCGGAAAAGAAGTTTTATTGGCATCCAATGGCGTGGAAGTTATGTCGCATTTGCGCACTCTAACGCCAGAACGTGCAACAGCAATTGGTGGAGCGGCGCGCATTCGATTATTGACTGAACACACTTACACTCATCGGGCACGACACATGCAAGAGATAATGGCCGAGCGATCTCAAATGCGGGAGACAGCGTAACAACAGCCGAAACAGTAATACGTCACGCAGCAGAAAATACATTTATTACGAACGGTTTCGGCAAACAGATAAAAATTAAAAAAAGGTTCTTTTGCCATGAAACCTCTAAATATAGTGATTTTCGGGCTATCTATTACCTCCTCCTGGGGCAACGGCCACGCAACCACCTATCGCAGTTTGGTTAAAGCGCTGGCGATGCGGGGACACAGAGTCACTTTTTTTGAAAAAGATGTTCCCTGGTACGCTGCGAATCGCGACCTTCCCGAGCCTCAATTTTGCCGAACGGTGCTTTATAAAAATGTCACAGATTTGAAAGTCTTTCAGGACTTTTGGAAAAATGCTGACCTAGTGATGTTGGGTTCCTACGTCAGAGATGCTTACGACATAGCTCAACAAATCAAAAAGAAACGCCCCGCCTGCTTCGGCTTTTACGACATGGACACTCCGGTGACGCTGGCCAAATTGGAGCGAGGCGATTACGAATATCTGCATCCATCCATGATCCCAGAATTCGATATTTATTGGTCATTTAGTGGCGGTCCTACTCTAGAAACATTGGAGAAAAAGTATCGAGCGCGACGAGCGCTGCCACTTTACTGCTCTGTCGATTTGGATTTGTATTTTCATGAACCGGTGTCTGGCAATGATTACGATCACCGCCAATATGCTTTGGGTTATATCGGAACCTACAACACAGACCGCCAATCGACCTTGGCCAAATTATTAATCGAGCCAGCCCGACGATTACCTAATTTAAAATTCTGTGTTGCTGGCGCACGTTATCCTTCCAGCATCCATTGGCCAGGTAATGTCACGACATTCGAACATATTCCACCGCAAAACCACTGCCACTTTTATAACAATCAATTATTCGCATTAAATGCCACTCGTCGGGAGATGGCGCGTGCCGGTTATTCACCCAGCGTTAGATTGTTTGAAGCTGGAGCTTGTGGCACGCCGGTGATCAGCGATTTTTGGCCTGGGCTTGATAAATTTTTCCATATCGGCGAGGAAATACTGGTCGCGCGCACCGCAGACGACGTAGTGAAATATCTGAAAATGGATGAAGAACAACGTTTGGCGCTCGGCTTGCGTTTTCGCCAACGCGTCTTGGATGCTCATACCTCTCGCCATAGAGCTATGGAAATTGAACACCACTTTGACCAGATTAGCGCGCCTACCTCATTGGCCGCCAACCATTAGTTCTGGCTGTTATTTAACTGAACTGAGATACGATTAAAAAAATGAAAAGTAATTAAAAGATAAAATAACGGAGATCACCATGGCTTCCACCGCAATTACCAAGCAGATCGAAAAACTCGGCCCCTGGTTTCACAATATCCAGTTGCCCAATGGTGAACAAACAGCACAAAACCCCAACCTCGGTGATTTTCCGACGTCTAAATGGCAACAAATTTCACCTTATCTTCCGCAGGATATGTCGGGTATGCGCGTACTGGATATCGGCTGTAATGCTGGGTACTACAGTTTTGAACTGGCGAAACGCGGCGCGGAAGTCACAGCGATTGATATCGAAGAGCATTATTTAAAACAGGCACGCCGGATGGCGGAAACGCTCGATCTAAAACATAAAATTGATTTCCGCCAAATGCCGATATACCAATTAATGTACGACGAAGACGTTTATGATCTCGTTTGGTTTATGGGCGTTTTTTATCAAGTACGCTACCCCATGCTAGCGCTCGATATAGTGCGTAATTGCTGCCGAGGGCAAATGATTTTTCAAGCAATGACCTTGCCTGGTGACACAATTTTTGAGGCCGACGCTAATTACGACATCAGTCAGCGCGACATTATGAATCATCCAGGATGGCCCAAAATGGCATTTATCGAACACAAAATCGCCAATGATCCGCGCAGCTGGTGGGCGCCAAATCATGCCTGCGTTGGTGCCATGCTGCGTTCTGCCGGGTTTTGCAATATCCAAACTATAGCGCCAGAGATCTATACATGTGATGTCGTAGACCCTATGCCGTCCATTGCCGTTGCAGAACTCCAGTCTGTATTGCAGTCAAAGCACTAATAGATACCCCTTGGAGAACGATTATGGCCTACGAAACAGATGACAATTCCCGCCTACGCCATCCAGTGCGCAGAGGGAAATATAAGGTTCACACGGAAAAATCCGCGCAGCAAAAAAAATCTACCAAGCAAAACCAGAAAAAATTTGACGCGGAAGACGAACTGATTGATGAAGCGTCTGAAGAGTCTTTTCCTGCAAGCGATCCGCCGTCCTGGAGTCCGACAACAACAGGTGGCCCCGATAAAGATCGACACTCATAAAATCAATCGCGCATTCGCAAAGAATGCGCGTGTTCTGGAGGGACTTCCATGACTTCCATATCCACAGAACAAACGCAGGACCATCAAAAAATTCGTGAATGGGTCGAAAAACGCGGTGGGGTTCCTGCGGTTTTAAGAACATCTCAAAATGCATCCATCGGACAACTGCGTATCAAATTCGATCGCAGCGAAGATCATCTGGATGAAATTGGCTGGGATGAATTTTTCGACGCTTTTGATAAAAATCAACTGACCTTTCTTTATCAGGAAGACTTCTGAAATCGGAAGGATCGTCATGCGCCTGCGCAGTATTTGCAGGCACTCTCCTGCCAAAGTACAGCGAAATTCGGGCTGGTCCTCAGCCGGGAAATCGGTACAATACCTCGCCCTTTTTCGGTTGTCCCCGAGGCGTGCCCTCGTTGAAGGGTACCGTTTAACCATCTGAAACAGACACAATATGTACCGCTATATCCTGCTGTTAATCTTTTTACTCACCGGCTGCCAAAAAACCGCTCCTGTCACCAAGCTCGAAGGCTTCACTCAAGGCACCACTTATCACTTCAGTTTTGTAGCACCGAAAGACGCTGATATTGCAGCGATTCAAAGCGACATTAATCGTGAATTTGCTCGTATAGATCTAGCTCTTTCCAATTATCGCGATGATTCTGCCATTGAAGCGTTTAATGCCAACAAGACCACTGATCCGATTGAAGTCAGCAATGAACTGGTTTTTTTGGTGGAAACTGCTCGCCGCATCCATAAAGCCAGCAACGGCTGTTACGACCTGACCGTAAAGCCCTTGTTTGACCTGTGGGGCTTCAAAAAACACGAATTCAGCCCGCCGACAGAGGAAGCTCTTAGCCAGACACTGGAGCAAGTCGGTATGGACAAATTGGAAACGGTCAGCGGCAACCAGCTGCGCAAACAACTCCCGGACTTGCGCATTGATGTCTCTTCCATCGGCCAGGGTTATACCGTGCATCGTATCGCCGATCTGCTGGAGGAGCGCGGTATTGAGCAATACCTGGTGGAAATTGGCGGCGAGCTGAAAGTACGCGGCCATAAGCCAGACGGCACCCCCTGGCGTATCGCGCTGGAGAAACCTCTCCCTAATGAAAGATCGCTACATAAAATCGTCGCTTTCGATGACGGCAAACCTATGTCTCTTATGGCTTCCGGGACCTATCGCCACTTTTTCGATAGCGAAGGCAAACGCTACGCTCATATCCTCGACGCTCGCAGCGGCAAGCCCGTAGAACACGCGACTGTATCTGTGGCGATATTGCACGAAGATCCAACCGTGGCCGATGCCTGGTCCACCGCTTTGTTGTGTCTGGGTAGCGAAGAAGGACTGGCAGTCGCCAATCGCGAATCTCTGGCCGCGCTGTTTATCGATCAGATCGACGATAAATTAATAGAAACCAGCAGCCAGGCTATGCAGAAAATTCAGGGCGTATCTGTCACTGACAAATAAATAATTATCTCAGGGGCGGGCCCGCCCCTAGCTCAGCGAAAATCCCGGCATAACTCTCCTGGGAACTCAAATTCAATCGTCGTATGAGCAAGTTGATATTCCTGCAAACGAGACGCGATGTCTTGCTTGAGCGCAACTTGCTCTTCCAGCGATAAACAATCGCGCAACAACAAATGCGCAGTGAGCACATGATGCTCACCATCCAGCGACCAAAAATGCAGATGGTGAACCTCTTTAACCTGCGCTATCTCCTCAAGTTTCTCCAGAATTTCTTCGCGCAATTCCGCATCGGGCACAGCCTGCAAAAAAACCTTGGCGGTGCTGAATAGCAGTTTCGCCACATTGAATAAGATGAAGGCAGTAAAAGCGATGGACAAAATCGGGTCGAGGATCGGCCAATGCACAAAATGCAGTACGACGGCGACAATCAGAATTGCCACCCAACCGAGAACATCTTCCAACAAATGCCAATTGAGCGTTTTTTCGTTAAGACTCGATCCTTTGCTCAGGCGCCAAGCCGCATAACCATTCACAGCGATACCGAGTATCGCCAGTCCCAGCATGCCGGTGGGATGCGGCATAACCGGATCGGCAAGCCGCGCTATCGCCTCCGTCAGCACCCAGATAGATCCAATCACCAAAATCACACTGTTCAGCAAAGCCCCCAATAAAGAAAAGCGGCGATAACCGTAAGTAAAACGGTGATCTGCGGTGCGGTTGCTGAATTTCTGCAGACACCAGGCCAGGCCAATCGCCAGGCTATCGCCCAAGTCATGAATGGCATCGGCCAGAATTGCCGTACTGTTAAATAAAAGCCCGCCGACAAATTCGATCAGCGAAAAGCTCAAATTCAGGAAAAATGCCCAGGCAATATTGCGGGATGATGCAACGCCGTCGTGGGAATGATCGTGGTGAGAATGGCTGCGACCATGATGTAAATGACCATGACCATGATGTAAATGACTATGACCATGATGTAAATGACTATGACCGTGGTGGTGATGCGACATGCTGGCTCTCCAGCTATTGGTTTTATTTAGTGTATGACATAGCGCGCGCACCCGGATAACGCGCTACTGCCCGGCTCATGCCCACCCTGTCAAGCGCACAGGTTTGTAAAAGCAGTCTACCCGACAATTTCGGCTCTTTTTCTTCGAGCCGTTTCGAAAATGCGACCAGTATTCAAGAATTTTTCCTATTTGCAGGCTACCTTGTCGCCCCATTGTTGTTCTCCTGACAATAAGAAGCGGCTCCGGCCGGTCGACCCAGAAAAATACAAGGTGACATGCATGACACTAGCAAGCTCAGGAAATAAGGGACTGGCATTACTGAAGGCCGGGGTCTTAAGTTTGACCATGGGGGCGTTGGTCGCCTGTGGCGGAGGAAATCTCAACTCATCGAGCAACAGCTCTTCCAGCAGCAGTAGTTCGTCAAGTAGCTCGTCTTCAAGCTCCAGCTCATCGAGCAGTTCTTCAAGCAGTTCGTCTTCCTCCAGCTCAGGCGCTGGCGGCGTCGGTTCTACTATTGAAGCGGAAAACCTCAATGCTTCCTTGTCTTCGAGCTATCAGATTGATGGCATGACTGCCGATCCCAACCAAAAAATCGTGGGCTATTTCGATACAGGCAGCGTGCTTTGTTATAGCAACGTTAATTTGACCGGTGTTCGCTCCATCGATTTCCTGATGGCCAAGGGCGGTACTGATCCAGGCCGATTTGCCATTCTGATCGACGGCAACAAACCGAAAGAAGCCACCAATCTGGGAGAAAAAATCACTATGCCTACCGGTGGTTGGGAAACCTTCCGCGTAGTCAACGTCGGCCTTTCGCAAGAAGTTTCCGGCTCACACACTTTGTGCTTTTACGGCATAAACGGCGGCGGCATTTTCAATTTGGATAAATTCACGCTGAGCGATGTGCCTGGACAAAACGACGGCGTCAGCCCCGATCCGGACGATGGTCCCAGCAATCCTGGCAGCGGCATCGCCAAAATCACGACCCAGGGCAATAAAGTGTTGTTCGGCGGACAACCCGCAAGCATCGCCGGCATGAGTTTGTTCTGGAGTAACGATGGCTGGGGTGGCGATAAGTACTACAACGCAGATGTAGTGCGCTGGATCAAGCAAGACTGGAACGCCAAGCTGATTCGTGTTGCCATGGGTGTAGGCGATGAGGAAGGCGGTTATCTGGAAAATCGCGAAGGCAATTTGCGCCGCGTCAAAACTGTCGTGAATGCAGCCATCGAAAACGGCCTGTACGTCATCATCGACTGGCACAGCCATTCCGCCCACAAGCAAAAGCAGCAGGCCATAGAGTTCTTCTCGGAAATGTCGGCCCTTTACGGCAACTATGACAACGTGATTTACGAGATCTATAACGAACCCGTGGGCGCATCCTGGGATGGTGACATCAAACCTTATGCAGAAGATGTGATTCGCGCGATCCGCGCCAACGACCCTGACAACCTAATCATAGTCGGCACACCCAACTGGTCGCAGGATGTGGATGTTGCGGCGAACAATCCGATTCGCTCCTCCATCAATATTGCGTATACCCTGCACTTCTATGCGGGCAGCCACAGTTTCCTGCGTGATAAAGCCAATACAGCTTTGCAACGGGGCATACCACTGTTTGTTACCGAATGGGGTACGGTTAACGCGGATGGTGACGGTGCAGTCAATCAAGGCGAAACCCAAAACTGGATGAACTTCTTAAAGAGCAACGGTATCAGCCACGCGAACTGGTCGCTCAACGACAAAGAGGAAGGTGCATCAGCATTGACACCCGGCTCAAGCATTAACGGCGGCTGGAGCGAATCACAATTGACCACTTCAGGTCGTTTGGTGAGAAGCATTATCAAGGGCTGGTAACAAGTCACTGGCTTGCGCCCCACCAAATCCCTCTCAAGCAACCCGGCTAAGGCCGGGTTTTTTTTGCCTCTATGGATTTGAGCTTCTCTTTTAAGGTGGCTGGCGATAGCTCACCGGTATGAGAGTCGCGCAATATTCCCTGCTCATCAAAAAACAAAGTCGTCGGCATAGCCGATGCGCCTAACTGCTGACTCCAGTTGCCATAGGGATCGAGAAAAACATTGCGCAATGCGAGCGTCTCGCGCTGCAAATATGCGGACACTTCTGCATTGCCCTCCCCCTGACTGACAAACACAAATTCAAAAGCCGGTTGTTTTTGCTGAGCTTCCGCCAAGACCGGCATTTCCCGGCGACACGGCGCACACCAAGTTGCCCATAAATTGACGACCAGCGGTTTGCCAACAAAAGAAGACGCCTCTATTACCTGTTCATCCAAACCCAACAATTGAAGATTCGTTAAATCGGTCTTTTGCTGAGGAATGTTCTTCAACCACAGCGAGCCGCCAGCCCACACCAAAACACCACTGACAATTGCCGCGGCAAGATGGCGTCTGATGACGGGATATTTCCAGCTATGCAGCAAACCTATCAACGCTGCGGCTACAACACCTACCGTAAACCACAGGCCGCCATCGCGGATATCGATGATGCGCCAGAGATCAGCCCGGTAATCGTTCCAATAAGCCACTACAAACGCCAAGCGCCCGGCGACAACACCGCCGAAAAACATTTGCATTAACGCGGGCTCCACTGTTACCCGCACGCGCCGCCCGGACAACCAACCCACCAACAGAGAAATAGCGAACGCCGATAAAAAAACGAGGCGTTCAGGTGAGACCACAAAAGGCCCGAATGAAATAGACAGCATGGAAACTCCGAGGAATTGACTCTGTGCCCATGATAGCGGGTGTTAAGGGTTCAATCTTGGTTTGATATGCGGATATATATTTTTGTCTATTTTTTAATCGCCGTTAACGCACAACGGGCGAGTTAAGTCACGCACGTGCACGCTGGGGTTATTACTCAACCACATTTTGGCGAGACTGATAAGTGGCAAAGCTACCCCCCTTCGCTTCAGCAGTTCTGCAACAGGCTTCGCACTCTTTTAGTTCACAGCTTTAAATAAAGAAATTTTTTCCACCCAAAACCAGATCAAAAATTAAACAAACACCCTTGTTGCCTTGCAACTCTCAAAGAGAATTTTTATTAATTTGATAGGGAAAAATAAAAATTTTTCGACTCAAAAATCATTTTTGAAAATATTTTTTCAGCCTATACCCTATCGACTAAGTAGTTATACCCACAAAAAATTTAAAATATTTTCTCAAGGCACAACACTGGAACATTAATTTTCAGGATGCATTTTATTTGTGCTTAATTTTTAAAAAATTCTTCTATTTATTTCAAAAAATACGCGCCATACGCATTCTTACTGATTAAGAAAAAATTGGTACGCTTAGTGCTATTTCGTTTCCGCCAATTTGAGATGTGCAAATAAATGCGCACTCTGAATTGATGTCAACCTTTCCTTTTATCCTTGAGGTGTTCTGATGTCACCCTTTTCCAACGATAGCGCAAACGCAAAATTTGCGCGCAAAGCTCTTGTTGTTGCTCTTATCTCTGCTATGACGGCGTGCGGCAGTTCAAACAAATCTTCTTCTAAAACAGAGGAAGCTGAGGCGCCATTTTCAGTAATGGAAATTACGATTTCCTCTTTGCATGAAGCTTTGGAATCTGGAGACGTTACTTGTCGTGAAGTTGTGCAAACCTATTTGGATCGCATCGAGGCTTACGACAAAACCACTGGCCTCAATGCCATTATTCGCACTAATACAGAAGCACTCGAACTCGCTGATGAATTAGACGAGCGCATTGCAGCTGGTGAACAGCTGGGTGATATGTATTGCGTGCCTGTAATCGTAAAAGACAACTACGACACCTACGATATGCCCACCAGCGGCGGCAACCTCGCACTGGCCTATTCAATTCCACCTGATGATTCTTATGTTGTAAAAGCGCTGCGCGACGCTGACGCGATCATGCTCGCCAAATCCAACCTGGATGAATTCGCATTTAAAGCAGCTCACACAGTGAGTTCCGTTGGTGGCATTACCCGCAACGCCTACCACTTGGGCAGAACACCTGCTGGTTCCAGCGGCGGTACCGCAACTGCTGTTGCAGCCAACTTCGGCACCATAGGTTTGGGCAGCGACACAGGTAACTCCATCCGCGGCCCTTCTTCACACGCATCTCTGGTCGGCTTGCGCAGCACCATGGGCCTGGTCAGCCGTGACGGCGTAATCCCTCTGAACCTGGACCGCGACGTAGTGGGCGGTATGACTCGCACTGTTGAAGATACCGCGCGAGTTCTCAACGTAATCGCTGGCTACGATCCCGCTGACCCGATCACTGAATTGAGCGAAGGCAATGTTCATCCAGATTATCTTGAAGCTTTGCAAAAAGATGGTTTGAAAGGCGCGCGCATCGGCGTATTCCGTCAGATGATCGACGACACCGCTGATCCGGACGTACTGGAGAAATTCGAACAGGCGATTGCCGATCTGAAAGCACAAGGTGCGACGATTGTCGATCCTATCGTGGTCGAGAATTATCAGACTCTGCTGAACGGCGCTACTTCATGCAGTCGCTTCCACTACGATCTGGACAATTATTTGGAATCTCTGGGTCCTGACCGTCCGGTGAAAGATTTGGAGCAAATCATCGAATCCGGTTTGTTCTCAGCTGCTCATGCCAGCAACCTGAAAAACAACGTTAAAGTCACTCTGGCTCCTTACGAAATGGAAAAACCTTGCTTGGGTGAAGCTGGCGATATCGCCAACAACCCAGGTCGCCAGGCTTTCCGCGACGCAATTGTGGGCGCCATGAAGTCTGCCAAAGTTGACGCCATGATCTACCCGACTTGGGACAACGCCGCTCAACCACTGAACAACCTGAGCGACCTGCCAACCAACAAAGGCGACAACAGCCAAGGTTTGGCTCCAGCGTCAGGACAACCAGCGATCACCGTTCCCATGGGCTTCGATCGCGACGGTTTGCCACTGGGCCTGCAGATCTTTGGTTATCCGTTCGATGAGTTCAATTTGATCAAATTCGCCTACGCGTATGAGCAAGCAACTCATCACCGCAAACCACCAGCTCTGTTCCCTGAACTGAAAAAATAAAACCCAGCCCCCGCCTTGCGCGGGGGCTTTTATTCTTTTTCTCTGTCACTCTCCTCAATCTAAGTCATCCCCCCGCAAAATCTTTAATTAAATCAAAAGTCCAAAATACCTAATTAAAGCAATATCGCAGAAAAACTTCAGGTAACTTCTTAAGTTCGATGCGCGCAGCAATTCTAGACTTTTCAAGCAAAATCAATGATTAAAAATCGAAATTTAAAGTAATTTCAATGCGTTCACAATAATGAACACCCAGACTGATTCTCATAACTGAACCATTAAAACCGGCAGAGTTTCTGCCATACCTTGTTGCGAATGAGTCTCATTTGTGTAAGCATGATCGCTCTCTATTCCCACCCTAGTCGTTCCCTCTTATGTCACTCTCGATAGGAAGCGCCAGTGTCACCAATCTTTATAGCGAGCATCAGCGCTGGCTGAAGGGCTGGATTCAGCGTCGCGTTGGTTGTTCAGATGAGGCTGCAGATTTAGCGCAGGACACATTTATTCGCGTTATTCAGCGGCAGCGCAAAGAGGCTGATTTCACCATCGGATATCCACGCACCTATTTGCGCACTGTAGCGCACGGGTTATTGATTGATCATTTCCGCAGGCGCAAAGTCGAGCAGGCGTACCTAGAAGCACTGCAGCAACTTCCACACGAGGTCGTTATAGATCTGCAGGAAAGAGAGATTATTTTGGAAACCCTGCAGCGCCTGGACAAAATGCTGGACGCCCTGCCCCCGCCCGTGCGCGAAACCTTTTTGCTATCCCGCGTCGACGGTTTGACCTATCAACAAATTGCCGTACAAATTGGAGTTTCCGAACGCACCGTAAAACGTTATATGCAGCAGGCGTACGTCCAGTGTCTCGCTCTGATGCTTTAACGAAGAACCAGCGAGTTCTGCTGGAAGAAGCCGCCGAGTGGTTACTAAAACTGGACGAGGCTCCGCTGAGCCATGTCGATCAGGAGAACTTGCATCGCTGGCGACGCCAGAGCCCCGAGCACGAGCGAATCTGGCAAACCGCTTGCGCATTAAATCGGGATCTCTCCTTATTACCGAGCGGTATCGCCAAACCAGTTTTACAACGCCCGCGCCATTCCCGCCGGACACTTTTGAAATGCGTTGTCGGTGCAGGCCTAGCCCTGCCGATCGGATGGTTCGCGGTCGATAAAAAGACGTTCGCTCAATATCGCACAGCAACAGGCGAGCGCTTGGAACTGACCTTGAGCGACGGCACGGAAATGACCCTGAATACCGCCACCGCACTCGATACGCAGCCTGGCCGGCAAATCCGTCTATATACGGGTGAAGTTTTTATACGCACAGGAACCGCGGATCGAACACTGTCCGTTATTACCGCGCAAGGGGCCGTTCAAGCCGTCAAATCCGATTTCACCGTGCGCTGCCTGCCGCAGGAAACTCGCGTCAGTGTGATTCAAGGCTCTGTCAAAGCGGGACCCTGTCGTCTGACCACAGAACAAACTCGCTGGGTAAGCCGGGGCGAAACCTGCGACTTTACGGAAAATGCCATTGGCCTGATTCATCCGCTACCAACAAACCGGGTCGCCTGGCTACGCGACCAATTGATTGCGGAGGAAATGCCACTGCGAGAATTGGTGGAAGAATTAAACCGATACCGCAGGGGAATTATTCATTGTGAGGAAACGATTGGAGATCTTAAAGTTTCTGGCGTATTTCAATTGAACAATCCAGATCAAGCCCTTGAAGTACTTGCCCAATTGCTTAACTTGAAGTTGACCCACTACACCGATTATTGGGTTCTACTTAAAGCTGCGTAAATTTCACCAGCCAATATTTAACAAATTCTCTTTAATACCGCCCAATTTAGGCAGATTTCTCTTTTATTTATTTTTGGCTGTCCCTTTTTCTCCACCTTATTCGACTATGTGCCAATGCTAACCGAACCATGAGGTCGAAAATCGTATGAAGTTTGCTGTACCCCAAACCCAAAACACGTCGATTAAACCAAAATTGGCAGCCCCTTATCGCATCACATTATTGACCTTAGTGATATGCGCAATGAGTTCCGGCCTCGCGTTGGCGGCCCTGCCGGTCAATGCGGCAGAGCAAAATGGAAGCGAAAGCACCTTGATTCTGTATTCAATTGCACCCGGTCCCCTAGCCTCCACCCTAAACGAATTCGCAAGCGCTGCAGGCATCACTTTAACTTTTGATCCTGCACAAGTCCGCGGTTTGAACAGTAACGGTTTGCACGGTCGATACTCTGTCTCCAATGCATTGCACATGTTGCTCGCCAATACCGGCCTACAAGCTAATCGCACAGCTTCCGGCGCTTATATACTGGTGCCCGGAGTTTCTCGAGCACTGCCAACCGTCAATGTGCGAGCTGAGGCCGTTAGCACCAGCACGGAAAAAACGCTCAGTTACGATCGCGAACAGCTCGACAAAATTAATCCGCAAGACATCAAAGACGTATTTAAACGGGAAGCATCTGTAGCCGTCGGAGGATCCATTACCGCAAACCAAAAGGTTTATGTACGTGGAATCGAAGAAACAGCAATGGCGGTTTCTATCGACGGTGCGCGTCAAAACAATAAAGTTTTTCACCACAACGCCACCAATTTGATCGATCCCGCACTGCTAAAAACCGTGCGTGCATCCGCAGGCGTTTCACCAGCAGATGACGGTCCCGGCGCTCTCGGTGGCAGCCTTGTGTACGAAACCATCGACGTAGCCGATGTGTTACACGCCAATGAGACTCTCGGTGGATTTGCCGATCTCGCTTATCAAACCAATGGCGAAATTTTCGGAGCCAAAGGCGCGCTCATGGCGCAAACCAATGGATTCGAATTTTTAGGCTACGCCAATAAACTTCACGGCGGCGACTACGAGGACGGCGATAGCAACAAGGTTCGTTTTACCGAACCGGCTTTAACCAGTGTATTGTTAAAAGCTGCATATTCTTCCGCTGACATAGGTCGCTTTGAAATCAGTCATGACAGGACCGAGGACGATTCGGCTCGCCCCTATAGAGCGAATTTGATGTCCGTGCGCGGGCGTCCTGTGCCGGAATCGCGTCGCTATGATTTGGAGCGGGAAACCACAGTTTTTGAATACAGCAGAGAAACCGGGCAAGGTCTATTTAACCCCAGCATATTGATTTCAGATTCCGCAACGCGGGTAGTAACGACGGAAGTACCCCTATCTCCTAACGATCAGATCATCATCAACAACGGCGGCACTTCCAGCACTTCAGCCAAGCTGAAAAACGTCTTCCACACCAGCTTTGCCCATATCAGCGCAGGAGTCGATTATTACGACGATACAGCGAAATTTAGGGAAGAAATCAACCCGGAATTTATGCAGGAAAAAGCGGAGAACATTGGAATTTTTACCCAGGTTCGTCATGAAGTGGCGAAATATCTCGACCTCTCGTATGGGGTTCGTTACGACGATCAAAAATTTACCGGAACTGACGGCAGCCGTTTTGACGAGCAAGGTGCAAGCGCCAATTTGTCCACTGATCTGCATCTAGGGCAATACGTATCAGTAAATGCAGCCTTCGCAAAAGTATGGGGCGGAGTTGCTCTGGCCGAGAATTATATTCTCAACGATGCCTGGGACTACAGCCGCGCCATTCTTCCGGTGGAATCTGACAACTATAGCGTTGGAATCAAAAGCCACTACAACGGGTTTATCTTGGAAGGCAACCTATTCGAAACCGATATCCAGAATGGGCGCGTTCCATCCTGGCGTGAAGGTGGAGATTTGGTGGCTGATTTTTTGATCGAAGGATTTGACGTTCTCTTCGGATACATTAGCCAACGCGGTGAAATTACATTGGGATACGCCGATATAGAGTCAAAAAAAGATGGCAAAGCCGCAACATCCTATGACGGCAACTACTTTACTGCGCCGCTCGGCAGACTCATCACCCTGAATGCCGAATTGAATTTCCATGACACCAAAGTCCAACTAGGTTTAAACGGTGAAAAGGCATTAAAGAATAAGAAAATCGAAAAAGAAGGACGTGCGCAGCGCGGCTACCTCGTGCTTAACGCATACGCCAATTACCAATTGACAGAGCAATTGCGACTGCGCGTGTTTGCCGACAACCTAACAGACAGGGCATACGCAGACCGCGCTACCTACGGACAGGAATTTGTCGATGTAGTCCCCATCTATGAGCCAGGCCGCTCCGTGGGAATTAGCCTGCGCTATCAATTCTGATCGTCCGTTGCGGGCCTCCCATGGCCCCGCACTTTCCGCATTAAACCCAAAGTCATGTTGCGCACATAACAAAGTTTTACAGGCGCATATATTTCTTAAGTACCGAACAACCACGAAAATATGGTTAAGCTAACGTTCAGCACCTAAGTTCAACTATATGCGGTACGTTAGAATACCCGGCGCCTAAACTGGGCAGGGTAAATTCATTGACTAGAAAAAGGATGAAAAACCATGATGTTGGCACGAATTGGAATAGCAGCATTGATCGCGACAACCGGTTTGCAAGCGGTCAGTGCTGCCGCGGACAACCGCGGCTGGTATGTCGGCGGTGAAATTGGCTACGCGGATGCAGATATTTATGTCGGCGAATACGCTTTGAAAGACAACATTGTCGGAATTGGCGCGTACGGCGGATACAATTTTAATGAATGGTTTGGTCTCGAAGCGTCGACTTTCCACTCAGAAGACCTCGCAGATAACCGTGAAAATCTCGACAGTGCCTACCTTTTCACTCTGTCATTTATGCCGAAATTCACCATCCCTATCGGCAGTAAAGTTGGCCTTTTTGCTAAATTTGGTCCGACTTTTGTTCTTTATACGGAAGAATATGACGATTGGCGTCGCGATCGCCGCCGTTGGGATGACGATGCTGACTGGAGTGAAACTCTGTTTGGCACTGCAGTCGGGGTGAATATCGATATCGCAAATGGCATTCAGCTACGCGTCGTCTATGACTACGTGACGGGTAAACTCGATGAATCCTCGGACAGATGGGCGCCAGTTCGACGGGTGGATGTCGACATAGCCCGCGCGGCAGTGGGTGTTCATTACCAATTTTGATCTTAAACGCAGCGTTTGCTGCGAATCCAATAAGCAGCCAAACGACTCAGCGTTTGGTTGCTTTTTTCTTTTCTTCGTTAGACTCCAACAACTCCAGCATTTTCTTCATGCATGCCCGACAAGTAATGCGATAAGGGTCATCGGTAACTCTCAATCCCCAAAATTCCCGCGACGATTTGCACATCAAATCACCCAATTGCCGTACCAAACGCCCATGAACGAAGGGCAGCGCCAACTGAAAATGATCACGTCCGGGAGTGTGGATATCGTAATGAACGCCTTCGCGAGGCCCGTAAGCGTAAGCCGCCCCACCTACTATCCCCTGATCGGCGAGCTGCATAACGACATATTTCGACACCTGCGCTACGGCTTCATCTATAGCGTCTATCACCTCGTGGATGGTTTCTTTTTTCTGCTTATCGTTACGAATCTTTTTGTACTGCGTATCGTAACTGTCACGCGATTTTCGCAAGAACGTCAGATGGTTTCGCAGCGCATCAACGGAAGGTTTTTTATCCAGTAGCGCTTGGGTGGATCGCAAATACTGATTCCGACTGTGCTCCAAGGCTTTCTTGATTTCCGGCGATAACTCTCCGGCCTTTTCCAAATGCCGAGGTATAAAACGCTCGTTGATGGTCTCTCTGCTAAAGGAATAACTGTGGTTCATATTTACCTCCAGCCAATCGCTGAACAAGTTTACAAATGCACCATTCCGCTTTCTCTAGACACAAAGACACGCTCTGCGATCCATCCGAGGATGATCATTGTGCGGTGATTGCCAACCGCACGGTTGGATTCTTTTTAAATTAACCAAGAATCTTAATATTAGAAAAGCAATCGCAATTCCTACTGGGCTTTTACCAAGTTTCATTGCCTTCCGATCGTCGGCCGCGGACAGCCGTACGAAGCGAGACATTTGACTCACTCGGCAATAAACGCAAACCTCCGGCACATATTTAAGCACTCTTTTAAAAAAATGCTGGCGCGATGCGAAACAGCCAGATAGAATTACTTTTAATTGAGAATACTTTTCATTTAGATTAATGCTTCACGGTCAGCGTTATTGGTTTTTCATGATGTACCCGGGTGATGCTTCCCTACCCTGTACGAGCTTTCAGCAAGGTAACCCCTTGCTGATTTTTTATTCAAATCCTATGCCTGAGGACCTTGTAGTTCGAAGTCAGGTATCGGCCAGCACGGTTTGCTTAGGAATGCGGTCAGGTGAGTAACCGTCTGTCTTCAATATTTGCCCTGGTGGCAGTGATTTCGGTTCATGCGGCGGCTATAGGTCTGGCGCTATGGACTCCAGCACCCAAAACTCAGGATTTGGTGTTGCCCACTCTGCAAGGAATATTGATACCCGCTCCGCCAGCGGAAGCCGTCCAGGTTCCTAGCGCCAAAGAGCTTCCCCCGCCGGAACCGCCTCCACCAGAACCGGAAAAACCCAAGCCGAAGCCCAAACCCAAACCGAAAGAACCACCTAAGCCGAAGCCACCTATTCAACCGCCACCGTCAGAAAAGGCGATCTCTCTGCCCGAGGAAACGGTGGAAGAAGCTTCTGCTGCGCCACCTCCGCAAGTGGCAGTACCTGCACAAAAAGACAATGACACTTTGGGCGCGCCGGTGACTCCACCGCAGAAGGATGCTAACCCTATGAATACTCCCGCACCGGCGTATCCAAATTTGTCACGCCGGCTGAAGGAGCAAGGTACTGTAATCCTGGATGTTCTGATCCTGGCGGACGGTACTGTAGGCGAAATACATATTAAGCAGTCCAGTGGTTATAAACGGCTGGATGAAACCGCCGTAAAAGCGGTTAAACGCTGGCGTTACACTCCAGCACGCCGCGGTTCTCAGCCTATTGATCACTGGCATGAACAGCCGGTGGAGTTTTCACTACATTGAGTTTGTAAGATCGTTAAGTTTTGATCCTTTTTGGAGGTAACAACATCATGAACAACCCTTACGGTATTGAGGCGCTTTGGAGTCAAGGCGATTGGGTGACGAAATCAGTTGCGATCATTTTGCTGCTGATGTCGATCGCATCATGGTTCGTGATTGTTGTGCGCGCATGGGGTTTGTTTCAATTGCGCAAACCGGCCCGCGCACTGGCCGACTTCTGGCACTCACAAAGTTTTGCTGAAGGTTTGCATCTGCTCGGACCCAGCCGCCCCGATAACCACTTCCGTCATCTGGCGGAAGAAGGTCAAGCCGCGCTCGACCACCACACCAACCACAAAACGGACCTGCACGGACACTTGCCTTTGGCCGACTGGTTAACCGCTTGTCTGCGCGGTTCTATTGATGAAGCTGCAGAGAGATTGCAACGCGGTTTGGCGATCCTGGCCTCCGTTGGTTCAACTGCTCCGTTTGTGGGACTGTTCGGTACCGTATGGGGGATTTATCACGCACTGGTCAGTATTGGTGTTTCCGGCCAGGCCAGCATCGACAAAGTGGCAGGCCCCGTAGGGGAAGCCTTGATCATGACGGCGTTCGGTCTGGCTGTCGCGATTCCAGCAGTGCTCGGCTACAACGCGCTCACCCGCGGCAACAAAGGTATTCTGTCCAAGCTTCACCGTTTCGCCCACCAGTTGCACGCGTACCTGATTACCGGCGCACCACCGACCAAGGCAGTAGCCCCCGTAACGCGCCTCGATTCACGCGGCAAGTCACAACCGGAGGCTGTGTGATATGGCCTTTGGCGGCGGACTGGATGACAAAACTGAAGTCATGAGCGAAATCAACATGACGCCCCTGGTGGACGTGATGTTGGTGTTGCTGATCATTTTCATTATTACCGTACCGGTCATTACCCACTCGGTAAAAGTCGATTTGCCGCGTGCGGACAATACGCCGACCGAGCTCAAGCCGGACACCATTGCATTGGCGGTGACCGACAATGGCGTAATTCACTGGAACGAAACCCTAGTCACCCTGGAAGAACTGGAGCTGAAACTACAGGCAGCGGCCCAGCAACAACCGCAACCGGAAATACATCTGCGCGGCGCCCGCACAGTTGCCTATGAACATGTGGCTCAGGTTATGGCAGCGGTGCAACGAGCGGGCATTGCGAAACTCGGTTTTGTTACAGAACCCAGCAACTGATCAACTTGGCCCGCGTTCGCGGGCTTTGCTACCCTGTGCGTCTGTCCAAACCAGGTTTGGGGCCAAGGCTCCAAATCAATGCCGTTGGTATTGATTTATGACCCTCACTGAAGCTGATTGGTTAGCCATTGACCTGACATTGCGGCTAGCCTCCATCAGCACTCTGATTCTTTTATTGATCTGTACGCCTATAGCCTGGTGGCTGGCCCGCACGCGATCCTGGTTAAAAGGTCCCATCAGCGCCTTGGTTGCCCTGCCTTTGGTTCTCCCGCCTACAGTACTCGGGTTTTATTTGTTGTTGAGTTTGGGACCCAATGGATTTATTGGTCAGCTGACACAACAGCTCGGCCTCGGCACCCTGCCCTTTACCTTCTGGGGTCTGGTGGTGGCGTCCGTTTTTTATTCCATGCCTTTTGTTGTCCAACCCATTCGCGGCGCTATGGAGGCTATTAGCGAACGTCATTTGGAAGCAGCCGCAACTTTGCGAGCAGGTCCCTGGGATCGCTTTTTTTCCATTGTATTGCCGCTGGCAAAATCCGGATTTATCACCGCTGCCATTATGGGATTCGCCCATACAGTGGGAGAATTTGGCGTGGTATTAATGATCGGCGGCAATATTCCAGGAGAAACGCGTGTCGTATCCGTGCAAATATACGATTACGTTGAAGGCTTGGAATACGCCAGCGCACACAAGCTTGCGGGACTTATGGTGTTATTTTCTTTTGTCACCTTATTGGCGTTATATGGCTTGCAGCGAAAAAATGGTTCTGTCACACGCTTCCATATTTAAGCGCACAAAACATTACAACCGCAGAACTCACCTCAGTTCACAATAAGACAGCAATCTCTGCACTTATTGATTGATTTTATTCTCTCTAATACAAGGATTTTGTTATGTACATCTTTCGCTTAAATGCAGCTTTGATCACTTTTTGCCTTTTTCTGTTTGGCTGCACCGCCACCGAATCTCATAGAGTTGTGGAATCGCCCAAAGTCGAGTCCTACGGCACAACCTATAACGGGCCTAAAACAACACTGGTCGTTGGCAACTTTCAGAATCGCTCCAACTATATGCAGGGCCTTTTTTCATCCGGGGATGATCAGCTGGGAAATCAGGCCAAAACCATATTGAAAACCCATTTGCAACAAACCAATCGATTTAAAGTTGTCGACCGCGACAATATGGCGCAGATTCAGGAAGAAGCGCAGTTGCGCGGCCAGCAACAATCATTAAAAGGCGCCCGTTACGCCATCAGCGGTGCGGTTACAGAATTCGGCCGCAAGGTCACTGGCGACAAACAATTCTTTGGGATTCTTGGCTCCGGCAAAAATCAAATTGCCTATGCCAAGGTTTCTCTTAATGTGGTCGATGTGCTGACATCCGAAATTATTCACTCTGTTCAGGGTGCCGGAGAATATCAATTGAGTGAAAGAGAAATTATTGGTTTTGGCTCCAACACAGGTTATGACGCAACTTTAAATGGCAAGGTGCTGAATTTCGCTATTACCGAAGCCGTAAACGAATTGGTTCGGGCGCAAAACACAGGTGTATTACAACTGAGCGAATAATCAAGGAATGATTTATGTTGAGAGTCGCACTTTTTGCCGCTGTAATTTTATTGGCGGCATGCGAAAGCACCTCGTCGCTTTATTACTGGGGAGATTACGAGCAATTGGTGTACGACATGTACAACCGGCCGGGCAAAGCTCCCCCGGAATTGCAAATTGATAAACTCAGCGCCGATATAGAGCGCGCCCGCAATAGCGGCAAAAAGATCGCGCCGGGCATCCACGCGCATTTGGGATTGATGTACGCCTCGGTTGGCAATATGGCAGCTGCGGAAGCGGCGTTCACCAACGAAAAAACTCTGTACCCTGAATCTGCCGTTCTGCTGGACGGCATGTTGCAGCGCGCTTACGAAGCCAGTCAGAAAAAAGGAACCAGTCGATGAGTCTGCAATGGATAGGCTTTGTATTAATCGCTGTTGTAATTACCGGTTGTGCAGCAACGAGCAAATACGACAAGGCAGCATTTTACGAACTCCGCCCGCGGTCCATTTTGGTGTTGCCGCCAACCAATGCGTCAATTGAAGTCAACGCGCCCTATACGTTTTTATCGACCATTTCCGAGCCTTTGGCGGAAAAAGGCTATTACGTATTTCCCGTCGCTGTGATCGATCAATTTCTCAAGGAAAATGGTCTGCCGACACCGGATGAAATGCATATGATCCCGCTGGATAAAATTCGCCAGCATATAGGCGCCGACGCTGTTTTATATGTGAATATTTCCGACTGGGGGCAGAAATTCCAGATCATTTCGTCGCAAACCGTCGTGCGCGCCCATATGCGTCTGGTCGACACCCGCACCGCTACCCAATTATGGGAGGCGGATGTCTCGGCAACTCAGGATTCAACCAGTCCCAATCAAAGCGGTTTTCTTGCTGCGGTGGCCAATGCAGTGGCAGATCAAATCATCGGATCTCTCACCGACCATACGCCGGGTATCGCGCGGAATGCCAACCGCAATGCCATCTATAATCACTCACAAGGACTACCAGACGGCCCCTATCGAGACGAGCTGAAGCATCCTTAGAGCGCGTCTGGCAACTTAATTCCATACAAGAAGTCCGAAAAAAGCCGCGCTGAGATTCGATCTCGCGTGGCTTTTGCGTTAAATTGCGGCATTACTTCCGGCCACTACGACAGGATTTCTCATGCATTCGTCCTCTAACTGGATCGAAATTCGCAATTTGAGTTACCGCCGCTCCGAGTCCCGCTGGATCTTCAAAGACGTGGACATGAATATCGAACGCAACAAGATCACGGCCATCATGGGCCCCAGCGGTTGCGGCAAAACTACCCTTCTCAAGCTCATTAGTGGTCAGCTCAAGCCCGATAAAGGCACTGTGATGGTCGATGGCGTGAACGTCTCCGCGCTCGACCGCGACGGCTTGCTCGCGCTGCGCCGCCGAATGGGCCTGCTGTTTCAGAATGGCGCCCTGTTTACCGATCTCTCTGTTTACGAAAACGTCGCCTTTCCCTTGCGCGTCCATACCAAACTTCCTGAAGACATGATTCGCGACCTGGTGTTGATGAAGCTCCAGGCCGTGGGCTTGCGCGGCGCGCGGGATTTAATGCCGAGTGAGCTGTCCGGAGGTATGGCCAGGCGCGTCGCGCTCGCGCGGACCATTATTCTGGACCCGGAATTGATCATGTACGACGAACCCTTCGCCGGCCAGGACCCCATTCTGAAGGGTGTGCTGCTCGATCTGATCAAACGCATCAATGAGAACATCCACGCCACTACCATTCTGGTATCCCACGATGTGGCGGAGACGGCATCCATCGCCGACTACATTTTTGTCCTGGCAGGCGGGCGGATTATCGGCCAAGGGACGCCGGACGAAGTGATGAACAGCGAAGATCCCATGGTGCGCCAGTTTTTGCGCGGCCTGCCCGACGGGCCGGTGCCTTTCCACTATCCCGCCGCCAGTTGGCAGGACGATCTGATCAGGGGACGCGGCTGATGCTCAAACATATACAAGCCTTGGGCGCCTGGGGACTTGGCGTTACTGCGGGACTTGGGCGGGCGACGCAAATCTGGTGCCGCGCGCTTTTCGCTCTGCCGGATTTCCGCTACGGCCCTCGCCTGCTGATCCAGCAAATCTATTACGTCGGCGTCTTCTCCATGATCATCATTGTGGTCTCCGGCGTGTTGATCGGCATGGTGCTGGCTCTGCAGGGCTACACAGTGCTGGTGCGTTTCGGCGCGGAAGCGGCCTTGGGACAGTTTGTGTCCCTTACGCTTTTGCGCGAACTCGGCCCGGTGGTGGCCGCCTTGTTGTTTGCCGGGCGTGCGGGGTCAGCACTGACCGCCGAAATTGGTCTGATGAAAACAACGGAACAGTTGGTCGCCATGGAAATGATCGGTGTCGATCCGCTGCGCCGGGTCCTGCGGCCGCGGCTGCTCGCCGGTATCCTGTCCATGCCGCTGCTGGCGCAGGTTTTCAACGCTGTGGCCATTTGGGGCGCGGTTATGGTTGGCGTCCATTGGCTGGGTGTTGATGCGGGCTCTTTCTGGTCGAATATGCAGAACTCCGTGGACTTCAGCGCGGATGTGATGAACGGGTTTATCAAATCAGTGGTGTTTGGTCTGGTGGTCACCTGGATTGCGGTTTTCCAGGGTTACGACGCCGAGCCCACCTCAGCCGGCATAAGCGCGGCGACAACCAGAACCGTAGTGCATTCATCCCTGGCCGTATTGGCTTTGGATTTTTTCCTTACCGCCGTCATGTTCGGCATCAGCTGATTGGCGACTAAACAGATCGGAGAATTAACATGCAGCAACGTCAAGTGGAACTCGCGGTGGGGGTTTTTATCTTACTGGGGATTATTGCTTTGGCTTTTCTCGCGCTGAAAGTCAGCGGCTTGAGTTTTCAGGATTCGCGCACGCAAACCTATACGGTGGTTGCCGAATTCAACAATATCGGTAGCCTGAAGCCGCGCGCCAAAGTGAGCATCGCTGGCGTTACCGTCGGCCAGGTCACCAGTATCCGCTTGGATCCGCTGAGTGCGCGGGCCGTGGTGGAAATGGCCATTAACAAAGACGTGGATTATCTGACCACGGACAGCATCGCCGGCATCAAAACCGCCGGGGTTTTGGGTGAGCAGTACATCAGCATCAGCGTCGGCGGAGCGCCGGATGTGTTGGAAGACGGGGGCAAAATTATCGACACACAATCAGCCGTGGTCTTGGAAGATCTGATCGGTAAATTCTTAACCAATATGGGTTCAAAAGATTGAATACCCCAATAATGAGGTGCTCCATGCACAGATACAAAACACTGATATTCAGCGCATTAATGGCGGTTGTTCTACAAATCAGCTCTGCATTGAGTGCAGAGATCACCATCTCCAGAGATGATCCGCAAAAGATGCTGCAAACCGCGACGGATGAAGTTTTAAAAATCGTCGAAGAAACCAAACAGCAAACCAATCGCGACTCACAAGCCTTCTACAAACGCATTGATGATGTGCTGAGCCAAATCGTCGACCTGGAATATTTTGCCCGCGGCGTTATGGCAACGCATGCAAGTGCGCGCCGCTATAAAGCCTTGACCACTGACGAAGAACGCGCTGCATTCCGCGAACGCATTACGCGCTTTAGCAATGTTCTGAAAGATTCTCTGATGGCCAGTTACGCCGATGCGCTGTTGACCTTTGATGGTGAAAGAATTACCTGGGAGCCAGCCCCCAAAGGAAGCCAAGGTGATGATTTGACACTCACGCAAATCATTCACGCAAAATCCAACAAACAATACAAAGCGCAATACCGCCTGAAAAAAACCAAAGACGGCTGGCTGGTTCAGAACGTGGTTGTTGAAGGTTTGAATTTGGGTGAAGCCTATCGCAACCAATTTGCCGATGCAGTGGAAAAAAACAAAGGCAACGTGGATTACGTGGTGGAAAATTGGCCGAAGCTGATGTCAAAAGTCACACCCGAGACGAAAAAATGACCGTCAAAGCCGAATGGGTGAAAAGCTCCAAAGCATTGCTGCTCACTGGCGAGGTGGATTTTGCCAATGTTGTTGAGCTGAAAAATGAAGCCGACGAATGGTTAAAAACGTGCGCACCTCACGCTTCCTTGGATTTATCCGCGGTAACTTATAGCAACAGTGCGGGTGTCGCACTTATCATGGGCCTGCGTCGTGCTGCCCAAAAACGCGATAAACAACTGACGCTTGTCGGCGTTCCGGAAAATTTGGTCTCCATGATTCGTTTTGGCGGCTTGGACTGGTTGTTAAACAGCTGAATCTTTTTTGTTAATAAGGCAATTCAATGCAGATTTTTCGTTCTCTTTCCATTTTGTCTTTTCTTTTTTTGGGGATTATCGGTCTTAGTAGTTGCGATAAACCAGCGAACTCCACAACAGCCTCCCCTTCATCTTCCACACCCTCAAGCAGCGCCGCCCTGGAAGTCTATAAAAGCTCCACCTGCGGCTGCTGTCAGATGTGGGTTGAACATGCGCAAGCCAACGGCTTTGAGCCAACCATTCACAACACTGAGGATTTGAACGAAGTCAAAGCCCGCTTTGGTATCGCCCGCAAATATCAGTCCTGCCACACCAGTGTTTCTTCCGACGGCTATATCTTCGAAGGCCATATTCCAGCTCGTTTGATCAAGCAGTTTCTTGCCGACAAGCCCGCAGACGCATTGGGATTAGCCGTGCCAGGCATGCCCATCGGCAGCCCCGGTATGGAAATGGGTGACCGCATAACCCCTTACGATGTGCTGCTGCTCAAAAAAGATGGCACCAGCAGTGTGTATGCGCGCGTGAGCGCTTTGGAGTAGAAGTCATCTCAATACCATCTCAGACATACACGTCTGAGATGGCCCCTCCCGCTCTGTGTGCTTACAAACAGAGCTCTCAAGTCCGCTGAGATAATTTCTCGTTGCAGGATATGTTTCGAGGAATTGCGCGTGACTGTTCAGATATTGATTGCAGTCCTCGGTATAGCTGCCGTCTGGCTGAGCCAGGACGAGCGCTACAATCGGCGTAAATACGCTTGTATTTTCGGCTTGATTGGGCAACCTCTGTGGTTATACACCACCTGGAAAGCAGAACAATGGGGCATTTTTTTTCTCAGCATTGTGTACACCTTTGCCTGGGCTAAAGGTTTTTATCTGTATTGGATGGAGAAAAAGTCATCGCCATGAGTAAGATTTCGACTGACCCTCACGATAATTCATCCGACGCTCAAGTTGAGGCGATAAAAAATGTTGTCAAATTTCTGAAAGACCACGGTCGCGTTCTGACCACTGCCGAATCCTGCACTGCAGGTGAGGTCTGCTCATTGATTGCCGATGTCTCAGGTTCTGGATGTGTTTTATATAGCGGTTATGTGGTTTATTCCGAGCAAGCCAAACAAGAGTGCCTTGGCGTCAGTCCTCAAACCATCCAACAATTTGGCCTGACGAGTGAAGAAGTTGCGCGGGAAATGGTGCTGGGAGCCCTCAACAATCACAAACCGGCCGCCAATGATTCAAGCGAAAAACCAAAACCCAATTTGGCGGTTGCCATAACCGGCGCAGCGGAATCGGACGATGAACAGGACGGGGTGGTCTGTTTTGCCTATGCTGCGCGGGACGGCGATGACATTGCGGTATTTAGCGAAAGCGTGAAATTCCAAGCTCACCGCAATGAAGTCAGAAGTCGCGCTGCCCATCACGCTATTTTATACTTGCCGACATTCTGCCAAAGATTTACCAAATCATAGGTGTACGTAAATAACGGAACTCTTTGTGCCATCTGACGTTGTAACCCTAAGCCTTCATCAACAACTAAAAGAAGCCACCGCAGACGTTCACCAAGCGCTGCATGCCGATCCCCTGCTGCGCCGCTTATTAATGTCCGATTGCTCGCTGAACGAATATCGAATTATTTTGCAAATTTTTTATCGCTTTTATTGTACGGCCGAATTTTCCTTGGAAACGGAAATCCGTTTTGCTCATGAGGCGCCAGTTTTGCTCTGGCTAAAGGAGGATTTGCGATATTTAGGTTGTGCGTTGGACTCCCAGATTCATCACGACTACATAAAACCATACAGTGGTATATCGAGTTATTTGGGTTACCTGTACGTTACACAAGGCTCCACTCTCGGCGGGCAGGCCATATCCCGCGCATTACAAAAAAATCTGCATTTGTCACCAAATGAAGGACTGCGATTTTTCTCTGGCTACGGCGCAAGCACACGGGAAATATGGCTCGAATTTTTACACTTTCTGGAAGAGCGAGAAGCCGAAATAGATGGAGCTTCAGTGGTGAAAAGCGCGGTATACCATTTTTATCGCCTTAAGCGCTTGTTCGGGGAATCTCACCACACAAGCTGATCCGCCTCTATCCCCTAGCCTTACCTTGCTTCTAAAATGCCGTTTTCTTTTCCTGGATTTAACCCGTGAAAACAGATAGCGCCCGCCTGTCCGAGATATTCCGAGCTTTTCTGTTTGCTGGGCTCACTTCTTTTGGTGGGCCCATCGCTCATCTCGCCTACTTCCGCGCCGAATTCGTGCAAAAACGCAAATGGTTGAGCGAAGCCGACTACGCAGATCTGGTTGCGCTCTGCCAATTTTTGCCCGGCCCTGCGAGCAGTCAGGTCGGTTTTGCACTCGGCTTGCAGCGTGGCGGTTTATTGGGTGCTTGCATCGCCTGGGCAACTTTTACCCTGCCCGCCGCACTTGTTCTGATGCTATTTGCACTGGGTGCCAGTGAGTTGAACGGTCTCTATGGAGAAGGACTTATTCATGGGTTAAAGCTAGTCGCCGTTGCCGTGGTAGCGCAAGCGGTCTGGAGCATGGGCAGAACTTTATGCCCGGATATTCAGCGCATAAGCATTGCTCTTGCAGCCATCGCAACCGTGATTTTATTGCCCACAGCGATCGGCCAATTAGGCGCGATTCTATTAGGCGCGTTGAGTGGTTTTTTATTTTGCCGCTCGACCAATATAAATACGCTCGGCCAATTGCGTTTTCCGGTTAAGCGCTTTCTGGCAACCATATGCTTAATTTTGTTTTTTGTTTTGCTGTTTGGCCTGCCCGTATTAACCAACTTTTTTCCTGTACAAACGTTTGCGCTGTTTGACGCATTTTATCGAACGGGTGCGCTGGTATTTGGCGGTGGACATGTGGTTTTGCCCTTGCTGGAAGCTCGGACGGTCGCAACCGGGTGGGTAAATGCCGACGATTTTCTTGCAGGTTACGGGGCTGCTCAGGCCATTCCCGGGCCATTATTTACTTTCGCAGCGTATCTCGGAATGGTAATGCAACCTGAGCCCAAAGGGCTGCTGGGCGCCTTGATCTGCCTGATGGGCATATTTCTACCGGGCATGCTGCTGGTTTTAGGCGTACTGCCGTTTTGGGACAACCTGCGGCGCAATCCCAAAATGCAAAGAATTATGGCGGGAGCCAATGCTGCAGTGGTGGGGATTTTAGCGGCGGCGCTTTACCACCCCCTCTGGATCAGCGCCATTTTTTCCGCCAGGGATTTTGCGTTAGCCTGCGCTGCTTTTGCGTTACTTACCCTTGGCAAAGCAGCGCCTTGGAAGGTGGTCATATTTACCGCCGCCGTTTCCGTCATGGCTCAGTCATTAGGATGAAACCAAAAGCCCTACTCCTACGCCTGCAAGCAATACCGCAAACCCTGTAGCTACCGGTCGCCAGAGAGAACGATCAGCCACAGTGAAAATAATCCCCATTTTTAAAATCAAGTTGGCGACAAATGCGATCACTATAGCAATGCCCGCAGTTTTGGCTTCTATCGACCCCATGGAAAACAATTTCAGGTTGGCGATCGTAATTGCATCTACGTCTGTAAGCCCGGATAAAAAAGCAATTACATAACCCCCTGCACTCTGAAATACATCGTTCATCCAGGCAGACAGGACTAACACCAGCGCAAAGGCTATGGCAAACCCGAATGCGGTTTTGAGTTCAGTGGGATTGGAAACCGTGAGTTCAGGCAGAGGTTGGTCTTGCCGCGCACGATGAAACAACAGCACCGCCAAATAGCCAGTGCCAGCAACGAGTCCACCTATAATCCAGGAGACGATGGATGACAAAAGAGAAAACTCTATAATCGCAACCAGTACCGCAATCCGAGCGAACAACACCAAATGCGAAAGCAAAATAATTGTGCTGGCACTGCCGGCAAAATTCGGAATATTTTTGCTGTGTTTGGAATACACCAAAGTGGTTGCCGTGGTAGAAGCCAAACCACCTAAAAGTCCGACCAAAATAATCCCGGACTGTCCGCGCACCAATCGCAAAGCAACGTAACCGGCGAGACTAAGCCCGCTGATCAATACCACCATCCAACCCACCTGCGATGGATTAATTACATCGTAAGGTCCATAGGTTTCGTTAGGCAAAATGGGCAATAGAATAAAAGCGACAGCGCCAAATTGAAAAAACGACGTAATGTCCTGGCGACTCAGTCGCTTAGGTAAATTGCGCAATTCTTCCCGGAAATACAAAACCGCGGTGACTGCCAGAGCAAGCGCCGCTGGAAAAAACGCCTGTTCCAGCCAGACAGCGTAACTCAATACAAATACCAAAATGGCCGCAACTATGGTGGTAGGATCAGGCAGCGCCGTTTGCATTCTGTACTGGGCCAGCAACAGGCTTGCTACGATAAGGATTAATAAAACCAATGGAGCTGTGGTCCATCCCCCGTGAATGCCCACATACCCGCTAAGTGCGCCTGCCAAAGCGATAAGGGTAAAGGTGCGTACGCCTGCGATTTTTTCTTCGTGCCGCTCCCGCTCCAGGCCTATCAGAAAGCCGATACCCAGGCTCTGGGCAAACAAAGAAAACTGCGCGAGGCCGAGTTCATATTCGTTCATTTTGGATTTCCGCGTATTCAGGATGCGTCAGATTACCAAAATGGCGTCCGAAATATTACTCGGCCTCGTCTCGCTACTTGTTTAAGCTAGCTGGGATCTGACCGTAACTTCAATATTGATCGTCATCATCAAACTCGCCTTCCAACTCCTCGTCATCGTCCCATGGCTCGCCGTCCAAAGGATCCACGTGCGCGAGCTCTGCTTCGTCCAAACCAACCCCTGCACCTATCTCATCGGCCGATACAACCCTATAGGTTCGGTCCGCAGGCACATCAGAACCTGTTTCAAAGGGCGATAAAGCGCCGTCTTCGGGAATCAAGGTCTCTGGAGCCAGATCATCTTCCCCGGGCCCCTCGCCTGGGCGAGCAGCCTCGGTCAATCCTGCTCGACGGGCGCGATCGAGATCACTACCGCCGCGACGCTCGTCACCAATATGTGGTCTTGCATCCATTTCATCTGTATCACGCGTGTTTTGTTCAAACTGCTGAAAGGGAGTCAGCTTTTTTTCCTTTGTATAACCTTGTTTCTGCATAGCCATAAGGACTACCTCGTTTGGATTGGTACTGATCTTACCGATGCACAAAAAATTCCAGATCCGACGAGTGTGATAAACCGAACTGACGTGAATTATTGATTGGCAATTAATGGCAACATCATTCCTTGTAAATTAGAAGAGTTTTTATGTCATCGCTCGCTTCCGTATCCGATGCCTGTATCGACGCCTGTTTGCGCTGTGCGCGCATATGTTGGCAAACCGCAACCCAACATTGCCTCACTGAGGGAGGCAAACACGTGGAGCCGGAACATTATCGGCTGATGCTGCAATGCGCAGCGATTTGTCGACTGTGCGCCGATTTTCAATTGTCGTCATCGATTTTCAGTGAAGCGGTCAGAAAGCTGTGCGCTGATGTTTGCGAAGCCTGCGCACTCAGTTGCGAAGGTATAGGTGATATGGATGATTGCGTATCCGCCTGTCGTATATGCGCCGCAAGCTGCGAAGAAATGTCGAACCCAGACAATTCAAACATCTGAAATAAATGTGCATCACGACAAAAATGTAATTTTTGCGACAAAAATTCGAGTGAACGAAACACCTCATACAAAGAGAAATGCAAAGCCTCGCAAACATTTAACTAACAGACTAAGCTTAAGCAGGCACCGTTTACTATTGGCCAACGCTTTCAAGATAAGCATAAAAATGATCATCAACCCGATGTCACCATGTTGGCCCAAGCCAATTGGTTGATAACCAAGACCAGCGTTGCAGTTCCAACTTCAAAAAATGCCAGTCAGCGCACGCCTAAATCCTAAGAGATCAATATGACCGGGGTATTGAACACAAGGATCGCATTTAATTTAGGTACACGCGCAAGCTTCCGCGTCCTGATCCTTGCCTCTGTATTTGGCGCCCTGTGCTCTTTTTTTGTTTTAGATGTCAGCGCACAAAGTTCCGAACAACAGATAAAAGCGGCCTTCCTCTACCATTTTTGTTCATACGTGCAGTGGCCGAACATCTCTACCGTAAATGGAACCGCGACCATAGTAATTGGGATTGCGGGCAGCAGGCGCAGTCTCGGTTACTTTGAACGCACCTTGGCGGGAGTTCACAAAAACCGATTTAATCTGATTGTCCGTCCTGTGGCCCCATCGGACAATCTGGAAAGCATCAATATTTTATACGTCACCAATGACAGTGGATTTTTCTTAAAAGATTTCCAAAAGCTGACTGCAAAGTCCCCGATATTAACAGTCACAGAAGAAGCCACCATACCAGATGGTTCAATGATCAATTTTGTGCTCCGCGAAGACAAGGTGCGTTTCGAGGCGTCCAATTCTCGCGCAACAGCGGCGAGTCTTAAATTAAGTTCGCAGCTGTTGGCGATTGCTGTTCAGGTACATTGAGGGTCCAGTGGTAAGACAATCACTAAAACGAAAATTTCTTCTTGCGGTTCTATTTATTACCGTTATCGCGTTGATGGTCGCTTGCGGCGCAATGGTAGGATTTAATCTGCGTGATTATCGTGAAGACGTGCAAAATGATCTGGCCGTTCAAGCCATGCTGATTGGCCGCGCCGTAACCCCTGCCCTGCAGTTCAATGATCCTGCATCCGCGCAAATGTATATAGAATTATTAAGCCACCAACCACATATTATGGAAGCGGCAATATACAACGAAAAAGGCCGCCTTTTTGTATCCTATCAGCGCGATAAGGACTCAACAATTCCAGACAATATTTTGACCAGGCCGGAAGGTGTTCAAACCGATGTCGACTCGCTCGTCCTTCACCAACGGATTATATTTGATAACGAAATTGTCGGAACTGTATTGGTGCGAATGCGCTATAACATTTTCGCCAAGTTGATAGGCAATTTGGCCATTGCAGTTGGATCAATTTTTTTGGCCGTCGCCGTTTCATCCATTATTTCGCTGTATCTTCAAAAAAACGTCATTGGACCTCTACTCTCTCTCAGCGCCCTCGCACACCGCCTTGCCGATTCGCGCGATTTTACCCAGCGCGCACAAAAGACCAGCCAGGACGAAATCGGTCATCTGGTGGACGCCTTTAATGAAATGCTCGACGAGGTTTCCCAAAGTCGGCAGGATTTGGAGCAAGCCAACGAAGAACTCAAAAAAGAGGTAGCAGAACGTCGCGAAGCCGAAGATGCGCTGAAAAAATCCGAGGAAAATATTCTGCGCTTAAATGCCGAATTGGAGCGCAGGGTGCAAGATCGTACTGCACAGCTGGAAATTGCCAATAAAGAGCTGGAGTCATTCAGCTATTCGGTTTCTCATGACTTGAGGGCACCGCTCAGAGCAATTGACGGTTTCAGCCAAGTCTTGCTCGAAGACTATCAGGAAATTCTCGACCAAACTGGCAAAGACTATTTAAACCGTGTGCGTGCTGCGGCCCAAAAAATGGGCGGCTTAATCGACGACATGTTGAAATTGGCCAAGGTAAACCGCACGGAAATTATCATGACAGAAGTCAATCTGTCAGATATGGTGGAAACGATTCTGCAGGAATTTCATGACGCCGAACCACAGCGTCAAGTATCGATCAAAGTAACCTCAGGTTTGACCGCCTTTTGCGATAACCATCTTATTCGCATCGCTCTGATTAACCTACTTAACAATGCCTGGAAATATACCTCGAAAAACGACAACGCCATTATTGAATTTGGTATGCGCCGCATGGACGGCCAAGCGGCATTTTTTGTGCAGGACAATGGTGTGGGCTTTGATTTGAGTCAAGCTGAAAAATTGTTTGGCGCTTTCCAGCGCTTTCATTCCCACGGGGAATTCCCGGGAACGGGCGTTGGCCTCGCTACAGTTAAACGCGTCATCTCCCGCCATGGTGGCGATATTTGGGCCGTGTCGGCGCCCAACCAAGGTGCGACATTTTATTTCACTATTCCACCTCGCGAACGATCCATGTATGAATGTAATGAGGAACAAATATCATGAATAAGCCGATTTTGTTGGCCGAAGACAATCCGGACGACCAGGAGTTGGCCCTGCGGGCATTCCGCAAATCCAATCTTTCAAATGACATTATAGTGGTCAACGACGGCATGGAAGCTCTGGATTATTTATTCGGCCGAGGCAAATTCAGCGGTGAAGAACCACCACCTCTGCCAGCCGTCGCCCTGCTGGATTTAAAAATGCCGCGCAAAACCGGTCTGGAAGTATTGCAGGAAATTCGCGCCCAGGAGCGAACTCGCTTCCTGCCGGTCGTGTTACTCACTTCCTCCAAAGAGGAACAGGATATTGCCCAAGGCTATCGTTTAGGTGTCAACAGCTATGTGCGCAAACCGGTCGATTTCAACGAATTTCTTAAAGCCATCCAACAATTGGGGCTTTACTGGTTAATTCTCAACGAAGTGCCGGAGGCTTAGCGGAGCAATTTATGGTTTCGCTTTTTCACCGAAAAAATACCTTGAAAGTCCTTATTGTCGAAGACAACGAAGACGACGCACTCCTGCTCTCTCGTCATCTGCAGCGCAATGGGTTTAGTGTGCAACATCAGCGCGTTGATACCATGACTGCATTGGAGCAAGCATTGCGGCAGCCTTGGGATGTGGTCCTCGCCGATTATTCCATGCCTACCATGAGTGGAATGGACGCACTGATGAAAGTACGAGCCTCCAACTTGGATATTCCGTTTATTTTTGTATCCGGAACCATAGGCGAGGAACGGGCTGTTGAAGCCATACGTATGGGCGCGCAGGACTACGTTTTAAAAGACAAACTCAATCGCCTGCCAGCCGTTATCCGTCGCGAAATTCAAGACGCCCGCGCTCGCAAAGAACACCGCAGCGCCGAGCAGCAAATGAATTATTTGGCACGTTATGATGGCGTGACCGGCCTCCCCACCCGTCACACGCTTTTGGAACACCTTAAAACACTGATCAACACCTATAACAGCGACAAGCGCATTATTCTGGTTTTGTATATCCGCTTTGCACAGCTGAACTCGACTCATGAAGTTCTCGATTACAACACCGAAGTTCAGTATTTATTGGAAATCAGCAATCGGCTGCAATTTTTTATTCAAGACCAAGGGTTGATCGCGCGTTTGTCCACTCACGAATTTGCGCTGATTCATACGGGCTTTACTGCAGAAGATCCGATCGAATCTACCGTAGAAAACCTCGCAGATACCCTTTCTAAACCCTATTGCCTGGATACAATGCCAGTTTATTGCAGTGTCCGCATCGGCGTAGCTGTTTATCCGGGTGGCGCTTTCGACGCGCAAGATATGCTGCGCAAGGCGGAAGTTGCCGCAAATAGCATTGAGCCTAATACAGGCTCCGCATTTTATAGCGCGAACATGTCGCGACTTATTGAAAACCGTTTGGCATTGCAACGCAGTTTGTATGATTCACTGGCGAAACGGGAATTTATTTTGACGTTCCAGCCGCAAGTTGATATGAAGACCGGCGAGATTGTATCTGCAGAAGCCATCATCGAATGGCACAATTCAGAGCGCGGTATTATCACATCCGACGTTTTTTTACCTTTAGCAGAAGAAAGTGGATTTATTTTTCTTCTCGGCGAATGGGCCGTTCGACAAATTTGCCATCAACTGAAGCTGTGGGAATACAGCGGAATATCAACGCCCTGTATCGCAGTGACAATTACAGGACGGCAACTACAGGAGGAAAACCTCCTCGACATGTTGAAGCAGTTACTGGAGGAGCACGATCTTTCCCCCAATTCTCTCCGGCTGGAAATCACCGAAGCAGCCATTATGCAAAACAGCGAAAAAGCCGCTATTGCACTACGAGAAATCAAACAAGCAGGCATTAAAGTAGCGCTGGAAAATTTTGGCAGCAGCCACTCCAACCTTGCGTATTTAAAAGACTTCGTTTCCGATTTCATCACTATAGGCGCAAATTTTCTGCGAGGAGATATTGACACCGCTGCCGATCGCATTGCCATGGCCCATAAACTAGGCCTTCAAACCATCGCCAAAGGAATCGATACTGCCGCACAATATGCCGCACTTCGCAATGCAGGATGCGATCTGGCTCAGGGAAACTTTATTAGCGGAATCCTTGAACCTTGGATGATGCGAGAAAAACTGCGCAGTGCTCCGGGACATATAACGAAGTGATCGTCATGCGACGGTTACTTCCCCTCTATACATTCGCATCTGACAATGGAATTCGTAGTTTCCCACAGGCAGCGGAGGTAAACGAACCGTCTTCGATTTATTCACCGGCAATTCTTCGCTGATATCCAATGCCGGGAAAATAACCATTTCTGCACACGGCGATGCATCCTTGCGGAAAAATTCCAGGGCAACCGGTTGATTGGCCGGCAATTGAATATGCGCCGGTTGATAAACACCGTTTTCCAAAACAATCACCAATGGCTTTTCTTTTGTCACAGCTGTACGTGCCGGTTTGTACAGCCAGAACCACCAGACGATTACCGCAACCAATAAAAACCCGACGATATTAATGACCCAAATCATGCGACTTTCTCCGATTTGAAAAATCTAAGGCGGTTGGCGTTGGCAACAACCGTGACCGATGAAAACGCCATAGCAGCACCCGCAATCACCGGGCTTAATAAAATGCCGAAAATCGGATAGAGCACACCTGCCGCAATCGGAATGCCTGCGACGTTATAAACAAACGCGCCAAATAAATTCTGCCGAATATTGCGCAAGGTCGCTTTGCTGATGCTGATGGCGTCAACAAGGCCGTGAAGGGATCCGCGCATCAAGGTAATTCCCGCGCTTTCAATCGCCACATCGGTTCCAGTGCCTATAGCAAAACCGACGTTAGCAAGGGCCAGTGCAGGAGCATCGTTAATTCCATCGCCGGTCATGCCAACAATTTCGCCTTCGCGCTGCAATGTCTCTACATGTTTGGCTTTTTCTGAAGGCTGAACTTCCGCGTGCACTTCGCGAATACCGACATGTTTTGCTACTGCTTCGGCAGTAATTCGATTGTCGCCAGTCAACATCACCACGCGAATCCCCAACTCTTGCAAGCGCGCAATCGCGGCGGCGGAGTCTGGTTTTATGGGATCAGCTACGGCAATTAATCCCGCGAACTGTCCTCCGATAGCGGCGTACATAGGCGTTTTTCCTTCCGCTGCCATGGCTTGAGCTCGTGTTTCCCATTTTTTGACATTGATATGTTTTTCATTCATTAATTTGCGATTGCCAAGCGCGACGGTTTTTCCTTCAACAGAGCCTTCCGCCCCCTGGCCGGCAATTGCCTGAAAATGACTAACCGGACTTAAAACTAAATTGCGCTCCGTGGCAGACTCGACAATTGCTTGCGCAAGCGGATGTTCGGAGCCCTGCTCGACACTTGCCACCAGACGCAATAAATCTTCCTGTGTCCAAGACTCAACCGGTTCTATGTCTGTCACTTTCGGCGCGCCCAGGGTAATAGTGCCGGTTTTGTCGAGAATCATTGCCGTGATACTGGATGCGGTTTGTAGCGCTTCGCCATTGCGAATCAGAATTCCCGCCTCAGCTGCTTTGCCAACTCCTACCATTACTGACATAGGTGTCGCCAATCCGAGGGCACAGGGACAAGCAATAATCAGCACAGTAGTGGCAGATACAACAGCCAACGCCAGCGCTGGATTTGGACCGAAATTCAGCCACACTAAAGCACTGAGGATGGCGATAATCATGACCGCAGGAACAAAATAGGAAGAAATCACATCCGCCATGCGGCCAATTGGCGGTTTGGAATTTTGCGCGCGCTTGACCATCTGGATAATGTGCGCGAGCGCTGTGTCTTTACCGACTTTAGTTGCGGTAAAAATCAAGGTTCCGGTTTTATTGATAGTACCGGCCCATACAGCATCGCCTGCTTGTTTTGCTACGGGAACCGGCTCACCAGTCAGCATGGATTCATCCACTGAACTTTGGCCTTCCACCACAACGCCATCGACCGGGATACGCTCACCTGGGCGAACGCGCACTTTGTCGTTAAGCAGAACTCGCTCTATTGGAATATCGAATTCCTGGCCGTTGCGCACCACTCTGGCGGTTTTAGGTTGCAGACCGATCAACCTTTTAATTGCCGCCGAGGTACGTCCTCGCGCACGCACTTCCAACGCAAGACCGAGATTGATCAAGCCGATAATCATCGCCGTTGCTTCAAAATAAACGTGACGCGCCACTTCCGGAACTATTTGCGGCGCAAGCACAACCACCATGGAATACATCCACGCTGTACCGGTTCCCAAGGCGATCAGCGTATCCATATTGGCCGAATGATTGCGCAAGCTTTTCCAACCGCCGATGTAAAAATGGCGGCCGGAAAATACCATTACGCCCAAAGTCAGCACGCCCACAATCAGCCATGCCCAGCGGTCGGCGCCGCCGTGAATGGTCATATCGCCACCAATAAAACCGTAGAGCATCAGCGGAATACCCAACCCGAGCGCCGCCAGGGTGTGGCGCAGCAGGCGGCGAAAATACGCTGCATCAGCGCGCTCTTTTTCTTCCAAGGTGTCGGCTTCGCTATTGGCGGCGACGGGCATTGCGCGGTAACCCGCGGCCTCAACCGCTTGCACCAAGGCATCCGTTGATGCCGATCCACTAACCATGACGCTGCGCAGAGCAAAATTCATCTGCGCGCTCTCCACGCCTGCAACATTGCTCAGAGCGGTTTCAATCTTTCTAACGCAGCTCGCGCAGCCCGCGCCCTCGATCAGCAGTTCCTGGGTCGCGTTCGACTGAGTGGAGTGGCCCTTATGGGCGACTATTGAAGCCATAGGTTTTTCTCCTCGTGTACTCTGGTGCAAAGTGTGAACCTTCCCATCGTGGTAAGGTCAAGTGGATTTTATCCACATTTTTAGCTCAATTCAGGGAGGCCATATGAATATCGGCGAAGCCGCGCGAGCCAGCGGCGTCAGCAGCAAAATGATCCGTCACTACGAAAGCATAGGCTTGCTGCCGCGCTCCAGTAGAAATGACAGCGGATATCGTATTTATTCCGACAGCGACCTGCACAATTTGCGCTTTATAGGAACGGCCCGCTCTCTTGGATTTTCCCTGGAGGAAATCCGCCAATTGTTGTCGCTTTGGCAAGACAAGAATCGCTCCAGCGCCGATGTCAAAGCGCTTGTCATCAATCATATCGCGGAGCTGGACCGGAAAATTTCCGAAATGTCCGCCATGCGCGACACCTTGAGTAACCTCGCCAAAACCTGCAGCGGCAACACGCGGCCGGATTGCCCAATTCTGAATGGAATTTCCGCCCGCTGCTGCGCTCCTTCCAAAGAATAGACATACTACCGGCGCCTGTCCGGCATATGCATTGCAAAGACGAAAAAGGGTCGCCGTTGAATAACGGATTCAGCAATGCGGCCGCAACCATGCCGGAGAATGCCCTATGTCATATGATCTTTATGCCAGTTGTATTAAAGCCTGTTATGAATGCGCCGCAGCCTGCGATCACTGTGCCACTGCCTGCCTGAGCGAGGCGGACCCGAAAAAAATGGCGGATTGTATTCGTACGGATATCGATTGCGCGCAGTTTTGCCGATTGGCAGCCGGAGCCATGGCACGCGATAGCGAATTTGCAAAAACCATTTGTCAATTGTGCGCAGAAATTTGCCAGCGCTGTGGCGACATTTGCCAACAGCATGATCACGACCACTGCCAGGAATGCGCCAAAGCCTGCCACGCTTGTGCGGAGGAATGCAGGAAAATGGCGGCTTAAAATCCAGCCACCCAGGAATGGAAGAAAAATGGTCTGCCGGAGTCGGCAGACCGTCTCGTGTACGTTACATTGCACTCTGATCGATACGTTTCCGAAATTCTTCCGCCGTTTCCTTACGCTCCGAATAGCGATCTACTAGATAGTCGCTGCGATCGCGGACTAATAAGGTGAACTTCATAAGCTCTTCCATAACATCCACAATGCGGTCGTAGTAAGAAGATGGTTTCATACGGTCGTTATCGTTGAATTCTAACCAAGCTTTGGCGACTGACGATTGATTGGGAATGGTCACCATGCGCATCCACCGGCCAAGTACGCGCATTTGATTCACCGCGTTAAACGATTGAGAGCCACCACAAACCTGCATTACCGCAAGCGTCTTTCCTTGTGTGGGACGCATTCCCTGCATGGCCAGTGGTATCCAGTCGATCTGTGCTTTCATTACTGCGGTCATAGCGCCATGCCGTTCAGGGCTGCACCAGACCATACCCTCACTCCAAGCCACCAGATTTCGCAATTCCTGAACTTTCGGATGTTGATCATCAGTATCATCAGGCAGCGGCAAGCCGGAAGGATTAAACGTTTTGGTTTCTGCGCCGAAGGCTTGCAATATGCGCGCAGATTCCTCCGTTACCAAACGACTGAAAGATCGTTTTCGCAGAGAACCATACAGCAACAAAATACGAGGTTTATGTTGGCTGCGCTCAGGCTCAAATAAGTGCTTTTCGTCGATTGGTTTTAAACATTCTGTGTCTACATTGGGTAAGTCGAAAAGATTCACAATCTACTCCTATTCAAACCAGTGCCGCGTGCGATTGGCAAAACTCACAAGGGTAAGCATTACGGGTACTTCTACCAGGACACCAACAACCGTCGCCAAAGCTGCGCCGGACTGCAAACCAAATAGCGAGATAGCCACCGCAACCGCCAACTCGAAAAAATTGGAAGTTCCAATCATGCACGCCGGCGCAGCAATGTTATGAGGTAATTTCATCGCTTTCGCTGCGGCGTAAGTAATAGCGAAAATTCCATAGGTTTGAATCAACAACGGAATGGCAATCAATAAAATTGGCAGAGGATTAGCCAAAATCAATTCAGCCTGAAAGCCAAACAACAGCACTACAGTCGCCAGCAGGCCTGCAATCGAAATAGGTTTTAAGGCTTGAATAAAATGACCCACTCGCAAACCACGTTGGTTTGAATCTAACACTTTACGAGTGATTATGCCGGCAACAAGAGGTATCACCACATACAACAAAACCGACAGCAGTAAGGTATCCCAGGGAACAGTCACATCGCTAACGCCTAATAAAAATGCGGCAATTGGTGCAAAGGCGAAGATCATAATCAGATCATTGACGGAGACTTGTACCAAGGTGTAATTGGCATCACCTTTGGTTAACTGACTCCAGACAAATACCATTGCTGTACACGGGGCAACGCCCAACAGAATCATGCCGGCGATATATTCGGTGGCGGTTTGAGGATCGACCCAATCTGCAAATAACACGCGGAAAAAGAGCCAACCCAAAGCGGCCATGGTGAAAGGTTTGATCAACCAATTGACCACCAAGGTAAGAAATAAACCTTTAGGCTTTTTTCGAACATCCTTGATGGAGGAAAAATCCACCTGAACCATCATGGGGTAAATCATCACCCAGATAAAAATGGCAACAGGAATATTGACATGGGCAACTTCCAAAGCAGCAAACCGATGAAACAACTCCGGTATTAAATTGCCAAGCAGCACTCCAGTACCAATGCAAAGGCCAACCCACAGAGTCAGGTAGCGTTCAAATAATCCCATTATTGTTGCTCCTGGATTAATTGATTCAGTTGCGCCTGGAGATCTGCCTTTGTCAGCGATTCCAGATCCAGCGCTAATAGCTTTTGCAAGCGCTGCTCTATGGTTTTCATCACTGCATAAAATGCATCGCGGACTTCCGCCTCTGAGCCCTGCAATTTAGATGGGTCAGGTAAACTCCAATGCACTTTTACGGTGTCGCCAATCCATACGGGACAGGTTTCCGAAGCGGCACTGTCACAGACTGTGACCACTATATCCGGCTGCTCAACCGCAAAATCGTCCCAGGATTGGCTTTTCAAACCCTCAATCGATATGCCTTTTTCCGCTAGATATTTTAAAGACAGCGGATGGACCTGGCCGACCGGTTGGCTGCCAGCGCTAAACGCTTTTAGCTTGCCCTTCGCTAAATGATTGGTTATGGCCTCACTTAAAATGCTGCGGCAACGATTATGGGTGCAGATATAGAGAATTTTCATAAATATCCTTAAAAATTGGCTTAACAACATTGCGGACGATTTTTCATCGTCTTTAAATTCTTTTGTAAAACTTCGAGGGTGTCTGCATTGGCTTGCTGTGCCGCACGCAAGACTTCCAGCGACCAACCCGGAAGTTGCTTTGACATGGAATAAAAAACCCATTGACCGCGACGAGAGTCATCGAGAATTCCACAATTGCGCAGCTGGGCCAGATGACGAGAGATTTTAGGTTGGCTATCGTTGAGCGCTCCCACCAATTCACATACACAAAGCTCCCCTTCCTGATAAATCAACAAGGTAGCGTTCAGACGAGTTTCATCGGAAAGACATTTGAAAAATTGTATTGGGTCAATCATCTTGCATCTCTAATAGTCGAGTCACCGCTTGCTCCGAATTCCACGAACAAGCGCACCAATATATATGGATATCCGCATATTGTCATGCAACCAAACGCGATAAGCTATATTTTCTTTATAACTCACCTAGCACATTTAAATACGCGTAATTCAGTGTATTGCTGCAAATCAAATGGTCATGAGCTAAAAACAAGGGTTATTGCGCGATTCAGCGGCAAAGTGATACAACCCGACAATTTCAAAGATAAGGTACAGACATGCCGACGCAGGCCAATCGTTTACAGACTGCTCACACCCAAACCGCCGACGGCGTCCTGGCGGCGCTAAATACGTCCGCGCAAGGATTGTCCACTGAAGAGGCGCAGCGCCGCCTTGGCGAGTACGGTCCCAACCGCCTGCCCGAAGCAGCGAAACAAAGTCCTGTAAAACGTTTTTTGCTGCAGTTTCATAATATTTTGATTTATGTGTTACTCGTTGCCTCCGTGATAACGGCGGCCCTCGGCCACTGGACGGACAGCGGTGTAATTCTCGCAGTGGTCATCGTCAACGCCATTGTCGGGTTTCTGCAGGAGGGCAAAGCGGAAAAAGCCATGGAAGCGCTGCATCAAATGCTGGCGCCCAAGGCGAATGTTCTGCGCAACAGCCACCGCGCTTCCATTGACGGTACTGAATTGGTTCCGGGGGATATCGTCCTTCTGGAAGCGGGCGATCGGGTACCTGCGGACTGCCGCTTGATTCAAGCCCACGGCCTTGGCGTGCAGGAAGCGGTTCTCACCGGCGAGTCCGTTCCGGTGGACAAACAACTCGATCCCGTCGCATTAGATGCGCCTTTGGGCGACCGCCACAATATGGTGTTTTCCGGCACACTGGTCACTGGGGGCCAGGGGCAAGCGGTAGTGGTGGGCACAGGTTCCAATACGGAAATCGGCCGTGTCAGCAATATGCTGGCGGGAGTGGAATCGCTGGCCACGCCGCTGACTCGCCAGATCAGTATTTTCTCGCGCTGGCTGACCCTCATGATTTTGTTGGTGGCGGTCATTCTGCTGATATTTGGCTATTTCGTTTCGCAAATGCCGTTTGCGGATTTATTTATGGCGGTGGTCGGTTTATCGGTATCCGCCATTCCAGAGGGGCTGCCAGCAGTGCTCACAATCACTCTGGCGGTTGGCGTGCAAGGCATGGCAAACCGCAATGCCATTGTCAGACGCTTGCCTGCCATCGAAGCCATTGGGGCTGTTTCCGTCATTTGCACCGATAAAACCGGCACCCTCACGCGCAACGAAATGATGGTGGCGTCCGTGGCAGTGTCGGAAGAAACGCTGAAGGTCACCGGTGTCGGTTACGCGCCGGACGGCGATATTTTGCGCGGAGACAAAACAGTCAAAGCAACAAGCGATAACTCTATAGCCACACTCGCCCAAGTGTGCGCGCTCTGCAACGACGCTGCGCTACACGAGAAAAACGGCACTTGGCAAGTGGAAGGTGATCCTATGGAAGGCGCCCTGCTTAGCCTAGCCCGCAAAGCCGGTTTGGACCCAAAACAAACCGCGCAAGAATGGCCGCGCATAGATACAATTCCTTTCGACTCCCGCCACCGTTTTATGGCGACACTTCACCGCCATCACGACGGACACGCAATTGCGCTCGTCAAAGGCGCGCCAGAAAAAATTCTGTCTCTCTGCCGCGCGGAAAAAATTAAAAATGCAGAGCAGCCTCTGGGCGCGGATTGGCAAGACTCCATTCAACGCATTGCCGCCCAAGGTCAGCGAGTTTTGGGTCTTGCCTATAGAGAAATTCCCGCCGAACAAACGACCCTCAACCACGAAGATTTAGAAGGAAAACTCGTATTCGTAGGTTTGGTCGGCATGATCGATCCGCCGCGGCAGGAAGCCATAGAAGCCGTTGCTGAATGTCACAGAGCGGGCATACGCGTAAAAATGATTACCGGCGACCACGCCGACACTGCAGCGGCTATCGGCAAACAAGTCGGTCTGCAGCGCACTGATAAAGTGATGACCGGTGCCGATTTGGACAAATTGGATGAGGCGCAACTGCGCGCACAAGTCCTCGATTGCGATATCTACGCACGCACCAGTCCCGAAGATAAATTGCGTTTGGTCACTGCATTGCAAAGTCACGGCATCAGCGTTGCCATGACCGGCGACGGCGTTAACGACGCGCCTGCCCTCAAGCGCGCAGATGCCGGAATTGCCATGGGTAAAAAAGGCAGTGAAGCAGCAAAAGAAGCCGCGCAATTGGTATTGGCGGACGATAATTTCGCCACCATCGCTGCGGCTGTGCGCGAAGGCCGAACGGTTTACGACAACATTAAAAAAGTGATCAGCTGGACTTTGCCGACCAGTGCCGGTGAAGCCATGACCATTATTGCGGCTTTGTTATTGGGTTTGAGTTTGCCGATTACGCCGGTGCAAATTCTCTGGGTCAATTTGATTACCGCGATTACCCTCGGCCTTGCACTCGCGTTTGAACCGACTGAAGCCAACACTATGAGCCGCCCGCCGCGCCATCCGGGTGAGCCCATTCTCAGCGGCGAACTGGTGTGGCACATCATCCTGGTTTCGCTGTTATTTCTTGCCGGTGTTTTTGGCATTCACGCTTATGCGGCAAACCAAGGTTATAGCGAAGATTTGGCCCGGACACTGGCGATGAATACTTTGGTGGTGATGGAAATTTTCCATCTATTTTTTATCCGCAATATTTACGGTACATCACTGACATGGGAAGCAGTGCGCGGAACCAAAATTGTTTGGGCAACGGTTGTTGTGGTGACAATTGCGCAATTTGCGGTGACCTATCTAACGCCTCTGCAAGCCGTATTTGGTACAGAAGCGGTTTCGATAAAAGATGGATTTGTTGTGGTCGGCATCGGCGTTGCGCTGTTTGCCATTATCGAAATCGAAAAACAATTGCGCTTGCATTTGCGCAGCCACTAGAAGCTGTCTCAAAGACCAGTCGCCTAGCGCGGTTTTACGTCGGCCAGCACCTTCGCCAGCTCGCCAAAATCCAAAGGTTTGAGCAGGTGGCGATCGAAGCCGCTTTCGCGCGCGCGGCGGCGGTCCTGCTCTTGCCCGTAGCCCGATAAAACCACCAAAAAGGTATCGGCAATTTCGCCGTCGGTGCGCACTTCGCGCGCGACGTCATAACCGCTGCAACCACCGGGTAAACCTATATCACACAACACAAGATCGGGTGTTTTTTCGCGAATCAATTTAAGTCCGGAGACTCCATCTGACGCACTAAAAACCTCGTGCCCATCCAGGCGCAAAATGGTTCCCAGTGTCTGCAGCATATCCGGATTGTCCTCGATCAATAAAACCCGCAACGGACGAACATCAGTTCCCGCATTTTCGGTTTGAGTATTTTCTTGCACAAATTGCGATAGCGGCAGACGCACACTAAACACTGCTCCTCGCCCTTCACCTTGGCTGTGCGCATTAACCGATCCGCCGTGTAATTCGACAAAGCCTTTAACCAGCGCGAGCCCCAATCCCAAGCCACCTTTGCTGCGCGCCAATCCTTGATTGGCTTGCGTGAACGGATTGAAAAGATGAGCGGCAATTTCGGGCGCTATACCACTGCCACTATCAGCAACATCGACCGTCGCCACACCTTTGCCGGCGGACCACTCGCCTCTAACTGTGATGGTGACCTCGCCACTACCTTCTGTAAATTTCAGCGCGTTGTGCAATAGGTTGCCTATGACTTGCGATAGACGGGTTCGGTCGCCGCGAATCCATAATGGTTCTGAATCTGCAATAACACGCAGCTCCACGCCTTTGCTTTGATAATCAGCAGAAAAATCCTCCACCGTGTGGCGCACCACGTCCATAAGGTTGACCGATTCCCGGCGAATTTCGATTTTTCCGCGGGAAATTCTCGCCACGTCCAGTAGGTCATCGATCAACAAGGTCATATGCCGCACTTGTCGTTCAATAACATTGATAGCCTGGGTAATTCGTTCATCTGGATGATTCAAAAGTTTGCCGAGCAAAAACGTACTGTTGCGCACTGGCGCTAACGGGTTGCGCAATTCATGGGCGAGCATCGCAAGAAATTCGTCCTTGCGCCTGTCGGCATCTTTCAAGGATTCTTCGGCTTCTTTCTGCTCGTGGATATCGGTGAGGGTGCCCATCCACCGGACAATCTGCCCTTGATCGTTGCGCACCGGCAAGGCTCTTCCCAAGGTCCAGCGATAGGTTCCCGAATGGTGACGCAGGCGGTATTGAATTTCGTAAGTGTCCCCGGTCGCCAAACTGTGCTGCCATACGGCGCGCGCACGCTCCTGATCGTCTGGATGCAGCATGCGATTCCAGCCAGCGCCGTATGTGGAGCCAACGGTAGCCCCTGTGAAGTTGTACCACTGACGGTTGAAATAATCGTGGTCGCCGTTCGGTAGAGTTGACCACACCATTTGCGGCATGGCTTCGGTGATAGTGCGGAATTTCGCTTCACTTTCTCGCAAGGCCTGCTCCGCTTGGCGCCGTGCGGTTATATCGCGGGTGATCTTAGCGAAACCGACAATCTCGCCGCGATGATTTTGCATCGGCCACACCAATATCTGCGCGTAGTAGGTGGAGCCATCCTTGCGAACGCGAACGCCCTCTTCCTCATATCTCCCTTTGTTACGCGCCATGGCCAATTCATACAACGCGTGCTCTGCCGAAAGCTCCTCAGGAGAAAACAGCAACGAAAAATGACGCCCGATAACTTCGGGCTCTTTATAGCCGGTCAGTCTTTCTGCGCCGCGATTCCAGCTGGTAATACAACCCTGCAGATCCACCATAAACATGGCGTAATCCTGAATGCTTTCCACCATCAGACGAAAGCGGGTCTCACTCTCCAACAATTTTGCTTCGCGCTCCTGCGCTAATTTGCGCGCGGTTATGTCGCGGGTGATTTTGGCAAAACCGATCGGCCTACCCTGGTTATCGTCCACCCGCCAGATGGTCACTTGCGCTAAATAGGTAGTGCCATCCTTGCGTACCCGCATCCCCTCCTCCTCGTAACGTCCCTGCTCCGCCGCCATAGCCAGTTCGTGCAGAGCGTGGCATTCATCCAGCGCCTTGCGCGGATACAACATGGAAAAATGCTGGCCTATGGCTTCACTTTCCGTATATCCGGTTAGACGCTCGGCGCCGCGGTTCCAACTGATAATGTCTCCGGACAAACTCACCATAAACATGGCGTAATCTTCGATACTTTCCACCATCAAGCGAAAACGATTTTCACTCTGCTGGTACTGCACACTGCGCTCGCGTGCCTCCGCCGCCAATTGGGCGATGGATTGTTTGAGCATGAGGATTTTTTTTGCGCGGAAAATAAATTCGGCGGGGCGTACCGGGGCGAGAAGATAATCCTGGCCAATATGATCCAACGGGATTTTCTCCGCTGTGGCTTCATCCAGGGAAACCAGCAGCGGAATCCGGTCGAATTCATCGCGCGCTAAAACATGTTGCATTAACGGCGTTGTGGGCGATTCAGTCAGAGACCAGTCACACACCAAGAGATCGACGGCGCCTTTTTCCAACTCCGCCAATGCGGCCTGCTCCTCCAGAACATGCAAAATGCGAAAATGTTCGGCGAGTTCCTCAGCCGAATGAAGTAAACCCGTAATCTGGCCAACAAATAAAACGGTCGGTACGTGATCCGGTGTATGGGAGCGCAAGAGAATATTCTCCGGTAAATGACCTGCAGCAGCACCCAATGTCTGCTGCAGGCGAAACATAGGAATTTTTTCAGGCTTTCCAATATTTGTATATCTTTATCGCAGCTCAACTTGGTGGCGCAGATCAAATAACAAGATTATTGTCGGCGGCTCCCATTCGGGCATTTAAAATTTCCTAGCGTCTGTTCGAAACCCAACAAGAACCCGCCCCATATTTTGAAATTGCTAAAACCCGCCTATTTTTACTACTTGAGCTTATTTCTCTAAATAACCGCGAGTAGTATTTACCCACATATGGCGATTCTAAGCGTGTCATTAGGGTTTCATCAAACAGCTTCGACATGGCCATAGCGAACTATCCAACACCATAAAAATTAATTCGGTCGTCTGTACGCCAGACCACCGCCAGCGCGGCGACACATTAACCACAATTTTTCGCTTCATTAACCGCAAAGTTTCCCGGAATGACGACGTGGATACCGATGAAGATATTTTGGTAATGGACGAGCCGACTCGCGAGTACACGGACAGCCAATACGATCCGACCATACTGCTCACGGCTCTGCAGGCTGTGCGCGACGGCGACTTTAGCGTGCGCCTGCCAGGGCATTGGACCGGCATCGAAGGTAAGATCGCCGATACCTTCAACGACATTGTAATCGCCAATGCCCGCGTCGCCAGTGAGCTGGAGCGCGTTGGTCAAGCCGTCGGTCAGGAAGGCAAAACCCGCCAGCGCATGCAATGCGATCGCCGCATAGGCGCCTGGGGCGCGATGGAAACTTCCGTCAACACCTTGATCGACGACCTGCTCTGGCCCACCACCGAAGTCACCCGCAGCATCGCCGCTGTAGCCAAAGGCGATTTATCCCAGACCGTTCCTTTGGAAATTGAAGGCCGCGAGCTGCAAGGCGAATTTCTCCACTCCGCCAAAATCGTCAACAAAATGATCGAGCAAATGAACGTGTTTACTTCCGAAGTAACACGGGTGGCTCGCGAAGTAGGCGCGGAAGGAAAACTCGGCGGGCAGGCAAAAGTAAAAGGTGTATCCGGTGCGTGGAAAGATCTGACCGATAACGTGAACTCCATGGCCAGCAACCTGACGGATCAGGTGCGCAATATTTCGGAGGTGACCATCGCCGTGGCCAACGGCGACCTCTCGCGCAAAATTACCGTGGATTCCCGCGGTGAAATTCTGCAGTTGAAAGAAGCCATCAACACCATGGTGGATCAATTGCGTTCGTTCGCCTCAGAAGTAACGCGGGTAGCGCGCGAGGTAGGCACAGAAGGAAAACTCGGCGGCCAAGCAATCGTGCCCGGTGTTGCCGGCACCTGGAAGGACTTGACCGATTCAGTAAATGCCATGGGCAGCAACCTGACTGCCCAGGTGCGCAATATCGCCGAAGTGACCACAGCGGTCGCCCGCGGCGATCTCTCCAGGAAAATTACCGTCGACGTAAAAGGCGAAATCCTCGAACTGAAAAACACCATTAATACGATGGTGGATCAGCTCAACAGCTTTGCCGCGGAAGTAACCCGGGTTGCCCGCGAAGTGGGCACCGAAGGAAAACTCGGCGGACAGGCGGAAGTGCCCGGCGTCGCCGGCACCTGGAAAAACCTCACCGATAACGTGAACTCCATGGCGGGCAACCTCACCGCCCAGGTGCGCAATATTGCCGAAGTGGCCACCGCAGTAGCACGCGGCGATTTGTCCCGCAAAGTTACCGTGGACGTTAAGGGCGAAATTTCCGAACTGAAAAACACCATCAATACCATGGTGGATCAGCTCAACGGTTTCGCCTCCGAAGTAACCCGTGTAGCGCGGGAAGTCGGCACCGAAGGTGAATTGGGCGGCCAGGCAATCGTGCCCGGCGTCGCCGGCACCTGGAAGGATCTGACCGACTCCGTAAACGCCATGGCCACCAACCTGACGGCCCAGGTGAGAAATATCGCCGAGGTGACCACTGCGGTGGCGCGCGGCGACCTCTCGCGCAAAATCACGGTGGATGTAAAAGGCGAAATTCTCCAGCTGAAGGACACCATTAATACGATGGTGGACCAGCTCAACAGCTTTGCTGCAGAAGTAACGCGGGTGGCGCGCGAGGTAGGTACCGAAGGAAAACTCGGCGGACAGGCAGAAGTGCCCGGCGTCGCCGGCACCTGGAAAAACCTCACCGACAATGTGAATTCCATGGCGGGCAACCTGACAGCTCAGGTAAGGAATATCGCCGAGGTGACCACAGCAGTGGCGCGCGGCGACCTCTCGCGCAAAATCACGGTGGATGTAAAAGGCGAAATTCTGCAGCTGAAAGACACCATCAACACCATGGTGGACCAGCTCAACGGCTTTGCCTCGGAAGTAACCCGGGTATCCCGCGAAGTGGGCACGGAAGGAAAACTCGGCGGACAGGCGCGTGTGCCCGGCGTTGCCGGCACCTGGAAAGATTTGACCGATAACGTAAACGTAATGGCCGCCAATCTGACCGACCAAGTGCGCGGCATTGCGGAAGTGGCTACCGCCATCGCCCGCGGCGACCTGTCGCGCAAAATCACCGTAGACGTAAAAGGCGAAATTCTGGAACTGAAAAACACCATCAACACCATGGTGGACCAGCTCAATGCTTTCGCCTCTGAAGTAACGCGGGTAGCGCGGGAAGTGGGTACCGAAGGTAAGCTCGGCGGGCAAGCACGTGTACCCGGTGTCGCCGGCACCTGGAAGGACCTGACCGACAACGTAAACGTCATGGCGCACAACCTGACCGATCAGGTGCGCGGCATTGTGAAAGTGGTGACCGCCGTGGCCAACGGCGACCTCACCCAAAAACTCACCGTGGAATCCAAAGGTGAAGTGGCGGCGCTCGCCGATACCATTAACAGCATGACGGACACCCTGGCGATTTTCGCCGACCAAGTGACCACCGTCGCCCACGAAGTGGGTGTGGAAGGACGCCTGGGCGGCCAGGCCAACGTGCCCGGTGCCGCCGGTACCTGGAAAGACCTGACCGCCAACGTAAACCTGCTGGCCGCCAATCTGACTACCCAGGTGCGCGCCATCGCCGAAGTAGCGACGGCCGTAACCACTGGTGACCTCACCCGCTATATTCAGGTGGACGCCAGCGGCGAAGTGGCCGACCTGAAAAATTACATCAACGCCATGATCGGCAACCTGCGCAAAACCACCGAGCGCAATACCGAACAGGACTGGCTGAAAACCAACTTGGCGAAATTCAGCCGCATGATGCAGGGGCAGCGCGACCTTACCGCCGTTGCACAAATGTTGTTGTGCGAACTCGCCCCGCTGGTGGAAGCACACCAGGGTGTGATGTACGCCATGGTGGAAACTGAAAACGGCTATCGCCTGCGCCAGCTCGCTGGCTACGCCGATCATGTCTACGGAGACCCGCTGGGGCGCGAATATAGGCTGGGTGAAAGCTTGGTCGGCCAATGCGCGTTGGAACGCCATCGCCTGATTATCAAAGACGTGGATCAGCAACCTCTGCGCATTACCTCTGGCCTGTTGGAAGTCGCGCCGCGTATGGTGATGATTCTGCCGGTACTGTTCGAAGGCCACGTCAAAGCCGTTATTGAACTCGCCTCTCTGAAAGAATTTAACGCGTCCCATGCCGCATTTCTGGAGCAGCTCACCGATATAGTGGGAGTCGTGCTCAACAATATCGAAGCGACCATGCGCACCGAACGCCTGCTCGCACAATCGCAGCAATTGGCAACTGAACTGCAAACACGCCAATTCGAACTGCAACAAACCAACGAAGAGCTTGCGCAAAAAGCCCAATTGCTTGCCGCGCAGAACGCGGAAGTGGAGCGTAAAAATCAGGAGATCGATCAGGCCAAACGCGCAGTGGAAGAAAAGGCCGCCGAGCTTGCCCTCACCTCGCGCTATAAATCCGAATTCCTTGCCAACGTTTCGCACGAACTGCGCACGCCATTGCACAGTATTTTGATTCTCGGTGAACAATTGGCGGAGAACGTCGACGGCAATTTAACGCCGCGCCAAGTGGAATTTGCCCACACCATTCATTCCGCCGGCACTGATTTGCTGAATTTGATCAGCGATATTCTGGATTTGTCGAAAATCGAATCCGGTACCGTCACTGTGGAATGCGAAGAGCTGCCGTTTGCCAACCTGCGCGAAACCGTGGAGCGCAATTTCCGCCATCAGGCCGAAACGCGCAAATTGGCTTTTATTACGGACTTCGGCAGCAATCTGCTCAACCGCTTTATTTACACCGATCCAAAACGTTTGTTGCAGGTATTAAAAAACCTGCTTTCCAACGCCTTTAAATTCACTGATCAAGGCGGTGTGCAACTGCGTGTGGATGTCGTGAAATCCGGCTGGACGCAAGGCCATCCCGTTTTGGATGCAGCGGAGACAGTGGTTGCATTTTCCGTTTCCGATACCGGAGTCGGTATTCCTCTCGATAAACAAAAACTGATTTTTGAAGCATTCCAGCAAGCGGATGCTGGCACCGCCCGACGCTACGGTGGCACAGGACTCGGTTTGGCCATTAGCCGCGAACTCGCCCAATTGCTCGGCGGAGAAATTCGTCTGCAAAGTGCGCCCGGCCAAGGCAGTACTTTTACGCTGTATGTGCCCTTGAATTACGGCGATCCTACCGCACGCTTTCTGCCGCAGCTGCGTAATACAGACAATAGCTATCCGCCCACTCTAGTTGCCGCGGCGCGCTCCGAGGACGTCAGCGACGATCGCCACAATATTGATTTGCAGGACAGAGTCTTATTGATCGTCGAAGACGATCCCCACTACGCCCATATACTGCTCGACCTGGCACGCGCACAAGGTTTTAAAGGGGTGGTGGCGATGCGCGGAGCTGAAGCACTCAATCTCGCCAAACAATTCAACGTGGCCGCCGTGACGCTGGATATTTTCCTGCCGGACACCACCGGCTGGACGATTCTCAGCCATTTAAAACAAAATCCGGAAACCCGCCATATTCCCGTACATATAGTGACCGTGGACGAAGAGCGCCTACACGGCCTGACGCGCGGAGCTTTTGCATATCTCAATAAATCCGCCTCTTCCGAACGAATTGGTGAAGCGCTGCAAAATCTGTTTGCGTTTACCTCGCCACGCAGTCGTCGTTTGCTGATTATTGAAAATCCGGATGATAAAAATCACGACATGGTGGACTTACTTAATCTGGAAAATGTCGAAACCACTATCGCTATCGACGGTAAAAGTGCGCTGGACGCTTTGCGCAAACAACTATTCGATTGTGTTGCGCTCGATCTTTTGCTTCCCGGCGGAGAAGGATTTGAATTGCTGGCGGAAGTACAGCGCGACGCGGAATTGCGCAGCGTACCCATTATTGTCGCCTGCCCGGCAGAACTGCCAGTCGATGCAGAAGAATATCTCCGCACTCTGACCAAAACCTCAGTGCTCAGATATGCGCGCTCCACCGAGCGCCTGCTCGACGACACAGTGTTATTTCTCCATTACCCGGTCGCACATTTGCCCGCGGCCAAACAAGCCATGCTGAAAAAACTCAATGAAAGTGATGAAGCTCTGGTGGGCAAAAAAGTTCTGGTAGTGGACGACGATGTGCGCAATATATTTGCGATTTCCAGCATTCTCGAGCGCCATCATATGGCAGTGATCACCGCCAACAACGGTCGCGATGCCATTGAATTAATCGAACGCACTGACGATATGGCGCTGGTCTTGATGGACATCATGATGCCGGAAATGGATGGCTACACCACCATGCGGCAAATCCGCGCCCGCACAGAATTTCAAAAACTCCCCATCATCGCATTGACCGCCAAAGCCATGAAAGGCGACCGGGAAAAATGTTTGGAAGCCGGCGCATCGGATTACATTTCCAAACCGGTCAGCAACCAACAACTGGTAGCTCTGTTGCGCACCTGGTTGCATCGCTGATGAAAAACATATCGACCGAGGACAGCGGGAAATTTGCTATGGCGTCTCACGAAGTGAATATTCTTTTGGTAGACGACAAGCCAGAACGCCTGCTGAGCTACGAAGTAGCCCTGGAATGTCTGGGCTACAACATGGTACGGGCGCAGTCTGGCACAGAAGCACTGAGCAAATTAATGGTGATGGAATTTGCCGCGATTTTGTTGGATGTCAGCATGCCGGATATGGACGGATTCGAAACCGCCGAACTTATCCGCAACCATCCGCGTTTTGAAGAAACGCCGATTATTTTTGTCACAGGCTTGCATATCACGGACCTGGATCAGCGCAAGGGATATGCCATGGGCGCGGTGGATTATGTGCAAATTCCGGTTATTCCGGAAATTCTGCGCGGAAAAGTGCAGGCGTTAGTGCAATTGTATTTGCAGCGCGTTGAACTCACGCGCCTCAATCAAAAACTCGCGCAGACAAACGCCGAATTAGCCAAAGCCCACGAAGAGTTAAAAGCGCGCAATATGCGCGAGCTGCAAGAGCTCAACCAGACGCTCGAACAAGCCAACGCGGCTCTAACCGCCACCAACAATAGACTGACACTGGAAATCGGCGAGCGAGAACGCGCTGAGCAGGCGCTGTCTCAATCGATGAAACGTAAAGACGAATATATCGCGGTGCTGGCGCACGAACTGCGCAACCCGCTCTCGGCCATCCATAACGCGGTTATGGTGATGCAAATGCCGACCTCTTCCGAGCAACAACAAGCCTGGGCGCATGAACTGCTGCAACGGCAGGTCAAACACCTTACCTGCCTGATGGATGACCTGCTTGATGTATCGCGCATTTCCAACGGGCGCATTCAGCTGCATACCGAGGTGGTCGATCTGGCCCAGGTGGTGAATCACGCTGCGGATACCATAGCTCCACTGCTGAAAAAACATCGCCATCAGCTCAAGGTAGTAGTGCCGGACCGGCCCCTCTATGTCGAAGGCGATACAGTGCGGTTGTCGCAGGTATTGGGCAACCTGCTCACCAACGCCGCGAAATATATGGACGACGGTGGCCAGATCGATCTGGTTTTGGAGCAACAGGGCGACAAGGTCGCGCAGATTCGCGTGCGTGATCGCGGTGTAGGGATTCCGGCAGAACTGCTCAACAAGGTCTTCGACTTATTCGTACAAGCGCCCTCAGCGCTAAATCGGGCGCAGGGCGGCTTGGGTATTGGCCTCGCCCTGGTACGGGCGCTGGTCGAGCTGCACGGCGGCGCCACGCGGGTCACCAGCGATGGTCCGGGACTGGGCGCAGAATTTTCCGTCTGCTTGCCACTGGTCGACCGGGTGCCTCAGGCACAGACCGCCATCCCCACCCCGCCGCGCTCCTCGCAGCCGCTGCGCGTCCTGATCATCGACGACAACAGCGACTCCGCTACCGGACTCTCCCTTTGCCTGCAAAGCCAAGGTTACGACCTACGCGTCGCTCACTCCGGAAAAGAGGGCCTTATGGCGGCGCGGCTCCAACGGCCTGATGTGGTTTTGCTCGACATAGGACTGCCCGATATCGACGGCTACGAAGTCGCACAGCGCCTTCGACGAGAACAAGAATTGAAGGAAATCTGCATCATTGCCATGACGGGTTACAGCGGCGAAGCTGATCGCAACCGTGCGGAACAAGCTGGTTTTAACCACTATCTAGTCAAGCCGGTAGAACTGGTCAAACTGTTGGACCTGCTGGACGCGCAAACCTGCGCTGCGTAAGAGATCTCCAGGCAAAAAGGTGTTCTTTTCAAAGCAAAAGATGTTTAACCTCACCCGCCAGGGAACACCTACCCTCCTTTGGCCTCTACGGAAAAAGCTCGGTGACGCTTAAGCATTTTTTCGTGGATGAGCTAATTTTGATTGATCGCTTGAACTCCAATAAATAATAAGTGGAAACCAATGATCACATTCTTGCGCAAATTGAATCTTTTCTTCGTATCCTCCCTACTCCTTTCCGCACCTGCCTTTGCAGATGTTCGACTGCCGCGCTTGTTGAGCGATGGCGCCATTCTGCAACGGGAAAAACCCCTAGAAATATGGGGGTGGGCAGACGAAGGCGAAAAAGTCACAGTGGAATTTGGCGGAAAAACCTATACAACCACCACTAAATCCGGTCGCTGGTCAGTTGCTCTTCCCAAACAAAAAGCGGGCGGCCCGCATTCCATTGTTGTCCAGGGAAATAATCGAATCGAATTGCAGGACGTTTGGTTTGGCGATCTTTGGATCGCCGCCGGCCAATCCAATATAGAGCTGCCATTGCGACGCGTTGCGCAACGCTATCCTGAAGTTATTCCCAACACCAATCTGCCGCAAGTGCGGCAATTTTCGGTTCCTTTGATTTATTCCGTAGATAAAGTCAAAGAGGATTACGAACAAGGCAGCTGGAAACCTGCAGTACCGGAAAATCTGCCCGAATTTTCCGCCGTTGGATTTTTCTTTGCCGAAGAAATCCATCAACACACTCAAGTACCTATTGGTATTTTGAGCATCGCTGTTGGCGGCTCGCCTGCGCAAGCGTGGATAAGCGAAGAAGCGCTGCAAAAATATCCGCACTATTTAGCAGAAGCGAATTTATTTAAGGACCCTGATTATCTGCAAAAAACCATTGAAAAAGACAAAAGCAGCAGCGACGCCTGGTATAAAAAATCACAAGACGAAGATTTAGGTTTAAAAGGTGAAAAAGCTTGGCATTCTGTCGGCACCAATACTGAAGACTGGCCCAAATTTAAAGTTCCGGGCTATTTCGGCGAGCAAAACATAGAATTTAAGCACGGTGTTGTCTGGTTGAAAAAAACATTTGAGCTGACCGAAGCCCAAGCCAAACAGCCCAATGCTACCCTATGGCTCGGCACCTTGGTTGATGGCGATGAAACCTATATCAACGGTGCGAGAATTGGTGGTATCGGTTATCAATATCCACCGCGCATTTACCCCGTGCCTACTGGCGTTCTGAAAGCCGGCAAAAATATCCTCACGATTAGATTGACCAGCTATTCCGGCAACCCTGGTTTTACCCCGGATAAAACCTACGCATTGGAAATCGGCGACCAAAAAGTGGATCTGCAAGGCGAATGGCAATACAAAATTGGCATGCACGCTGAGCCTATGCAGCCTACCACTACCCTGCACTATCTGCCCGGCAGCCTTTTCAAAGCCAAGCTGGCTCCAGCTTTTGCATTCAATATCAAAGGCGTTCTTTGGTATCAGGGCGAATCCAATGTTCAGCGTTCAAAAAGCCTGCATCCTATTCCGCAAGACCTGATTCCAACAACCACTTCGGCGGAAGAATATCAAACCCTGTTCCCGGACTTGATCCGCGACTGGCGTAAACAATTTAAGCAAGGCGACTTCCCTTTCCTGTTCGTGCAATTGCCCAACTTCGGTCCAGCGCAGAGCGAGCCTGGTGACAGCGAATGGGCGAGCCTGCGTCAAGCTGCAGCTGCAGCATTGCAGCTAAAAAATACTGGGATGGCCGTCACGCTTGATATTGGCGAATGGAACGATATCCACCCGCTCAATAAAAAAGACGTAGGCCATCGCCTTGCTCTCACTGCGCGTAAAATCGCCTACAGCGAAAAATCCCTGCTCGCCGAAAGTCCAACAGTCAAATCCGTCAAGCGCAAGGGCAACCAGTTGATTGTTCAATTCCACAATGCTGGTAAAGAGCTGCAAGTCCGCGGCCCTTCGCCGCAACATGTGGCCATTGCGAGCGATGACAAAAAATTTGTCTGGGCAAATGCAAAAATAGATGGCAACCGATTGATCGTGTGGCACGACTCCATTGAAAAACCAACTTGGGTTCGTTATGCCTGGGCGGATAACCCCGAGGGCGCCAATTTATTTAATTCGGCGGGATTACCCGTTGGATCGTTTGAAGCGAGAGGTTTGTAGATGGATAATTTAGATTAAACGTCAATAATGCCGGAGGATAACCTCCGGCGATCCAAGCGAACTAATCCGCTCGACAATATTCCCTAACAAAGTCTGCATGTGAAGGGAGTCCGTGCACTAGATGGTCGACCTGATCATGCAGCCTTTGCAAAAAGATCTTCAGATCACTGGATTTCATTGTGCGCGCTATCGGATGGTATTGCTCCGGAACCAAGCCCTGCCCGAGCATAACCTGAGTCCAAGAATTCAACCGGAACAATTCGCCTTCCACCTGAAACGATTTTCCAGTGTCTTTAAATAATTGAATTCGGTGAGCCAACTGCTCGGGAACTTCCATCTGTCTGCAGTATTGCCAGAACGGGCTGTCATCGCGCTCCGTTACTTTATAGTGCAAAATAATAAAGTCGCGTATGCGCTCCATTTCGCTAGCGGCCTGATCGTTATATTCCTGTATGATCGATGGGCAAATTTTTCTTTCCGGTAAAAGCCTTAAAATTCTTACTAAGGCAGTCATAACCAGATGGATACTGGTTGATTCCAATGGTTCCAAAAAGCCCGAAGCCAAGCCAAGAGCCACACAATTTTTATTCCAGCCCTTTTTCCGCTTTCCAGTGACGAAACGAATCACTTTGGGCTCCGTCAACGTTTCGCCCTCAACATCATTTAATAATTTGCTGACCGCTTCATCTTCCGACATATATTTACTGCAGAAGACCAACCCGTTTCCAACGCGATGCTGCAGCGGAATTTGCCAACGCCAGCCCGCGTGATGAGCGATAGATCTTGTATAGGGAACGGCCGGACCAACAGATTTAGTCTGTACCGCAACTGCCGAATCACAGGGCAGCCAATGAGTCCAGTCTTCATATCCTGTACGCAGGGTTTGCTCAATCAACAAACCACGAAAACCGGTGCAGTCGATAAACAAATCACCAAATATGCTTTCACCAGAATCCAAAGTTATATGGGTGATATAGCCAGAATGAGAATCTTGTCCGACGTGAACTATTTTCCCATCAACGCGTTTTACACCATGAGCATCAGCAATTCTTTTTAGAAATTTTGCATATAATCCCGCATCCAAGTGAAACGCATGGTTTAATTTGGGATCAGTTCGAGTCGAAAAACGGTTGAGCATCGCAGCTTTATATTCTGGGCAATAGTCACCATATTCGCCCGCAATACCCATCTCCCTCCCGCGCATCCAAAAATGTAAAAACTCCGTTATAGGTGTGTCCTTACCGGTAAAACCAAAAGAATGAAAATAGCTTTCGCCTTGACTCTTCCAATTTTCGAAGTTGATTCCTAGCTTAAATGTAGCGTGGGTCGCCCTCATAAAAGCCTGCTCATCAATTTGTAGCATGCGATGAAATGCTTTCATCGGGGGAATAGTCGCTTCACCAACCCCTACAGTGCCGATTTCCGACGATTCCACAAGCGTGATATCTAAAACCTGTCCCATCTGATGCGACAATGCCGCAGCTGCCAACCACCCTGCCGTTCCACCGCCGGCAATCACTATCTTCATTTTTGTTTCGGCACTAGTGTTCATAATCATCCACTATCGATTCAGCTTATTTATGACCAACGCTCGCAACTTCCTGGCAGTAGTCTCATCCAATTCTTCCAGAAATCCTCTGGCTTGAGCTGGAATTTTGCCATTAGCATTTTCAGCTCCATTGAAAATGTAATAATTGAACAGATGGCGCCAACCGTCCCTTTCATGTTTGGGTTTATCCCTAATCCCCAACATTGCAAGATAGAGCGCATTCATGCCCGATGTCATATAGCGCGGAGCATCGTTCCACCAATAATTAACCAAAATATTGAGCGGCTCCAACGCTTCCACATGGTGCCACCACATACTCGGTAAAAACAACGCATCCCCGGGTTCAAGCTCGGCTACACAAGCGTGCTCCAACGCCTCCGCAAAACGAGGAAAACTATTAAAATCGGGATTTCGAAAATCTACCAAGCTAATGACTTGTCCGCCTGGCGTTGGATCGAGCGGGCCAGGATACAGATTAGCTACCTGATCAGGGGGAAATAGAGTGAATCGCCGACGCCCTGCCACACAACATGCGATATTGTCTAACGCATCATAATGACATGATGCTGTGGTTGGGCTACCGATCCATATACTTACAATTTCCGGATCTACATGAGCACCCGGCGCCCTTGGAATTGCTATTCGATTTTCCTCACGCAATCCAGGCAAGTGAGTATCAATAATGTTTGACGCGATGTAATAGCCAGGTGGATTTTCTTGATTGCTTCTTTCCAAAATCGCATCAAGAGTTTCGTCTATACGTCCCTTATAACTCTCATAATCGAGCCGCGTTAAATTGGCGTTATAAAACAAGCGGCCATCCGATTCGGGATTCGTTTTGCAGACAATGGTTGGCCGCCCGTTATAGAACGATTTGAGGTAGGTAGCGAGTTCCTCGTCTCCCTTCTTGGCCATTTCTACAAGGCGCCACTTTCCTACCAACTGCTTTATTACTAATGGCTCAGTCGAACGGATGATTTCCTCTGGAATATTATCCGCATCAATTCCCTCTATAGTAGTGACCAAATTTGCTACGTTAGACATATGAAACTCTAAACAGCGGATTGAGTAACTTTAAACTCGCAATCGGAGATTCTTTTTTTCTACGAGCTTCTGAATATTACTGAGAGATGCCGCTACAAAATAAGCTGCCTGCAAAAAACCTGCACGACTTAGTTCCTCCAATGCGGCGCCACTCAATTCCAAAAGCCTATCGGCATTTATTGTTTGAAAACCTGACACTTTGAACTTATCTCCATTATCCAAAGTGACATCTATTGAAACATCCTCAATCAATTCGTGACGTTGATATGCATCAAACATAGCTTTGTTAAGCAGCATTCCGTCCCGAATGATGTTTAGCGTGTCGGATATTCTGTTTAGGAACTCCGAATTTCCACCCTGACTAAGAAATACATTAACACCACCTTCTGTAGTCACTTTTGGGTGATCCATATCAACATGGATAATCGGAACAACAGCTTCTACCCCTTGTTGCATTTGTTTCCGCAATCCTATTGAAAATGGACCTCGCGCTATAGCTGCGGGAATATAGGATGCATTCCAGCCTAAATGACGCTGCCATCGTGAGTCCGGCTCGATCAGAAAAAGATTTTCACCGTCTTGCAGGCCAAAAAGAACAATGGCTTGGTATTCGCCATTTTCAGGAGCTCTGCGGAACAATATAGGGTATTCCTTTTGAACTTCCGCGAATTCCGTAATGAAAGTTACGGTACTCGCCGTGTTGTCTCCAAGGTTCGCCGCATAATTCGTTAAAACTTGTAGGTTGGGATGAGTGCTATTGTCGAGTACTTCGATTCGAGACATATCGTTCTCTACCTTAAGGCCGCTTTCACAGCAAGATGAAGCAGCGAATAAATGCTTGGATGGTTCACATTTTACGCTGCCTATTAAACAGAAAGAGCCACACAAGTGTGGCTCTTTATAGGGTGAAAAAAACTCAGGCTTTAGAATGTGTAACGAACGCCGAGTTGATAACGAGCGCCGAGGTCTTCCAAGCCCCACAACATTGCCTTGTTACGAGCAAATTCGCGACGGTCTTCACCAGTAATGTTGATACCTTCGAACGATACTACGAGGTTGTCTGTCAAGTCGTAAGACACATTCAAGTCGATCTGTGAGTAAGCTTCAACATAACCTGGGTTGTTGTAGTCACCGACGTTCGTGCGAGCGAGGAACTGATCACGCCAGTTGTACGCCAATCGAGCGGAAACGCCATAATTTTCGTACATCAACACCAAGTTTGCAGTGTCACTCAAACCAACCAGAGCAAATTGCTCATCTTGCGGAGAAGCTTCGTTGTCGAAATTAACGTCGCCTCGAACCAAGGTGTAGTTGGCCATTACACCGAAACCGGTCTCGCCGAAGAAGTGTTGTACCGCGAACTCAGCACCGTAGACCTTAGCTGCCTCAGTGTTAATCGGCTGGTTCACATAGAACGGCAGTTCCGGATCACCCTCTTGAGGACCGAAGTCATATCTTCCGCCGGGCTCTTCGTTGAGCGATGGAACCTTGTCAAGTGAGAATTCCGCAGCTCCGCCAGGGAACTCGCCAGGATTTCTCAAAATGACCATCATGGCATGCAAATTACCATCACTCAGATCATAGCCACCCGCAGTCAGAGCTGCGATGGCCTGACGCGCCAACGGGCCTGAGGTTTGATCCAACACACCCAGGTTACGAACTTCAGTTGAGTTTCCGATGAAGTTGATTACACGTTTCTCAAACAAACCAACAGACACGTAGCTCGCATCGTCATAGTAGTATTCGAGAGAGACGTCATAGTTTGTTGACTCCAGAGGCACCAAGTAAGGGTTGCCGCCGCGTGCCGTGGCTCGGTTACCAAACAGAGTCGAACCATTAATGTCATAGCCGCTCAGAGCCGGGTTCAGCGAAGCCAAGCCAGGACGCGCGATGGTCTTACTGAATGACATACGGCCAATAAGGTCATCTGTGATTTTGAGGGTAAGATCCAAGTTGGGCAGCAGCGCATCATAAGAATGCTTTTCTACAGTCGGCGTTCCAGCAGGCAAGAATACCGCTGCGAAGTCATCATCAGACTGCCATTGCAAGTACGCCAAAGGCGGAGTACTAGAAGTAGCAGTTACATCTGTCTTCTCATAACGCAGACCGGTTACGACACCAAATTCGCGTCCTGCCAACTGACCTTCCAGGGTGAACTGAACGTATGCGCCAGTAGTATCTTCATCGATTAAGTTGTCGCCTCTGGTGTTGCGACCATTGTTTTCGATTCCAATATAAGGATTCTGACCGGCGTAGTGCTCAGCATCCACCAAATGCTGGGCCAACTGACGAGCATCAGCTTTGAATCCCATGCTGGGTGAACGCCCAGTGTCGAAATCTTTGAATTCACCAACGATATCAAACGGTATAAACATGCTATCTGGGAACTCGCCTGGGTTATCCGCACCCCAGCCACCCAAGACTTGGTTTTGTTCAGAGTTATAGTTGATTGTGTCAAACGACTGCTCGCTGCGATCCAAACCAAATTCGATGCGGCCATCATCGAATTGCCAAGTTCCATCTAAACGCAACTGAGTGATTTCAGATTTCTGCTCTGCAGACCACATACGCATAACAGCGGAACTGATATCCCCTGCATCAATGCGTCCGTTACAGTTGACAACGTACTGCTTGTCTGCGTTTTCGGGTCTCTGAGCCTGGGCACAATCATTGATGTAACTTCCGCCATCTGGTCTTACGTAATCCCATGAAGGAAGGTCACCACCAAAATACAGTGTTTTACCTTGTTTAATTGGAGCGCCTACGCCCACATCAATTTCACCAACATGACCAGGACCAGTAGGTGTGCTCTCCATCACAGAACGATGTCCGTCAAACACCAAGGTCAGTTCATCATTTACGTTCCACGCAAGGTTAAGACCCACAGACTTAAGAGCATCTTCCTGACTGCGATACTGCTGGGCAAAACCGATATCTTTCGCACCCAGAGGGTTGGCATCAGAGAAATATTCTTCACGAATTAACGTTGGAGTTTTGATAGTTTGGTTGTCAAACACAACCTCTCTCAAAAACTCGTTATTTTGTACCCAGTTTGTGATTTCCCCGCGGAATTCTTCACGATCATTTTGTGCGTAGGTGAAGTCGAGGGTAGATACAAAGTTGTCAACCGGCTTGAACTGCAGAGTCAACTGCGCATTGGTTCGCTCGCGACTCCGATCGGAGTATGCATAGCGGATATCATTGGGTCTTGCAAAAAGCTGCCCGTCTTCAGGAGCATTCTTAAAAATTTCGTCGCGATTAGTGTATGCAGTGTTGCCGTAAACTTCCTTGATACCGTCCTCTCCCCAGTAGCCAAGCGCCCATCCGTTCACGGTAGCACCCACGTATCCGGAATCGCGCTCCTGGTAGCTTGCACTCAAAGCCACACCAAAACGCTCATTGTCATCGGTCCAGCTAAGCAAACCAGAAATCTCTGGAGTTACATCGCTACCTTCTTGGTTGGTGGTATCGTGTACAGCTTTAGCGCCGATAGTCGCGTTAAAACCGGGATTATCCAGCGGACGTGAGGTTTTAATGTTTACAGTCGCACCAATACCACCAGCTGCGATATTGGCTTTACCAGTTTTGTAAACTTCTACACCGGAAATGGCTTCAGAAGCCAAGTTGGCGAAGTCAAATGCTCGAGCGTTACCGCCGCGCGTTGCATCATCCGCGCCGGAGCTACCGCCGTAAGCGCTACCGCCAGGCATAGTACGTCCGTTCAGGGTAACCATGTTGAAATCAGGACCAAATCCGCGAACGGTGATTCGAGAACCTTCACCGTTGGAACGGTCGATAGACACACCAGTGATACGCTGCAAGGATTCAGCGAGGTTGGTGTCTGGGAATTTACCCATATCTTCTGCCGAGATTGCATCCACAACCCCAGTTGCATCTCGTTTGATATCCATTGCTCGCTCCATAGAAGCGCGGATACCAGTAACAACAACTTCTTCAACAATTGGATTTTCTTGAGCTATCGCGTAATTGGCCCCTCCAGCCAGAAGGGTCACAATAGCGGCCGAGAGTTTGTTCTTCTTTAATAGCATAGATGAGATTCCCCAGGAGATATGGTTCTACTTTGTGATTGATGATCCCACAAACTGCCTAACTCTAGATTGAGAGTCAGATAACTCGTAAGACCAACCATACAAAACACTTTCCGCAATACGGAATGCGCTCTGATTTTCCTAGCCTAGAACACTTATTGTTTTTATAACTTTTTGAAAAAATATCGGGACGTATTCAAAGCACTTATTTAAATTAGATTGCCTATGAAACGAACCTATATATTCTCCGAAACTTTACGTCCAACTTCCCACTTACGCAATGCTTTAAACAGTTTTTTTTAGGAAATATTGGCAAATAAGACGAATGGACAAAGTTATACCACTATTTTGGGAAAAAATAACAAACAAAAAAGATTTTGGCCACAAAAAAGATCATTTTTTAACCAAAACAATGGGATTTTAATCTTCTTTGCGGCCTCCAATGCATCATTTACCGTCCCAATGCACCAGCAATCTTTCCATGTTTGATTGTTTTTTGATCAATACTTTCTTTTGCAACGTAACCTTCTTGGCCGGATCCGACGGAAATTTTCACGCGGCCACTATAGCTAACCTCTTCTCCCTGATCATTGATGAAGCTGATGTGTTGTGAAGGAAGATTAAAGATTACCTGGGTGCTTTCACCCGCTGTGAGCTGAACCCGTGTAAACGATTTCAGTTGACGAATCGGACTTCCCGCTGGGGCGTCCAGCAGACTGATATAGAGTTGCGGAACGTCTTCTCCCGCTCTCTCACCAACGTTCGTCACCTTGACGGAAATATCCAATCCAGCATTGTTTTCCTTAACAACCAAGTTTTCGTAACGGAAGCTGGTATAGCTGAGTCCATGGCCAAAAGGATAAAGAGGCTTGCCGGAATAAAACTTATAAGTTCTATTTTTCATTGTGTAATCAGTGAAAGCTGGCAAATCCTCCACTCCGCGATAAAACGTAATCGGCAATCTACCTGAGGGATTTACATCACCCCATAAAACCCGCGCTATCGCAGTACCCGCTTTTTCACCTGGATAAAACGCTTGAACAATAGCGTTCAGGTTTTCACTCTCCCAATTCATCGCCATAGCTGAACCGCTGAAATTAACAAACACAATTGGCTTGCCGACAGATTTGAGTTTCTTCAGTAATTTGGTTTGCACCGCTGGAAGATTGATATGGGTACGATCTCCACCTTCAAAGCCATCCAGTTGTACGGCCATTTCTTCACCTTCCAAGGTTGGATCGATTCCTCCCATAAAAAGCACGACATCCGCTTTCTTAGCTGCAGCTATAGCATCTGCTTCAAGCGGCAGCGCCACATCCGCCCAAGTCAATCGTGCATTGGCTTCCAATCCCAAATTAATCGGCCACCATTTAAAAGCGAAATAACGCGCTTCAATGTTGTAGGTTTGGCCGCGCTTTAATTCAACGGGCTTGGTGACCCGCTCACCATTTATGGTTAGCAAGACATTGCCAGAAAAACTGTAGTTGCCGGTTTTTTCCGGTTTGATTACACCGCGCCAAATTACCAAAAACTGCTCGTCCAATTTCTGATTCACCGGCGATTTATCCCAATAAAAATCAATATTGGAATCCACGCGAGTTAAATCGGGTTTTGCGGACGGAATTTTTTCCAGCCATTCTTTCGGGCCATAATTGCCAACGTAGTAATCTGCCTGCAACCCTGGAACCAGCATACTGTTGTCATCGTAATGATAAAAATTCGCTGCTGGGATGACCTGGTGGTGACGATAAGCTGTTTCCGCTATTGCAGAACCTGGAGCGTAAACGACATTTTCTGCTCCTATACGATCGATAATACCCTGTATCGGCAATACGGGTTGCGAAGGATATCCAGAATAATTTCCTATCAAGACTTCGAAATTCGTTGCATTGGGCCCGATCACGGCCACCTTCACACCTTCTTTCAAAGGTAAGATCCCATCATTTTTCAACAACACCAGAGATTTTTCCGCAGCTTCCTGAGTTAGAGCAATATGCTCTGCGGAGGCAACTTTGGCTAAAGGAATGGAGCTGTAAGGAACGCGATTTTGTTCGTCGAACATTCCCAGCTTGAAGCGCGCACGAAATACGCGTTTTACAGCAAGGTCTATATCGTCCATGGATACCAAACCTTCGCGCAGTGCGGTATGCAAATTCACGTAGGTGTTCAGGTGGCTGTCACCGCACTCCAGATCGGTTCCAGTTTTTAATGCCCATGCTGCAGCTTCGGCTGGAGCGAGCACCACGTCGTGCGCTTTGCGATCGTAAAAATCAGAAATCGCCCCACAATCGGAAACAACGAATCCTTTAAAACCCATGTCTTCGCGCAGAATTTTTTGCAATAACTCTTCATTTCCACATGCGGGCTTTCCATCGACGCGGTTGTAGGCACACATCAAGGATTCGGGCGATGCTTCTTTAATGGCTGTGCGAAACGCTGGCAAATAAGTCTCATGCAGATCTTTTTTGGACGGATGATAGTCATCGCTATGGCGAGATTTTTCCGGGCCACTGTGTACGGCGTAGTGTTTGATAGTGGCTACAGCTTTTAAATAATTTTCATCATCACCCTGAATACCGCGGACAAAATTCACGGCCATACGACCGGTTAAATAAGGGTCCTCGCCGTAGGTTTCCTGCCCTCTTCCCCAGCGCGGGTCGCGGAAAATATTGATATTGGGAGACCAGAAAGTAAGTCCGCCATAAATGGTGTGAACATCGTTGTCGATATAGTGGTGGTATTTGGCTCGGCCTTCGTCCGATATTGCCGTGGCAACCCGGAACATCAAATCTTCATCGAAAGTAGCGGCAAGTCCTATAGCCTGAGGAAATACCGTCGCCTTCCCCGCCCTGGCGACACCGTGCAAAGCTTCATTCCACCAGTTATAGGCCGGGATTCCCAGGCGTTCTATGGCAGGGGCATCGTTAAAAAGCTGGGAGATTTTTTCGCTGGTGGTCATGCGGGACACCAGATCATCCAACCGCGCTTCCATGTCAAGAGAGGAATTGCGGAAATCGACTTGAGATTCATCCTTGGAGTTTTGGTGAGCGCACCCGATGGAAATACCGAGAGCGACGGCGAGTATTAGTTTCTTCATGTTGATGGTCCAAACAATTTTTATAGGTATGAATCTCAAGCGTTGCGTGTTCTTTTTCTTTTGTTTTCGACACGCTGACCGACTTGAGCCCGGAATCATGACCCCGCGAATGGGCCAAGTTTTCGCGGGGCTATCAAGCAGTGTAGCTGCAGATGGAAGATTGGCCAGAACTAGCGGGAATTTTGCCCCTGTGCACTTGCAGGACAAAGGGGCAAATAACAGGCGATAGAAGAACTTACTTGGTGACGCTGAACATATAGGACGCCTGAATTCCCAATAGGGTCAAGCGATCCCCATTCAACGACGTGGTCTGAAAACTCGCCCCAAACCTCAGATTGCGATAGGCCGGTGCCGTAAAACCCACACCCCAGACCCAGTCGTTTCCATCGCGTTTGATCCATTCCCGTTGATCACCGATTTGCAAATCGTAACCTGCAGCCCAGGACCAAATGCCTAGCTTGGCGTAGAACTCCAGGTCATTTGGGTTGTACAGGCTCAAGCGGATACCCGCGTAAGGCCCCTCCCCCGCTATAGGCGCATGTTTGCGCAGCGCTTGCCGCAAAGGTTCGGGGTCCGAGACTTCCGCATCCACGCTCCATTCGGTTTGACCGCTGTCGAGGTACCCCAGCTCCAGGGCAATTTGTGGATGAAAACGATAGCCGTACAGCAATTGCCAACCAAACCGCTGGCTATCTTTTTCCATTAGGACGTCGGGTTGCGTGCTATCGGACAAGTCTTGGTAGAAGCTCCGAGAGTTCCAACTGCTGCCGATAGCATTGAACGTGCCTTCCACATAGGAATTCTTGTCATTCGCCTGCACCGATTGCGATGGCAGAACCACAGCCCCAGCGGTGAGCGGCAGAAGCAGTGCGGCCGCTTTGCACCACCACTCGGATTTTCTTCCTGTGTGTTTGCCTCGGCGGCGGAATACCGCCAAGCCTAAAAGACTGGTCAGCCACAGGCTATTGACGCTGCCGCCACCGCCTTTGACCCGGGCACGCACGGGTTCGAACAAGCCGGACAATGTGGTGGTTGCGGTGTTGTCAGCCGGATTCCGTTCGAGGGCATCGGAGCGCACAACAGCGGTAACGGTTTGTGAAGTGACCGAACTGGTACTGCCTAATATAAGGTTCAAGGTTTCTTCGGCGTCGGCCGCCAAAGCATCCACGGTACAGTGAACCTCAGCGACTTCTGCATCGTGCACACAGTTGACTGGCAGGTTGATGACACCAAGGTTGCCCAGGGAAACCGTGACCCTGACGTTGAGGGCTTCACTCGGTCCTTGGTTGCTCAAGGTCAGGTTGTAGGCCACTTGTTTGCTGGCACCGTGCACTGCCTGAGCGGCGGCACTGACAGAGACATCCGCCATATCCCCTGTGTCACCTTTCGGATCCGACAGATACACATCCACCTGTTCTTTATTAGGTTCGTAGATAACCACATCGGCCAAGCCGTCGTTGTTCAGATCGGCGTTGATGGCGTAGGTGAAGCTATCAGCCAGGGTTTCCGAACCGTCATGCACGTATTGGAAACCGCCGTCTGCATTCAGGGTGAATTGACTGGCGTACTGAGGCCCGCTGACGAGAATCGCTGTCAATGTATCGCCTGCGTCAATATCGGAATCGTTGGCGAGAACACCTTCAGCGGCATCGAGGGTTAGGGCGCTACCTTCATCCACGCTGTACTGATCTGCCACTATGACCGGTGCCTCGTTCACGTTCACTACGGTGATGCTAAACGCTGGCAAGCTGGCAGAAAGAGTGCCATCACTGACGCTGATCACAATGGCACCCGTAGTACCGACATCGTCATTCGACGGTGTCCCGGAAACTGCGCCGGTTGCAGGGTCGAACGTCATCCAATTTGGTAAACCCGTAACGATAAATGTCAGAACATCACCGACATCCACGTCACTCGCCGTTGGGGTGAAGCTGTAAAGCTCTCCTTGATTAATATTGGCTGTCGGAGTGCCGAAAATTTCCGGAGCATCATTTACATTGACTACCGTGATGCTAAACGCAGGTAAATAAGATAGTGGCATTGGCTGCTGCGTTGATGGTGGCATTACCGGTCAAGGCAATAGAGTTATCGATGGTGGTATCGCCAATGATCGACAAAGCGGTTGCACCCGCGAGGCTCACAGTTCCACCGCCGAGATTGTTGTCACTGGCGATACTGAGAGTACCTGCGCTTACAGTGGTGTCGGTGTAGGAGTTCTCACCAGACAAAGTCAGCGTAGAACCGCCAGACTTGGTCAAATGGTAGAGGCCGCTGATATTTCCGGAGACAGTGGCATTTGCGGAGTTGCTGATGGTGGCGTTGCCGCTCAGCACTACGCCGTTAGTAATATCCGTAACGCCTGTCACTTCGAGTGTGGTACCCGCAGCCAGCAGTATATTGCCAGCACCAAGGGCGGTACTGGCGCCAATGCTCAGGATACCGGCGCTAACACTGGTGGTTCCTGTATAGGTATTGTTGCCCGAAAGCGTTAATTTCGCTGTACCGGCTTTTATCAGGTTGTCGCCGCTGATGATGCCGGAAATGGTCGCATTGGCAGAAACGCTGATGGTGGCCGTGTCCGTAATGTCGATGGCATTGTCGATGGTGGTGTTGCCTATGATCGCCAGAGTGGCGTCTGGTGAAGCAAGTTCAACAGCGCCACTGCCGAGGCCGGCATCACTGGCAATAGACAAGGTTCCGCCTGTGACTATGGTGTTGCCGTTATAGGTGTTGTTTATACCAGTGACTGTCATGGTACCAGTGCCCTGTTTCCACAGGTTGCCGGAGCCGGAAATAACGCCGAGAACATCCGTGCTGGTGTTATTGCCACCGGCGGTCAGGGTGTAGCCTCCAACACCAAGATCCAGCGTGGTACTTGTAAGGTTCATGGCGAGGCTGCCGACAGTCTGGTCGGAGAGGAGTGTGACCTTGCTGCTGTCCTGTATGAGCAAGGCGCTGTTGGCGGAGACAGAAGCTTCGCCATTGAGCCGCACCCAGCCGTAATTGGTGATGGTGGTGTTGCCGCTATAGCTATTGGTGCCCGAGAGCCTCAGCGAATAGCCCCCGTTGATATGCTGGGTGACGGTCAGACCACCTGTACCGCTGATATTACCGGAGAAAACAGTATCGGCTGTCTGGGTTGTGGTCAGAACACTGCTGCCCAGGTCGATATCTCCCGCACCGGAAAGATTGCCAATGGTTGCGTTACTGGTAAGTGCCAGGGTTGCGCCCGCGGCGACGGAAACGTTGCTATTGGTCGAGATGGCACCCGCACCACTGACGGTGAGTGTACCGGCAGAAATGGTCGTAGCACCGCTGAAGCTATTAAGGCCCGACAGTATCAGGTTACCAGCGCCTGTCTTGGTAATGGCGCCTGGACCTTGGATGGCGTTGGTTATAGTGGCCGTGTCACCCGCACCATTGATGAAAGTCTGTGTAGTACCCATACCCAGGGAGATGGGGTCGCCGCTCAGGGTGATACCGCTGGTGGCATCCATACCAAAGGTAAGACTTTCATTGATGTTAATGGTCGGGGCGTTGATGCCCAGCGTCAAACCGGCCAGCGAGCTGGAAAAGACAATGGTCTGGCTGCCGGTAAAATCCGCTGCTGCAATAGCCACAGCTTCGCGGAAGCTCACACCATCGCTGACATCCATGACCGTAGTGTCAGTGGCAGAGGTGACGTAAATGGTGTCGCTGGTGACAATCACATCGGCATTGGCGGAACCGCCATCACCATCACTCAAAGTAAAACGAATCACTGTATCGCCGGTTGGCATGTCGTTGCGGTACTGGATACCGCGTATAACACTTTGGACCCGAGGAGCATCGGCACTGGAATTAAAATTAACGGACAAAACGCCATTGCTATTGCTAAAAGTCGCAAAAGTAGTTGCACCGTTTTGCAAGCTATTGCCACTGACGGTGAAGCCGGTTTCGTTAAATTGAAATAGATCTGCCGCGAGCGGTTTATTCACACCACTGACAACGCGCTGTACGGTCAGGGTGGCATCGGCCCAGTTATTAGTGGTATCGAGTTCGGCATCGGCAACTGTGGCGTTGTTGGCTGCATCGAGCGTTACCCAGTTATTAACACCGGCCCAGTTAACGCTGTCCCCATTGAGGTTACTGATGGTGGGGTTGGTATTGGGGGAAATAGCGGGCTCGAAGTTGAGGTCATCAAGAGCCAACGAGATGTTGCTTCCCGAGATTGTGAAGCTGGTGATGTACTGAAAATTAGTATTGCCTGACAAATCAATGTTCTGATGCGCTATGAAGTCACCATTGCTTAAGTAGTTAATCGCCGTTCCTGCGGTTACACCGTTATAGGGAGTAATCGTGATGTTGGAATCTGCCACCCCATCAAAACTCATGCCGCTGAGCCTGAAATAGCTGGAGTCACTAGCTTCGACTGTGATGCTCGTTACATCGAATTCGGCGTCGCTATCGAACAATATGAAGTAATCGTCTGCGCCATTGCCCAGAGGCGAGAATATTGGACTGTTTGAGATTATTGAGCTATAGGTGGTACTCCCGGTAATGGTGTATTTGACGCCATCCAGAGTGAAGGTATTTGTATTGTTAAATGTGGCTCCAGAATTATCGTCGTAATTCTCATCAGCCGGAACCGCATAAACATTTTGAATCAAGCCTAGAAAAAGTGCGCAGACAAAAATAAGCCATTTAACATTTTTAGCCTTGCTGGAATTCATCCGCGACATAAGATTTTCTCGATACGATCAATTAAATAGTTTTAAACAAGAATTTTTCAAAATCATTTTCTGGTATGCGTCATCTCATCCCTGCGTCCCTAATCCACATACGGATTCGCGCGCGACCAATCAATTTGAAGTCAGCGAAGAATTCGAGCAATTGATGCAAACGCTCCGTCCATTGACGACTTGTGTCGAAGATGAGCGGCGAAAGCGCCCCATTGAACAACCCGACAACCGGGCTGATCATGAAGGCGTGAGACTGAGGAATTTGAGGGCGGATGCCAGCAAGCCAGGCTGACTCAGAGCGCGGGAGCACAGAGGTAAAACGACAGCGCGGCAATCAAATCTCCCCTCATCTACTGATGATCGTATGAATCAAGAGGCGAACCGTGCCGCTATAACCAGTTCCTTTGGTAGTTGGTCCCGCTTTGAGATTAGCAGCGATCTTTGCAAACGCATCATTCGGCGCCAAAAAAATTTTGAAGGACGACTAGAGCGAGAGACTGGTGTTTTGCCGGTTACAAAGCGCGCACCAAAAAGCAGCAAAATTCAGATTTTCATGAAGAAAAAAGGAAGTGGCGAGGCACTTCCTTTTGAAGAGAACTCAATAGCACCTGATATGCTATTGGCTTCTGCGAACGTCAAAATGGTATTGCAGATTCAACCCAAGCAAGGTCAAACGATCCCCATTCAAGGCGGTGGTTTGAAAACTGGCGCCAAGCTTCAGATTACGATAAGCCGGGACGGTAAACTCACTCCCCAGACCCAGTCATCCCCATCTCGTTTAACCCATTCTCGCTGATCACCAATTTGCAGATCGTATCCCGCCGGAAGCCCACTTTTGCGTAGAACTCCTGCTCATGACGATTAACACGGCTCTATGCACCAGCGGGCAAGGACACTCAATAAATTTAGAGCAGATATCACTAATTGCCGGGATGTTGATCGTATGCCTCCGACACGGAACGAGTCACAAACGAAGCGGCTGAACAATGGCACATAGGCTCTGCAGAGAATTGCAAGTGCCGCTTTGTTATACTCCACGCAACCTGGGAGCACGATTAAGGAAAGTCTATGATTCAAACTGAAGCGGGCAGCACCCTTCAGGCTTTTGAAAATAAGTCAAATTTTGTAATTCGCCAGGGAGCCTCAACCGTAACCGCACTGATTCACCTCTCTCTTTTCTGGGGAAGTGACAATCTGTTGCTATGGATTTTTGCGACCTGCCATTTATTGTTCTACGCCTCGGTTCTTTATTATCTGCCCCCTCTTCGCCGCAACTCCTCCTATAACCTTCTAATTGATTCGACGCTTTACAGCTTTTGTCTTGGTATATGGGGTTACAACCTATTCTTGGCATCCGCGTATATTGCGTCGAACAGTATTGTCAATGCTGCGGCCGGAGGCCTGCCTGCTTTGAGGCGCAGCCTTGTATTTTTGGGGATTGGGGCTTTAGCGGGAGGACTGATCGCGGATTTTTATTATCGACCTTACCTGCCTATTTCCACCCAACTCATCACCGCCACAGGGTTGACGCTGTTTATGGCGGTTCTAGGAATGAAGATTTACAAAATCAATCGCCGCTTGCGCGCCATAAGAAACAGCCTGCGGGACCAGCGCGAGGAATTGCTTCATCTCAATACTCTGGCATTGGCGGTCAATGCCAATCTCGATGTGGACGTAATCATGCAAAGCGTGATGCAAACCATCGAGCAACTCTATCCGTTCGAAGCTTTGTACATTCTGTCATTTGATGAAACCGCTCAACGTTTGGAGGTTTTGGGGATTTACGGTTCATCCATTACTGAAGAGGAACACGCAGCTTTTCGCAGTTTGCGCTTCGATACGGCACGCGATCACAACAGTATTTTTGTTAAAACCTTGATCAAACGCAGAGCGGTTTATCTGCCTCATATAGACGAACACATGGTAAGTCAGGGAGACAAAATCGATTACGAGTTGTATCGGGTCAAACCCAGTGTGTCTCTGGCTTACTTTCCGATATTTGTAAAGGATAAGGTGGTTGCAGGCGCGGCGTTTATCAACTACGAGCGCCCATTTCAATTGAGTCAACGCGATATCGAGCGCATCCAGCAATTTCTCGTGCAAGTTGGCACCGCTGTACGTAACGCCACTCTCTTTAAGGAACTTGCTTTGGCAAAAGAGAATGCCGAAATTGCACGAAAAAAAGCGCAATCCTCGGAGGAAACCAAAAGTCGCTTTCTCGCTAACATGAGCCACGAAATTAGGACCCCTCTGACAGCCATCATGGGTTATTCGGACGCTCTGACCGAAGAAGGCATTACCAACGAAGAACGCACCAGCTTTATCAGCCATATTTTACGCAACGGCAAACATCTGTTGAGCATGATCAACGATATCCTCGATATATCGAAAATCGAGGCACGAAAAATCGAAGTAGAACTCCTCAGATGTAATCTTTTGGAGATATTGAGTGATATCGACTCCTATATAAAAATCAAAACACGGGAGAAAAATCTCGCTTACGATCTCTCTATCGCTTTCCCTATTCCACTACATCTGGTAACAGATCCCACTCGCCTCAAACAAATTCTGCTCAATCTATGCAACAACGCAGTTAAATTCACCGCACAAGGTAATATCACAATTAATGTACGTATGGCAGCGGAACACCAGCTGCAAATCTCAGTGTCTGACACCGGGATAGGAATAGATGAAAATGAAAAGAATCGGGTTTTTAACGCATTCGATCAGGCGGACACCTCCACTACCCGGTTGTTTGGAGGCACAGGCCTTGGTCTTTATATATCCAAAAATCTCGCTTTATTGTTAGGAGGCGACGTCACTTTTAATAGTAAAAAAGGTGCCGGCGCCACATTTACCCTCTCGCTTCCGCTAAGCACAGGAACTTCCGATTTCGTCCGCAGCCAAGACGACTTCCAAAAGTTGACAGATAAACTTTTAGAAGCGCAATCCTATAGCCGTATTATCAAAATCTCCGGCAAAGCCCTGGTTGCAGAAGACAATCAGGAAAATCAATGTTTAATCGAGCGGTTGCTCAAACAGGCTGGAATGGAAGTCGATGTTGTCGACAATGGCTTTAAAGCCGTGGAAGCCGCTACCCAAAAAGAATACACGTTGATTTTGATGGATATGCAGATGCCAACTATGAGCGGTCATCAAGCTGCACTTCTTATTCGGGAAAGAGGCATCACCACACCTATAGTGGCTTTTACCGCAAATGTGATGAAGCACCAAATTGATGAATACGAAAATTTGGGATTTGCTGGCGTCGTAGAGAAACCTATTTCCAGAGAAAAACTTTTTGCCACTCTTCGACGAATTGCAAAAGAAAAACCGCCAACCTCAACCTGCAGAGTTTTGATTGCTGACGATAATGAAGTCAACCAAATGATTTTATTTCGTTATGTCACCAAAGCGAATGAAAATGCCCAGATTTCCCTCGCCGCCAATGGAGAAATGGCTGTAGATCTCGTTAATCAGCATAAATTTGACTTGATTTTGATGGATATGGAAATGCCTATAATGGGGGGATTACTGGCCACCGAAAAAATCCGCGCACTCGGACACGATATGCCGATTTATATTGTCTCCGGCAATGTGAGTTTTGAAGACCGCGATCGTTGTTTTTCCGCTGGAGCTACCGGCCATATCGGCAAACCCCTCGACAAGGGGCAAATGTTGAATCTGCTCCGCAACCACCTGAACTGAGTGCTTCGCCTAGAATCAGCTAAACTTTAATTGCGCTTGATACTAAACAAAGGCAATGCAAGGCCAATGAAACATAATGGCCTTATCAGATGCCAAAGACGTATGTCTAGAGGCGAAAGTGATTCGTTAAACGATCGGCAACGATCAGATACTTATGAATACGGAGCGAACTTTATGCGCGTAGGAATTTTGACCGGTGGTGGCGATTGTTCCAGCCTGAATGCCGCCATACAAGGCGTCACCAAAACGCTGATCGAAACAGCAAAGGCCGAAGTGATCGGAATTCAGGACGGTTTTTTGGGATTGATTCAACGCCGTGTCAGACCGCTCGTCGCATCGGATTGTATCGGTCTGATCCAATCCGGCGGCACCATTCTGGGCACCTGCAATCGCTCTTCCCCCCTCAACTACAAAGGTCAGGATGTTTCTGACAGCGTCTTGGAGTTCTATCGCGAGCTAGATCTGGACTGCATAGTTGCGCTTGGTGGTGACGGCACCATGTCGTTGTGCCATGCGCTGTCGCAGAAAGGTATGAATTTCGTAGGAATTCCTAAAACCATTGATAACGACCTGATGCACACCGATCGCAGTTTCGGCTTCGACACCGCGGTCGGCATAGTTGCCGAAGCCATGGACCGCTTGCACACAACAGCCCGCAGTCACGGTCGGGTGATGATTGTAGAAACCATGGGACGATATGCAGGATGGATTGCTCTATACGGCGGTGTGGCTGGCGGTGCAGATATGATTCTCTTGCCCGAATTTCCGTATGAATTGGACGAGGTAATACGGGTGCTTAATGAGCGAGCCCAAACCCATCACTATTCAATGCTTGTTGTGGCTGAAGGTGCGGCACCTAAAGATGGGCAACTGGTAGTCGCCCAGAATATCGCAGATAGCCCTGACCCAATCCGCCTTGGTGGCATTGGCCATTTTCTGCAAAAGCAAATCGAACCGCATATTCCTATGGAAGTGCGCACAACTGTCCTCGGCCATGTACAACGCGGAGGCCAACCCAGCGCATTTGACCGAATTTTTGCCTCCAATCTGGGCTGCTACGCGGCTCGCCTGGTTATCCAAAAAGAATACGGCCGCATGGTAAGCGTCTTGAGCAATAGCCTGACGTCAGTAGCACTGGCTGATGTAGCTAATCGAACCAGAACCGTTACAAAAGACGATATGACGCTGCTCAGCGCCATTTATTCAGGAGTGAGCTTTGGTGTGCGCGATATCAGCAAGCTTTTGTATGAACCTGAAGCAGCTCATCCGCGTCTGCGCTGATATCTAAATTCGCTTAACGGCCTGATTACCTGAATCAGGCCTTCAAAGAGCGCCAGCGTTGAATCATTACGCGATTATTGGCGCGCACCGACTGCAATACTGTAAAACCTGAATTTTCCAAATCACTGACTTGCGACTCAGTCAGATAAGTTTCCGCACATGGCTTAATGGTTTCATCGCCAAAAGAATCGCGATAAATATGCAGCGGTAGATTATCGATAAAACTTGCACCGACTTGGGAAGCGCGATTTTGTAATAAACCGCATAACAGCAGGTAAGCGCCATTTCCCCACAGGTAGTATTCATGCGCCCCATTTTCAGGTAGCTCTTCAAACCGGAACTGCTCAGTCTGTGCGGTGGCTTTGCCATATGGCAAACGCAAAAGCACACGCGGTGCGGCGACAAACACTCGCTCAGCAAAGGTTTCCTGACGCAGCGAAGACCAGGCATCTGCCACCGCATCCGCCAAAACCACCTTTTCTCCAGCAGATGTTGTTTCCACACCACCTGCAATTTTTAAATCCGCTCCCGCAAGCAAAATTGCATCAGCTTTTTCTGCGAGCTGAGAAAAATATTTGAGAACCTGCAAACTTTCGCTGTTTGGCAGGAGTATCTCATCGACCAAAATCACATCGTAATTACCCTTCCCTGCCATTACCGCCTGTAGGTTTTGCCACAAATCTGTGGATTCAATATTTTCGCTTTCAAGAGCGCCCTGTCGAATTTCCTCGGATGTGACATCAAGAATGGATAAATGAACTGAGTGATCCAGGTCGAGTCGTCGCTGCAAAAAATCAAGACCGCGCCAACTTGCTTCCAGCTGCTGGAACGCCGCAGAGTGCATGATTTGCCGCATAACTTGGTTAACCGCAAAATCCACCGCAGTCACATATTCCGCCGCTTTTGGATGTTCCTTTGGCTGCACGTAAGGGGCTATGACTTGCTGAATCAATTGATCGGCAATTCCCGGCGTTCTGTCACTAAGGGTACCGGACAGCAGTGAATCCAGTAAATTTTCCGCTGATTTGGTTTCTGTAGGAGCGGCTAAGTGAGGTTGCTCAATAATGCCCTCTTGCCACAATTGACTAACCGCAGCGTCAAACTGAGAAGGAGACTGCAGCTGCTTTTTTAGATGGCGGAAGCGATTAAATAAAGCAGCGTTGTCGTAAAGATGGTCCGGATGCAGCTCGTCGAAACTTGCGAACTTCAGGGGTTCCTGAGAAAACGGAATGGCTATCGAAACGCCGAGACGAGCAAAAACCTCATCAAAACTGTCGGCATCAATTCGAAGATGTTTGCGGGCATGCAACGGTAATGAACGATCCGTTGCGCCAGAAAAATTGCCGATAATCAAAACTTTTAACGCTGGAGATTTTGCAGAGGATTGAATTTCTTGATGGCGATTTTCGCCAAACACCATCATCCCTGAATGCACACTAATGACCGCCACAAAAACTCCTTAGTTAATTGTTATAGAACTCGAAAAACCATTTTGATATTACCAATGGTCAAGGTATCGCCATTTTGAAAAATCGAACGCGTTACCTTTTTCCCATTGACCGACACACCATTGGTCGAATGATTATCCTGAATTTCCCAAAAGCCATTTTCCCAGCGAATCCAAGCGTGAAGATTCGAAACCGTCGGATCTTCTAAAACCACATCACACAACTGGCTGCGTCCCAGGCTCCACTCCCGATCCACTCCCATCGGCAATTTCAGCTCAATCAGGGTGTTTCTTTTAATCCCTGTTTTCACCAATAAAACAGCGGGGGTCAGGTTTGCATCCAGCGTTTTTTTACCGAGAACGCGCGCCATAAAAAGCGAATTGTCATCGATGGGCGGAGGCTCTGATACCGCGACTTCAGGCAAACTCACCATGCGAAAGAAGGCCGACTCAATCATCGTGTGGTTGGCACCATCCGCCAATCCCGCCATTTCATAGGATGCGGCCATTTCATACTCGACCTGGGCTTCGCCAAAATCGAGATCAATAAAAATAAATTTTTCATCCCCTATAGTGATGACATCCCCATGCTTGAGCCTGGTTGGGCCAGTAATTCGCATGGTATTGACGAAGGTACCGTTGGTGGAATCCAGGTCCTTCAAAATTACGGTGTCTGAATTGACCACCAAAACGGAAGCGTGATGACGGGAAAGGAGTCCGGAATCAATGCTGATGTCGCACTGAGCGCTGCGACCTATGAGAGTCGAAGACTTATCCAAAGGATAAGTTCGATCGTCGCCCAGACTTTTCAGGCGGTATTTTGTCTGCATTGAGGTTACCTAATGGGCTAGCTGGGTGTGAAAGGCCCGAAAACTATACAGGTAGGGTCTGCCCTGCATTGTTCATCAACCGCTTGGCAAAATGAATAGAAATTGGCGCCACATTCCCTTAGCGCAGAGGTAAATTAATGCGCGTCCATCTCCGAGTGCCTGCCACATCAATCCTTCCGGGGTCAGCCGCGTAGAATCTTCAGGATATCCTGTAATTCAGCAATGAGAGCATCAGTGTCCGGTTCTTGACGGCTTTCTACTTTGTTCTCGGAATTCAATTGCTGTCGCGCACCGCCGATAGTGAAGCCCTGCTCATATAACAGCGAGCGGATGTGGCGGATGGTCAAAACATCTTGGCGCTGATAGTAGCGCCGGTTTCCCCGGCGCTTGACGGGCTTTAGCTGCGGGAACTCCTGTTCCCAATAACGCAATACATGGGGTTTTACCGCGCAGAGTTCGCTAACTTCACCAATGGTGAAATAACGCTTACCCGGAATAACCGGCAGCTCATTGTTGTGGCTTGCTTCCAACATAGGCTTCTACCCGCGCCCGCAATTTCTGTCCTGGCTTAAAAGTCACGACGCGTCGCGCCGTGATCGGAATTTCCTCCCCGGTCTTTGGATTTCGTCCTGGACGCTGCTTCTTATCCCGCAAGTCGAAATTGCCAAAACCCGAGAGCTTGACCATCTCATTGCTTTCCAACGCCTCGCGGATCTCATCAAAGAACGTTTCCACCAACTCCTTTGCCTCGCGCTTGTTAAAACCGAGGTCTTCGTAGAGTTTTTCCGCCAGATCGGCCTTCGTTAAAGACTCAGACATAGGATCTACCGTAGGTTTGCCCCAAACTCACGCTCCAGCCCCTGAACAACAGAAGCAATGGACGCATTAATTTCCTCATCTTTGAGCGTTCGGGAAGGATGTTGGAAAGTCAGGCTGAAAGCAAGACTTTTTCTTTTTGGATCAATACCTTCGCCGCTATAAACGTCAAACAGTTTCAACGCTTTTAGCATATCGCCCGCATTTTTTCGAATACTTCTCTCGAGATCTGCGACGGACAGCGCCTTATCTACCAATACAGCCAGGTCACGGGTAACCTCTGGGAACTTGGACAGAGGTTGGAAACGAGGTAGTTTCGCCTGGGCCACTGATCGCAAATCGAGTTCAAAAACATATGCACTCTTATTGAGATCCAGAGCCTTTTGTTTCACCGGATGGAGCGCGCCTATGTAACCTATATAAACATCTTCCGCGTACACCTTCGCGGCTTGACCAGGGTGCAGGAAACCACTGTCAGTCCAGGGTGCAAATCGAATGGACACACCACGCGCACTGGTCGCCAGCAGAGATTCCAAGTCCCCTTTCAGATCGAAAAAGTCCACATCCCGCTGCTTTTCCGCCCAACTTTGGCTTCTCACAGAACCGTAAACCAAAGCGGCCAAACGGTTGCTTTGCTGCACAGAATCCGCCGTGTCGCCCTCAAAAATCATTCCTGTTTCAAAGAGTCGAGCGGCAGTCTGTTGGCGATTGAGGTTGTACAGAAGAGTCTGCAGCAACCCGGGAACCAAAGACGTTCGCATAACCGACATATCCGCACTAATGGGATTTCGCAACAGGACTGCAGGCTGATCGGAATAAAGCAGCGAATGAATCTTCGGATCAATAAAACTGTAACTTATCGCCTCCTGGTAACCCCTGCTGACCAAATGCTGTTTCACCGAAGACAGAGGAGTTGCAGTGTCACTATTGGGTGCCAAGCTTGTTTCAAAGGTCATAGGTCGAGTTGGCAACTTGTCATAGCCATACACCCGTCCAATTTCCTCCAGCAGGTCCTCCTCAATCGCTATGTCGAAACGATAAGTCGGGACTTTAAAACTCCACCCCAACTCGGATTCACCCACCAACATCAAACCCAAACGACTGAGCAAATCGACAACATTCACCTCTTCGCTCAGCCCCAGCCCACTGCGCAGTCTGGAGCGGCGCAATTGCACTACTCGCTCTGCGGGAATATGGGACTGACTTTTGACCTCAATAACCGGTCCAGGCTCGCCACCAACGATCTCCATCAGCAACTGAGTAGCGCGCTCGACGGCCAAGGTTTGCAATTGATGGTCCACACCCCTTTCAAAGCGATGAGACGAATCCGTATGCAATCCGTATGAACGGGCTTTACCTGCAATCACTTCTGGTGCAAAGAAAGCACTTTCCAGGAAGATGGATTGAGTAGCAGAATTCACACCACTCTCAGCCCCGCCCATAACTCCCGCTATTGCCAATACGCCACTTTTATCCGCAATAACAAGCGTATCCTCACGCAAAGCAACCGCCTGACCATTCAGTAATTTCAAGGATTCGTCAGCTTTTGCCATGCGGACTTCGATACCGCCCTGAAGGCGGTCGAGATCAAAAGCGTGCATCGGCTGCCCCAATTCGAGCATCACGTAATTGGTCACATCCACAACGGGATCGATGCTGCGCAGGCCGCTGCGACGCAATTTTTCCTGCAACCAAGTCGGAGTGAGTCGACTCAAATCCACACCTCGAACCACCCGCCCCACATAAACCGGGCACGCGGCTGGCGCTTCGACAGAAACTGGAAATTGGTCGTTGGATCGCGGAGCTACAGCGTTAATAACAGGCGCACTGACATCCGCTTGGTTCAAGGCTCCCACTTCGCGAGCCAAACCTCGAACACTCAGGCAATCTCCTCGATTGGGAGTCAAGTCGATTTCGATAACCGAATCGTCCAACTGCAAATATTTGCGCAGATCCTGGCCCACAGGAGCATCTGCAGGCAGTTCCCATAAACCGGAATCGTCATCGCCTATCTGAAGCTCTGTTTGAGAGCACAGCATGCCAAACGACTCGACGCCGCGCAGTTTGGCTTTCTTGATTTTGAAATCACCCGGAAGCTCGGCACCAATTGTGGCGAAGGGAATCTTGATTCCTGGGCGCGCATTTGGAGCGCCACACACTATTTGAAGCTCCCCATCCGAATGCCCTTTCACTTTGCATACGCGCAATTTTTCCGCGTCCGGATGAGGTTCAGTCGAAATAATTTCCCCAACAATAACGCCAGAAAATGCGGCAGCGGCAGGTTCTACGGAATCAACTTCCAAACCCGCCATCGTTAGTTGAGCAACTAATTCTGTGGTGCCTATTTCCGGTTTGACCCACTCTCTTAACCAGGCTTCGCTAATTTTCATAATCCGCTGTCATTCGAAATTCAAAGGTTGTCGATGCTGTGCCAGAACACGTTTTATTTAAACTGACGCAAAAAATTCAGATCGTTCTCAAAGAACAGGCGCAAATCATTTATGCCATAGCGCAGCATCGCCAGACGCTCTACCCCCATACCAAATGCAAAACCGGTATAGGTTTCTGGATCTATACCACTGGAGCGCAATACATTCGGATGCACCATTCCACATCCCATAACTTCCAGCCAGCCAGTGTTTTTGCATACACGGCAACCGCTGCCACCACACTGGGTGCACTGAATATCCACTTCCGCTGATGGTTCAGTAAAAGGGAAATAAGAAGGGCGAAAACGAACCGGCGCATCAGCTTCGAAAAAGGCTTTTAGAAACTGATCAACAGTTCCTTTTAGGTCCGCAAAACTGACGTTTTTATTAACGACAAGCCCTTCAACCTGATGGAACATGGGTGTATGGGTCAAGTCAGAATCGCAGCGATAAACTCGGCCGGGACAAACAATTCGAATGGGAGGCTCGTTCGTTTCCATTGTTCTAACTTGTACAGGCGATGTATGCGTACGCAACACATGGCGATCACCTACATAGAACGTGTCGTGCATGGCTCGCGCCGGATGGTGCGCCGGAATATTCAGAGCTTCGAAATTATGGAAATCGTCCTCGATTTCAGGCCCTTCGGCCACGCTGTATCCAGCGCTCTGAAAAATCGAAACTATGCGCGCCAAGGTTCTGCTAACCGGATGCAAACCGCCGACTTCTTCGGCACGCCCAGGAAGAGTGACATCCACTGACTGAGCGCTTAAACGCCGAGAAATTTCAATTTCTTCCAATTGCTGCTTTTTATCAGCCAGGGCATTTTGAATTTGCTCTTTGGCCAAATTAATTTTGGCACCCGCTTCAGGTCGCTCCTCCGGTGACAATTGGCCAAGGGATTTGAGCAGGCCAGTCAGGTGACCTTTTTTGCCGAGAAAGTCGACGCGAATCTGTTCAATCTGGTCCAGATTCTCGGCCTTTTCAATCAAGGCCAATGCGTCGTTAACTAAAGAAGATAAGTTCTCCATTTAAGGTTTCCCGATGAATCAAAACAATGCGGCAGTTTAGTGGATCACGTCCCTGAGCGATACAGTATCAGCAATCCCAAATAAAAAAGGGGAGAAGCAATGCGCTTCTCCCCCTCAAAGCTTTCAAAACAACAGCAAATTAAGCGGCCAGCGCTTGTTTCGCTGTGTTTACAATAACTGCGAATGCAGCTTTGTCATGAACAGCCAGATCAGCCAGAACTCGACGATCCAGAGCAACGTTCGCTTTCTTCAAGCCCGCGATCAGACGGCTATAGCTTAAACCTTCAGCGCGAGACTGAGCATTGATACGAGCAATCCAAAGCGCACGAAAATCACGCTTCTTAACTCGTCTGTCGCGATACGCGTATTGGCCAGCCTTGATGACAGCTTGCTTGGCAACTCGGAATACCCTGGAGCGCGCTCCGTAGTATCCTTTTGCTGCTTTCAATACTTTTTTGTGGGCTCTGCGCGCCGTTACACCACGTTTTACACGTGCCATAAGATTATCCTCTCAATTCGACTATTAATGACGCGACTCAGTTGGAGCGCAGCATACGTTTAACCAAAGGCAGGTCAGAACCGTTCAACGTGGAAGTACCACGCAACTGACGCTTACGCTTGGTTGTCATTTTGGTGAGGATGTGGCTTTTGAAAGCGCGCTTGTGCTTATAACCAGCGGCGGTCTTTTTAAACCGCTTAGCAGCACCACTGTGTACTTTAGCTTTTGGCATAGATAAATCTCCGCATTGTTGTGCATTTGCACAGGTTTTTTAGAAAACAGCAAGGCAGCTAAAAAGCCCGGCTATTTTTTCTTTTTCGGGGCAATCACCATTACGATCTGACGACCTTCCATTTTGGGCTGTTGTTCAACGATGCCCAAATCTTCAAGGTCTTTCTCGATACGCTTCATCATTTCCATACCAAGCTCTTGGTGAGCCAGTTCTCGGCCGCGAAACCGCAGCGATACTTTGGCTTTGTCCCCATTTTCCAGGAAACGTATCAGGTTGCGCAGTTTCACCTGATAGTCGCCCTCCTCCGTCCCTGGACGAAACTTCATTTCTTTAATCTGCTGCTGCTTCTGCTTTTTCTTGGCAGCAGCTTTGGATTTCTTCAGTTCGAAAAGGTGTTTGCCATAGTCCATCACCTTACAGACTATCGGCTCCGCTTCCACCGCTATGGCCACCAAATCCAGACTGGCCGCTCTTGCCGCCGCCAATGCCTCTTCGATGGATACTATGCCGACCTGTTGGCCGTCGGCGCCGATCAAGCGGACTTCTTTCGCTTGAATTTGATCATTGATCATGGCCTTCTTTGCGCGGGGGGCCTTTCCGTTATCTTTGTTAATAATAAAATGCTCCTCTAAAAATTAATAAACACCAGAGCGTGTCGTCAGTGAGTCGTGCGACCACGTTGAGCAACATCTTTGGAAAGAAGCTCACTGAACTCCGCCAGCGTCATGGAACCAAGGTCTTTCCCATCACGGGTGCGAACTGAAACAGTCCCCTTTTCCACTTCCTGATCACCTACGATGACCAAGTACGGCGTCCTCTGGATTGTGTGCTCGCGGATTTTAAAGCCGATCTTTTCATTTCTCAAGTCAGATACAGCTCGGAACCCCTTGTTTTTAAGGGAGTTCTCGACAGATCGAGCATAATCTGCCTGATTATCCGTAATATTCATCACCACCACTTGCTCAGGAGCGAGCCATGCAGGGAAGGCACCTTCGTAATGTTCGATCAAGATACCGATAAAACGCTCGAACGAACCGAGGATCGCGCGGTGCAGCATGACGGGTGTCTGACGCGATCCATCTTCCGCCACAAACTGGGCGTCCAGACGGGCTGGCATAGAAAAGTCCACTTGAATGGTTCCGCACTGCCAAACCCGGCCTATGCAATCCTTCAGCGAGAACTCGATTTTCGGACCGTAAAACGCACCCTCTCCCGGCAGCAACTCCCAAGCCAAGCCTTTCGCATCCAAAGCATCAGCCAATGCTTTCTCGGCTTTATCCCAGATTTCATCACTGCCTACGCGTTGTTCAGGGCGCGTGGAAATGCGGATGATGACATCGCTGAAACCGAAATCAGCATAGACGCTAAATAGCAAATCCGTGAAACGCGAAACCTCATCCTGAATCATCGATTCAGCACAGAAGATATGGGCATCATCCTGTGTAAAGCCTCTTACCCGCATAAGTCCTTGCAAAGTACCAGACGCTTCGTTGCGATGGCATGAACCAAATTCCGCCAGACGCAAAGGCAGATCGCGATAGCTCTTCAATCCCTGATTGAACACTTGGATATGGCAGGGGCAATTCATAGGTTTAACAGCATAGTCGCGCGACTCCGACTCCACCGTAAACATGTTGTTGCGAAACTTGTCCCAGTGCCCGGACTTTTCCCAAAGCGTGCGATCCACGATTTGCGGTGTTTTGATTTCTTTATAACCGTTCGCGCGCTGGATCTCGCGCATATAGTTTTCAATGATCGTGTACAGCATCCAACCGCGCGGATGCCAGAACACCATCCCCGGAGCCTCTTCCTGCATATGAAAGAGGTCGAACTTTTTACCCAGTTTGCGGTGATCCCGCTTTTCCGCTTCTTCCAAGCGATGCAGATAGGCAGCCAAATCTTTTTTATTGGCCCAGGCCGTACCGTACACCCGCTGCAACATTTCGTTCTTCGAGTCGCCACGCCAATAGGCGCCCGCCACTTTCATCAATTTGAAGTGACCCAATTTACCTGTGGACGGGACGTGCGGACCGCGGCAAAGATCTTCAAAGTCGCCCTGACGATACAAAGAAAGCTGCTCATCTGCGGGAATTGCCTGAATGATTTCAGCTTTATATGTCTCTCCGAGACCAAGGAAATAAGCCACCGCCTCGTCGCGCGGCAAAACGCGGCGTTGAACATCGATATTCTGCTGAACCAATTGGTTCATGCGCTCTTCGATCAGCGCGAGGTCTTCCGGCGTAAACGGGCGCTTATACGCAAAATCGTAGTAGAACCCATCCTCAATCACAGGGCCAATGGTGACCTGGGCCTCTGGAAACAGTTGCTTAACCGCTTGGGCAAGCAAGTGCGCAGTGGAGTGACGAATAACTTCGAGAGCTTCTGGCGACTTATCGGTAATGATAGAAACAGAAGCGTCCTTCTCGATGACAAAGCTCGCATCAACCATTTTGCCGTCGACAACACCGGCCAAGGTCGCCTTTGCCAGACCAGGACCTATCGACTGGGCCAATTCAAGCACAGTTAGAGGAGCATCGAAGCTTCGCTGGGAGCCATCAGGCAAGGTAATCAGAGGCATTCAAAACAGTCCTTACTCAGTGGTGACCCCTACCAAAGGCCACATGATGGGGAGGGAAAAGAAAAATAGTCGCGCAGTATATAGACAGCATCAGAGGATTGCCAGTCTTCGGGGCCAATCCTGATGCCGCGCAAACAATAGAAGTCTCGTTTGCTAACTCTGAACCAATCTGGTCAGAGCCACCTCACAGAAGCGTTTCTGCCATAGCAACCGCTCGGCGCCATCTCTCCGCCTTTTGCAGGGCTGCCAGCGAACCGGAGGGAGTCGCTTTTTTGGCACACATCAGGGATAAACGATTATTCGCAGGATGAGCTACTGCATTCAGCCGCTCTATTACTTCAATGGCCTTGGCTGGCTTGTTACATACCAGCACCGCATCGCAACCTGCAGCGAGAGCAGCCTCAGCTCGATCACAATGATCTCCCATAACCGAGGCACCCTCCATCGACAAATCATCGCTAAAAATGATCCCCCCAAAACCCAGTTTGTGGCGGAGTATTTTCTGCAACCAAAATGAAGAAAAGCCGACGGGATTGGGGTCAACAGAAGCAAACAAGATATGAGCCGGCATGACTGCGCCAGCCAGAGGAAGAAGAGCGCGAAAAGGCCGCATATCCTCTTCCCAAACCTCTTCGAAAGATCGCTCGTCCACGGGCAACTCTTCATGGCTGTCTTCTTCAACAGCCCCATGCCCAGGGAAATGTTTGAGGGTCGCAGCCATACCGGCTTCGCCCATACCACCAATATAAGCCTTGGCTAGTTCGGCCACGATCGCAAAATCCGGGCTGAAAGCTCTGTCGCCAATCACGGAGCCAAATGCATCATCAGCATCTACCACTGGCGCAAAGCTGATATCCACGCCGCACTCTCTTACCTCCGACGCCATCAACCACCCCAATTCACGGGCAGTTTGTATTGCACGCTGCGAATCCTGCTCAAACAGGTCACCCACATCGCGCAATGCGGGCAAACGAGTAAATCCACTTTTGAAGCGCTGCACTCGCCCGCCCTCCTGATCCACAGCCAACAACAGATTAGGACGGACGGAGCGGACACACCCCACTAAATAACAGAGCTGCTCAGGAGACTCGAAGTTGCGGCTAAACAAAATCAACCCGCCGACTTGCGGGTGCTGAAGGACTTCAGCTTCTTCGGGTTGCAATTCTGTGCCCGCAATATCGAGCACTACAGGACCAAGCGGATAGTCGGAACGAGACGGCATATTTGAGGCCACTTTTAAAATTGACCATTCTATCTGATCACTTGGCGTAGGTGTGCCAGCTCATCAAGCTATTGTTTTTTCACTTGTTGGACTGTTTAACAAGCCTGTCAATGCATCAACCAAATAAACCAACGCTTGTCTCATATCGGTTTCTTCCTGGTGATCCTCTCGCAGGATCGCTTGAATGGATTCAAAACTTCCCAGAGTAAAAATGGACGCACCCAAAATAAAGTTAAGCCTCCAGTAAAAGACTATGGGATCTAGACCTGGCTGAGTTCGCTTCAGCCACCCGATATAGCGGTTATAGGTTGAACCATAAGTGTGCGAAAGATATGTGCGCAGATGCTGCTGCGACTGTGTATAGGCAAGCCCCAGCAAGCGCATAAAACGCTGTGGCTTTTCATTAATTGAGTGGACGGACTCGGTTAAGGAGTCGATCAATATCCGTAGCAGCCGCTCCGCGCCAGGCACCTGCCCCGGACTTAGAGAACTCTCCATGTCATTTAAACGACGTTCCAACTCTCGGCAAAAAGGGGAAAGAAACTGACTAAAAACAGCCTGTATCAGCGACTTTTTTGTGCCGAAATGATAGTTAACGGCTGCAAGATTCACATCGGCCATTCCGGTGATGGTGCGCAACGACGTTTCTGCGAACCCCCGTTCGGCGAACAAAATCGTAGCTGCACGCAAAATTCTTTCTACCGTATCTCCGTTAGCCATGAGAGTGCCCTTTTCAAACCATGAAGTTCGGGAAAATACGCGCGCACTCGCAAATTTGTCAAGAAAACCCCTTATAAAACACTGGATATTGTCGAGCCAATGCTCTTGGCGTCGTGAGATTGCACTCTTATTTTCACCCTCCTTAAAACTTTCAAAAATATTGATTACATAATCACCCCTACAAAGGGATCTCAAATGTATTAACAAGTTAGATTTTGTTTACTTTCGTACACCTTCTTCATTCGGGGCGGAAACCCTCCCCAGTCCATGCCCCTCCTTTCCCTACCCTACCCCGCAAATCATGTCACTTGCCATCGGTCCACTACTGTATATAATTACAGCATCTGTACATATCAACAGCCCTTTCCGGAGGCAGCATGAGCGATCTCACCCAGAGACAGCGCCAAGTATTTGAACTCATCAAGGATCAGATTGAAGAGACTGGATTCCCCCCGACCAGAGCCGAAATTGCTCAGATCCTCGGTTTCAAATCGGCCAATGCTGCAGAAGAGCACATCAAGGCGCTGGCAAGAAAAGGCGTGATTCAAATCGTCGAAGGCGCCTCAAGAGGCATACGGCTACCCGATCACGCTCGCGGCATACCGCTGGTTGGCAGGGTCGCAGCAGGTCATCCCATTCTGGCCGAGGAAAATATCGAAGAGTACTGCCCCATCCCAGAGAATTTTTTCCGCATGAGAGCCGACTATCTCCTGCGCGTGAAAGGCATGAGCATGAAGGACGCGGGCATTCTCGACGGAGATTTGCTCGCCGTGCACAGAACCACCCAAGTACACAATAACGACATAGTGGTGGCGCGTATCGAAGACGAAGTAACGGTCAAACGTTTTCGCCGCGAGCGCAACCGCTCTGTTATTGAACTTTGGCCGGAGAACCCGGAATTTGATGTCATTAAAGTTGATTTGCGAGATACAACTTTTGCTATTGAAGGCTTGAGCGTCGGTATTATCCGAAGGAGCTAATCATGTCATCCATCAGAGCCATTGCCCGAAACAGTAATGCCACCAGTAAAGCACCAACTGGCGGTATTACTGAGATCATCCTGCCAGATGATCAGCACGCTTCAGTTTATTTGCCGTCTCTTGCTTTTCTGAGTCAAACCAAAGATAGCCGCTGGTTGACTTGGGTCGTTACAGAAAAGGTCGATAAAGAAAGTTTACGGCTCTATGGATTTGATCTTTATCGAACCCGATTCGTCTATCCGGACTCAAGCGCTGACACTTTCTCGATACTGGTCAGAGCGCTGGAAGAAGGTAATAGCCACACTGTGGTAGGGAGTCTTGGCAGACTTACAGAAAGTCAAATCATGCGGTTGGAAACTGCTGCCCACATCGGTTGTTGTCATGGTTTATTACTGCGAGGGCGCAACGGCGAGGTAGAGGGTTAGAGGGATCTAGTGCAGAAGATTTGAGCTTTCAATAAAACCCTGAGGATCATCCTGCTGCTCTTCTGCCAAGTCTGCAACGGCGTCTAAGCCTGCTTCGATCATGATTTTGGCCACTTCAAAACGTGCTGCCCCAAGATAGGCATCAGATAACTTGGAAAAGTGCACCGTCACAAGAGGCTCTTCATTTTTATCGTCTGATCGTTGCAACGCGATATCTCCATTATCCAGCTCAACAATCTCGTAAAAGGAGGAGTCTTCAAAAATCGGCATATTGACCTTGAAACCGCACGGCGGAATTAGAGGGAAAACAATTGTTAATAAACGTCAAAATTCTTCGCGAGCAAGCCGCTGTCGCTCAACCAGCTCTTTGAACTTGTGGAGTCCATTACGCAAACCCGCAAGCTCAATCACCGGTAACGACTGTTGCCGAGATGACGCAATCAATGGCGCAGATGCTGGAGATTCAAGATCTGACTCGAAAATCGCCCCCTTTATAGAGGGAGACGACTCCACCATCCGCAGGCGGTAAAAATAACCCAAGAGTAGATTTAACCAAGAATCTTCATCCTCCGCCAAATCAGCCAACTCTTTTAGATCAGGATTGGATGTGGGCCGCGCGGTTGCCACCAAGTAATCGCGATCGAGCGTCCAGCGCGGTGCAACCACACTCTTCCCGCCGGGCTGCTGCACCTCTATAAGATAGAGGCAAATACTGAGTTCCAACTGCAAACACAGAGAAGTCAGCAGCGCCGTACTTGCCCCGGAAGTTTCTGCCAAGTGAACTAATTCCTGGCAGATTAACAGATGCTGGTCGACTCGGCGCGCTGCTCTAGACATTAGAACTCCACCACTTACGACTTGGCCTTGGCGGTCGATTTTTTGCCACCATCGGATTCCTGCCAGCGCTTACCATCGAAAAACGCTTTCCATCCGGTAGGTTTGCCGTCCACCTCGGCTTGCACATAGTGCTCGCGGGTTTTACGACTAAACCGGATCACCGCAGGGATCCCTTCCGGATCAGCCTGAGGCGCATCCAGTAAATAATGATATTTGGGATCAATTTGATCTCGATAAGGAATCAACTCTCGTACCAAAGGCGCGCGAGTCTCGCGGTTTTTGGGGAACTGGCTGGCCGCCAGGAACAAACCTGATGCGCCGTCGCGCAGGACATAATGGTCGTCCACTTTATCGCAACGGAGGTCAGGCATATCTACGGCATCCATTTTGGGTGGCGCGGCTTCACCGTTGCGCAGCAGCTTGCGAGTATTGGTGCAAGATTCGTTAGTACAGCCGAAATACTTACCAAATCGACCCGTTTTCAGCTGCATTTCGCTGCCGCATTTGTCGCATTCGATTACTGGGCCTTCGTAACCTTTGAGCTTGAAAGCCCCCTGCTCTACTTCATAGCCGGGACAGTCCGGATTATTGCCACAGATATGCAGCTTGCGCGATTCATCTAACAAGTAGCTATCCATAGCTGCATTACACAGTTTGCAGCGGCGCTTGTTACGCAACTGACGGGATTCGGCCTCTTCGTCTTTATCGACATCCACCGCCTCGTCGCCGGGAACCAAATTCTTGGTATTTTTGCAGCGCTCTTTAGGCGGCAGCGCATATCCGGAGCAACCCAGGAAAACACCTGTCGAGCCAATGCGAATTTGCATATGACGCCCGCATTTGTCGCAGACGATGTCGGTTTCTGTGGGTTCATTCCCACGCATGCCGAATTCACTGCCCTGGGCTTTGGTCAATTTATTGGAGAAGTCTGCATAGAAGGTGTCCAGCAATTCATGCCAATCCCGCTTACCTTCCGCTACATCATCTAGCTCTTCTTCCATATTGGCGGTAAAACTGTAATCCATCAGATCGCTAAAACTTTCAACCAAACGATCTGTGACTATGTCTCCCATTTTGTCGGCATAAAAGCGACGGTTCTGAAGGTGGACATAACCGCGCTCCTGAATAGTGGAAATGATGGATGCGTAGGTGGAGGGACGCCCTATACCTCGTTTCTCCAGCTCTCGCACCAAACTCGCTTCACTGTAGCGCGGCGGCGCTTTGGTAAAGTGCTGGGTTGGTACAAGCTGATCGAGAGTGAGAATGTCATTGACCTTCACATCCGGCAGCAGACCTTCATCGTCCTTTTTGGCCACTGGCGGAGCCACTTTCAGGAAACCATCAAAGCGGATAACGCGTCCTTTGGCCCTGAGCTGATAATCCCCTGCCGCCACAGTGACAGTGGTGCTGGTAAATTGCGCCGGGGTCATCTGGCAAGCAACGAATTGCTGCCAAATCAGGTTATACAGGCGCTCCGCGTCCCGATCCATGCCAGACAAATGATTCGGCAGAATCGACACATCTGAGGGGCGAATCGCTTCGTGAGCTTCCTGAGCACCTTCCTTACTGGCGTAGTAGTTTGGCTTCTCAGGCAGATAAGGCTTACCGTAGTTCTCCTCGATATAAGAGCGGCATGACTGTATGGCGTCGGCGCTCAAGTTGGTCGAATCGGTTCGCATGTAGGTGATGTAACCCGCTTCATAGAGCTTCTGGGCCAGCATCATGGTTTTCTTCACGCCGAAACCCAAACGCGTACTGGCAGCCTGCTGTAGCGTTGACGTAATGAAAGGCGCGGAAGGTTTTGATTGGGTAGGTTTGTCTTCCCGGGCGATGACTTTGTATTGCGCGTTCTCCAGCTGCTTAACTGCCTGCTGAGTCTGCTCGCCTGTTTTGGGCGCAAAATCTTCGCCTTTGTATTTAAAGACTTCGTACTTGCTTTGTTCTTTTTTCGCGGTGCTGAGGAGTGCAGCCAAGGTCCAATATTCTTCCGGCACGAAAGCGCGGATTTCAGCCTCTCTCTCACAAATCAATCTGACAGCTACGGACTGTACGCGCCCTGCTGATAAACCGCGGGCTATTTTTTCCCACAAAAGCGGCGAGACCATATAGCCAACGATGCGGTCCAGAAAGCGTCGCGCTTGCTGCGCGTTAACTCGGTTGATGTCCAACCGGCCTGGCTGTTTGAACGCCTGTTGAATCGCAGTTTTGGTGATTTCATTAAAGACTACCCGGCGATAGCGCTCGGGATCACCGCCTATGGATTCGCGAAGGTGCCACGCAATCGCCTCTCCTTCCCTATCCAAGTCGGTCGCGAGAAAGATTTCATCGGCACTCGCGGCGAGCTTTTTCAGCTCCTCAACTACTTTTTCTTTGCCCGGCAGAATTTCGTAATGAGCTTCCCAGTTGTTGTAGGGGTCGACCCCCATACGTTTAATCAACTGGTCGCGGGCTTTGCGACGCCGATATTCTTCCTTTTCCTCCGCCGTCATTTTGCGGGTTTTGGCCGCTTCTGCGGCGCGCGCCTTAGTGTCCACGGGAGCAGCAGAACCACTGGTGGGCAAATCGCGGATATGGCCAACACTCGATTTAACGATGTAGTTGCTACCCAGATACTTGTTAATGGTTTTCGCCTTTGCCGGCGACTCCACGATTACCAGTGACTTCCCCATAGGTGCCTGCTATCGAATTAAATGAAAATCGTGTCCCGGAGATTAGCCTTATGGCCGCCTCCGGACTCCGTTAGGCTCAGAGCCAAGCGAATCAAGGCATTTCCGAGCCGTCTGACACATGAGGTGCGCATATATAAGTCCTGAGGCTTATAAGGTCAAGTAAAGTGCCAATAGCTGTGATCTAAGCCAAGCTCTTAACCTCCCATCTCAGCATCTGCCCAAGTCCTCTCGCCAGCCAACTTTAACCTATTGATTTCCCTAGCTTTTAAACAGGCATTATCAAGTTGGAGCTCTGCTATTCTTAAACCATATGACCGGCGCAGCCTGCGGTCCATTCTTTACACTATTTCTCACAACTTGGTGATATGAGCGGCTTTACCGGTGTCCTTGTTCTTCTCTTTCTGATCGCAGCCTCCTTACTGCTCGTAGGATTTGCCGATCATATGCAGACACGTCGTCACGTACTGCAACATAAACTTCAGCAAATGACACTGCGTATTGGCGAACTGGAGGAGATTTGCGCGGGAGTTGAGCCGCTTATCGAATCGATCCTGGTTCCCAGGCTGATTAACGATGAGATACTCGACTTGGCTCAAAGCATCAAACGGCTCGACCCAAACGCAACATCCATCGATATAAAGTTAGAACAAGCAAAGGAGTTAGCAGAAAAGTTTGCTGCAGGCCAACGGTCTCAACCCTTTTACCGAGTTTTGCCAGACGAAGCCGCCATTGCCAAACATAAACAATTTCTCACCGAGGCAGGCCGTATTGTGCGGCGACACCACGCACTTGGACGCATACAGAATGCAGACATGGAATCGAGCATTCGAGAACTCGGATGGTCACATATGATGTTGGATGTCGTATCCCTAGTGGTATTGGGACATCAGGCGGTCAATCGCAATGATCCCGTGGTGGCCTACCGATATTACAAGCGTGCCCAAAACCTGCTGATGACCTCGCACCTGCAAGATGATCGACGACATCGACTGGTGCGGGAAATCGACGAAATTCTGGAAGGGAAACGTTTGGCGCTGGACGAGGAGTTAATGCCGGAATCGGCATTTAATCCAACGCAAAAGCCTATCTTCAGTAATCTGAATCCAACAAATCTGGAGTCGGCGAAGCCTCTGGTCGACGAACATAAGGCCAAATAGCGTCGCTTGTGTCGGTTAACCAACCAGCCAACTGCTTTAAGGTTTCTTCAGTCCCCTGCTCCGTCCAATAGCATCTGAGTCCCAGGCCGTTGGCTTCAATTGCCATCACACCTTTTGGCAACTCTGTCAGCTTCTCCTGCAATATGGCGAGAACCGCATCGGCACGAGGCTTATTCCCCTTCCAGGCCCACCATTCATTAAAGTGAATTTCATGTTGATACGATTGTCGTTCCAGCGACCATTCCTGCCCTCCATAGCGCTGCTGCTCATTGCGCGGCCAGGGCTTTTCATACACTGCGATGGATTGTCCGGCGTGATTTTGCAGGCTGACGCGCAGACCAAGGGAACCCGCCTTTGTCCTCAATTGCGCAATGCGTTGCTGTCGAGGACTGGGCTTGATCAATAGAATCGGCCCTACAATCATCGCAAATACGAGAAACAACAATAAAAAGAAGAACCAATTCACCAAGAAACTCCTAACAAAAAGCCCACTATCGGCCTTGGCTTTTGAATTACACTGCTCAATAGGCGCTTACAGCTGCAAAAACGCCTAATCACCCAAAACATCTATAAGGAGGAGTGATTTATGAGCATCTACACCCATCTCCTGGTCGGTCTCGATCTATCGCCCGACTCGTCCCTGCAAGTTGCCCGCAAAGCAGTAGAGTTAGCCAAGTTGTATGGAGCGAAACTCAGCCTCCTGCACGTTATCGAGCCCGTTACTTTTGCCTATGCAGGAGACATTCCCATGGATCTGACGGAAACTCAGCTGGCGATTGAAGAACAAGCGGAAAAACGCCTGACGTCACTAGCAGCTCAACTCGAGCACCCCATTCACAGCAGCAAAGTTGTTATAGGGCAAACGGCGGCTGAATTGCGCGAAACCGCAGCTCAGTTGGGCGCAGATCTTATCGTGGTTGGCAGCCATGGCCGCCACGGCCTCGCCCTGCTTTTGGGTTCAACAGCTTCAGATGTCCTGCATGGAGCCAAATGCGACGTTTTAGCCGTTCGCGTTTAGCCGTCGCGCATGGACTCCAACTCCTCCCAACGCTGGTAAGCCCGGCTTAGTGCCTCATTTTTCTCCGTGAGCTCTGCGGTTTTGCGCGCAATATCCGCAGGGCTTTGCTGGTAAAAGGCGGGATCCGACATCTCCGCTTGCAACCCTTCAACCTCTTGTTCCAGCTTTTCGATCAGCGCAGGCAAGCCATCGAGTTCCATTTGCAGCTTATAGGACAACTTCTTACCGCTTTGGCGTTTCTCCGCTGGTTGCGGTGTTTGTGCAGCGGGCTCTGGGCGGGGACGAGCGTCAACCACCGACTCTGGCTTATACCACACACCACCTTGGCGAACCCAATCCTGATAGCCACCGACATATTCCTTGAGTACGCCTTTACCTTCAAAACCGATGGTACTGGTCACGACATTGTCGAGGAATTCCCGGTCGTGGCTGACCAGAAGAACAGTTCCGGTATAGGAAAGGAGTAAATCCTCCAAAAGATCCAGCGTTTCAGCGTCCAGATCATTGGTCGGCTCGTCCATGATCAAACAGTTTGCTGGTTTGGAAAACAATTTGGCGAGCAGGACCCGGTTGCGTTCCCCTCCGGATAAAGCTCGAATAGGGGTTCGCGCTCTTTCTCCAGTAAAAAGAAAATCCTGCAGATAACCGATCAGATGCTTGTTTTTGCCGTCGATTTCGATGTATTCGCGCCCTTCCGAAATATTGTCCATGGCACTTTTATCGAGATCGAGTTCATCGCGCAGCTGATCAAAATAGGCGATGGACAATTTGCTTCCCAGGCGTATTTCACCCGACGTCGGCTTGAGCACGCCCATCAGAAGCTTGAGAAATGTACTTTTGCCGACGCCGTTGGGGCCTATAAGACCGATTTTGTCGCCGCGCAATACTGAACCTGTGAAATGAGAAATGATGGGCTCAGCGCCCCAGGAAAAACTGACATCGCGAAATTCCGCCACCAGCTTGCCGGATGCCTGATCGCCAGCCACTGACATGCGGGCATTTCCCTGGCGTTCCAAGCGCGCCGCTCGTTCCTGGCGCATTTCTTTCAGCGCTCTTACCCGGCCTTCGTTGCGGGTGCGGCGGGCTTTTATACCTTGGCGTATCCAGGCTTCTTCCTGCGCGAGTTTTTTATCAAATTCGGCATTTCTCTTTTCTTCTTCCGCTAATTTCTGCTCGCGAAATTGCAAAAAGGACGAATAATCGCCGTCCCAAAGAGTCAAACGTCCGCGATCAAGCTCGCCTATACGATTTGCGACCGCTCGCAGAAAAGCTCGGTCGTGAGTAACAAACACTACGGCACCAGCGAAATCCTTAAGCTGATTTTCCAACCACTCAATCGAAACTATGTCCAAGTGGTTGGTTGGCTCGTCCAGTAACAATACATCGGGTTGAGTCACCAATGCTTTGGCCAATGCCACTCGACGCCGCCAGCCACCGGACAGCTCGGACAACATCTTGCTGCCATCGAGTTCCAGGCGCGTCAGCACCTGTTCAATACGATTTTGCACCGACCAGCCATCCACCGCTTCGATGCGCTGCTGAACACGCCCCAACTCCGCCAGACTGGCAGGATCACTCTGCTTGGCCAATTGCGCAAAGCGGGCCAGATCCTGTCCGAGAGCGGCCAGACCACTGGCAACAAAATCGTAAACTGAAGTGGCAGAAAACTCGGGCAAATCCTGCTGTAAACCCGCCACAACACATCCGGGCTCGCGCCAAATGGAACCAACATCGGGATCTACGGATCCTTCTATTGTTTTGAGCAAAGTGGATTTGCCCGCTCCGTTTCGGCCGATGATGCACAGGCGATCACCTTTGCGGATTAACAACGACAAATTGTCGAAAATAACCTGCTCGCCGTGGTGCAGTTGAAGGTTTTCGAGTTTTATCAGATTCACAGCAGCGCACCATATAAATGAAACAGCGCGGCATCTTGCATGAACGACCGGGGAATATTCAACAATATGACGATTTTTTCAGTGGCAAATTCGCCAGAACTCGGCAAGACTTGATGAGTGAGGTTCATTGACTTGAGAGACAAGCTTAAAGTTGTTTGTTAAGTTATTAAGCTTACTCGCCTGTAAATCCTAACCCTTTTGAGTTTCGCTTCGTATGTCAGCTATTACCGTAGCTCGCAGGCTGATCTTGGCCACAAGCCTCGCGGTCGCACTCATTTCACCCATATCGGCGCAACCTCTGCCGAATAAAGGTGATGCAGAACTGGCGAGCCATCGCTATCACTATCAAAAGGCCAAAGCCGCTCTCGCCCAAAAAGATTCCAAGCGATTCAAAGAGCATTTGGGCCAATTGGGTAATTATCCATTGCGCCAATATTTGGAATTTGCCGAATTGCGTGGCCGTCTGAACGATTTGCCCTTGGCGGATATCGATCAATTCCTCGAAAAATATGCGGATTCTTTTCTCGCCGGCCGCTTGCGTACAAACCTGTTGCAGGTTCTTGCGGTGCGAAATAAGTGGGCGGAATACGTCCGCTATTACGATCACGGCACCAATGACTCTTTGGAACTGCACTGCCACTCGCTGACTGCGCGCATCAAAACAGGCGACAAAAGCGCATTGGACGAAGTAGCACCTTTGTGGGATGTCGGTAAATCTCAACCCGACGCTTGTGACCCTGTATTCACGGAATGGCAAAAAGCCGGCCTTTTGTCGCAAGAGCTTGTTTGGAGCCGTTTCAACAAAGCTATGAATCGCGGAGAGGTTCGCTTCGCTCAGTACCTCTCCAATAAGCTCACCACCTTGAAACCCAAAGCGACGCTGTATCTGCAGGTCCACCAAAATCCCAAACTGATCACCCAAAGACAGCGCTTCAAGGATCAGGACCTTCCCACTCAGCACATTATCGCCTACGGCATCAAAAGGCTGTCTCGCGATCTGCCGACGGTTGCCCTGACCAACTGGCAACTGTACGAAGCCCAGCAATTGTTCCCGGATGATCTGATGGAAGACACCAAGCTCACCATCGTGAAGCGCTTGATCCGCACTGGCCATAAAGACGAAGCGCAGGAATTGCTCAGCTATTCGCACACTCTGCGGCAGGAAGAAGTAGTGGATGAACTGCTGCGCGAAGTTCTAGCGGAAGGCGACTGGGCCAAATTTGCTGAAGCTCTGGCTCTACTCGACGAAAAAGGTCGCCAGAACGAGCGTTGGCGTTATTGGGCCGCGCGTGCTCAGGAAGCCCTGGAGCAATCCTTAGCCGGATTCCCTTCCGCTGAGGAGATTTATCAGGAAATCGCCAAAAACCGCAGTTTTTACGGCTTTATGTCAGCCGACAAACTAAAACAAACCTATTCCTTGGTGGATGAATCCAGTTCCACCGATCCGCAATTGTTGCAGGAAGTCGCCGAACAACCAGGCATGCAGCGATCCTATGAATTGTGGTTGATGGGCAATATCCAGGAAGCCCGCGCCGAATGGCTGCACGCTTCCAGAAACATGGATGAAAAACAACTTATAGCCGCCGGACAGCTGGCGCAGGATTGGGGCTGGTATGCCACCGGCATCCAAACCATGATCAATGGCAACCTCTGGAATGAGCTTACCGTGCGCTTTCCTTTGGCCTATCAAGAGGAAGTCGCCAAGGTCGCCAAAGATACTCAGCTGGAACCGACGTTCATTTACGCCATCGCCCGCCAAGAGAGTGCCTTTGACGCAAGTGCACGCTCGCGCGTCGGAGCCATGGGCTTGATGCAGATAATGCCCAAAACAGCGCAATTCACCGCGCAAAAATCTGGCATTAAGCATTCAGGGGTCAATGACTTGCTTGAGGTTGAGCACAATGTGCGTCTGGGCGGACACTATTTGAATTATTTGATGGGAGAATTCAACGGCAACCGGATTTTGGCCGCGGCGGCATACAACGCAGGTCCGCACAGGGTAAACCGCTGGCTGAGCCCACAAGGAAAAGAAAAGCCAGTGGACGTCTGGATTGAAACCATTCCGTTTAAAGAAACGCGGCAGTATGTGCAAAACGTCCTGTGCTTCTCTGTGATTTACGGCTACCGTCTGGGCAAACCCACCTCCTTTCTCTCAGAAGCAGAGGCCACTCGATACCTCTAATCCAGTAGCCAAGGACGGCTTAACCTATCTCGCCCAACCAACTCATTACGCTACTCGCATCGAAGGGCCAGCCCAACTCCTTGCCGGATATAGGGTCGCGTAAAACCGGAATGCGGATTCCGTAGCGCTCCATCAAATCGTCGGAGTCGGCGATCTCGATCACCTGCCAATTCAGATCTGGATGGCTTTGCTGAACCTCGTGCAACACATCCTCTGCTTGTTCACACAGATGGCAGCCGAGGGTAGAGAAGAGAAGGATTGAAGGCATATCGCGCGCACCTCGTTAAAGGCGCGCATTTAACCAAGGGCGGCAGCCCGCGTCCACTCAAAGGACGGACAAAGCCGCCGGTGCAAGCAGGGCATTACGCCCGTCTTGTTGAGTGTTTTGCGCAACCCAATCGAGAAGATCGACCACCAGGTTGCGCGGCTGGTTGAGGCGCTCAGCGAAGTCGGCCGCGCGCAAGACATCTGCAACAAAGCGGTCAGCCGGATACACAGGATGCCCGGCGTATTCGACGGACTCCCCTGCCATTTCTGTGCGGCTCATATTCCAGCGGATATCGAAAGAGGCAATTTCGCTTTTATCGAATGCCAGTTCACTGGCCAGACGAAAAGCAGATTCCAGATCTCCGGCAAAAAACTGCTCAGAAATGCTGCCCACTTGGTCGAGCAGATCCGCCAGAGCTTGCATTTCGCCTTCATCCAACTCCCCTTCTACCGAGAACTGAAAAGAGGATTTCTGACTGCCTGACAGGCTGATGCTTCTGCCCTGCCCGTCAGAATTCACAGCAGATGTACCGGCTTTATCGCTGGAGAGGCGGATGGTGACCGCATCGCCATCCGCTGTACGCAGCCTCAAGGAGAAATCCCTACTTTCCTTTACGCCATAAGCCAAGGAAGTCGACTGAACGCCCGGACGTGCTTTGGCAGGATTGGCATAGGTTGCGTCGGCTTTAGTGGCTTTTTGGTAATGCTCGATGATCTGAACGTCCCGCAGAATCGCCGATAGGATCGCCTTGCCAGGGTTCGCAACCGGCTGTGGCGCAGCGGCGGATTCTCCTTGAATAGGACTCGTCAAAACTGGCTGCTGGTTGCTCGGCTTGTCCATTTTCGGCAGATCAATTTCAACACCCAGCTTATCGGCCAATTCTTGTATACCGGCTAGCACTTGGCTGCGTGTCTGCTCGATTTCGGCTTTTACCGAATCATTAAGAAAACCTGCGGCAGCCAATTGTTCGTAAGCTTGCCCATAGCCTTCTTCAAAACCCTTCAGGCCAGCCTGCAGGCGGCTTGCAAGCTCCTCAGGAGTTGCGCCGTTGGCGACGTCGCGCTGAAGCTGTGCGTCGATAAAACGCAGGATTGTCGAGGCAAAAGGATTGGCGGATTCCTTTGCATTACCCACGGCTTTATAGGCTTCAACACCCTCAGTGCGCGAATTGCCATAGGTGACGGATTGGCCGCGAATATCAACTTGTGTGGTTCCGTCCGTACTCTGCTTTGGTGTCGCAACTGTGTTATCAGCCATTTTAGGCGGACACTGGGAGGGTTTCGCCGCAGATTTGCCCGACAAAATTTGCAGCGTTTGATAAGAGCCGACAGATGAAACCATGATGACCTCCAATAACCGGTATCGAGTTATCGGCGCCAGCCAGGCTTTCTTTAAAGAAGACGGACAAACGGTAAGACAGGAAGCAGGATTGTGTTGCAGGTGACTTTATATCAAACTGGCGCGCGACCAAAGGAACGTCACGTTCCACCACTCTCGCCGCGACACCTAGAACTTTTTCGGTTAGGCTAAAAGCGGTTGTTTAACGGATAGTAAAGGGCATTTATGCCGGATAAAAACTTCAGCCAAGCCACTGATGTAGGATTGCTACGCGACAATAATGAAGATGCAATCCTAAGTGACCCCCAATCTGGCTTGTGGCTGGTAGCCGATGGCATGGGCGGCCATGCCGCTGGTGAAGTGGCAAGTGCCATTACTGTACAAGTGGTTGGCGAGGCCATTCGCCAAGGTAAGTCGCTTGTGGACGCCATTACCGACGCCCATCACGCCGTATTGGAAGCGGCCCAGGATGGCACGGGCAAATATGGCATGGGATCAACCGTCGTCGCCCTGCGCTCATTAGGCAATCAATATCAAATCGCCTGGGTAGGAGATAGCCGAGCTTACCTCTGGACGGCCCGCGATAAAGACGGTTACACCCTCCAGCAACTGACGATCGATCACTCCTACGTCCAGATGCTATATCAGTCAGGTATCATTTCCGCCGAAGAAATCAACGATCACCCCGATAAAAACATCATCACCCAATGTCTCGGTTCGAATGAAGTTGCACAGCCAAGAGTCGATGTCGTCGAAGGCATCTGGCACAAGAACGACTGGATTGTTCTGTGCAGCGACGGCCTGAGCGACACCGTCAGCGACCAGCAAATCTGCGACATTTTGCACGACTCAAAAGATCCAGACGCCGCCGTTGAAGCTCTAATAAGCGCAGCGCTGGCAAACGGAGGCAAAGACAATGTTTCCGTTATCATCATCGGCCCGCCGACAGCGACAAGTTTTATAGATCGCTTGAAGTCAATAACGCCGTGGTTGCGCACCAACAAATAACTGCGCAAATTTTCTGAACACATTCACCTTATCCATCACAAAGGTTATTTTTCGGCTACAATCGATTCGTTAACGAAATAACAAATAGCCGGCATCCGCCAGCCCTCCATCGTACGGAGAGCACAATGAGCGAATTAACCTCAACGACGACGGAAACGTCGTTTTTGCCATTTGGGCAATGTTTTTCCTGGTCTCCTGATATCTTTTGGCTCTTGATCAGCGCAAACCTGGTCATGGTCGTTGCGTTTATTTTGCTTCCAATAGCGCTCTATCTTTTCGCCACACGCAGTCAATACAAATTTCCTGACCCAGATCTTATTTACCTCTTTATGGCGTTTATTTTTTTCTCCGGCCTGTCTCATGCGGTAGAGATTTACACCATATGGGAGCCATCTTATCGACTGATTGGCTGGGCAAAAGCCATAACCGCGTCCATTTCCATAGTTACAGCGCTGGTATTTTTATCCAAATTGCCCGAGCTTCTGAAAAACCCCAGTTTTCAAAAAAAATATCAGGAAATGGAAGAAGCCCAACGTGAGTTGGAGGCGCGACTCAACCAAATGAACTCTCTTTACGAAGCATCGCTCGGCCGAGAAGAACGCATTGTTCAGTTAAAAAAAGAAATTAACCAAGAACTTGCAAAGCAAGGTCTTTCACCTCGCTACCGGATCCATGAAGACTAGTATGCCTAGCCGTTATTATTGTTATATCGCGGGAGTTCTCTTGCTTTTCGCGCTCTTTGCGATTACAGGCACGACGCTTTCGAAAATTATTACCAACCTCGACACTTTGAGCGCACAATTACAAGCCGAAAGCTCTCTTCAAGATGCATCCAATTTTGCTTCATCGGATCCTGTATTGCTGATCAACCGAACTCAATCCGCCATATCGGATTGGATGATGTACAGCACCCTGTTGATTTGCATATTGCTAATGCTCTTTTCCATCCCATTTACCCTTCAGCACTATAAAACCTTCAGCGAGATTCGCAGGGCCAATATCCGGCTCAACAACCAAGCCGCCACCTTGCGAGCCACGCATAAAACCATCGACAACATGCTGGAAGACATTATCCACGAGAAAAAACGGGCGGCTCGCACATCTGAAATCAACGCTCGCCTCGCTGCGATTATCAACAGCGCGGAAGACGCCATTTTTTCCCTCAATATGGCCGGTTTTATTACGACAGCAAACGAAGCGGCAATCCGGATTTTTGGTGAGAATTGTGAAGGAAAATTGTTTCTTAACCTCTTCCCGCCGCCGGTTGCGCCAAAATTAAAAGCTTTGTTGGCGACGACCGCAGAACAAAACTCCGGCAGCACCATTGATATCAATGTCGAAAAGAAAAAGCAGCGAATCGATCTGTCACTCACTATTTCGCCCATTCACTCGGAGAACCAGGAAATCATCGGCTTTTCCGTTATCGCCAAAGATGTGTCCGACACCAAACTCGAAGAAGAGCGTTTTCGCCTGGCGGTCGAAGCGGCACCCAACGCCATGATCATGATTAATAGCCAGGGAAATATTGTATTGATCAATAGTGAAGCGGAAGCCATGTTTGGTTATTCGCGAGAAGAATTATTTGGCAAACCGATACATCAACTGGTACCTGCAAGCCTGCGGCCACTCCACAATCTATATGTGCAAAACTATCTGGAAGCCCCGGACAGACGTAAAATGGGTTACGAATCCAACGATTTGCAAGGTCAACGCAAGGATGGCGAACTATTTCCTATTGAAGTTGGGCTAACGCCAATCACCGTGGATAAGGAAACTTATATCATCAGTTCAATTGTTGATATCAGCGAACGCTTGCAACAGCAGCGCGCGTTAAAGAATCTCAATGTGGAGTTGCGACGAAAAAATCAGGAAATGGAACAATTTATCTATGCCGTTTCCCACGACCTCAAAGCGCCGCTGGTCACCATTGCCGGATTTGCCAACCGACTAAAGTCCGCCGCTGATTTTGCCCAGAAGGAAAACCATATTCACAAGCTTGACCGCATTATAGCCAATGTGCGATCCATGGAATCCTTGCTACAGGATCTATTGCATTTATCCAGAATCATCAAGCGCGATTTGGCGAAAACCTGGGTAGACACCAACGCGACTTTACGCAACGTACTGGATTCTCTTGAAGGTGATATCAAAAAGAAAAACGCACAAATCGAGATCGACGGCGCTCTGCCTCGCATCTATGCGCAAGAGAGTCTGCTGTTTCAATGCTTGCAAAATATTATTTCCAACGCCCTTAAATACAGCAAACCGGATGTGGCACCAGTAGTAAAAATTTTCGCTGCCTACGAACCAGGCCATTCCGGAGTGCGCATCTGCGATAACGGCATCGGCATAGCCGAACAACACCAGGAGCGTATATTCAACGTTTTTGAACGTCTCAACCCGGAAGCTGGAGAAGGCAGTGGCGTTGGACTTTCTATCGTCAAAACCATCATAGAAAAACACTCGGGCCGCTTATCCGTGGAGTCCGCTGTCGGACACGGCACCACTTTCACCATTTTATTTCCCGATATGAAGTGAGCGTTATGGACGAGCACCGGCTGATTTTGATCGTTGAAGACAATCCTGACCATGCAGAGCTGTTAGAAGCCACCATTCAGGATTGTTCGTCAGAAATTGCGATCGACATTCAAAAAAATGGTGAGGATGCTTTGCATTACCTCAGAACATCAGCCACATTGCCAAGTGTTGTCTTAATGGATTTAAAAATGCCGCGTATGAATGGCATAGAAACGCTTATCGCGATCAAGCAGGATGCCGCCCTTAAACATATACCCGTTGTTATGTTGAGCACATCAACAAATGAATCAGAAATGCGTATCTGCCTGAAGTCCGGAGCGGAAATGTATCTCTCCAAACCCCTACAGGCATCGGTGTTTGAAGAGCTGATCCTCCCCCTTCTCGATCGGCGGCTCAAATCTGCTCTACCGAAAAACGTTTACTGATTCTGAGGATTCCAGATGCATATTTTGATTGCAGAAGACAACCAGGATCACCTGGAACTGATCGTAGACATATTGAAAAGCAGTTTTGGCAACGACTGCAAAATCCAATCTTACACGTCTCTAAATGACGCCATTCATCACATCAATCATCAGCATGTCGATGTATTTTTGTGCGATTTGAAATTACCCGATTCACCTATCGAAAATACCGTAGAAATAATCAAAAATCTCGAAGATGCGCCACCAATTATTGTGCTCACATCGCTGCATGACGACGAGCTGGCAAACCGACTGGTGAAAGAAGGTATTCAGGATTTTCTACCGAAAGACGAACTGACACCCTCGCAATTGGTGCGCGCCTGCCATTACGCTGTTGAACGAAAAAAACTGACTCAGTCTTTATTGGAAAAAAACGAAGATTACAAAGCGTTTTGTTACAGTCTCACGCACGATTTCAGAAGCAGCTTGTGGCAAGTTTCCGGTTTTGCGCAGATTTTTAAACGTGAAACCCAGAAAAAGTATCCACAAGAAACCTCCCTGCCGTTTGAATATCTCGACAAAATTTCAACCAAAATTGAAGGCATTCAACGCCTTATCGAGGATTTACAGGATTTTCTTTCCATCGATTCACTGTCAGACACTTATTCCGCCGTACCTGTGACTTTGGCGGCGAGAAACGCAGCCGACATGCTCGGAGAAACAGTAGCGCGCAAAAACGGTATTATCGAAGTGGAAAGTCTGCCGGAAATCAAAGGCAATCTCTCCCAACTTCAATTGTTATTTTCGAACTTGCTCAGTAACGCAATAAAGTACAACCAAAGCGAACGACCTTATATCAAGGTCTCGGCAGAAACGAATGATGACAATATCACTATTGTTGTCGAGGATAACGGAATAGGCATACCCGCGGACAAACTCGGCAGTATCTTTACGCCTTTTGAAAGGCTGCACAGCAAGGATTTATATCCCGGATCGGGACTGGGATTGGCAATCGTAAAGAGAGTGGTGAAATCACACCGCGGACGTATTCAGGTCAAATCCAAGGTCGGCGAAGGAACGCGGGTTATCCTGCAGTTCCCCAAACCCTGAACTCAACTGGCTCGCTCCTAACTAAACATCTATCTCGATTGAGGGATAGGGCCCGGAATTTTTTCGCCGGTCGCGGCCGCTGCGCATATCAAACGGGCCTCTGGAGGCCCTCTTCTCGCGTCGGTCTGAACGGGATTTGCGGCGTTCGACAAAGGGGGCAGTCGCCGCCACTTCCTGTTTTTGTTCATGGGTAGGGGCGGATGACGCCACATCATTGGTGCGGTCCCGCGGACGAGCAACAGGCGCAGGCATTATTGGATTGGGGTGAAAGATCTTGACCATAACCATGCCATTTCTTTAAGGCCTTTAACTTATATATCGGCCTATTACCAGCCAACTTTAAAACGCGCTGCGGCCGTCTCCCTGGGCTCATACCATTTCAGCTTGTCGTGGAGTGAAACAACACCGCCGACGATCAACAAAGTTGGCGCATGTACATCGTTATGGGCGATGTAATCCGGCAAGGACTCCAAGGTTTGCACGTGGACCCGCTGCCGGCGCGTGGTGCCCTGCTCCACCAACGCGGCAGGTGTAGACGGGCTTTTACCATGAGAGATCAACTGGCGGGAAATTTCGCCCAAGCTGGCGAGCCCCATATAAAACACCAGGGTCTGATCGTCGCCAATCAACTCATTCCAGGACAGATTACAGCTGTCGTCCTTCAGATGCCCTGTCACGAACCGCACGGATTGCGCGTAATCCCGGTGAGTCAAGGGTATTCCCGCATAACAGGCACAGCCAGACGCAGCGGTAATACCAGGAACAACCTGGAAAGGAATCTGATTTTGCGCCAGCAGCTCAATCTCTTCCCCACCGCGGCCAAAAATAAAGGGATCGCCACCTTTAAGACGTAAAACCCGCTTTCCTTGCAGCGCCAAATCCACCAGTAGTTGGTTGATTTTGGTCTGCTCGAGGGCGTGATCAGCGCGTTTTTTTCCGACGTAAATTCGCTCTGCATCGCGGCGGACCAAGTCCAAAATAGGTTCTGACACCAAGCGGTCGTAGAGCACTACTTCGGCCTGCTGCATCAGGCGCAGCGCTTTGAAGGTCAGTAGATCCGGATCGCCAGGACCTGCGCCCACCAAATAAACCTCTCCCCGCTTATCCTGTGGATGGTCCAATTGACGTACCACCTCGGCTTCCGCGGCGCGGAGGTCTCCTGCTAAAGCGAGTTCTGCCGCAGGTCCGCTTAAAGCACTTTCCCAAAATCGGCGCCGGGCGTCGCCATCGGTAAAATGGCGTTTGACGCGATCACGCAAGCGGCTGGCCAGTTGAGCAAGTCCACCGTAGGCGGCCGGAATCAGGCTCTCCAATTTAGCCCGCACCATACGCGCCAAAACCGGCGCTTCACCGCCGCTACTGATGCCAATCACCAAAGGGCTGCGATCCACAATGGCCGGCATAATGACGCTGCACAACTCGGGATTGTCGACAACATTCACCGGTAAACGTCGAGAATGGCAATCTTCCGCCACCTGGTTATTAACCTGTGCATCATCCGTTGCAGATATGACCAGCACTACATCATTCAGATGCACGGAGGAATAATTTTCGCGAATAATCTCACCTGCACCTTCCTTAACCAACTCTGCCAAATCGACGGTTATTTCCGGCGCAACCGCGCGGATTTTTGCCCCGGCTTTTTGCAGCAAACGAGCTTTGCGCAGAGCGACCACTCCTCCACCGACGAGTAAAACAGTCTTTCCACGCAAATCAAAAAACAGAGGCAAATAGTCCACAACTTAAGCTCGGCGAATGACTTCCAAATTGCCCATATAGGGGCGTAAGACGGCAGGAATTTCGATGCTGCCATCGGCTTGCTGGTAATTTTCCATAATAGCCAACAATGTACGTCCGACCGCCAGACCCGATCCATTTAAGGTATGGAGAAGTTCGGGCTTGCCAGTTGCTGCGCTGCGATAACGGGCTTTCATGCGGCGCGCCTGGAAATCGCGGAAATTACTGCAAGAGGAAATTTCCCGATATTTGTTTTGCGACGGCAACCAGACTTCAATGTCGTAGGTTTTTGCAGAAGAGAATCCCATATCGCCGGTGCACAAAACCACGGTGCGATATGGCAATCCCAATTTCTGCAAAATAGTCTCTGCATGAGAGGTCAAAGTTTCCAGTGCCTGCTCAGAATCTTCCGGGCGAACAAATTGCACCAACTCAACTTTTTCAAACTGATGCTGGCGAATCATGCCGCGCGTGTCGCGCCCATAACTGCCCGCTTCGGAGCGGAAACACGGGGTGTGACAGGTAAATTTCAACGGCAGCACTTTTTCGTCGACGATTTCATCGCGCAGCAAATTGGTGACCGGCACTTCTGCCGTAGGAATCAGATAAAATTCGCGCTCATCCTGCAATTTGAAAAGATCTTCTTCGAATTTAGGCAGCTGCCCGGTGCCAAACAAGGAATCCTTGTTGACCATATAAGGCACATAGACTTCCTGATAACCATGCTCAGAAGTGTGGGTATCGAGCATAAACTGAATCAATGCACGGTGCAGGCGTGCGAGTGAACTTTTCATCACCGCAAAACGTGAACCGGTAATTTTCCCGGCCACTTCAAAATCCAATTGCGCCAGATCAGCGCCGAGATCAACGTGATCTTTAATGGGAAAATCAAACGTGCGCGGTGTACCCCAGCGGCGAATTTCCACGTTGTCGTTTTCATCTTTGCCGACGGGCACTTCATCTGCAGGGAAGTTTGGAATGGAACTGAGCAGGCTTTCCCACTCTTGTTGCACTGCGGCCAAATCCGCTTCGGCTTGGGTCAATTGCTGTTTCAGGTCGCCAACTTCTTTCAGCAGTGGCTCTATATCTCCGCCTTTAGCTTTGATCGCGCCAATATTTTTGGCCCGGGTTTTACTCTCTTGTTGCAAATTCTCGCAGTGCGTTTGGATTTTTTTGCGTTTTTCCTCAACGGCGCTGATTTTTTCCACATCCAGCGTCACTCCACGCTTGGCAAGAATTGCAGCGGCTTCTTCGAGGTGATTGCGAATGAATTTGGGATCTAACATAAAAGTCCGATAAGGTTGTTATTGTGAAAAATAAAAATGCATTGCGGTGTACCCAAGCCATACAGCCACAAGGCAACCCACCACACTGGTTGTCACATAAAGAACCGCAATCAGCGGTTGCTGGTTTTGCCAGAGCAATAAAGCTTCCAACGAAAATGTCGAAAACGTTGTAAAAGCACCAAGAAAACCAACCGTCAAAAAGGGCCTCCAACAGGTGGGAATGAGACCTCTTTGCACGATCAGCACGTACAGCACTCCCATCAAAAAGCAGCCGCAGAGATTGGCGAGAAATGTCGCCACCGGAAAACGGTCGGGGCGGTGCGATAAGGACAGCAATAATCCGTACCGGGCCATCGCGCCTATGGCACCGCCAATTGCAACCGCAAGCCACGTCATGACGATTTGCTCTTCGATGACACCGCGCTTGCTGTCGCGCGCTGATTCAGCTCGCGCAAATGCTTGAGCTTTTCACCAATCTGCACTTCGAGCCCCCGCGGAACTGGCTCGTAATAAATCCGACTCGGCATTTCATCCGGAAAATATCGTTCCCCGGCGGCAAACGCATTTTCTTCATCATGCGCGTATCTATAGCCTTTGCCGTAATCCATGTTTTTCATCAATTGCGTGGGTGCGTTGCGCAAATGCATAGGCACGTCAAAGCTTGGCAACGACTGCACGTCCGCACGAGCCAATTTGAACGCATTATACACAGCGTTGGACTTGGCGGCGGACGCCAGATACACCACGGCTTGAGCGATGGTCAATTCACCCTCAGGGCTACCGAGACGTTCCTGCACATCCCAGGCATTGAGGGCAATTTGCAAAGCGCGTGGATCGGCGTTGCCTATATCCTCGCTCGCCATGCGCACGACTCGACGGGCGATATACAGCGGATCGCATCCGCCATCCAGCATTCTGGCCAACCAGTAAAGTGCCGCGTCAGGATCTGAGCCACGTACCGATTTATGCAGCGCTGAAATCTGTTCGTAAAACAGATCGCCGCCTTTATCAAAACGGCGCACATCTGAAGCCAATACCATCGCCAAAGTATCGCGCGTGATAGTTTCGCCGTCGTCCAATAGATCGGCAGCAATTTCCAGCAGATTGAGCAACCGGCGAGCATCGCCATCTGCCGCATGCAGCAGCATCACTCTCGCTTCATCGTCAATCTGCAATTGCCGTTCGCCCAAGCCCCTGACAGGGGTTTCCAAGCCGCGCCGTAAAACTTCCTGCAAATGCTCGTTGGTTAAACTTTTGAGGATATAAACGCGGGTGCGCGACAAAAGCGCATTATTGACTTCAAACGACGGGTTTTCCGTGGTGGCCCCAACAAATACCACCGTGCCATCTTCCACGTACGGCAAAAATGCGTCTTGCTGCGCTTTGTTGAAACGGTGAACCTCATCGACAAACAGAACGGTTTTGCGCCCGCTTCTCTGGCGCTCCACCTGCGCACTGGAAACCGCTGCGCGAATATCTTTAACACCGGAAAATACTGCGGAAAGCGGAATAAATGCCGCGTCCATATGACGCGTGATCAGCTGCGCCAACGACGTCTTGCCGACCCCTGGCGGCCCCCACAGGATCATAGAGTGAAGCTGTCCGCGCTCCAGAGATTTGCGCAAGGGCTTGCCCGGCCCCAGAATGTGTTCCTGCCCTACGTATTCGTCGAGATTCTGCGGGCGCAAACGAGCCGCCAACGGCTGGTGATCAACCGCAGCGGACTCAAATAAATCTTCATTCATCGACGATTACATCCGTCCCTGGCGGAGGGTTGAAAACGAAGACGGACGAGGGAATGTCGGCATTGGGCTGAACCTGTTCAAATTTGATTTGCGTCTGTTGGCCCAGCTTGTCTTTGAAATCCAAACCGGCCAGCTGACTGCCTTTAAATTCAAACTCGACATGGCGGTACGGACTATTCGCATCTTTCGGCACCAACTGAAAACGGCTGGCTCCATCAGCAGTTTGCAGGGAAACCTCGTAAGTGGAACGGATTTCACTCAAATCGCCACTGAGCAGCCGCGCAGGATTGCCGTCGGCCTCGTTTTGCGCCTTGCGTATGGTGACCTGCTCTAAATCCGGATCGTATACCCAGACTTTCTCTGGCGTGCCTATTACAGTCTGCTCATAGGGAGCTTCACTTTGCCAGAGAAAATAGCCCGGCCGTTTAACAGCGAATTCACCGCTAGTGGATTGCAGTGGTTTGCCATTTTTATCGCTTAACAACTGATTGAAACGGCCTTTGAGCGAATGAATTTCGTCCAGGCGCGCCTTTAAATCCTGGGCAGCATCCGCCAGTGCAAGGGCGGGAATAAAACACAAAAAAGCAGCTAGAAACCTCAAGTGAAACTCCTCATGGTCAATTAACGAGGTGGCGGTGGCGCCAAAACTTCGCGGTTACCGTTCGAACTCATCTCTGAAACGACACCGGAAGCCTCCATTTGCTCAATCAAGCGCGCTGCACGGTTGTAGCCTATGCGCAGCTTTCTCTGCACGGCAGAAATGCTCGCTTTGCGCGACTCAGTGACAAACGCCACGGCTTCGTCATACAGCGGGTCGGACTCGCTGTCGCCCTCTCCACCACCGCTGCCTTCTTCTGAGAATCCGGGAATATAGGTGGTTTCCGTGGCCTCGCTGAAAATCTCTTCCAGATAATTCGGCGTCCCACGTCGCTTCCAATCGGCAACCACATTGTGAACCTCGTGATCGTCTACGAAAGCACCGTGAACACGCACCGGCAGGCTGGTGCCCGGAGGCAGATACAACATGTCCCCATGCCCCAACAATTGCTCGGCACCACCCTGGTCGAGAATGGTACGGGAGTCGATTTTCGAGGAAACCTGGAAGGCAATACGCGTGGGAATATTGGCTTTGATCAAGCCGGTAATAACGTCTACCGAAGGTCGCTGGGTAGCCAGAATCATATGGATACCCGCCGCCCGCGCTTTTTGCGCGATCCGGGCGATAAGCTGCTCCACCTTTTTGCCGACGATCATCATCATGTCGGCAAATTCGTCGATCACCACAACAATAAAGGGCAAGGTTTCGAGATTTGGCGCCTGCTCTTCGCCAATGCCGGATTCATCCTTGCGCCAGAGCGGATCCGCAATAGGAGTTCCGGCCTTGTTTGCATCGCCCACTTTCTTGTTGTAGCCCGCCAAGTTTCGCACACCAAGGGCTGCCATCAACTTGTACCGGCGCTCCATCTCACCCACACACCAGCGCAGGCCGGTGGCCGCATCTTTCATATCCGTAATAACCGGCGCCAGCAGATGCGGAATGCCCTCATACACCGACAGCTCCAGCATCTTGGGGTCCACCAATAACAGCCGGACATCTTCCGGTGTTGCCTTGTACAGAACGCTCAGCAGCATGGCGTTAACGCCGACAGACTTACCTGAACCTGTGGTACCTGCAACCAGCAAGTGAGGCATCTTGGCCAAATCCGCCACTACCGGCTGACCGGAGATATCATGCCCAAGCGCCAATGTCAGCGGCGAACGGGACTTGTCGTAGGCTGCGGAAGAAATGACTTCCGACAGACGCACCATCTCCCGCTCCTGGTTGGGGATTTCGATGCCTACCACGGATTTGCCTTCGATAACCTCAACCACCCGCACACTGATGACCGCAAGCGAACGGGCAAGGTCTTTCGCAAGATTGGTAATACGGCTGACTTTAACCCCGGGAGCGGGTTGGATTTCGAAACGTGTTACCACTGGCCCAGGCAATACTTCCGTCACTTCTGCAATGATGCCGAAATCCTTGAGCTTCAACTCCAGCAGTCGCGACATAGCCTCCAATGATTCGGCGGAATACCCCTTGCTGCCGGTCTTGTTGGGCGCGTCGAGTAAGCTGATTGGTGGCAGCGACCCGGTAACAGGCATATCAAACAGGGATTGCTGCTTTTCCTTCTGCACGCGAGGACTCGGCGCCGGCGGTTTTGGGAGGGCAGTAATTGTCGGGGGGACCCGCTGCTCCAGCTTTTTGGTATGTTCTTTGATCGACTCACGCCGCTTCTGCACGACTTCGGCAACTTCCTTGCGTTCTTTGCGATTTCTGCTCCAGGTGGTGAATCGGTGCTTGATAAAAGCTCCCAGGCTTAAAACGCTGCGCCCGGTGAACTCCATTAACGCGATCCAGGACAAGTCCACAAAAATTGTCAAACCAAATAGAAAACTGGCAAGCAACAGCAAACTGCTGCCGACAAGGCCAAATGTACTATCCGCAGCTTCAGCAATACCAAGCCCAAGTATCCCGCCAGAGGAAAATGGCAGAGTTCCTTCTGAACCGCTCAGGTACTGAGCCGCCAGCCCCGTTCCTGCCACCATAATCAGGCAGAGTCCAACAAAGCGCACGGCGAGCAGCAAGGGATCGCGCAGGTTGCGTTTGTCACGCAAAACGCACCACGCCTGATATGCGAGCATCAAGGGGAATAAAAAGGCCATTAAGCCGAACACGGAGAAGAAAACGTCCGCCAACCAGGCACCTGCCGGCCCACCGGCATTGGCAACCGCCTGGCTCGTACCCGTTTGAAACCAGCCCGGGTCGTGGGGATCGTAGGTGATTAGGGTGAGGCCTAAATATGCACAGGCGGCTAGCGTCAGGATCAAAACGCCTTCGCGCAGGATCCGACTGAATAAGCTGGAAGTGTCTGCATTGCTGCCTGTGGCACCGGATGCGGTTTTTGTCTGTGACTTCAAGATTCTGTCCCGTTGCAAGAGAGCAGTTGATCGATGCCGCGAAGTGGCCAATTGAGTGTAATTAAAAAATCAGCGGATTGAATGGCCGCTGAACTGACCCGCCGCGCATTGTAGCGGGTTGGCCCGCGAAATTTCACCCGTAGCAAAGATTAATCTACCTTTTATCTTGGCGCATAATACCCGGGTGATGGCTTTCACATTGCTGAGGTATAGATGAACCCGTAAGATGTAGCGCCGTTCTAATCATCCGTGTGAGATTTTCGTATGAGCAACGTCCAGCACCACCGCCTCATTATTTTAGGTTCCGGCCCGGCCGGTTATACCGCCGCCATCTATGCCGCTCGCGCCAACCTGAAGCCCGTGGTGATTACCGGTATGCAACAAGGCGGTCAACTGACCACCACAACAGAAGTGGAAAACTGGCCAGGCGGAGATGCCCACTTGCAAGGTCCTGACCTCATGGTACAAATGCAGCAACACGCTGAGCGTTTCGATACGCAAATCGTGTTCGACCACATTCATGAAGTTGATCTGAATTCACGCCCCTTCCGTCTGACCGGGTCTGATCAATACACCTGCGACGCGCTGATTATCGCTACTGGCGCCTCCGCTCAGTATTTGGGACTGGACTCCGAACAAGCTTTCCAAGGCCGCGGCGTCAGCGCCTGTGCGACCTGCGACGGTTTCTTCTATCGCGATCAAAAGGTCGCCGTCGTCGGCGGCGGCAATACAGCTGTTGAAGAAGCCCTGTATCTGGCCAATATCGCCAGCCAGGTCACCCTGATTCACCGTCGCGACTCACTGAAATCCGAGAAGATTCTGCAAGATCGTCTGATGGCACGCGTCGAGGAAGGCAAGGTTCAGATTCTCTGGAATCACACTCTGGAAGAAGTTCTAGGAAATGATTCAGGGGTTACCGGTGCCAGACTGCGCAGCACAGTAGATGGCAGCGAGCGCAATATCGATGTCGCGGGCATTTTCATCGCTATCGGCCACAAGCCCAACACCGATATTTTCGCTGGCCAGCTCGAAATGCATAACGGCTATATAGTCGTCAAAAGCGGCCTTGCCGGTAATGCAACCGCTACCAGCGTGCCCGGCGTATTTGCTGCAGGTGACGTGGCAGACCATATCTATCGTCAAGCGATTACATCTGCAGGGTCGGGCTGTATGGCCGCACTGGACGCCGAACGTTACCTCGACAATCTGAAATAAGTGGGATTGTTCCAATTGGAGAGGAACTCTCTGGAGTTCCCTCCCTCCTCCCTCGCATTGGACGAGCCCAATGGGCTGTTGGCATTTGGCGGGGATTTGTCCCCCCAAAGGCTCCTGACAGCCTATCAGCTCGGCATATTCCCCTGGTTCAACCCCGGCCAGCCCATCCTGTGGTGGACGCCTGACCCGCGCACTGTGTTCTATCCTGAGCAAGTGCATTGCTCGCGCTCCATGCACAAATTTATCAGGCGGAGCACTTGGCAAGTGAGCATCGACCGCAACTTCCGCTCCGTCATTGAGGCATGCAGTCAGGAACGCGCAAATTCGTCCGGTACATGGATCACGCCAGAGATGCTGGAGGCCTATAACAGGTTGCATAATCTGGGCTACGCCCATTCAGTGGAAGTTTGGCAGGGCAACGACTTGGTCGGAGGCTTGTATGGAGTGGCTTTGGGACGCGTGTTTTTCGGTGAATCCATGTTCAGCCGGGAAACCAACGGCTCCAAAATGGCATTACTGCATCTGGCCCGTTTTCTGGTAAACAACGATTTCCTATTGTTCGACGCCCAGGTCGCGAGCAGTCATTTATTTACCCTGGGTGCCACCTGCATCAGCCGCGATATGTTCGAAGAAGTGCTTTTGCAAGGCTGCAATCAGGGTACTATTGTGCAAATGCAATCCGTTTGGCAGGCTGCCGAAAAAAAACTAATCTCAGACGATGGACATATCCTCGATTAAGCTTTACGCGACTCACGAGCACCCGTGCAGTTATCTGAAAAACCGCTCGGCGACGACTATTTTTGTCGATCCGCTCCTGAACATGAACGGCAGGATCTACAGTGAGCTCTCCGATTTCGGCTTTAGGCGCAGCGGTTCTCATGTCTATCGACCCAACTGCCGCAATTGCCAAGCCTGTATCCCGGTGCGCATTCCGGTCGACATTTTCCGTCCCAATCGCTCCCAGAAGCGCTGCGAAAAGCGCAATCAAGATGTCTCCATGAATATAGTGTCATCGATCAAAACGGACGAACACTATGCGTTATACGAGCGCTACATTTGCCTGCGCCACTCCGACGGCGATATGTTTCCACCATCCCGAGAGCAGTATGATGACTTCTTGAGTTCAGAGTGGGGTGTGACCCGCTATCTGGAATTCCGCCTGAGTGGTCGCTTGATTGCAGTGGCTGTTTCAGATCGTCTGGATCAGGGACTGTCAGCCATTTACACCTTCTTCGACCCAGATGAAGAAGCTCGAAGCTTGGGGGTTTTGGCGGTGATGCGCCAGATCGACCTCGCCAGATCGCTGGGCTTACCCTACGTCTATCTTGGCTACTGGATCAAAGAGTGCGAGAAGATGCGCTACAAAAACCAGTATCGCCCTCTGCAGGCCTATATCAACAACACCTGGCTAACCTTCGACTAGCCGGATAGAAAATACCGCCTTATCCCTTGGAACCTGCCGATATTTCAGGCAAAATTGCCGCCTTCGTTTTGGGGGCCAGCGCGATGCCTCCATAATCCAACCCTAAGCGCGTAACCTGAGGAAAGAGCCGAATGGCGAAAGAAGACAATTTTGAAATGGAAGGAGAGGTAATCGATACGCTTCCAAACACGACTTTTCGGGTCAAGCTGGAAAATGGCCATGTCGTGACCGCACACATATCAGGAAAAATGCGAAAGAACTACATCAGGATTTTGACTGGAGACAAGGTTAAAGTCGAAATGACTCCATACGACTTAACCAAAGGGCGTATCACTTACCGCGCCAGATAATACAAGCGCCGGAAATAAAAACGCCGCCCCGTTTCCGGGACGGCGTCAGGTATTCAAAGCTGTAGACCTCTTAAGACTCCACAACCTCCAGGGTCAGTTCGTTACCCTTGGCATCGATCTTAACAACTCCACCCTTCTCACTCAGAGAGCCGAACAATACCATCTCAGCCAAAGGCTTCTTGATCTTCTCTTGAATGATACGAGCCATAGGACGCGCACCCATTTTCACGTCGTAACCGCTGACAGCCAGCCAATCGCGCGCTTCCGGAGTAACCTCCAAAGTGACTTTTTTGTCGTCCAACTGCGATTGCAGTTCCATCAGGAACTTATCAACCACAGTCTTAATGACATCCATGCTGAGCGAACCAAACTGGATAATGCTGTCCAGCCTGTTGCGGAACTCCGGCGAGAAGGTCTTCTTGATCACTTCCATAGCATCGGTCGAATGATCCTGCTTAGTAAAGCCAATCGATGCACGACTTGAAGCTTCAGCGCCTGCGTTAGTGGTCATAATCAACACCACGTTGCGAAAATCGGCTACGCGACCATTGTTATCGGTTAGCTTGCCATGATCCATCACCTGCAACAGCAGGTTAAACACGTCTGGATGCGCTTTCTCGATCTCATCCAATAAAACAACACTGTGGGGATGCTTGGTAACAGCTTCGGTCAACAACCCACCTTGATCGAAACCGACATATCCGGGAGGCGCACCGATCAAACGGGAAACCGTGTGACGCTCCATATATTCAGACATATCGAAGCGGATTAGCTCGATACCCATTGCCTTGGCAAGTTGACGGCAGAGTTCGGTTTTACCCACCCCAGTCGGACCAGCAAATAAGAAGGAACCGATCGGCTTCTCATGATTGGACAGGCCAGCACGAGACAACTTGATGGCAGAGCCAATAGCCTGAATGGCCTCTTCCTGACCAAACACCGTCATGCGCAGCGTGTCTTCCAATTTGGCCAATTGATCTTTGTCCGAAGAAGACACTGTTTTTGCCGGAATTCGGGCAATTTTGGCCACAATTTCCTCAACATCCTTAACACCGATCTGGCGCTTGCGCTTGCTGGCAGGTTGCAACTGCTGATAAGCGCCAGCTTCGTCGATCACGTCAATTGCCTTATCCGGCATAAAACGCTCATGAATGTATTTGCTGGAAAGCTCGGCAGCCGCTTTCAGCGCAGCGTCGGTGTACTTGAGGTTGTGATGGCGCTCAAAGCGAGATTTAAGACCTTTGAGGATCTTGTAGGTATCCTCAACTGAGGGCTCATTGACGTCAATTTTTTGGAAACGACGAGATAAGGCGCGATCTTTATCAAAAATACCGCGATATTCTTGGAATGTAGTGGAACCTATGCAGCGCAGCTCTCCGGTGGTCAACAGAGGTTTCAGGAGATTGGACGCATCCATAACACCACCAGATGCGGCACCTGCGCCGATGATTGTATGGATTTCGTCGATAAACAGAATTGCACGCTTACGCTTCTTCAATTCAGCAAGCAAGCCTTTAAAGCGCTTTTCGAAATCACCGCGATATTTGGTGCCTGCCAGCAGCGAGCCGAGATCAAGCGAGTAAACGACGCTGTCTGCCAGGATCTCAGGAACTTCACGGTCGACAATCTTCTTGGCCAAACCTTCAGCAATCGCGGTTTTACCTACCCCGCTTTCACCCACCAGGAGCGGGTTGTTTTTACGGCGGCGGGCGAGCACTTGGACCACTCGCTCAACTTCGTAATCCCGTCCAACGAGCGGATCTATACGGCCCTGCAATGCCATTTCGTTCAGATTGGTTGCGTAGGCATCCAGAGGATTTCCTGCACCCGCTTCTGTGGAAGTGGATACTGCTTCGTCGTCAGATTGCTCGTGTCCAGCTTCAGAACCATGATCGGTTTCACCGGAGACCTTGGTAATACCGTGCGTGATGTAATTCACCACATCAATGCGCGCGACACTCTGCTGTTTCAGGTAGTAAACCGCCTGGCTCTCCTGCTCACTAAAAATGGCAACCAGAACGTTTGCGCCAGTGACTTCAGATTTTCCAGAAGATTGGACGTGGAATACCGCTCGCTGCAGCACACGCTGAAAGCCGAGCGTGGGCTGAGTTTCGCGCTCATTGTCAGTTTCGGGAATAAGAGGAGTTGTGGAATCAACAAATTCCACCAGTTCCTGACGTAACACATTCAGGTTTGCGCCACATGCGCGTAGCACATTGGCGGCTGATTCATTGTCGATAAGAGCCAGTAAAAGATGCTCCACCGTCATAAATTCGTGACGCTTGGAACGTGCGCCTTTAAAGGCCAGATTAAGGGTAATTTCTAACTCTTTACTCAACATCGCCTTTTCACCTGAATTGACTCGCTACGATTCGTCCCCCTCGACAGCTTCAATCTCACACAACAGGGGGTGCTCATTGTCACGAGCGTATTGATTGACCTGGGCTGCTTTCGTTTCGGCTACATCGCGAGAATAAATCCCGCAGGTCGCTTTCCCTTGATTATGCACGGTAAGCATGACCCTCACGGCCTTTTCACGATCCATGCCAAAAAACATTTCCAATGTTTCGACGACAAATTCCATTGGCGTGTAATCGTCGTTAAGCATGACAACTTTGTACATCGATGGTCGTTTTAACTTCGGCCGCTCCGTCTGAATGGCCAGACCACCGTCCCTATCATCATCTTCTGCGCCATCCATGCTTGCGCGAATCAACTGCGCTTTAACTAATGGTAGTTGAAGATTTTCAATGTTACCCATGGGATTAGGAGACGACTGTGGGTGATCGGAGCGGCATATCTTAACGCACCTTGTACTGAATAACGTCAAAATGTGACCGACATTTGCAGAAAAACTTGACAACCTGAATGGCGTTGATTACAAAGTGCTCAGGTCGTTGGGATGAGACCATTTAAATAAGAATAAATTCCCCAAAATGGGAGAGGTTTAAGGGGACAGCATCAACAAAAGGAACGAGTCATGCCTACTGGTACTGTCAAATGGTTCAATAACGCAAAAGGTTTTGGTTTCATTTTACCTGAAGGTGGCGGAGAAGATCTTTTCGCACATTATTCATCCATAGAAATGGATGGATATAAAACCTTAAAAGCAGGACAAGCGGTAACGTTTGAAATTATTCAAGGACAGAAAGGCATGCATGCCACTCACATCAGGGTTATTTCCCAAGATAAACAACAAGATAAGACCTCTCCTCCGTCGGCAAATGCAAATGCACAACCTGCAACCGCAGAATTGGCTGACGCATAATAGCCCGGCACCTTAAAATATCGAAAAAACGGCCTTGGCCTATCCGACCGAAGGCCGTTATTAACATCCCAGCGGTACTACTTTTGCAGTGTTTTTCCCGCACCTTTAATGAGGTAACATGGCGGCTTTTTGAGCTGGCCATCAATGCCGCAACTTGTGCTGTTCAACAAGCCCTTCAACGTTCTGAGCCAATTTACTGATAAATCTGGCAATCGGCAGACTTTAAGCGACTATCTCTCCGCTCCGAATTTGCAGCGCCATTATCCAGCGGGTCGCCTGGATTTTGATTCTGAAGGCTTGCTGCTGTTAACCGATAATGGTGCTCTGCAGGACAGAATTTGCAATCCACGGAACAAAATGCCAAAAACTTATACCGTACAAGTTGAAGGGGTTTTGTCAGAAGATGCATTGGCAAGACTGCGAGCAGGTGTTGAGCTCAACGATGGTATGACAGCTCCGGCAATCGCCCACGCAATTCCCGAGCCCATTTTTTGGCCGCGCAATCCACCAGTACGGTACAGAGAGTCCATACCAACCAGTTGGCTCGAACTCACTATCACTGAAGGTAGAAATCGCCAGGTGCGAAGAATGACCGCTGCGGTCGGCTTTCCAACTTTAAGACTTATCCGCACCCAAATAGGGCCTTGGAAGCTGGGCGCGTTGCAGCCCGGTGAATTCAGGATTGAATCCGTTCACTTACCGCAAAATCTCAAAATTCAAAATCTCAATAAAAACCGCAACGACAAAAACCGGAGAGTCGACAGATGATTTGGACACCGCATGTAACTGTTGCAACAGTTGTGGAAAAAAATGGACGTTTTTTGCTGGTTCATGAACAAACCGACGTTGGTATTGTTTACAACCAACCTGCCGGGCATGTAGACCCGAACGAAACTTTGATTGAAGCCGCCATACGCGAAACCATCGAAGAAACGGGCTGGAAAGTCGACATCCAGAATGTGCTTGCTCTTAATTTGTACAACGCGCCTAACGGCATAACTTATTTGCGCACAACATTCGCTGCGACACCAATCGAAAAAATTGAAGGAGCAAAACTCGACAAGGAAATTATCGAAGCAGTCTGGCTGACCCATGACGAAATTCATGCCCGCAAAAATGAATTACGCAGCCCTCTAGTGCTCTCCGATATCGAGAGATACCGCAGTGGCGTGCGCTATCCGCTGGCATTGCTTGCGCAATTTAATATCCATAGTTGAGTTTAATTCATGACAGATTCCATCCAACCGCATCAAACTCGCGTGATCGTCGGCATGTCCGGCGGCGTGGATTCTTCCGTTTCAGCTCTTCTCCTCCTGCAACAAGGTTATGAGGTGGAAGGGTTGTTTATGAAAAATTGGGACGAGGATGACGGCACGGAGTATTGCACGGCTAAACGCGACCTAGAAGACGCGCAAAAAGTGTGCGACACACTCGGCATCAAATTGCACACTGCAAATTTTTCTGCGGAATATTGGGATAATGTTTTTGAATACTTTTTAAGCGAATACAAAGCGGGACGAACCCCGAACCCGGATATTCTGTGTAACCGCGAAATTAAATTCAAAGTTTTCCTCGAATACGCACAAATGCTCGGCGCGCACAAAATTGCCACTGGTCACTACGCTCGAACATTGCTGCGCGATGGTCGCACTTATTTACAAAAAGGTTTTGATGAAAACAAAGATCAGACCTACTTCCTGCATGCAGTCGGCGAAGCGGAATTTGCCAAAACGATCTTCCCAATAGGCAATTTGGAAAAACCCAAGGTGCGGGAACTGGCAGAGAAGCACGGACTTGTCACTCACAACAAAAAAGACAGCACAGGCATTTGTTTTATCGGCGAACGACGGTTCCGCGACTTCCTGCAACAATATCTACCCGCACAACCAGGCTTGATCAAAACGCCTGAAGGAAAAACCCTTGGTGAGCACTTGGGCCTGATGTATCACACCATTGGTCAACGGCAAGGTTTGGGTATAGGTGGCGTGGCAGGGCAAAAAGAAGAGCCTTGGTATGTCGCAGAAAAAAACCTTAAAGATAATGAGCTGATTGTGGTTCAAGGGTCCGACCACCCTCTTCTGTTTAAGAAAAATCTGACCGCCACACAAACGCATTGGATCAATGGCGCACCTCCGGCGAACAAGTTCCGCTGTTATGCAAAGGTACGTTACCGACAAGCCGATCAGCCTTGTGAGGTGGAAGTACAGGATTCTCAGATTCAAATCACTTTTGACTCCGCACAGCGCGCCATTACTCCGGGGCAATCTGTCGTTCTGTACGACGGTGATATTTGCCTGGGAGGTGGTGTCATAGAACGAGCATTTAACTAGATCAATGCTTAATCATCGCAAAGTATTTAACCATCACAACAACAGGAAGCAGTAACCTTGGATAAGTGGCGCAATTTGGTCATCGCACTCGCTGGGATTACCCAGGCTGTCGACTTAGTGGACAAACTTGCAAAAACGGGATATCTCGATAGCGAAGATTTCAAAACAGCAGTACAAAGTCTGTTTGAACAAAATCCCCCGACCACCGAGGCGGTTTTTGGTAACGCGACTAATTTGTTGCGCGGTTATGAAGTCTTGATTGACCTTCTGCAACGCAACAAAGGGCCTCAGCAAACAGCTCTCATCAGCTATTGCCTCGGCGTTGTGCATTTGCAGAAGCGCCTGCTGCGCAACCGTGCCATGTTGAATCAAATTGCTGAGCGCCTGGATCAGTGCCGCCATCAAATGCAGCACTTTGGCATCACTCACGAAAACGTTATCGCCAATATCGCGTCAATTTACACCGAAACCATCAGCACCTTTCCGTTTCGGATCCAGGTGGTTGGCGAATATCAATATCTGCAACAAAGCCGTATCGCCAATCAGGTTCGCGTTTTGTTGCTGTGCGCCATACGGGCCGCCATTTTGTGGCGCCAGTTGGGAGGTACGCGCTGGCATTTCCTCTTTCAACGCGGCCAGCTCATCAAGACTGCCGAGCAGTTGTTGGAAGAAGCGAAACGGGCACGAATGGATATTTCCAACTCCTAATTCTCCCTTGATTGGCGTATCATGCGCGCTTTTTGTCCAGCCCGGCGCCGTCTTTGCCGGGCAATCCCATTGACGATCCATACGGGGCAGACATGAACCTTTCATCCCTCACCGCAGTATCTCCAATTGATGGCCGCTACGCCGCCAGAACCGCCGCTCTACGTGCAGTATTTAGTGAATACGGTTTGATCCGTGCGCGCGTCGAAGTGGAAGTGCGCTGGCTGCAGGCGCTTTCAGAAAACGACGGGATTGAGGAAGTACCGCCCCTCAGCGATTCAGCTCGCGCCAGACTTGATCAACTGGTTGCCCAGTTCAGCGAGGCCGATGCCCAGGAGATCAAACGCATTGAAGCCACCACCAATCACGACGTAAAAGCGGTGGAGTACTTCATCAAGGAGAAAATCAAGGACCATCCGGAGCTGGCCAAAGTCCTGGAGTTTGTACACTTTGCCTGCACCTCTGAGGACATCAACAATCTGTCTCACGGCTTGATGCTCAAGCAGGGACGAGATCAAATCCTGCTGCCGGAATTGCGCGCTATTACTCGCGCCATCAAACAGCTCGCCATCGACAATGCTGATGTTCCCATGCTGTCCCGCACTCACGGACAAACTGCATCCCCGACCACAGTTGGGAAAGAAATGGCCAACGTGGCTGCGCGTCTGCAGCGCCAGATCCAGCAGATCGAAAAAGTCGAAATACTCGGCAAAATCAACGGCGCCGTCGGTAACTACAATGCGCACCTCAGCGCCTATCCCAAAGTTGATTGGCAAGCTCACGCGCAGAAGTTTGTCGCCAGTCTGGGGCTGACCTGGAACCCTTACACCACCCAAATCGAACCGCACGACTATATCGCGGAGCTGTTCGATGCCTTTGCCCGCTTCCACACCATCCTGATCGACTTCAACCGGGATGTCTGGGGCTACATTTCCCTCGGTTACTTCAAGCAGAAAACCATCGCGGGCGAAGTCGGTTCTTCGACTATGCCTCACAAAGTCAACCCGATCGACTTTGAGAACTCTGAAGGTAACCTCGGCCTTGCCAATGCTGTACTCAACCATCTTGCCAGCAAGCTGCCCATTTCTCGTTGGCAGCGGGATCTGACGGACTCCACTGTGCTGCGCAATATGGGCGTTGGTTTTGGTTATGCCCTGATCGCCTACAGCGCCGTATTGAAAGGCATCAGCAAGCTGCAAACCAATCACGCCACGCTTGCTGCCGACCTGGACGACGCGTGGGAAGTACTGGCAGAACCCATCCAGACCGTTATGCGCCGCTTCGGTATACCAGAGCCTTACGAAAAATTGAAAGCTCTGACTCGCGGTCAGGCCATTACCCGAGAGCTGATCCGCGACTTTATCGCGACGCTCGACCTGCCGGCTGAAGCCAAGCAGCAACTGTTGGAGCTGACACCCGCAACCTATACCGGCAACGCCAAAGAACAAGCGTTAAATATCAGCTCTTTTGTCGACTAACCGAGAAGGCGCCGCGATGAGTAATGACCGGATTTTGACCCATCTCGGTGACCTTTCCATCGCGGATTTTTTACGCGATTACTGGCAACAAAAGCCCCTGTTGATTCGTCAGGGGTTGCCAGACATACCGCAGATCGATCCCGACGAACTCGGCGGCTACGCGCTCGAAGAAGGCGTAGAAAGCCGTCTGATCGTGGAAAAGCCCAAGGCGAAACAACCGTTGCAGAGCGCCTGGAAGATGCGCCACGGTCCGTTCGAAGAGGATGTATTTTCCTCCCTCCCCTCCAAGCATTGGACCCTGCTGGTACAAGCGGTCAATCAACTACATCCGGATCTGGATGCCTTACTACGCCGATTTCGCTTTATTCCCAACTGGCGGGTCGACGATCTGATGGTGAGTTACGCCGTCGATCAGGGCGGCGTTGGCCCGCACTTCGATTATTACGACGTGTTTTTATTGCAGGCGAGCGGCAAGCGTTTGTGGAAAATCGGTCAGACTTGTGATTCCAACAGCTCGTTACGCACCGATACACCGTGCAAAATCCTGACGGAATTCGACACCACCGAAGAATGGGTTGTGGAGCCAGGAGATATTCTCTACCTGCCGCCAAGAGTCGCTCACTGGGGCATTGCGCAAGGAGAATGCGTCACCTATTCCGTTGGTTTCCGCGCGCCCAGTCATGCGGAAATTCTGTTGGACTGCAGCCAGGAAATAGCATCAACTCTGACGGAAGATCAGCGCTTCTCCGATCCAGGTCGCGAACCTGCGGCAAACCCAGGTTTGATCACGCAAGCCGACCTAGGCGCCATCAAATCTTTGCTACAGGAAATGCTGGCGGACGACGAGCGGATCTTTGATTGGTTCGGCCGCTTTATGACCCAACCGCGGCGCGAGTCCCTGCAATACGAGGTTGAGGAATCCAACCTGACCCTGAGTCCGGGAACTCGTGCAGCCTACCGCCAAGTAAACGCAACAACTGCGGTTCTCTATATCAACGGCGAACAGCACACGTGTTCTCTTCGCTTAGCAGAGGCCATCTGCTCCGGCGCGCCAGCTTCTCCGACCACCGCCGAAGAAGATGCTCTTATCGACCACTTTATTGATGAGGGTTATTTGCAGTGATTCACGTCGAACAGGTTTCATGGACCGACAAGAAAGACGTACTTGCCGCAATCAGAAGAGAAGTTTTTATCGAAGAGCAAAAGGTTCCAGAGTCGGAAGAATGGGACCAATATGATGAGCAGGCGACTCATTTTCTCGCGCTGGAGCAATCAACTAATACAGCCATTGGAACCGTTCGTTTCCTCCCCAGCGGCAAGATCACCCGCATGGCCGTGCGCCAGCCCTATCGCCGCCAAGGGGTCGGCTCCGAATTGATGACTGCCGTCCTAAAGCTGGCGCAACAAAAACGCTTTGCCGGTGTGTATCTCGATGCACAAATCAGCGCTTGCGACTTTTACCAGCGTTTTGGGTTCGAAAAAGAAGGGCAGCCCTTTTGGGATGCAGGTATTCTTCATATTCGAATGGTAAAAGACTTGGCGGACTGATATGACAGCGGAAGAACCGGGCGTATATCCACTCCATCACCCTTCCGATATCCTGCCGGTTATGCGCAGTTTTGCCGAACAGGCAATCCGTACGATCGATATCTTTAGCCAGCAACTTGTACCTGTGCTTTACGGCGATGACGAGTTTGTCTCCCTGCTTTCCGCCTTGGCCAGGCGAGGGCCGCAAACCAAGGTTCGTATTCTGGTGCGCGATCCTCGGCAACTCTATGGCCGGGACCATCCATTGGTGGTGCTCGCGCAAAGACTGCCGTCCCATATCCAACTCCGCACATGCCTGGAAGACAACCCGGAAACACAAATGGGATTTTTCTGCGTTGACGCCACCCATCTGGTGCACTTTCTCGATGAGCCAAACCTGGGGGGCTATGCGCGACATGGCGCCAGAGCAGAGTCGCGCCAATTGTTAGGGGAGTTTGAACACCTCTGGACCTACGGCAGCAAGGTCGACTCGAATTTGTCTCGCTTATCTCTTTAGTAGACGTCTACAGATCGACACCTATTTTGTTGCCCTCATAAGCAACGGGATAAAAACGCAAACAATCGAGTGTATCCGCCAGAGGTCCCCTCGCGCGCCCCGAACGCAGATCAAATCCAATACCGTGGGCACGGCAGACAATAGCGCCATCGACAATCCGACCATTTGCCAGTGGGGCGTCCATATGGGGGCAGCGGTTCTCCACGACATAGGTCTCACCGCCATCCTGCAGCAGGAGCAAGCGCCGGCCATTGGCCACAAAAGGCCGGCAGAAACCATCGTACAGTTCCACCAGATTTGCCGCACTGTAGAACGCCATACCTCATACCTCGATCCGTTGATGCAACCCGCCAAGTCTATGTGATGGATCGAAGCCAGCTCAATCTCTACAATAGCCACCCGCCCATATGCCTCGAGAGGTCGTCGGTGCACCGGCTCCCAATTCCTTACCCTGCCCATCCCGAGTCACTATTTCTACGCCTGAGCGCACTTCCCCACTGTGTCTGGCTGGACAGCGGCAAACCGGGTTCGCCGCTCGGGCGCTATGACGTCATGAGCGCCCTGCCCCGCATTGTTCTCGAAGGCGGCGACGAAGACGTTATGCGGCAGGTGTTAAACGCAGAACTGGACAAGCAGGCAAACGCTGAAGCAGATCTGCCATTCTGCGGTGGATGGATTGGTTATTTCGGTTACAGCTACAGACATAAAAGCTTCAATATCTCCTCAACCAAATCCGATCCCTTACCGCCCGCGTGGTTCGGCTGGTATGACTGGGCACTTGTCATTGACCACGCGACTGAACAAGCTCAGCTTGTTTTTCTCGACACATGCTCCGAGGAAACGCGTCATTCCGTGCAACAAGCACTGGCGAGTGAAATTAATCTCGATCTGAGCTTTTGCTGTGAGCCATTTACACCGGACGAAAGCCGCCAACATTACCTGCAGAATTTGCAAAAAATCCGCGACTATTTATTGGCTGGCGATTGCTATCAGGTTAATTACACACAGAGATTCAGCACACGAATGACCGGTTCTGCTATAGGCGCCTATTTAACGCTGCGCCAAGCGGTTCCCAGTCCATTTGCAGCTTATATCGCACTGAAGCAAGGTTCTGTTTTAAGCGTCTCACCGGAGCGTTTTATTCAAATCGACGGGCGCCATGCGCTCACTCAGCCGATTAAAGGAACTGCGCCTAGAGGACCCGATAAAACAGCAGATGAAAACAACAAAACACTTCTGCAGCAGAGCGAAAAAAATCGCGCCGAAAATCTGATGATCGTCGATTTGCTGCGCAACGATTTCAGCCGCAATTGCACGCCTCACAGCGTCAAGGTACCGGAATTATTTGAAGTACAAAGCTTTGCCAATGTGCACCATTTGGTTAGCACTATCAGCGGCGAATTAAAAACGGAAATTTCTCATCCGGATTTTATTTTGTCCTGCTTTCCCGGCGGCTCCATTACCGGCGCCCCGAAAAAACGGTCGATGGAAATTATCGAGGAACTGGAGGGGCAAGCTCGCAGTGTGTACTGCGGCGCTATAGGTTATTTCAGCGTAAACAGGCGAACCGATTTCAATATTGCCATCAGGACGCTGGTAGAAAGTGGGGGGAATCTTTACGCCTGGGCGGGAGGTGGAATTGTGGTCGATTCCGATCCGAATCAGGAATACGAGGAGAGCCTGCATAAAATCGGCTCGTTTCTGCGCGCCATGAACAACAAGGCCGCCGAACCGGCGGCCTGACACCTGCGGAGTTTCTCTTAAAGGGGAATGTTTCTCTTAGAGAGAAATATTGCGCACGCTGGCTTTGATAAATTCCTGCTTGAGATCCTCGTAGGTATGCACTGCAGGGAATTGCGGGAATTGCGCGATCACATTGTCCGGCGCATGGAACAGAATCCCCACATCCGCTTCTGCCAACATGGTGGTGTCGTTGTAGGAATCACCTACTGCGATAGTGCGGTAATAGAGGGTTTTGAAGGCACAGACCGCTTGGCGCTTCGGATTGGCCTGACGCAGGTTATAGTTCGTCACCATACCTTTTTCGTCGACCGTCAACTTGTGGCACAACAGGGTCGGATAGCCGAGCTGAGCCATCAGCGGGCCAGCAAACTCATAGAAGGTGTCAGACAGGATAACCACCTGGAAGCGGGCGCGCAGCCAATTCAGGAACTCTGCCGCGCCATCGAGGGGGCGGAGAGTCGCGATCACTTCCTGGATCTCTTTGAGGCCGAGGCCATGTTTGGCCAGAATGCCGAGCCGCATTTTCATCAACTCGTCGTAGTCTGGAATGTCACGCGTCGTAGCGCGTAGTTCTGGAATACCAGTTTTTTCAGAAAACTTAATCCAGATTTCAGGGACGAGAACCCCTTCGAGGTCGAGACATGCGATTTCCACAGATGGCTCCTGGGTCAATTAGCGGGTGTTTTGGCTTCGCAGAAGCCAGGTTTGGCAAAGTGTGCAGCTTAAAGGAACGGAACCTCCAAGCCTAGGACGGCGGCAAATCTACCGATTTCACCCGTGGGATGCAACGCCATTCCGGCAAACCGCAGCGAAAATCGATACGGGGTTGAACGTAAGGGTTATAAGGCTACAACCGGGCAATATTTCTCAAGCTGGACCCTGTCTGGTATCCTTCGCAACCCCGAAAGAGGCACCCGAATATGAATACTTTGAACGTCATTGATCTCGACAATCACCTGCAGAACCAAACACCGCAGCAGATTTTGCAGTTTGCTCTGGGGGAGTTTGACAAGATTGCCCTCTCGTTCAGCGGTGCAGAGGATGTCGTCCTGGTGGATATGGCCATCCGGATTCGTCCCGATGTCGGAGTATTCTGTCTCGACACAGGTCGCTTACATGCGGAAACCTATCAATTCATCGAGAAAGTGCGAAAGCATTACGGAATTCAGATCGACATCATGTTCCCGGATGCTGATGCCGTCAGGGAACTCGTCTCGCAGAAAGGTCTCTTTAGCTTTTATGAAGATAACCACCAGGAATGCTGCGCGATCCGCAAAATCGGGCCCCTGAAAAAGAAACTTTTAACCCTGGACGCCTGGGTCACCGGACAGCGCAAGGATCAAAGCCCGGGAACCCGGGCCAATATTCCCGTCATACAAGACGACAAAGTTTTCGCTCGCCCCGGTGAGAAGCTGACGAAGTTCAACCCGCTGGCCAATTGGACCTTGGAGCAGGTTTGGAACTACATTCGCGCTTACGAGGTTCCCTATAACCCATTGCATGAGCGCGGCTTTATCTCCATCGGTTGCGAACCCTGCACACGTCCCGTCGGCCCAGGCCAGCACGAACGGGAAGGACGCTGGTGGTGGGAAGAAGCAACGAAAAAAGAATGCGGCTTACACGCCAGCAATATCAAAGGTGAATAAGCCCGCGAACAGCTGAATGAGCTAGCAGGTGATAGCGGAGGAAACATGAAAATCACGTTCGTCAAAAAAATCCTGTCCGACGGATCGCCCTGTAAAAAATGTGCCGACGTCATAGAGAAACTCGAATCCTCAGGACAAATGGCGCGCATCGATGAAGTATTGGTTGCTGACGAACGCGATCCTCAATCACCTGGAATGGCCATCGCCAAAAAATTCAATGTCGACCGAGCGCCGTTTTTCGTTGTGGACACAGGAAAAGGTGAACCGCAGGTCTATACGGTTTACCTGAAATTCGTCAAAGAAGTTCTGGAACAGCAAACGAATGAGAAAGACGAGCTGAAGGAAATTATGCAGAACAATTCAGATTTGGATTTTCTGTAAGGCGTCAACCAATCCTTCGTCGACGCCTCAGCGCAATTAGACAAATTGCCAGCTCAATAAACTGGCAATTCCACGTCGGCAAACAACTCATCCAATTCCATTTTTGAGTGGCGATTGAAGGCTTCGTTGATCACATCTTTGGTCAGATGCGGCGCGAATTCTTCAATAAACTCATACATAAATCCACGCAAGAAAGTACCACGACGGAAACCGATCTTGGTGGTGCTGGAGCGGAATAAATGACTCGCATCCAAAGCTACCAGATCGCTGTCTTCTTCCGGCTGAAAAGCCATCTTTGCGACAATTCCGATACCCAGTCCTAATTTGACGTAGGTTTTAATAACGTCCGCATCAGCTGCGGTAAATACCACTTTCGGAGCCAAACCGCGTTCCAAAAATGCTTCATCCAGTTTTGAGCGACCGGTAAAACCAAACACATAAGTGACAATCGGAAACTTAGCGATATCCTCTATAGTCAGCTGCGACACCTGCGTCAGCGGGTGGTTCTTCGGCACTAACACACAACGATTCCAGCGATAGCATGGCAGCATGATCAAATCGCTGAACAACTCCATAGCTTCAGTTGCTATAGCAAAATCCACAGTGCCATCTGCCGCCATCTCCGAGATCTGCATCGGAGTACCCTGATGCATATGAAGCGAAACATCCGGATAGCGCTTAATGAAATCACCAATCACGCGCGGCAACGCATAACGCGCCTGGGTATGTGTGGTCGCAATCGACAAGCTGCCTTTGCGTTCATTACTGAACTCCTGCGCAACTTGTTTGATACTTTCTACTTTGCGGAGAATTTCTCCCGCCGTACGCAGAATGGCTTCACCCGCAGGCGTAATCCGCGTCAGGTGTTTACCGCTACGAGAGAAAATTTCAACGCCGAGCTCATCCTCTAGCAGGCGAATCTGTTTGCTGATACCAGGCTGAGACGTGTACAAGCTTTGGGCGGTGGCCGACACGTTGAGATCGTGATGGGCAACTTCCCAAATGTAACGCAACTGCTGCAGTTTCATATGCCCTCCAAATGGCGGCAGGTCAGGGACAGAAAGACAACACTCGTGGAATAAGTCGTAAGATTCTAAAAACTACCGACATGTATTCAATTGAAGCATAGCCGGACAGCTAATGATTTACCAACTTAGAATAAATTTAGCACTCACAAAACGGCTTGCCCCACAAAAAATCATAAAAAATACAACCATATGTTGCGTTCCGTCGCGCAATGGAGCGTATTTCGTATAGCGGGACTAAGAATTAAAGGAGCGTTAAGCTCGATAGATAGGTTGATGACGTTCGCAATAAGTGCCGACCATTTGGTTCATCATGGGCACCATTAAGACAGGCACCCTTGCTAATTGCAGAACCTTGGTTGCAACTGATCCAAGAAGGCGATCGTCCAATGCTTCGGTGGAATGACTTCCGATAATAATCAGATCTGCATGAATCCTGTCGGCCTCCTGCAAAATGACGGCTGCCGGCTGCCCTGGGGACACCACTATGTCACGGATGTAGTTCAGCAGGCCCGACTCATTAAAAGGCTCGCGCGCAAGAACCTCAAAAATTTGCTCCCTCATCGCTTCCATAAGTCCTGTGATATGTGGAGTTTTCAATACTTCCCTCTTCACCTGATCCGAACAATGGCTGCGCACAACAGCAGCGGCAAACTCTCCAATCGGCTGAACCGCATGAATTATGTGGACCTTGGCATCAAATCGGCGGGCGATGGCTTCAACATGCAACAAACTATGGGCGGTAAATGCCCCGAGATCTGTCGCAAACAATATGGTTTTGATCATTAATGCCCCTACTTCTCATCTGGAGCTGCATAAAGGTAGGCTGGCGTTTTGTGATATCTTTCACGCCAACATCTCTTCAAAGACTAGCAGCGACCGCCGCAAATGCATGGCCTTTACCGGTCGATCCCGACGAGCGACGCGCTTATAAGCGAGACTTACAAAGGATGGTAGTTTTTAGCTTTACCCGGCCTTAACTTGGTTGGCAATTCCATGAGGAACATGCCCGGTGGCGACATGTTCTTTGGCGGATAAGCAGTGAAACGGCTGATCATCAAAAAACACATCTGCGCCGTATGCTTTGAGAAACGCGCCTTTGTCGAGACCACCCAGAAACAAGGATTCATCGAGGCGAATATCCCAGGCGCGCAGGGTGCGGATCACTCGTTCGTGGGCCGGAGCGGAACGAGCAGTTACCAGAGCAGTCCGAATTGGACACTCTTCGCGACCAAATTCCTTTTGCAGCCCCTGTAGCGCTGCCAAAAAGGACTTAAATGGCCCGCCACTCAAAGGCGTGTGAGCCGACTCTTTTTCGTGTCTGGCGAACTCCTCCAATCCTTGGCTTTTAAAGACCCGTTCTGCCTCATCTGAAAATAGAACGGCATCTCCGTCAAAAGCAAAACGCAGCTGATTGGTTTCCTGCTCAGCCTTTTTGGATGTAAGCAAAGTTGCCGCTGCCACTCCCCTTTCCAGGGCCTGACAAACGTCTTCCGCATCAGTGGAGAGAAAAAGATGGCAATTGAAAGGTTCAATGTAGCGATATGGGCTTTCACCGCCACAAAACGCAGCCCGAGTGATTTTTAAGCCGTAATGGTTGATGGAATTAAAGACTCGAAGCCCGGTGTCAGCACTGTTACGCGACAAGAGAATCACTTCAACCCTGGGATCGCCGCCGAGCATATCGTTGATTGCCAATAATTTCTTCACCATAGGGAATGCATCCCCCGGTGGCAGCACGTCATCTTCGTGCTCAATTTGATAACGCGCGTAAGCATCCAGCCCTTCAGACTGGAAAACCGCGTGACTATCACTCAAATCAAACAAGGCACGCGACGAAATTGCGATGACCAGTTTGCTGCCGAAACCTTTGGGCATTAATTCGACTCCCGAGAAACAGCTGTATTCGTATCGGCTTTAAAGTGCTCACGAGTAAGTTTCACGACCAACCCACTGAGAGCAAAAAGCGCGATGACGTTGGGTATGGCCATTAAACCATTCAGTATGTCAGCAATACTCCACACCAGCTCCAGACTCATCAGCACACCAATTGGCACGGCAGCCACCCAAACACAGCGATACCAAAACACGATTTTTTCGCCCAGCAGAAACTCCGCGCAGCGCTCACCGTAATAACTCCATCCGAGAATAGTCGTGAATGCAAAAAGCGACAAACTGAGAGCCACTATTTGATCTCCGAACGGCAGTACAGCGGAAAAAGCAGCTTGAGACATAGCAGTCCCTTGGAAGTCCCCATCCCAAACACCGGTCAAAATGATCGAAAATCCCGTGATCGTACATATGATCAAAGTGTCGATAAATGTACCCAGCATTGCTACGCACCCCTGCTCCACCGGACTATTGGATTCTGCAGCAGCGTGCGCAATTGGCGCGCTGCCTAAACCGGCCTCATTGGAAAAAACGCCTCGCGCTATCCCCTTTTCAATCGCCAATGCCACTGTGGCTCCGGCAAATCCTCCAGTAGCTGCAGTTCCGGTAAATGCGGACTCCACAACCATTGCAAGGGCGGAAGGTATTTCGGAAACATTCGCAGCTATAACAATAAAACCTGCAATCACATAGACAACGGACATAAAGGGAACCAGCGCCGTTGCCGCTCGTGCAATACCCCGCAATCCACCGATCAAGACAATGCCAATAACAATTGTCATGACCAAGGCCGTCCAATTTCTCTCAACACCGAAAGCCCGCTCTACAGAAGCTGCCACAGAATTGGCTTGCACCGTATTACCAATGCCAAACCCTGCAAGGGAGCCAAAAACCGCGAATAAAACAGCAAGCCACAACCATTTTTTGCCCATGCCATTTTTGATGTAGTACATGGGCCCACCCACATACTTTCCGTGAAGATTTTTTTCACGGAAATGCACAGCGCAAACCGATTCCGAATATTTGGTCGCCATGCCTAAAAGAGCGCTAAACCACATCCAAAACAGTGCTCCCGGCCCGCCAAGTCCAATAGCAGTCGCCACACCAGCAATATTTCCAGTCCCTACTGTTGCAGACAGAGCCACCATTAAAGTGCCAAACGGGCTGATTCCTGCAATCTCTTGGGTTTTGCGGGTGCGCCACAATTGGCGAAATGCGTAGCCAATTTTGAGCAGCGGGAGAAATCCAAGTCTAAAGGTTAAAAACGCACCTACTGCAATGATCAAAATCCAAAGAACTTTTCCCCAAAGCAGCGCATTGATAGAAAGAATTAGCGATTCCAAAAGAGTCTCCCGAATATCCTGCGGAAGTTGATTGAATTGACGTAGCGGATGGTAGAAAACCAGACATTACACGTCTGGCGTTTTGCAGGAAAGATATTGATGCAACAGATACAAAAAAGCCCCTCGCAGGGGCTTTGATGACTTATCTTAAATGGACTTGATCGTGCCCTTCGGCAACACAGCGTGGACTGCAACTTTCTGGAACTTCAGTTTTACTTCATTCCCCACATCCACAGTGATGTAAACCTCACCCACGTCGGTGACCTTGCCCAACATTCCGCTGGTCAGAACAACCTCATCACCTTTTGCCAAAGCAGAAATCAGCTGCTGATGTTCCTTCTGGCGCTTGCGCTGAGGGCGAATCAACATGAAATACATCAGGGCAAAAAGCCCGACGAGCATGACGATCTGGAACAAATCAATTTGAAGAGGTGGAGCACTTTGCGTTTGGGCAACGGCTTCGGCGACAAAAAACGACATGATGACCTCTTGATTCATCGAAAGGGACAAAAAAGATGGGCTGCAACTGTACCGAGTTTCAATAACTCGAGCAACGAGAGAAACAGAGGAAATGAATAGAGCGAGGAGAATGATCCTCGCTCAGACAGAATCAGAACTAGACGTAATCGCGGAACAGCTTGCGGAATGTACTGGGGGACAGTCCTGTCCAGCGTTTGAATGCATTGGTAAAGCTGGTTCGATCAGAGAAATCGAGAGAGGCAGAAATACTATCAATGCTCAAATGCTGTTTGATCAGATAATCGATGGAGTAATGGAAACGCACCTGATCGCGCAATTCTGCAAAGCTGATATCTTGCTGCTGCAGCCGCCGCTGTAGAGTTCGCTTGGATAGATTCAACTCTTCCGCCACATGACCGATACCTAACTGAGCACGGCCAATTCGTCGCTGCAGGACTTCAACAACTCGCGCCGGAACCCCGTAAACCTCAGGGAGTTTGGCTTGTTGAAGATACTCATCCAACGTTTTGACAGACCCCATGGCAAACATGGCCTGGTCTGTCAGCTTACGTTGGGCTTGTGCTTTCTGTAGATCAATCATACAGGCCACTCCTTCTGCCAAGAGTTCTATAGTTTCTATATCTTCGGCGCTGAAATCAGCCTCTTTAGGAGTCGACGAAAAGAAACACACTACCATCGGCTCCGTAGATGATGGCGATACTAGCGTACCGATATAGGCGTTGACGTCCACGCCATTATACGAAAAGGCTGCCGAATAGGCCGCGATGGAGGGAACGTTTTTATAGTGATGTGAAGCACCATCCGAAAAGATTTGTTCCGACGGCGTATTTTCCACATGGATATGCTGCCCCATGTAAAAAGGATCTTCATCATCATCAGATTCACTAGTCGCGACTACTTCCGCGACCTGCTGAGACAAGCGCCGAAACAAAAGCGCGTGCTCAAAACCAAAAATTTGACAACCCGCATCCAGCAACCGGGAAATCCCAGAACGATCGGCGCTGTAGTATGGGGTTCCCGCAAGTACCTTATATAGGTGCTTGATTCTCTCACTGAACGACGTGACTTCGGGCTTGAATTGAACATCTATCCGAGGATAGTCCAAAGGGGCCTTGCTGCTGATATTGAGCTTCAAAATCGTCACCTTCTCTTCGAGTATTAAGCGGGCTTTTTTTATTTATTAATCATCTAAATGAAGCAGGATTTTTGAGGTCAGGAAACTACATTTCCAGGGCAGCTAAACTAATAGTGATTCGCATTCAGAACCAGTCCACTTTACGCCATTGAGCGGCTTTCAGTGCCATTAGTTATTCCGCACTAACCTCCCGCTTCGCTTAGCACGTTACTCCATTAAAATTAACAAAGTAGCAAGAGCAACAAAGTGCAATTGCAAGCGCGCTAAACAATCTGAAGGAAGCTTAGCGAATTCTGTCGCATTTTTAAACAACTGTGTTCATGCGACCGTTTGAATACTCTCGTTAATAAGATCGGGAAAGTGGCCACATAAGCTCATCCAATTAACCCGTACCGGACTCTACTTGATATGTGACTTCAGCCAGTCCAGAACCACCTGATGATGCGTCGATGTAGTAAAACGCTCAGGGATGCCCACAATTTTTCCTGTCGGGTCGATAACAAATGTGGTGCGCACAACGCCCATATACTCTTTTTTCAGCTCCCACACGCCATATGACTCAGCCACAGAATGATCCTCGTCGGCCAGCAAATCGAAATTTAACTCGTGTTTTTCTTTAAATTTCTGCAGTTTTTTCACTGGATCTGGACTTATTCCCACCGCCGCCGCATTCAATGATTGCAGCTCTTTCTGGATATCGCGCATACCACACGCCTGCGCCGTGCATCCTGGTGTGAGCGCTTTGGGATAAAAATAAAGAATTAAATATTTTCCGACGAAGTCTTTTAAACTCACCAGATCACCATTTTGATTATGCAGAGAAAAATTCGGTGCTTTTGCACCCTGCTTAACTCTCGCCATAGTTCATCTCCAAAAAACAATAAAAAAGCCGCTTCATCTACATGAAGCGGCTTTTACGAAATTCAAACGAAATTTAAATTAAGCTGGTAGCAATGATTTAACTGCATCGCGCTCTTCTTTCAGCTCCTGAGCAGTTGCATCCATTTTGGCTCGTGAGAAAGCGTCGATGTCGAGACCTTGAACGATCTGCCAGTTGCCGTTTTTGCAAACGCAGGGGAATGAGTAAATCAGGCCTTCTTCAATTCCGTAACTGCCATCGCTGTATACACCCATGCTGACCCAATCGCCATCTGGAGTGCCCAATGCCCAATCGCGCATATGGCAAATTGCCGCATTCGCTGCAGATGCAGCGCTGGAAGCACCTCGGGCGGCGATAATAGCGGCGCCGCGCTGCTGAACTGTCGGGATAAATTCTTTTTCGTACCACTCGCGCTCAACGCGCTCGATGGCAACACCACCATTGACCTGAGCATGGAACAGATCCGGGTATTGAGTTGAAGAGTGGTTACCCCAGATAGTCATTTTGGTGACTTGATCGATGCTGATGGAAAGCTTTTGAGCCAGCTGGGTTACTGCGCGGTTATGATCCAAACGGGTCATGGCAGTAAATTGACGTGGATCGAGATCTGGCGCATTGCGCTGAGCAATCAAGGCGTTGGTGTTGGCGGGGTTGCCGACAACCAGAACTTTTACGTTGCGAGCGGCATGATCATTGAGTGCCTTGCCTTGAACAGAGAAGATCGCGGCGTTGGCTTCCAACAGGTCTTTTCGCTCCATGCCTGGTCCGCGCGGACGCGCACCGACCAAGAGAGCGTATTCCACATCCTTGAAGGCAACGGAGGGGTCATCGGTACAAACGATGCCTTGCAGTAAAGGGAAAGCACAATCGTCCAACTCCATTGCCACGCCTTTCAGAGCGTTCAATGCAGGGGTAATTTCGAGCAACTGAAGAATTACCGGCTGATCTTTACCCAACATCTCACCGGAAGCTATGCGGAATAACAAGGAATAACTGATTTGACCGGCTGCGCCGGTAACGGCAACTCGAACGGGTGCTTTCACGATAGATCTCCGTTAGGCAATAGGGTGGTGTCAGCAGGAATGGTCAGGCCAGCCGCTGACAAGGTTAGCTGGCAGCCTGCTCGTATGAGACAGGGACACAAGTCGGTTGACCAGGCCGTGGGTTCAAACGCGGCGCCATTATAGAGTACTGCATGAAAATGTCATTACCGGCTGACAACCGTTACACCGGATACCGCTGCAGAAGCGCGACATAAACGTCGTCACGGTAGCTTGGGCTGTTGCTGTCCAGGCTGTCGAGAATCTCCACCAGATGAACGTTATCCTCCTGCCCGTTCCAGACTTTGACGTAACTCCCCTCTTTGTAGCCTTTGTCCTGGCGGAAAAAGTTGAGCACGTTTTTCCCTACGTAGGACCGGTACAGGTTCTCTACTGAGATATCCATGGACAACAAAAGTTTATGGAACGAGACCGGATCAAAACGGCGCGTAACAAGTGTTTGCTGCGCAAAAGCTTCTACCAACAGACGAAAATCCGTGCCTGAATCTGACGTGTCACTCAGAGCCTGCTGCAATTGCTCGGCGATGGCTTCCGCATGCGTACCATCCTTCAGCAGATCGCTTAAGCCGAAATGCCATATATCGATCAACTCAAGCACCACCTGGTCGCGATCTGGCGATTGTTTTTTCCACCATTTCCAACCGTAATGGTCCATCAGTTCGGCACATTCCACCCAGATTGCTCGATACCACTCGTACCCCTGCTCACGCCACACTGGATGAACCCTGGTATTCATTTCATCCTGCATTTGCAGCATGGTTAGTAATTTATGTTTCATCTGTCCTCGCTAATCGTTGCGCTGGATGCCATGTCAAGGATTTACAACTGCACCTTGGGTTAACCAAGGTGCGCTTATGCAAACATCCTCAATATTGAAGTAACACCTTCAGTTGATGCGAAGGTAAAAAAGAATCGCTATTTCACTAACGAAAACCCGCTTCCAGTAAATAGCCCGCCATGTGATTGCCGGACTACTGGTGAGCAGGCATTACTGAGGAAGCCGTTGAGCTCTCTTGAATAAGCGGAAGAAATTATCGGTCGTTTGCCCGGCTAATTCTTCCAAAGTAACACCACGGAGTTCAGCTACAAATTCCGCCACAGCACGCACATAACGCGGCTGATTGGATTTGCCTCTATAGGGCACAGGAGCCAAATACGGGGAATCGGTCTCAACCAGAAGACGGTCTGCCGGCACTTTTTTGGCTACTTGCCGCAGCTCATCCGCATTGCGGAACGTCACTATGCCGGAGATGGAAATGTAGTAATTGAGATCCAGCGCTTGCTTCGCCATTTCCCAAGACTCGGTAAAACAGTGAAGCACACCCGCTGATTCCGTACTGCCGTGAGCCCGAATAAGCTCTATAGTGTCCTCGCGAGCTTCCCGGGTATGCACAATGATGGGAAGGTCGAGCGCTGCGCCGGCAGTAAGATGATTAATAAAACTTTCCTTCTGCTCTTTAACTCTCTCCACCGTGTAGTGATAGTCCAAGCCGGTTTCGCCCAAAGCAACAACCTTGGGATGGTCGCACCAGCTTTGCAATGTCTCCACCGAAACAACTTCGTCACCGACATCCGACGGGTGTACACCCGCTGATGCCCAGACCCCATGATTACCGCGTGCGATATCCAGCACCGCTTGACGGTTTTCGGCGCTGATACAGACACACAGCATATGGGATATGCCATCCGCCCTTGCTCCGTCTAACGCAGCTGCAAGAGAACCGCCGCATTGTTCCAGGTTGAGACGATCCAGATGGCAGTGAGAGTCAACAAGCATGGCTACATCGTATGAGTCGGGCGGTCCGAGTCGAGCGAACCGGCCAGATAGGTTTCGATTTTCTTGGAGGCGGAGTCATCTTCACCACTGAACTGCACGCCGATACCGGCAGCGCGGTTACCCTGGGCTCCTCGGGGAGTAATCCAGACAACTTTTCCTGCGACCGGGATTTTTTCCGGCTCGTCCATCAAGTTGAGCAACATAAAGACTTCATCGCCCAGGTTGTAAGACTTGTTAGTCGGGATAAAGAGACCGCCATTTTGAATAAACGGCATGTAAGCAGCGTAGAGCACTGCTTTGTCTCGAATCGTCAGGGACAAGATACCATTGCGTGGACCACCGAGTCCGGCCATAGGTGAACCTCTAAAAATGTGACGTCAAAATTTACGCACTTTCAAACTTAAAAGAAAGCTACAGATGGTGATTGCTCCAATCTGCCACTTTTCAATCTAGCTGCTTTTCCGCTGAAGATCCTTTATTTCCATCATGATTTCCTCCAAAAGCAACTGCGGATTAGGGTTGGCACTGCTCAGCAGCAGGCGCTTTTTTGCGGTTATCAGATCATAACACCGCACCAGACTTGCCTTGGTCACCCGACCCAGGTCATTCACCAGTGGATCAGCCACAACCCCGTCCGAGAACCCCTTCTTAACAGAATCGACCAGCCACTGCTGTATCTGTTCCAATGCCCAGACAGGCCCGTACGCCATAATATTTTTGGCCACATCCAAAAAATTAGCTTCACCATGCAGCAGCTTGAGCAGCTCCTGGCGCAATTGATCCTTCTGCCCCCACACATCGCTGGCCAACCACTCCATCACCCGCAGCGGTCGCCCGCCTGCCGATACCAGGAGCTGCTCGGCATTTGCAACCCGGTTGCGCTCCAGCCATTGCAAGGCTTCCTGGAAATTGGGGGTATGAATCTGAACCCGGGCGCAGCGGCTGCGAATGGTGGCCATCAAAAACGCCGGTTGCTCGGATACCAACAGAAACACACAGTTACCGCTCGGCTCCTCCAAACTCTTCAAAAGCGCATTGGCAGCGTTGGCATTCATGGCTTCAGCGGGAGATAGAATGACCAGCTTGCGACCGCCTTGCTGCGCCGTATTGAAGATAAAGTCTGTCATTTCCCGGATTTGGGCGATTTTAATGGACTGACTGCCCTCTTCCGGCAGCACCCAATGAAGATCCGGATGGCTTTCCGCCCGCAACATATTGCATGAACGACACTGCCCGCATGAGCGGCCGAGCTGCGGCGCCGAGCACAACAAGTATTGCGCCATAGCTCGGGCAAGATCCAAAGCTCCGGTGCCACTTTGACCAACCAGCAGCAGCGCGTGCGGCAGCCTGTCCTGCTCCACCTGACGCGCGAAACCATCCCATATGGATGAAAACCATGGGTATGGAGGCTGAGGCAGCAAGCCCACCAAAGACATAAAGCGACTCCGTTAAATCACTGATCTAGCGTAGAATGGCGCGCCCAGCATTCACAGTCCGAGTTTGCCAGTGCTGCAAGTTTTATATACCGATGAACATCTGGTCGCCGTTGCCAAGCCGGCAAATCTCCTGTGCGTACCAGGGTTATGCTCGGACGAGAATCTTTTTGATCAGGTTCGAACCCTCTACCCCAATGCTCGAATCGTACACCGTCTGGATATGGCGACGTCCGGTATAGTGTTATTTCCGCTCAGCCATGCCAGCCAAAAGAACCTCGGGCACCAATTTGAGCGACGCCAAATTCATAAGCGATATGCCGCATTGGTAAAGCACGAGGTCCAATCCAACTCGGGCGAAATTTCTCTCCCCATGATTTGCGACTGGCCCAATCGCCCAAAACAAAAAGTCGATTGGCACATTGGCAAGCCGGCCCACACGATTTTCCGTGTAGTAGAGAGGCGGCCATTTGCCAGTTTGCTGCATCTGATTCCCATCACCGGCAGATCTCACCAACTGCGCGTGCACTGCCTGGCGTTGGGCCACCCTATCCTCGGCGACGCTCTTTACGACCCGGACACCCAGGAAGAGCGCCTGATGCTGCACGCGGAATTACTGGAGCTCAATCACCCCATAACCGGCAAGAAACTGTCGATTTATTGTCCCGCTCCATTTTCATTTGCGGATTTGAAATCCGCGAGCAATTTGGTCAGCTCCGCCGCAATCTGACTTTGCACTTCATCCAGAGAACGACTGGCGTCTATCACGATAAAGCGCTCAGGGTCTGCTTTAACCCGCTGCTGATAGGCACGGCGAACGTCTTCAAAAAAAGATCGTTGTTCTTGCTCAAAGCGATCCAGCCCGCCACGGTTGCGCGCCCTTGCCAATCCGGTTTCCACATCAAGATCGAGCAGCAACGTTCTATCCGGATGGCGACCTTGCTGCACTATGTTTTCCAGCTGCTCAATGACAGCCACAGGCAACTTCCGCCCGCCACCTTGATAGGCGTAGGTTGCATCAGTAAACCGGTCGCACAGGACCCACGTACCAGATGCCAGCGCAGGCAAAATGACACGATTGAGGTGCTGCGCCCGCGCAGCAAAAATCATCAATAGCTCAGCATGAGGGTCGACCGGCTCCTGCCGATTTGCCAGCAAAAGTCCTCTTAGCTCTTCGGCAAGCGGAGTTCCGCCGGGCTCCCGAGTACACAACAAGGGCACGCCTACCGCTTCCAGCCACTCGCGAATAAACATCATGTTGGTGGTCTTGCCGACCCCCTCAACACCTTCTACCGTAAGGAAAAGCCCGGGACGAACGCCTGACGTCATGGTTCTGCGCCTTTTTGCGGTCCGGGAGCGGACCTATAGTTTTCGATGCGTTTGCGCTGATAGCGGGAAACCGCTTCATTATGCTCCGCAAGAGTGGTCGAAAAGTGATGGGAGCCATCCCCTTTTGCAACAAAATATAAAGTCGTTCCAGGCTCGGGATGAAGCGCGGCATGTACTGCCTCCGCCCCAGGCATGGCAATGGGCGTCGGGGGCAAGCCTTTGATTTGGTAAGTGTTGTAAGGGGTTAGCTGCGCCAAGTGTTTGCGTGTGAGGTTACCCTTGAATTCTTGCCCCAATCCATAAATCACCGTCGGATCTGTCTGCAAGCGCATGCCGAGTCGAAGCCTTCTGATAAACACCCCGGCAATTTCACCGCGCTCGGATCGCAAGCCTGTTTCTTTTTCGATAATGGAGGCCATGATCAGCGCTTCGTATGGCGATTCATAAGGCAAGTCCGGCTGGCGCAGCGGCCATTCAGTGTTCAGCAATTCCCGCATACGCGCATGGGCGCGACGCAAAATGGAAATATCGGTGTCGCCAGCGACAAATTTGTAAGTGTCTGGGAAAAACCAACCTTCCGGGTGCTCAATGTCCAACCCCAGCAGCACCAACTGTTCTTCCACAGGTTTGGAAGCTAAAGAGACTTGAAGTTTAGGCTGCAAGGACAGCAAATCGACCCATTCGGCGAAGGTTTTCCCCTCCACCAAAGTGACGTTATAGGTGATCACGGAGCCCGACTGAAGAAGTGCAAGAATTGTGATCGGCGACTCTTTCTCCGCCAGTTGATATTCTCCGACCTTAATGGAGCCCGGTTGTACAAACCGGCTATAAAGCCGCCATACCATCGGCCAGCGCAGTAATCCCTGCTGATGCAGTCGCCGCGCGACGCTGTGCAGGCTTTCCCCTTTGGCAACCTGAAGATAACGGTGCTCATCCGGGATGGGATGCTCTCGATGCAGCCATTGCCACATAAACAAAGTGCCCAGCCCTGCCATTAACAGCAACCAAAGCACAACCGATATCAATACTCTTCCTTTACTGATCTTCATAGGCTCGTCTAGGCGCTGGCCTTAATCCATAGGGTTTGAACCATATCTTGTAAACGCTGCGTCACCGGACTTGGCACCTGCCAGCTTGTTTCTTCAAACTCGCGCACCGGCCAAATGCCACGAAGGCTGTTGCAGACGAAAATTTCAGCCGCCTGCTTGAGAGAATCAGCGGTCAAATTTTCCTCAACCACACACAGCCCTAATTTCGGCGCCAGGTCATCGAGAATGAAGCGTCGCATCACACCTTTAACCCCTACCCGCTCAAGCTGTGGAGTGATCAAGGTGCCGTCACGCACCACAAAGATATTGTGATGCACAGATTCGACCACATGCCCCGTGTCATCCAGCAGTAAACCCTGGGTTTCCGGGGTATTCGGAACTTCCCGCGCTGCCAACACATATTCCAAACGATTGAGGTGTTTAATCCCCGCCAGATAAGTATTGCCGGAAATCGCGAAAGAACATCTGTGCAAGATGATGCCACGTTCAGCAAGAGGATCTTGGGTTGAGAAAGAAGAAGACTGGAGAATCAATGTCGGCTGGGTAATGCCACCCTCTGGCGGATAGTACCCCTGGCCACCGATACCACGGGTCATCACCAATTTAAGAGAGGCATGGTCTTCTGCGGGTTTTGCGTTCAAAAAACGCTTGAGAGAGTCGCGCACGAAGTCTGAAGCATACGGGATGTTCAACCGCTGACACCCCAGCTCAAGCCTTTCCAGATGATATTGGAGTAAGGGTATTTGCCCCCAGCTGATACGCATGGTTTCAAATACCCCGTCCCCATAGGCCAAACCGCGATCTTTTACTGACACCAGGTCGGTGAATTCACCATTAACCATTGTCAGCTGCTGAATTTGGCCCGTCATAGTTCAGACTTTGCGAAAAACGAGAGTGCCGTTGGTTCCGCCAAATCCAAATGAGTTGTTAAGAGCGACGTTGATTGCCTGTTTCTGGGGCTTATGAGCGACAAAGTTCAAGTCGCACCCTTCATCAGGATTGTCCAGGTTGATGGTCGGCGGAGCCACCTGATCTCGGATAGCAAGCACCGCAAAAATGGACTCGATCGCGCCCGCAGCTCCCAACAAATGGCCTGTCATGGATTTGGTGGAACTTACCGTCAAGTTATAGGCGTGCTCGCCAAATACGGATTTCACCGCTCTACACTCAGCCAAATCTCCGGCTGGAGTCGAGGTGCCGTGCGCGTTGATATGCTGGACATCAGTCGGAGATAAGCCCGCATCCTTTAATGCATTGAGCATCGAACGCGCAGCACCTTCCCCATTGTCCGGCGGCGAAGTCATATGGTACGCATCAGCACTGGTGCCAAATCCAACAACTTCCGCATAGATCTTGGCGCCGCGTGCAACTGCGTGTTCGTACTCTTCCAAGACGAGTACACCGGCACCATCTCCGAGCACAAAACCGTCTCTATCGCGATCCCAGGGACGGCTGGCTTTGGTGGGCTCGTCATTGCGCGTGGAAAGCGCACGCGCCGCTGCGAAACCGCCGATACCAACTGGTGTTGTCGCCATTTCTGAACCACCGCAAATCATCACATCCGCATATCCGAACATGATTTCACGCGCTGCCAAGCCAATAGAATGAGTTCCGGTTGTACATGCAGTAGTAACCGCAATATTGGTTCCTTTGAACCCATATCGAATGGACAGGTTGCCCGCGATCATATTAATGATGGAGCCGGGAACAAAAAATGGTGAAACCCTGCGCGGACCGCGCTCTTTGATCGTAATAGAGGTTTCTTCGATGGAACCCAAACCACCGATCCCTGAACCTATGACACAACCGATACGTTCGGCGTTTTCGGGGGTTACGACCAGACCAGAATCTTCAATCGCTTGAATACTGGCGGCCATTCCATATTGGATAAATGGGTCGACTTTGCGGGCCTCTTTTTCCGACAGATACGGAGAAAGATCAAAATTCCGCACAGATGCACTGAACTGAGTCGCGAAGGCGGACGCATCGAAAGTGTCGATGGGTGCAGCCCCACTTTTTCCAGCGAGAACAGCAGCCCAAGTATCAGCAACATTGTGACCTAACGGACTGACCATGCCCATGCCAGTCACCACCACACGGTTTCGGCGCACGTTACTCCTCCAAACTTAACCAGACGCAACAGGAACACTGAAGCAAATTCAGTAGGCGACGATGACGAATTGTCATCAAGTAGATCAGGCTCACTCAGGGGAAAAATAAAAGCCGTACTATTTTCATAGTTACGGCTTTTATTGAGGAACTAAGATGTCGCGCGAACTACGACGCCAAGTGCTCGTTGATGTAGTCGATCGCCAATTGAACAGTAGTAATCTTCTCTGCTTCTTCATCAGGAATTTCAGTTTCAAATTCCTCTTCCAAAGCCATTACCAGTTCCACAGTATCCAAAGAGTCTGCACCCAGATCTTCGACAAAAGAGGCTTCGTTCTTAACTTCCTCTTCTTTCACACCGAGTTGCTCGGCAACGATCTTTTTTACTCTTTCTTCAATGCTGCTCATAACGTTTATTAGCTCCTAATAGCCTCTATTAAAATCAGCAGTATGTCATTTAGCAGTCTTGGCAGATCGTATCCGCCTTGCATGCCCCGCAGCTCAGCTAGGTCACGGGTCCAACTAAAGCGCGCATTTTAACGCTATTTTTCTGGACTTGTAATCCATGGCCGGAAAATTCTTTGGCAATGACATAAAACTTCAAGCGTAACAGTAACTTGCACCAGGTTTTTTAAGTAAATTAAATACTTAAATACACCCCGAATACAGGTTTACTGCCGTTTTGACCAGGGAAATCCCCGGTCATGACATGTACAATCCACCGTTTACGTGGATGGTTTCCCCAGTGATATAAGCGGCGCCATCGCTGCACAAAAACTCAACAACACTGGCAATTTCATCCGGCTGCCCCAAACGCGCCAAAGCGATCCCTTGAACCAGAGCCTGGCGCTGCTCTTCCGGCAGTGCGCGAGTCATATCAGTATCAATGAATCCAGGCGCCACCGCATTGACCGTAATATTGCGAGACCCGATTTCTTTTGCCAACGAACGGGTAAAGCCCATAACACCGGCTTTGGTCGCAGAATAGTTGGTTTGACCGGCATTACCCATGGCGCCAACGATGGAGCTGATGTTGACGATTCTTCCCCAACGCGCCTTCAGCATACCGCGCAAACAAGCTTTGCTCAGGCGGTAAACTGCGCTGAGGTTGGTGTTGATCACGTCAAACCACTCTTCATCTGACATGCGCATCAGCAAATTGTCTTTAGTAATACCCGCGTTATTCACCAGCACTGTGATTACGCCATATTCCTTGGTTACCGTTTCGATAAGCTGACTGACTGAATCCGCATCGGTCACGTTGAGGACCATGCCACGTCCAGCATTGCCTTCGGCTTTCAGTCTTTCATCGATCTGCTGGGCACCACTTTCTGTAGTGGCTGTCCCTATGACAACCATACCCGCCTTGCTTAAACGCGACGCAATTGCCGCACCTATTCCCCTGCTCGCCCCTGTTACCAAAGCGATTTTTTTATCTGACATATCTGTGCTCCAAAGAGTTATGAAAGCTTCTGGATGACTTGAGTCAACGCGTCGACGCTGTCCGTAGAGTCGGTAGAAAGCTCTTTATCAATTCGTTTCACCAATCCGGAAAGAACTTTTCCAGGACCGCACTCCACTACGCTGGTAACTCCACTCGCTTTGAGTGAGTTGACACAGGCAACCCAACCAACGGGCGAATAGATCTGCTCCACCATGAGATTGCGAATAATGGCAGGATCCTGCTCGGTTTTAGCCGTTACATTGTGTACGACCGGGATGGCAGGCGCATTAAAGGTGGTTTCCGCTAAATGAGAAGCCAGACGCTCTGCCGCAGGACGCATCAGACTGGTGTGAAATGGCGCGCTGACTGGCAATGGCAAGGCACGCTTGGCGCCCGCAGCCTTGCACAATTCGATAGCTCGATTGACCGCGTCCACATGGCCCGCGATAACGACCTGACCCGGCGAGTTGTAATTTACCGCGCTAACTACCTGAGACTCTTGAGCTTCATTACAGCAACGTTCGATCTCTTCATCTGCAAGGCCAATAATGGCCGCCATGGAGCCAACGCCAACTGGAACAGCCTCTTGCATGTAGCGGCCGCGCAAGCGCACCAAACGTATAGCGTCTTGAAAGTCGAGCACTCCGCCAGCTACGAGAGCGGACCACTCACCGAGACTGTGGCCGGATAAAAGCGCAGGGCGCACAGATGTTTCCGCACAAAAGATGCGCCAGATGGCCACGCTGCACGCGAGCAGCGCAGGCTGTGAGTTCTCCGTTAAATTCAGTTCTTCTTGCGTACCGCTTTGAATCAGCTTCCACAAGTCGTAACCGAGCGCATCACTCGCCTCAGCAAAAGTCGCTGAGCTGGCTGGCCACTTTTCGACTATGTCCGCCAACATGCCGATCTGCTGTGAACCCTGTCCAGGAAACACAAACGCCAGCTGTGAATTGGTTGCCATGATCACCTCATTTCTGTGTTGTTATTGCGACCCACCGCAGCCGCGATGCGGTCGACGATACCATTCAAGGCTTGCTCATAGGCGACGTTTAACGCCGCCAGGAAACCTTCCTCTGTTGTCGTTCCGTGGCTTTTTACAACAATCCCCTTCAATCCCAATAACGACGCTCCATTCAAACGCGCGGGATCGTATCGACCCGCCCATTTTTTCAATACAGGGCGCGCAAACCACGCTGCCAGCTTAAAACCCAAATGACCGACAAAAGCCTGTTTGAGAGAGTCGCGCAACAAATCCGCGACACCTTCACTGGCTTTGAGCAGGACATTGCCGGTAAATCCATCGCAGACCACAACGTCTGCGCCGCCACGGTAAATATCTCCGGCCTCAATAAACCCGGTGAAATTCAGATTGTCCTGGCTCTCTAAGAGATGTGCCGCTTCCTGTTGCAGGCTTTTGCCTTTTTGCGCCTCAATTCCAACGTTCAAAAGGGCAACACGCGGCGCAGTCACGCCTGCCACTCGCGCCAAAGCATCCCCCATCACCGCAAACTGACGTAGGTTTTCCGCATGACACTCCAGATTGGCCCCCAGATCCAAAATCCAGCAAGAGCCAGTTCTTGTTGGCACCGCTTTGCAGATGGCTGGCCGTTCGATGCCGGGCATAGTGCCGACCAAGTGAAGTCCGAATGCCATCAATGCGCCAGTATTTCCCGCACTAACACAGGCGTGAGCTTTTCCATCGGCAACCATTTGCACGGCAACCGCCATGGATGAGTTGCGCTTGTGACGCAATGCGCTGCTGGGCCGGTCAGTCATTTTGACCTGCTCATCCACGGGAATAATTTGGATTTGGTGAGGCAATGAGGATTGAATAGACGTGAGCTGCTGCCGATCACCCACCAAAGTCAATTGGACCGAAGGGTTCAGCTCAGCAAATTTCAGTGCTGCAGAAATACAAAGGCGGGGACCTGAATCCCCGCCCATAGCATCAATCGCGATATGTACCAGCGATGACAACGACTACCTTACTCTTCGTCTTTGCTCTCGATCACTTTGCGACCGCGATAAAAGCCATCGGGAGTCACGTGATGACGCAGATGCTTCTCGCCGCTGGTGGAATCAACAGAAAGGGTTTTTGCAGTCAGCGCGTCGTGCGAGCGGCGCATTCCGCGACGTGAACGAGTTTTACGGTCTTGTTGAACTGCCATGGCAATTTCTCCTGGAAATTATCGGGAACGGACTTCCCGACCCTAAATTTTCGTCTTATCTTTCAGCTGTTTAAGCACCTGAAAGGGATTTTGTTTGTTCGTTTCACCCTCTTCCGCGAAAGCGTCGGGATTTCCAACAGATTCGCCACAGGGGTCTTCGTGATAGACCACAAACGGAAGATTGAGCAAAACCTCTTCTTCAATCAGCGCGTACAGATCCGTCTCCTCGCCATCCACAATCCAGGGATCGTAGATTCCGGGCAGATTGCGCGAGTCTTCTTCGTCGCGGACGATAGCAAGACTGACATCACAATCCAGATCTACCGGCATCAACTCCAGACAACGCTGACATTGCAGCTGGGTCTTGACGGCCAACTTACCTTTGACCGACCTTTCACGCTGCTCGTCGATAGCGAAAGCCAATTCGGCCTGAACGCTTTCAACAATTACATTGTGTTCCGTCAGCCTGGGCATCTCTCCAGTCGCAGCAAAGCCACGTAGCACGACGCCCTGCTGGCAAAACCTACGGGGGTCGATATAACGCGGAAGCATACTTTTGGATGAGCCGTCTGACATAGGCGCGCAATCATATTGACTTGCCTAGTCAGTGTCAAAGAAAACCTGATAAATTTTCGTCTTTTTAGCGTTTTTAGTGCCGGAATAATACCGATGCCTGCCCCATCTCTGGTTCTTGCCTCCAGTTCCGCTTACCGACAGCAACAATTGCGGCAGCTGGGGTTGACTTTTACGACCGCCTCTCCCGACATGGACGAAACGCCACTTCCCGGAGAATCAGCGAAAGAGCTGGCTTGTCGCTTGGCATTAGCCAAGGCAAAAAAGATTTTTCTCCACCACCCGCACAGTCTGGTGATTGGCTCTGATCAAACAGCCGATCTCAACGGAACATTTCTCGGTAAACCCATGACCGAGGAGCGTGCCATAGCGCAGCTGACAGCCTGCTCCGGCAAAACCGTACATTTTTGGACCGCGGTGACACTGATCTCTAAACAAACGCAACGTGTTGAAGTGATTGATACAGAGGTTCGCTTTCGCCGATTGAGTAACTCGCAAATTCGCGCATATATAAGGAAGGAAGAACCTCTCTATTGCGCCGGCAGTTTTAAATGCGAGGGGTTGGGCATCGCCCTGTTTGAATCCATACAAAGCACAGATCCATCGGCTTTGATTGGATTACCACTGATTGTTTTAACGCAGATGCTGAACGACGAAGGATTGGATGTGCTGAGCCTTTAAAAACTCAGCACTTATCGCTTAATTCAGCTGCAAGAAAGAATCTTCTTTCAAAACCATCGCCAACCCGCGCCCAATCGACACCCCTAAATCTTCCAACAACATTTTCAGCGGCGAATTTTTGATGGTGTAATCCCGTAATTCTTCCTGACCGACAATTTCTCGTGCGACAGACCGCACGCTACCTAAACCATCGATCAAACCAAGAGACAAAGCCTGCTCTCCATTCCAAATCAGGCCACTGGTAATTTCATCCGTTATTTCCAAACGATCACCCCGCCCGGCTTTTACTGCGGCAATAAATTGCTGATGAGTGTTGTGCAACACTTCCTGCCAAAAAAGTCGTTCATCTTCTTTGACGGGAGAAAACGGGTCCAAAAAGGCTTTATGTGCGCCCGACGTAAAATGGCGCCGCTCGATGCCGAGTTTTTCCATGGCGTCCACAAATCCAAATCCAGATGCTGTCACGCCAATTGAACCAACCAAACTCGATTTATCGGCATAAATTTCGTCGGCAGCAGACGCCACGTAATATCCGCCAGACGCGCCTATATCCGCGATCACGGCATACACCTTTTTATCAGGGTGAAGAGTTCTCAAGCGGCGGATTTCGTCATAGATATAACCTGACTGAACAGGGCTACCACCTGGGCTATTAATGGCAAGAACAACAGCTTTGGAGTGTTCACTTTTGAAAGCGTTGCGCAATGCTTCATTGATTCGCCCACCGCTCGCCTCATTATCAGCAGCAATTACACCTTCCAGTCGAACAACTGCAACATGTGGCTTGGCATAGGGGACCGCCATACCAGTGCCGGATCGCGCCGAGAAAAACATGGCCAGCAAAATAAAGAGGTACACAAAGGTCAGCAGCTTAAACACCACGCCCCAGCGGCGAGTTTTTTTCTGCTCACTAAACGTATCTCGCAACAGATCCTCAAGCAGACGCCAATCCCTGTTGGGATCACTGGCATCAATTGGAGATTTTTTATTCGGGCTCCACATGTGGTTCTCCTAAAGCTCCGATTCAACAAAGGCTCATGATGTCAGGGAAGTAATCTATGCAGAGTCGCGGCTCGTAAGCGCGCAATCGGTCAATCGCATGCGCGCCGTAACTTACCGCAACGCGAGGCATATCGGCGCGGCGCGCCATCTCCATATCAAACTCGGTATCACCGACCATCACCGCCTGATCAGCGGGTCGCCGGAATTCGGTTAACAACTCCAGCAACATTTTGGGATCCGGCTTGGAGCAGGTCTCATCGGCGCAGCGACTTGCGTGAAAAAAGTTTTGCAGTCCCATGTCTTCCAAAATTCGATTCAGCCCTCGGCGACTTTTGCCAGTTGCAATCGCCAGCTGATAGCCAGAGTCACGCAATCGGTGCAAGGTTTCTTCAACACCATTAAAAAACGGCATCGGAGTGGTATCTTCGAGGAAAAACTCAGAATACTCCTGCTTCAGTGCTTCCGCCGTCGCCGCGGAAATTCCTGGAAACAATCGATTGACCGCCTCTGGCAATCCTAAACCGATAATTTCCAAGACCTGCACGTCATGCAAATCTGGCAGACCTAGCTTGTGAGCAGCAAGCTGCATGCAACGCACAATCTTGCCCGTGGAATCACACAAAGTGCCGTCCCAATCGAAGATAAACAACATAAAATACACTCAAGGGGATTTGCGTAATTCTAGTAGCAGGTTTTGCAGTTCGTCTGGAAGCTGCGCTTCCACCGATAGTGAGTTGCCGTCCGGCAATACAACATCTAACCGCTCCGCATGTAGAAACAACCGGCGGCTACCCAGCGCCCGGAATTGATCGTTTAACGGCGTATCACCGTATTTTTCGTCACCCACCAACGGACAACCTTTGTAAAGCGCGTGCACACGAATTTGATGGGTGCGCCCCGTAATGGGAAAAGCTCTGACCAAGGTTGCCTGAGGGAAGCTTTCCAATACATCGAAGCGCGTCTGCGAAGGTTTGCCCTCGTCATTGACCCGCACAATGCGTTCACCATTGTTCTGCAGAAAGCGCTTTAGCGGGACGTCGACAACTGGTGTGTTTTTCGGCCAGCGCCCCTGAACCAAGGCAAGATAGGACTTTTTCACTCCTTCCCGCTCGCGCAGCGCCTCCTGAAAATACTTCAGCACGGAGCGCTTTCTGGCGACCATTACGCAACCGGAGGTTTCCCGGTCAAGGCGGTGAATCAATTCGAGGAAACCGTGGTTGCCGGGCATTTGCCGCAGCGCTTCAATCAACCCAATGCTGACTCCGCTGCCGCCATGCACAGCCAGCCCGGCAGGCTTGTTAATAATCAGCAATCCGTCCTGATCGTAGAGAATGGCCTGCTCCAGATACTGCACCAGCGAATGGCCCGGAGCTGCTACTGCCCGCGGCTCACTTAACCTCAATGGCGGCACACGAATAAGATCGCCCGCCTGCAGACGCCTGTCCGGCTTAGCCCTGCCCTTGTTGACACGTACTTCCCCTTTGCGAATGACACGGTACAAGGCGGACTTGGGCATCCCTTTCAGGCGCGACAGCAAATAGTTGTCCAACCGCTGCCCTTCTTCATCAGCTTCTACGGTAAACAGTTGGACCTGGGACGACATGGTGACCTCTAAACAAAAAGCGGCATCTTACCAGCTCTTGCCCATTAAGCCTGCAGAATACTTCCGTCTTGACTTCTCTTCAGCGCATCTCAAATTGAAACGCAAGTAGGGAGCTGCTATATTCCAGAAACGTGGGCCCTGGAACTCCACCGCTTCTGCCACAAGATAACCTGGCGAAACCTGAAGCGTCTCCGAGGAAACTTCCAGCCTGCGTATGGCCGCTGTTAAAGGCCAACTTAAAGAACGTAGAAGGCGTCTGGCAATCCGGCCGGACAAAACTAACAAAGATCGAAATCAGCGCTTTAGAGGGCGCACCCGTAAGAGAAAATCAAGAAGAATAAGGAGATCTGAGTAGCAGATCTTGAGCCTGGGCAATCATCACAGTTGTATTGGTTAGATTCCGCGAATAGCACCGCAATATAAAAACCAAGCCCGGCACAACTTGTGAATGCAAATTTCGTCGATTACGTCTTGCAAACACAACGAAACGCTACCGAGGACTTGCGCACAGCGTAACGCCAGCATCTCCCGCCTACTGAAGACAATAGTTTGAAAAGACTGACAGCAGACCAGACCTTAAGCCACCTTTTGAATCCCCTAGGATTCATCCAGCGAGCCGTTAGCTTGCTGATATCTCACCCATACTTTGCAGCTTCCAAGACGCTGCCGGTTTGGCGTGCGTGCTCTAAGGCGTATCACACCTGTAAGAACGGTCCACTATCTTCTTCCTGCGGCATTCCATCTCCGATTGTCTCCGAGGGTGTTTCTCGCTAAAGCTGATTTCTTAACAGAGATCCGCTAATGAAGAGAATGTTAATAAACGCAACCCAGCCCGAAGAAATACGGGTTGCCTTGGTTGATGGTCAGTGGTTATACGACCTCGATATAGAAGACCGCCAGAGAGAACAAAAGAAAGCCAATATCTACAAAGGAAGAATTACCCGCGTCGAAGCCAGCTTGGAAGCTGCATTTGTTGACTATGGCGCTGAGCGTCATGGTTTCCTCCCTCTCAAAGAGATTTCCCGCGAATATTTCATCCGCCAAGACATCGATGGCCGCGCGCGCATCAAGGATGTCATCAAAGAAGGTATGGAAGTTCTGGTTCAGGTCGAAAAAGAAGAGCGCGGCAATAAAGGCGCTGCCCTGACAACCTTTATCAGCCTGGCGGGCCGTTATTTGGTATTAATGCCCAACAACCCCCGCGCTGGTGGAATTTCCCGACGTATCGATGGCGATGATCGCAGTGAACTGAAAGACGCCTTGAGTCAGCTGGAAGTGCCAAATGGTATGGGCGTTATAGTCCGTACAGCGGGTGTCGGTCGCAGCGCTGAAGATCTGCAGTGGGACCTTAACAGCCTGATCCAGCTGTGGGACGCCATCAAAAAACAAGCCGATGAAGTCAAAGCCCCGCACTTCCTGTGGCAGGAAGGCAACGTCATTATCCGCGCCATTCGCGACTATCTGCGCCCCGATATCGGCGAGGTTATCGTCGACAACAAAGAGGCTTACAACGACTGCCTGGACTACATGCAGCGTGTAATGCCGCACAACAAGCATAAGGTGAAGTTCTACGATGAGCCGGTTCCGCTCTTCAATCGATTCCAGATTGAAGGTCAGATCGAGACCGCCTTCCAGCGTGAAGTGAAATTGCCTTCTGGTGGCGCTATCGTGATCGACGTAACCGAAGCACTGGTCAGTATCGACATCAACTCCTCACGCGCCACCAAAGGTGCAGATATCGAAGAAACCGCCCTTGCCACGAACCTGGAAGCGGCGGACGAAATCGCTCGGCAGATGCGTTTGCGCGATATCGGCGGTTTGATCGTGATCGACTTTATCGACATGCAGCCGGTTAAAAACCAGCGCGAAGTCGAAAACCGTATGCGCGAAGCCCTCAGCATGGACCGTGCGCGTGTGCAGATCGGCCGCATCTCACGCTTCGGCCTGTTGGAAATGTCGCGCCAGCGTTTGCGCCCTTCCTTGGAAGAAACCACCTCCAAAGTCTGCCCCCGTTGCGCCGGCCAAGGCACCATTCGCAGCACCAAATCATTGGCACTCTCTATTTTGCGCCTGGTTGAAGAAGAAGCGAAAAAAGAGCGCAGCGCGGAAATTCGCGCAATTGTTCCGGTTACCGTTGGCACCTTCCTGCTGAACGAAAAGCGCAACGCGATTCTCAGCATTGAACAACGGCACCACGCGCGCGTCGTCATTTTGCCGAACGCCGATATGGTCACTCCGCACTACCAAGTCATGCGCTTGCGCGACGACGATCTGGGTGAAGAGGTGCAGGAAAGCTACAAGATCACTTTCCACACCACCGAAGAAGAGCTGGAAGAAGCAATTGATGCGCGTTCCAGTACTGTGCAGTTGCCCAAACCGTCCGTACAGCACTCTACACCTGCCATGCCTGTTCCTGAGCGCCCCGTAGAAGCTGCGGCTCCTGCGCAGAAATCAGGTCCAGGCCTACTGAGCAAAATCATCAATGCCATTACGGATTTGTTTAAGCCAAGCCAGCCACAAAAGGTAGAACCAACTCGCCAACAAAAGCATGCAGATAATCGTCGCCATCACAGGCGCGACCGCAAAGATGCACGCGACGCGCGCAACCGCGACAAGATCACCGACAACCTGAGTTACAACCGGGAAGCGGCGGCAGCAAAAGAAAACGAAAATACCGAGCAGCAGCGCAACAATGGCAACGGTGGCAATCGCAATGATCGCGGTGGGCGCAATCGTCGCAACCGCCGAAGAGGTGAAGGAAATGAACAATCCTCTCCAACAGCGGTAGAGGCAGCATCCATAGCAAAAGAACCCCTAGCGCCCGTCACTGCTAACGAGGGCAACGACAATGCTCCGGCCAAACGCCCCCAAAACCGCAAGCCGCGCAATAACGAACGGCAACGCGGTCCCAGATTGGAAGTGGGCGAAGTTGCATCCGTAGAGACAGCAACTACCGCCAATGTGGTTGAAGCAGAAGAAGTGGCCTCGTCCGCTGGAGCACCCAAGTTCGAACCACCAGTGGTTGAGCAGCCCGTACAAGACGCGGCGATCGCTGCGAACGAATCACCTGTGGTCGCTGTAGAAGAAACTGCTGCCGAGGTGATTGCGGATTCAACAGCTCTGGAGGAAAGTCAGCCTTATACCTCCCCTGCCGTAGAGGCGGTTGATACTGTTGCGACTGAAACCGCCCAGGTGCAATTTGTTGAATCCGTAACGCCAGTTGAAGGCGTGCATGTAGCTCAGGAAGTTGTCAGCAACGATGCCGCTGAACCTGTTGTTGCTTTAAATGGCAATGGCAGCAATGCAAATGGTCATGGCAAAGTCGAAGTTGAGAGTCGGATTGAAATTGCCAGTGTTACGGAAAAACAGTACACGCGACCTGCGAACGATCCGCGCGCAAATCCGAAGCCGGTAACTCATACCGAAGTTTCCAATGTGCCTTACACCGTTTCCAGATCTCGTCCTTTGGATACATCTTTGCCGGTCAGCATCGAACGCAATCCGCGTCCATTGCCACGTCCTGCGAATGACCCAAGGGTTGCGGGAAATATGGCGGCGAACTCGTCCGCCAATTCGGAAGCTTCAGTCGGATAATTTTTTAAAAAAATCAGGGATGATCTCTTGTCGGAGGCGCAAAGCTATGTATAATTGCGCCTCTTCCGGTGGGCTGGCTGAGTGGTCGAAAGCGGCGGTCTTGAAAACCGTTGAACCGAGAGGTTCCTGGGGTTCGAATCCCTAGCCCACCGCCACTCCCCCTCCATAGTTGTTGTCCTGTTCATTTCATATCCTTCACATTTTCAGCTCTGTTAAGGTTTTTACTTCGCGAGTGTGAAGCGCAATCTTGAGCCGGAGCAATCCATGATTTTTAGCCTGCTGATTCAAACCTCTCCGCAGAATCTGACAACGGCCGTTACCGCCCTGGAATTCGCCAAGGCATTGGTTCGCAGGCAACATAAAATCCACCGTCTGTTTTTTTATGGTGACGGCGTAACGATTGCCAATCAGAATCCGGTTATTCCGCAAGATGAACCCGATATTTACGCCGCGTGGCGCGCATTTATCGCGGAGCAAAAAATCGACTCAGTCGTGTGCATCGCGTCGGCGTTAAAACGAGGAATCATCGACGCCGCCGAAGGCAAACGCTACCAGCGGGAGGCCATCACACTGCCTGCGGAATACAATCTGTCCGGCCTTGGGCAATTGATTGACGCCGCGGTCGCTTCAGACAAAATCGTCACCTTTGCATGACCCCGCGAAACACCTGATACCATGACGAATAAAAATCTGCTTTTTATCTTTCGCTCCGCCCCCTACTCTTCACCTATGGCGCAGGAGGGCCTGGATGCTCTTATGGCAGCAGCGATTTTCGATCAAAACGTCAGCGTGATTTTTATGAGTGATGGCGTTTGGCAGTTGCAGCCAAACCAGCGTCCTTCAGCAGGTAAAAATATGGAGAAAATGTTGCGGGCGCTGGAGATGTACAACATCAATCAACTGTACGTGCAAACATCAGCTTTGCAGGAGCGACGCATCAATCCGCAGTATCTCTCAATTAACTGCACCCAGGTTACGGACTCCGAAATACGGCAAATCATGTCCGGCGCGGACCATATTCTGAGTTTCTGATCATGCTGCACATTATCAGCACATCACCTTTTCGTAGCCCTGCAATTCGGGAGTGTTTAGCCATTGCCCAGACCGGCGACAGTCTGCTGCTATTAGCGGATGGTGTATACGCGGTCCAGCAGGGCGAAAAGGTGTTTAATGGCTTGAGCGTTCATATTTTGGGAGAGCATGCAGAAGCTCGTGGCATTTCCCTTCCATCCTGGGCAACCAGCATTGATTACGACGGCATGGTCGCCCTGACGGAACAACATCATCCTATCCAAACCTGGTTCTGATCATATCGCCATGAGCAGCTACGCAACTGATGCAGAAGGCTACTTGCTGAATCTCGATGATTGGAATCCCGAAGTTGCTGCACAAATTGCGCAGCAAGAAGGTATCCAATTAACAGAAGCTCATTGGGAAATTATTGAAGTGATTCGCGATTATTACGCGACCTATGATTTGTCGCCGGCAATGCGCCCACTGGTGAAATATGTCGGCATGAAACTGGGAGCCGAAAAAGGCAAATCCGTCTATTTGTTGACCCTCTTCCCTGGTAGCCCCCCAAAGCTCGCTGCCAAGATAGCCGGTCTGCCTCGACCGGCTAATTGCCTATAACGCAGTTTATTTTTTAGCGGCTTTATCGAGCGTAAATACCAGACTGGCAGTCACTGGTACAGCCCTCGCAATGTTTGGCAGTCCTGCCAGCTCTTTAAGCTTGTCGACGCCGGCATTCAAATCAAACTCAGCCGCATTAATCAGGAAAGGCGCCGGAGTAACTGTCCACAGTTTCTCTGCACTTAATTTGGTTACTTGAAATACCACTTCCTTGGTGGCGGATTTACCGTGCAAATCGATCTGCACCGGAACCTTAATGGACTTCACTTCGCCAATGGTCAAGTTTGCCAAAACAGAGGCATCCACTTTTCCTTTTCCGGTGGCCAACGGAAATTTGGCTGTCTCAAACAAAAATTCATTCGTGCGTTCGTTACGAATTGGGATATAGGTTTCCACGGAGGCCAGATGAATCGAAAACACGAATTCTCCAGCATCACTGATTTTTCCTTCCAGATGTTTGAAGGTATTCAGTTCACCAACTTGGTCAGCCTTGATGGAAACATAATGAAGGCTGGACTCTTCACCGCTGAGCGTCCAAGAGGCCAGGCTAGTGGTACTCCAAAAAACGATTGGCAATAAGGCCATTTTGCAAATGGATTTATTTTTGGACAAAAACCTTGTGTTACGCATGGGATTTACGCTCCTTTTGCGATAGTGATTGTTATGACGGAAGCAAACTCGTGGGAAGACCATACAAGCCCAAACGGGTTCCAAGCATATTCACCTTAACGACCAAGGTAAACCTAGCTCGGAAACAATCATTGCAAAAGTTGCTGTAGTTCCTGCCAGAATTCGTCGCACAAGCCTTGGCGATAGGCAGATTGGAAAAATACCGGTTGCTCCTTGCGATACACCTCAAGAAGCTTTTTATTATTTTCTTTGACGCACATACGAACGTTGGCCAAACGATCCGCGGCTTTTACGATCAAGGCCATTTCGGCCTCGCCTTTTACAGTGGCAAGGCGCGCGTAGGTTTTAGTTTTGCGCGATGCGCGGTCTGGACCGGGAGGGTCTGTAACAAGTGACACACAATGTGCCACAAAAGCGCCGAATTCATTTTCTATATCCGCAATATTTATGGAAGTATCTTCAACGGAGTCATGCAGATAGCCAATGACCTGCGCTACTTCTCCGTAATCCTGAAGCAACTCGACAACCTGATCCAGATGGAAGACATAAGGCATATCGCCATATTTTTGCGAGCCATGGGCGCGCATAGCAAAGGCTCGGGCATTTTGAACCTTTTCACCCAGCCTCGACGCAAACGGCGGCGCGGGCATTTTTCGGTCTATATGTATTTCGCGCATTTGCTCCCCATAGCATTGTCATCTACATCGTCTTCGCTGGGCCCTGTAGTGTCATTGGTCGATCCCGTATTGCTTACAGGCATTGCTTTTTCAGACATTGCATTTAGATTCACGCATTACATTTAGACCGGAATTTTTCATATAGGTCCAAATCAAGCTCATTGGCGTTTTTACAAGAATTTGCAAAGAAGCTCATTAATCCCCGCGCAAGGATGGTTAAAGGTCCGCCTCAGCTGCAAATGTGCATGGCCTCAATTTTGCTCTCGATCAATGGAGTTATCCACAAAAAGATGTGAGCCGCAACGGAGTGTTCCTATGATTGATCACCCGGAGACGCACAGACGTAACAGCAGCGCCTCATATCACAAGCTTAGCAGACTCCTCGACAGCAGCATTCCGCTACCCGGCGGTTTTCGTATAGGGTTGGATGGAGTCCTGGGATTGATTCCCGGTGTGGGCGATGCAGCGGGCGGATTTTTATCCGCATTGATTATTTATCAAGCCTATAGGCTTGGCGTTCCTAAAATGATCTTATTGCGCATGCTGGTTAATGTGGCAGTTGATAGCCTGATCGGAGCCATTCCAATTCTGGGGGATATTTTCGATTTCTTTTGGAAAGCGAATTTAAAAAACGCCTCATTGTTAGATGCTTATGAAGCCAATCCGACGCGAACATACCGTCGCTCCGCTGCCACCTCCATATTTGTGCTGGCGGGTATAGCCCTATTACTCTTCGGTCTTATTTATTTCGCTATAGTTCTAATGAGCTACCTTTGGCAGAGGCTAAATTGAGCAATAAACAACAAAAAGCAACCTGGGGTCCAATATGAGCGCCTGGAAAAAAACCAAGACAATTGCCCAGCTCTTCAAAGAAACCACTATCCGCTGGTGGTCGCGCGATCCGTTTCGCAATAGCACTGTGATCTCTTATTACACCATTTTTTCGCTGCCGGGACTTCTCGTTATTATCGTTAATCTGACGGGTTATTTTTTTGGTAAAGAAGAAGTCACCCGGCGAATCACTGCGGAAATTCAAGGAGTAATTGGATCAGAAGCTGCGCGCGACGTCGCAGGCATTTTGGCGCGCGCTTGGGAACAAGAAGGTTTTACGGCCGCCTCCTTATTTGGCATTGCCACACTGATATTTGGTGCAACTGGTGTTTTTTATCAGTTGCAGCAAACCTTGGATATTGTTTGGGAAGTCAAACCGCAGCCGAAACAAAAATTCCTTAAGCTGATTCTTGACCGGGTATTTTCCTTTGGACTTATATTGACGGTCGGCTTTTTGTTACTGATTTCGCTTATATTGTCCGCCCTGCTTGCCTTCGTCAGCAATTGGGTAGCCATACATTTTTCCCCCGCACTTAAAATATTGTTTCGTCTTCTCGATATAGGCGTATCCGTTTCGGCTGTTACTGCGCTATTCGCTGCTATCTTTAAATTCTTACCGGATGCCGAAGTCCGCTGGAAGGATGTCTGGGTAGGCGCTTTTGTTACGGCCGTTTTATTCACCTTGGCCAAATACGCACTCGGTTTTTATTTCAGCCATAGCGCACCGGCATCCACGTACGGAGCAGCCGGCAGCATTGTATTGATCATGCTTTGGGTCACCTACGGCGCACTGATTCTGCTTTACGGCGCGGAGTTTACCCGTATTTACGCGGATCGTTTTGGCGAGGAGATCCGACCGGCAGAGTTTGCCGTTTCAACCAGGGGAACCGCCCCTCGCGAAGAGACAGAAACCCACTCTCATCCCTCCGAGCCATCTTGATCCGGCAGTCACTTTTACATATACGCTCGACGCCTGTTCCTTTCGCGGTCGAGATCCATAAGGTAGGATTGCAAACCTATCGCTTTAACTACCTTTGGAGTTGTTATGACCGCAAAACCTATTCGATGGGGCATTATTGGCGCCGGGCTTATAGCGCATAAATTGGCCGACGCCGTCCGGCTAGACCCCGATAGCGAACTGGTCGCCGTTGCCTCCAAGAGTTTTGAAAAAGCCAGTCAATTCGCCGAACAATACGGAATAACGGCCGCTGCAAATTACGAGGATTTGGTTAGCAGACCTGACATAGATGTTATCTACATTGCAACCACACACAACTTCCACCACGAAAACGCCATATTGGCACTGCGATATAACAAACACCTTCTTATTGAAAAGCCATTTACCGTCAATGCGACACAGGCGCAAGAAATTATCCAGCTGGCTGCCGAAAAACGTTGTTTTGTCATGGAAGCAATTTGGGTACGGTTTCTTCCCAGCATGATTCGCCTTAAGCAGATACTGCAAAGCGGTGCGATTGGAGATATCAAACTGTTTAATATCTCTTTTGGCGGAATTGCCCATCCGCAATATTTGCCACGCCTTACAGATCCTGCGCTGGCCGGCGGCGTGACTTTGGATATGGGCATTTACCCTATTACTTTCGTCAATTTTTTATTGGACGCACTACCTACGGCCAGCAAATCCTTCTGCCGTTTGGCCAGCACAGGTGTCGACGAATTGGCGACTTATCAGCTGCAGTACGAATCCGGCGTTATCGCCAGCATTAATACCAGCTTTGCTCTTTTGACCAGAATGGAAGCCATGATCTATGGCTCATCAGGTTATATTGAATTTCCTCACTTCCAGCAAGGCACCACATTTACAGTTCATATTCACAATGGCAGCCGTACTATCGAACGCTCGGACACCATAACGGAAGAAAACCACGGCAACGGTTTTATCTATCAGGTCGCAGAAGTCGTGCACTGCATCCGCGCAGGGGATCTGGAAAGCAAAACCATTCCGCTCAACGAAACTCTTGCCACTATGCAATTGATGGATAATTTGCGGGCAGAGTGGGATTTTCGCTACCCCTTCGAATAATTTTTTTACTCCAGCAAAGGGACTTGTTTTTAGTCTTCCTCGGATGCCCCTTTAGTAAAAGGGGTAATCTCTTCAAAATTTTCTTCAAGCGCTTGAAAAAAGGCGTTTTTCACAACGCCCCAAACCGCTTTCCAGGAATCGATTTGGGTATCATCCAAAGTACCGCTGATATCGATTTGGGTTGCGAATTGTTTGCTGCTCGGATTGGTAAACAAGGTTTTCAAAAAGCCCAATGTGCCCTCCCATAACAACTGAAACGGATTGTCCCCCTGCTCCTCCACATCCTGCTCCCAGCTCGCAATATCAACATCTTCCAGGAGTGGTTTGATATAGCCGGTAAGATTACCGTCTTCAGCAATCAACTCTGCAAATACATTGCCGTGGCCGCTGGCAAAATCGAGATTGGCGTAATGCATGGTTAGATTATTGATCTGTGTAAGGTCAATGTTTTGAAGCTCGGCGGCAAAAACAAAATCGTTAAAATCGAACGGATCAAAATCTGCGTTGGCAATCAATGGAGCGTCTTCCAGTATGGTTGCTTGCAGCTGGGCTTTGGCAACTCTGCGTCCGGCGGCGTCTTTAACATTGGTTAAATTGGTGACAACGGCCTCTATATCTCTTGCCCGAACATCAACATTGGGTTGCGCGTCAAAATTCTGGAAAGTAATGCTACTGTCCGACACTTCAAAGCGATGAAGAGTTATGGGTATCAAAGCATCCAAAACATCACGCCAATCAGTGCCCTTGCCCGTTTGACGCTTTTCGGATTTATCTGCATCCAAAAAGTTGAGCTCTGCATTTTTAACTGCTGCTGTAGCCAGAAGTTCTCCACGAATCAATGCCTCCCAACTCACTCCGATAAAAAATTCTTCTGCGTAAAAAAACGGCACCTCTTTGTATCCATCTTTAGGCCATATAGTCAGGTTATTGAGGGCATAAGAACCTGCTATGAGATTCACATCCACATCTTCTACATAACCGGTATAACTTCCCATATCAGCAAATATTTTATTGTTCAAATAGTAGCGAACCCCCAACGGCGCCAGTATCCAGACACATGAAACGATCACAACAACCACAAGAATAACCCGCCATATCGTTTTATTTTTCATAAAGATTTTTTGCATAATTGTGTTTCGCTCTATCCAACTCCGTTTGTTATTCATCAAGAGATGTGCCATCTCAGAACGTGTCTTATGTTTCGCCTCGCAAGTCATTTTTGATACGAACGGCAATCAAGATCTTATCGCGAATTTTTGCGCCAACATATTAATTAAAAATTTTGATAACACATGAACAAATGGATTTTGTGGACTGCCTTTCCCTATACTGTTCCAAAAATCAAAACACCTTTAGGACAACCACAGCCCTCAGGACAAATATGAATTCAATCGCATCGGAACCGCGGAACACCGAGACATTGATGGATCTGGATTTAACATTCATCGATCTTTTACCGGTTGCCTGTTATATCTGCGAGGCTCCCTCCGGCACGATCAAACACTTTAATACCATGGCAGCGGAACTATGGGGGCGCACCCCCGGACTCGAAGAACCGGCAGAAAAATATTGTGGGGCATACCGTTTATTTCATCTGGATGGAAGCCCCTGTCCACGCAGCGATATTCCGATGATTGAGGTCTTGCAAAAAGGAGCAACTATACGCAATGCCGAATTGATAATGGAACGTCCGGATGGAAGCCGGATTTTTGTAATGTTCAATATCAATCCAATATTAAATCGTCATAGACACGTTATTGGCGCCATCAATACTTTTGTCGACGTCACCGCCAGCAGACAGGCAGAAGCACATTCCTTACAACTGCTAGAAATCATGCATGCCGAACGCGAGCGTTTGATCGGCTTTTTTGAGCATTCCCCTGCATTTATGGCGGTGCTACGCAGTTCCGAACATATCTACGAAAAAGCAAATGAACGCTATTTGGATATGATCGGCCAGCGAGACATTATCGGAAAACGCCTGGAAGATGTATCACCGGAACTGGCGGGTCAGGGCTTTGTGGAAAAATTGGATCGGGTTTACAGCAGCGGCCGGACATTTATCGGCAACGAAGTCACGATTTCTTTGCGATCCAGCAATGGTGAAACCATCAAAAAAACGCTGGATTTGGTCTACGAACCTTTATTAGCAACCGACGGCAGCCCAAGCGGCGTTCTAGTTCACGGAATTGATTTAACCGAACATAAAAAACTGGAGCTGGAACTACAAAAACGAGCAGAAGAACTCGCTGTATCCGACCGACAAAAAGATGAATTTATTGCCCTGCTCGCCCACGAATTGCGCAATCCCTTGGCGCCGATTCGCAACGGACTGCAAGTCATGTCATTGGTATCAGACAAACCGGAACTGCTGGAAAAAGTACGCGATATGATGGGCAGGCAACTCAATCATATGGTGCGCTTGATCGACGATCTGCTGGACGTCTCGCGAATGAACCGCAACAAGTTGTACCTGAAAAAAAGTTGGGTATCACTTAATGACGCCATAAATCACGCACTGGAAGCGACGCGTCCGGCTTTGGAATTAGCAGGGCATGAACTATTTGTGCAGTTCGCTCCGGACGATGTACTGCTGGAAGCGGATTTAACCAGACTTGCACAGGTGTTTGGCAACTTGCTCTCCAACAGCATCAAGTACACAGAACCAGGTGGTCAAATATGGTTTGCTGCGGAGGTGAAAGGCAATGAAGTTGTTGTCTCTGTTCGCGATACTGGCATAGGTTTTCCCGCACACGCAGCGCCCAATCTGTTTCAAATGTTTTCCCAGGTGCATTCATCTGACCGGACGAATGCGGGTCTCGGCATTGGTCTTGCTCTTGTGCGCACGCTGGTGGAGATGCACGGCGGGCGGGTGACGGCGCAAAGCGACGGACCGGGTCGTGGCAGCCGATTTAGTGTCCACCTCCCACTCCCATCTCAATTTCAGGAAACAGAGATCCAAGGAAATTATTCGGAACCACTCGCAACAATTCCCGAAGCCAAAATTCTGGTCGTCGATGACAATCGGGATGCCTGCACTTCGATGGCTATGCTGCTGGATATCATGGGGCACTCGGTAAAGACCGCATACGACGGACTCAGCGCAGTCCAACTGGCAGAGGAATTTCGTCCGCAACTGATTTTGATGGATATCGGCATGCCGTTATTGAATGGTTACGAGGCAACCCAGCGGATTCGTCAACAAGCCTGGTCGCACAACACTCTGATCGTTGCATTAACCGGCTGGGGTCAGGAGCACGATCGCAATCGCTCGCAAGCTGCGGGTTGCGACGGCCACTTAGTGAAACCCGTCAGCCGCGAAGATCTGGAATCTATCCTGGCGCGTTTGCGTCCGGCAAAGCCGACTTAGATTGTTATTTCACCAATGCGCCATTTAATAGTGGCGAATCCACTCCGAGTAACGCTTTGTATTGTTTTTGAAGATCCGCCAACTCCACATATTTGGTTTCAACCAATTTGGGCAGCAGATTATCCAGGCGATAGCTCCCCGACGATTTTTTCTGAATTTCCTGATCGAGCTCATTAAAAAATACCGCTGCTCGAGCGGTCACCGGACCCGATGATCTGTCCTGTCGCAATGTTTTAACGTTTTTACCCCATTCCGCCAAACCGCTGAAAATTTTCTCGCGACGTTCTGACGAAAAGCCGCCAGCGCGGAAAAGGAGTTCGACGGAATAATATTCCGCCAATCCTTCCGCTATCCAATCGTGATCATTTTTGCCATGAATTCCTGAGATCACATGAAAAAGTTCATGCAGTACCGTACTGGTGCCATTTTCACTTACCAGGGGACGATCGCTGTGCATATACAAAGAAGTGGGAGAGGACAAACCGCCGCGCCACATGGGATCGGACGCGCCGGCAATTAAAAGATTCTCCGGCATATTCGCAAATAATCCATCAAGCTGTTTCCATATCAATCCCAGAAAAGTCGTCAATTCCATTTGGCGGAAATTATGCCCGCGCGGCGCGCTTACAGTGAGCAGCGTTTTGTTCATTTGCTCGCGCCGCGTTCCCAATTGGCCTGCGATTACCCAACCATCCGGTCGGGGCAAAATTCGGTCGGGTTTATTCAAAATAAACACTTGACGATTTTCAGTTGGCACCCATCCGGCGTTTACGGAAGTCCATTTTTCCGGCAAGGAGAATTGGATATAAACCTCCCTCTCACGTTTTTTGATACGGGAGGCTGTGATGGGCGGTACCAGATGCTCGCCGCGCAGAAGCGTCCAGTCATCGGTGATATAGGCATCATAGCCCCCCGACGAGCGCTGATGATTAAGCGGAATTTTGTAGGAGAAAAAAGCCTTGCCTTTTTTCTGCGGGCGCCAGACCAATTCGCCCCCATTGTGCTCAATCTTGCCGCTGTGTTTAATATCTTTTAGATCATGCTTTTTCAGATTGAAACGCACTTGCTTCAGCCAATCCGCTCGGTCAATTTCAATGCGAACCTCGGCGCTTTTTTCCCTTGGTAAAAAGGCTACTTGATAATCGATTCGAGAACTTGTTGAGGCGTACGCGACATTGCCAATCAACGTCAAAACCACCAATAGGACAATATGCGTATTCCGCAGTCGGTAAAAAGCAAATGGCATAAAAGGAAATTTCCTCTTTAAGTGCTCTATAAAGCTATTCTCCTTCACTTCCGCTCCGCTTTGTGATGTGAAGTCAGGAGGCAAAAACCGGTTATTCTATGGGATAAAACTGAGAAATTAATAATCAGTTGGCCTTTGCTTAGGTAGGCTTGCAACCTTTAGGTTCAATTGATCTGGCACCACCATACAGGACACACACAATGAAAAAGCCCCTCTCCTCGTTTGCTCTCTCCTCTGCATTGCTGATGGGTATCAGCGCATGCTCAACCAGCACCAATGGAACCATCTCCGTGCGCAGCGTTTTTCAAGGGCAGCAGTGTTCTTACGAAAAAGCGGGTTTGTATGCGATCGATCATAATTTATTGGCGGCACTGAGCGGCGGTGGCGGCAAATTGGCGAATCGTTGGGAAGAGGAAACAGCGCCGCAAATCTCAACCGATGAACGCTTGATTCTGGTGAGTCTGGGGCAAAAACCTTCCGGAGGTCATTCATTGTCGTTGGCCGGCGAAGCGGCCAAAGTGGCTGACGGCGTAGTTACACTGCCTCTCTCTGCACAGCAACCAGTACCAGGATCTATGCAAACCATGCAGCTCACCTATCCCTGCCTGATAATCGCTTTACCAACCAGGGGATATACCAGTGTCCGCAGCGATCTTTTTCCGGATGTTTTGACGATCGACCAATAAAAAAAGCAGCGCTAGGCGCTGCTTTTTTCAGAACCAAAATTGATTCAGTACTGGTAGAGAACTCGGGAAAATCCTCGCCCCTCATTGTCAGTGCTTTCGGTATCCAACATCGGTGATATACCCGCAGGGAAGTCGAGATTGTCTCTATTGGCATCAATACGGATAGTCGTGGGCTCGCCAAACGATGGGTAAAAACCACAACTTTCGCCAAATTCGCAGATATAGCCGTCGTTGTTAATGTCCGAACCAGCGGCGATGAAATAATCGCCAATCGGGACATTTTCGAATTTGTACGTATAGCGCCCCTCACTCGGAGCCCCGTCCACCACCATCACTACCGCGCCCAAATTGGCGTCTATTAGCAGCGTGTAGAGATAACCTGCATTACCCACCGGCACCAATTCTCCCACCCGCATATTGACCAGGATTTTAACGATGCTTCCCTGATCGGTGGTGAATTCGACATAGCCCCGGTAAAGACCATCCTGCAAACCCTCTCTCTGCACAGTCACCAGGTAGCGGCCTATACCGTTGCGGTCTACCTGTTGAGCGGTAACATTAAGCCAGGACTCGGTGGTCTGAGCGCCCGTGACACTGATCGCGCCGTTACCTAATTGCTGCAAGGTAATGGTTTGTGCCGTTGTGTCACCTTCGAAAATCAAGAAGCTGGTATCCGCGGTCACGGCTGCAGTGGTTCCGCCTGACGCCAAGGTACGCGCCGCTTCTACAGCGCGATAAGCGTCGATCAGACCGTAGCCATAGAGGTCATCCCGACCCGCTTCGCCTTTATCGTCGGTGATCGCTCCCGAGGCCAATAAGCTATCGAATTCATCTGGAGTTAACCCGGGATAAACCGACTTCATCAAGGCGATAACGCCGGACACATGCGGCGCCGCCATAGAGGTTCCCTGATAGAACACGTAACTCTTTTCTTTCGCGGTGGTAGTTTCGCGCACTGCAGTACTGAGCACACCGTCCGCATAGCCATCGTTGTTATAGTCCACCGACATAAGTCCACCCGGGGCCGTCACATCGACAAATGGGCCAGTATTGGAATAAGGCGCACGGTTGCCGCGCAGGTCGCTCGCCGCAACGGAAATCACACCGTCATAGGAGGCGGGATATAAGGGCTCGTTGGTTCCTTCGTTGCCAGCGGCCGCTACCACAATGATCCCCTTGGCCCTGACTTCTCGGTAGAGGTTTTGTGCAGCCTGGGAATATCCACCCCCACCCAAGCTGAGGTTGATAATGTCAGCAGGCTTCTCGGGCACTGTGCCGCTGTCGTTTTCCAAACCCGCGGCAAAGCGCACTGCTTGCAACACGTCGTAGCTCAAACCGCCATCTTTGCCCAGCGCTCGTAGCGGCATAACACGGGCACCGGGTGCTACACCCGTACCACCTTCCCGATTGTTCATCGCCGCTGCCACGGTTCCCGCGACGTGGGTTCCATGCCATGAGCTACTGCCCACATGAACGCTGTCGCCGGGGTCATTAGGGTCTGGATCTATACCGTCGCCGTCGTTGGCGTTAGCGACAGCCGAAACAAAGTCATATCCGGGCACTAACTGGCCTTGCAGATCCGGATGCGCGAGGTAGACGCCGGTATCCACCACAGCAACCGTTACATCACTGCTGCCGGTGGTGATATTCCAGGCCTGAGGCAAATTGATGGCACCGTAGTGCCATTGATACACGTAGGCCGGATCGCTAGGCGTAAGCAGGGATTTGATCCGGTAGTTCGGCTCGGCGTATTCGATTTCCGGCTGTTGGCGCAGATGTTTGATCGCCTTCAAAGTGCGGAGTTTGGCAGCAGCCTGGGGGTTTTTGGTCGCCAGAAGTAGCTCGAATCCGGCTTGCTGAGGATCCAGCCTCAATGCTGTTTGGGTCTGGGGATTGAGAGCGTTCAAACGGGCCAAAGCGGCACGTTTTGTACTGGTATGAGAAACCGTTAACTGAGCCTGCTCGACAACGCTGAGTCCGCGCAAAAAGGCATCCCGTCTTTTCAATACCACCTGATCCAATTCAAAATCCGCGCGCTGTCCTGCAGCTGCTGGCCCGTTGACGAAAGAAGTGGCACCTACCTTCAAGACATAGGATGAACGGCGCGACACAGCAGTCACCATAACGAAATATTTGCCAGCGGCAGGCGCCCTGACGGACTCGAACTCGCCAGTGGTCTGGGAGGAAGCCACTATGTCGTATCCACCGCCGTCAATCAGAATCAAATCCACGTCGCCGAAGGTGTAATCCACTACCCGCATGGATACATAGTCACCCTCCTTCAATTCGACGGAATAGACGTCGTGCCGGTCGGCTTCAAAGGCAAAAGCATCGGAGAGAACACCGGTTCCCGTCGCGGTGACAAAACCGTTGAGCAAAACAGGATTGGTAATCGGTTGGACATTGGCCGGCGTATGGCCATCGTTATCGAAGTAATCGGCAAAAGGATCGTTTACATCGCCATCAACATCCGTATAAGGCAGCGCCGTAATAACTCCGCTGATAGTGAAACGGGAGCCAGGCGCAAGAGCTGTGACAACCAAGGAGGCTTCAGCGGAAAGGCCTTCATTATCGGTAACGCGCAAAGTCACCGGATAATCTCCAGGCTGCGAAAAGGTGCGGCGGACGACTGACCCAGTTGCGGTGTCACCGCCGGGGAAAGTCCACGCATAGGCTGCGATATTGCCATCCAGGTCATAGGAATTCGCACCGCTGAATTCCACGGTAAACGGTGCTTCACCGCGCTGGGCGCTCGTCGCAATCGAGACGATAGGAATTTGGTTCACCGTGCTGATTTCAACCTGGGTGGACGCTGAGGCACGGCTACCGCGATCGTCGGTGACCGTCAGAGTAACGGTATAGACTCCTCCCGCCGCGTACAAATGCTGGACCTTAACGCCCTGCCCTTTACTTCCGTCACCAAAATCCCACGCGTAACTCACGATTTGGCCGTCGCTATCAGTGGAAGCCCCACCATCAAAACTGACCTCCACGGGCGCGCGCATTTTGGTTTGGGCTACCAGAATAGTGGCAACGGGCGATTGATTTTCGGTAAGTTGAGTTCCGCCGCAAGCAATAAGCTGGACGAGAAGCAGCACAAGAAGAGCGTGCAAATGGAGAACGCGGTAACAATAGTTTTTTAGAAACGGGGATTTAGGCATATAAACCATGCATCTGATGGCGGATAAAGGGACCACGACGCATTGTGAACATGGCTCCAACTTCATGCAGTGACGAACGACTCAGTTTAAGCCGCGCGTTTATTGGAATCGCCCGTTCCGTAAAATTTCCGCCCCTCAAGTGGCGGAAGAAGCAACCTCCACAGGTAAGATGATACGAAATAGGCTTCCAGAGCCCGGTTTGCTCTCCACATGCACTGAACCTCCCAATAGTTGGACCAATTCCGCCACCAACACCAATCCCAACCCTGTCCCTTGAATACCACTATCGCGCTCCTCACTGATTTGTTCATAACTGCGAAACAATTTCGCTTGTTGCTCCGCCGACATGCCGATTCCTGTATCCCGCACATCCAAGGTGAGCTGGTCGCGCTCAGCCATATACGCCCGCACAATCACCCCCCCTTTGGGGGTGTATTTAATCGCATTGCCAATGAGGTTGAGCAAAATCTGGCGAACCTTGCGAAAATCGCTATAGAACCATAATTCGGCGTCATATTCGCAGCGGTAAAAAAGATGTTTGGCCTCTGTCAGAGTCATCATCTGGTCCTGGATAGACTCAAATACTTCACCAGGGCGAAAGCGATCGCGCTCTATGTCCATTTTTCCCGCTTCGATTTTGGCCACATCCAAAGTGTCCGAGACCCAGTCATTGAGCTGCATACCAGCTACTCGAATTGCGCGCAGATTCGCCATATCACGCTCTTCCAATACAGGTGCAAGGCGGCGCAGCAGAACCTGGGAAAAACCGACAATCGCGTTTAGTGGCGTGCGCATTTCGTGCACCATCTTGGCAAAAAAGTCGCGCCTTGCGACCAATTTCTCTGCGGCCAAACGCAGTTCTGCCTGCTTTTGTTCCGTCACATCAAACAAATAACCCAATACCGATGGGCCAGCCGCCGATGGCACAGGATGGAGATGCCAGCGGTACCAGTTATCGTCCACTTTTAATTCAATGTCGTTGATATTGCGGCGCTGCTCCCAGGCGCGCTGGCACAGCGAGGACAGATTTGGCGGTAGTATTCGCGCAATGCCGCGCTCGTCAAAGCCGTGCAGCAGAAGCTCGTCCTGCAGGGCGGGATTGCCAAACAGCAGCTGGCCCTCGGCATCAAACTCTGCAATGGGCGCAGGACTGCGCTCCACATATTCGGCAAACTTCAACATCTCGCGGTGACTGTGATGACGCTGTCGATTCTCATAGAAAGTCAAAATGCGCCGGGTGATGCCTCTCGGCTCGACTGGCAATACGCGATAATCGACACTCACGTTAAGGCCGTTTTTGGAAAGCCAAAACCCTGAGTGAGTTTCGCCCTCATCGATCTCTTCGGTGCACAGAGGGCAGTCATCCACACTGTGCAAACTGTCTCGACTGCGCGAACACAGCAATTCGTGTAAGTGCTTCCCTGCCGCCGTGTCAGTGGTCCAACCCAACCAATCGCTGGCTTTGGCGGAAACATATAACACGCGACAGTCCGCATCTGCGGCGATCAAACCATCCGGCCAGATCGCCAGCCAGTTCAAGGCCTCTGTAGGAAGGTTAAAAGCACGAGAATTCTCCGCCTCTCGGTCGCTGGTACCGCGCCCGGAGTTGCGTGGAAGGTCAAGCATGGAACAATTCCTCCGCCGCTAATCGCTGTCGCCAACCTTCATGTCCCGGAGACATAAGATCAACAGCGCTTTCAACCACCCGTTGTTCTTCCCCCGACTGCTGCCTCAGGTCGATTTCCAGGGGACGGTGCAACGGGCGCCCGTCGGCATCGTAAAAGATCATAATGGTGGGATTTAGTGGCTTATCCCGGTGATGTTCCTTGACCAGCGCCTTCTCTCCCGTGTTAAGCAACACGGCGGTAGTCGGCGGATAAATTCCCAGTAGAGAGATCAACGCAGCAACGACCTCTATATCAAAAACTCCGTTGCCTGCCTGCTGATACAAAGAACGCAATGCAAGGGTCGGAATCATGCCTGGTTCATCGGTCAACTGATGCACCCGTTCTTCATATTCGTCGGCGACGCGCAAAAGCTGACTGAGCGGATGGAGCTGATCCGCTTTTAAACCGTGCGGATAGCCGGAGCCATCCAGATGTTCGTGGTGTTCCGCCACCAGCCGGCGAGTCAATTCTGAAAGGCCGGAATTTTCCAGCATTCGCCCGCCGATCAATGTGTGCTTACGGATCAGGCTGATTTCTGCGGGCGTATAGCGCGCTCTTTTACCCAACAGATTCAACGGCAATTGCGTCCAGCCCGCTTCGTGCAACAGCGCAGCCAACCCCAACTGTTCCCGCTCGGCCTTTGACACGCCTAGAAGCACGGAGAGGTTGAGCACCAAACAAAAGGTGCCAAAAACATGATCTGCGATGGGTTGCGCCTTGCGGCTCAGGTGTACCAGAGCCATTAACGCCTGATCATTTCGCGCCAAGCTGTCCAAGGTGGTTTCGACCAGGGATGTCATTTCATCCACTGGCAGTGGCAAGTCATGCTCCAGCGCGAGGGTGATGGATTCGACAGACTTTTTAATCTGCTTGCGCAGATTCACGGCCGCTTGCCATTCTTTTTCGAAAAGAACTCGGCCGGGACTTTCCTGCTCCTGGTTCTTCTCTGCTTTCTGATTATTTGGGCTATTTGCAGTTGAACCTGCAAACCTGGAGACGCGAGGTTTTACAGCGGGAGGGGGTGCATCGTTTGCTTGCGCAGAAAAATCGACGTCTACACCTCTGGATAGGTCAATAGTGACGGTTTTAACGCCAGCGTCACGCAAAGCCTGAATATCCGCGGGTTCACGAATCGCTCGGGTGTGACTTAGAAATGGGCTCTCCAGCCACGAAACATCGAGCTTAACCACGAGCATGCCGACGCGCAGGGCGTCGATTGCAATTATCTTGAGCCGCTCAGACATGGGGATGGGTAATCCACAAAGCCAATAGAGAAAGTGTAGACCCTATGCTCACACCCTTCCTGCAAATGCCTGCTTTCTGCCCCTGGTCCGAATCAAAGCCAAGATTCTGCTTCCCAGTTCTGGAACCAACGCGCTATTCGACTGACTAAACATGAGTTTTATCGGCACCGCGACGCCACCTGTCAATCGGACGCGTGCTTGGTATAGCATAGGCCAGCCGGGTACTGATCGAAGTTAGACTGGTCGCAACCCTCGACTAACGGGGTGGACTTTCCTAAACTTTTTCGATACCAGTGGCTTTTTTCGGATTATGGCAACCCCTTTTCTCTCAGCGTCACTGGCTAGGTGATTATGAATTTTTCTTCCAGACCACGCCCAGGATTCAACAACTTGTTCTTAGCACGCCTTTTCTGGGGCTTTGTCGCGATTTCCGCGGCGATCAGCGTAACTGCGGCCCCCCTCAAACCCCTTGAACCCACCCAGGCCCAGTCGGCTACCACCATCGATATCATCGATAAGCTGGCGAAACGGCACTATCGAAATTTGCCCATCGACGACAAGTTGTCGGAAGAATTTCTGAAAAACTACCTCAAGACGCTCGACCCGGCTCGCCTGTATTTTCTGCAGGCTGACGTCGATAACTTTATGAAGGAAAAAAACCAGCACGACGATTACCTGAAAAAAGGCAATCTCAAGCCTGGCTTTGCCATCTATCACGTCTACCAACAGCGTGTCGTCGAACGCTTGGAGTGGGTTTTGGCGCAACTGGCGGACCCCAAACGCACCTTTGATTTCAAAGGTAAAGACCGCGTGGAGATGAACCGTGAAGCAGCGCCCTGGCCGGCGGATAAAGCGGAAGCTGATGAGCTGTGGCGCAAGCGCCTGGAACTCAGTGTTCTGAACCTCAAGCTGGCCGGCAAAACGGTGGACGAAGCCAAAGTTACGCTTGAGCGCCGTTATAAAAACCAGTTGAACCGCACTACGCAGCAGAATGCCCAGGATGTCTACGAAGCGCTGATCAATTCATTCACCGTGCTGTATGACCCGCATACCAACTACTTCTCGCCGCGCACATCCGAGAACTTCAATATCAATATGTCTCTGCAGCTCGAAGGTATCGGTGCTGTGCTGCAGTCTGAAGATGAGCACACCAAAGTGGTCCGTTTGGTGGCGGGCGGCCCAGCAGATAAACAAGGACAACTGAAACCGGCCGATAAAATCATCGGCGTCGGCCAGGGCATGGAAGGTGAAATTGTCGACGTGGTCGGCTGGCGCCTGGATGAGGTCGTCGACAAGATCCGCGGCAAAAAAGATACCGTGGTTCGCCTCGAAGTCTTGAGCGGCGACGCTGAACCCAAAATCGTCGCTATCCGCCGCGGCACCGTGAAGCTTGAAGACCAGGCTGCACAAAAAGCCATAATCGAAATCAGCGACGGCAAGCGCAAACGCAAAATTGGCGTAATCGACATTCCCGCCTTCTACCACGATTTCGAAGCCTATCGCCGCGGCGATCAGAACTTCCGCAGCACCACTCGCGACGTCGCCGCTCTGCTGCGCGAATTACAGGATGAAAATGTCGAAGGCATTATTCTCGACCTGCGCAACAACGGTGGCGGTTCTCTGCAGGAAGCCACTATGTTGACCGACCTGTTTATCGACCAAGGCCCAGTGGTACAGATTCGCGAGGCCGATGGCCGCATCTCACAACACAACCGCGCCCGCTCACGCGCGCTCTACCGCGGTCCACTGGTGGTGATGATCAACCGCTTGAGCGCATCGGCTTCTGAAATTTTTGCCGGCGCCATCCAAGACTACAACCGCGGCGTTATCGTCGGCAGTCAGTCATTCGGTAAAGGCACAGTGCAACTGCTGAGTGACTTGCCGGAAGGTCAATTGAAGCTGACCGAATCCAAGTTCTATCGCGTTTCCGGTGACAGCACACAACACCGCGGGATTATTCCCGATATCTCCATGCCTATGTTGATCGATCACGAAGAGGTGGGTGAATCCGCCTACGAAACCGCCCTGCCATGGGATCAGATTCCGTCAGCAAAACACGGCAAATATTTTGATTTCAGCCAAATTCTGCCCGTGTTGGACAAACAGCATCGCGAGCGCTCTGCCAAGGATCCAGACATTATCCTGCTGCAGGAGCAAGTGGCGTTGATGATGCGTAATAAGGAGCGTACTGCCGTCTCCCTGAACGAAGAAGAGCGCCTCAAGGAAAAGGAAAATCTTGAACGTGAACAGATGGTTCTGGAAAACAAACGTCGCGTGGCAAAAGGCCTGAAACCCTTCGCTAACTTGGAGGAATACCGCGCGTACGAAAAAGAGGAAGAAGCCACCGCAGAAAAAGTAGCTTCGGAAAGCCGTCGTAAAATCAATGTCGAAACCGATGCACTGCTCAACGAGGCAGGTTATATCCTGGTCGACATGGTTGATTTGATGAAAACCCCTCTACAACAAGTCGCCAATTTCTGATTTTTCTCCGCAATAACAAAAGGCCCTTCGGGGCCTTTTGTTTTTGTCACTTCGTTTGAGCTTTTTGTTTTGCCTTCGCTTATGCTTTTTGTTTTTATCGCTTCGCTTATGTTATAAGCCCTTTTTTCCATTACTTACGCCTGAGCAAAGTCATGAAATGCGTTTCGTTTAATGTCAACAGCGTTCGCTTGCGCCTTCACCAACTGTCTGCCGTGGTAGCGACCCATCAACCGGACTTTATTGGCCTGCAGGAAACCAAAGTTACCGATTCCGACTTCCCCGTCGCCGAAATTCAAAGCATGGGCTATCACGTGGAGTTTTTCGGTCAGAAAACTCATTACGGCGTTGCCCTGTTGTCGAAGCATCCTTTCAAAAATGTTTGCAAGGGTTTTATTGGCGCTACCGAAGACGATCACAAACGTTTTATCAGCGGTACTTTTACCTTGCCGAATGGCCAGGATATTCACATTTTGAACGGCTATTTTCCGCAGGGAGAAAGTTCGGATCACCCAGTGAAATTCCCCAATAAACGCAAATACTACGCAGACTTGATTGCACACCTGGAGAAACACCACAGGACAGACGAAAACTTGATTGTGATGGGAGATATGAATGTCTCCCATACAGACCAAGACATAGGCATCGGGGAGGAAAACCGCAAACGTTGGCTGCGTACCGGCAAATGCAGTTTTCTACCGGAAGAACGGGAATGGTTGCAGCGCGTACTGGATTGGGGTTTGGTGGATACTTTTCGGACACTGCATCCGGAAGAAGCAAATCTGTTCAGCTGGTTCGACTACCGCAGCCGCGGCTTTGAGTCCGATCCCAAGCGCGGTTTGCGGATAGACCTGATCCTTGCCAGCCAGTCCTTGGCAAATCGCTGTATCGATGCCGGCATCGACTACACCATCCGCTCTATGGATAAACCTTCCGACCACTGCCCGATCTGGGCGCAGTTTCAGATTTAATGCCAAGGAATAAAATAGCGAAGCAAAAAATCAGGCCCAACCGGGCCTGCTTTCAGCCGATTTGACGCGCCTTGTCCCGTAACTGGCGGAAGCGGTCCATATGCGCGGGATTTTGTTCGCTTGCGAGCATCTCCTCTACCTTAGCCAATTGATCCTGCAGATATTCGCGCAACCCCGGGTCGGTAGGCTCGGATTTCACTTTGGATATCAAGGTTTGCAAGCGGTTGAGCTGCAACCCCACATGGCGAGGAAAGAGCATGCAGGCGCGGCCAAAAAAATCCAACGCATCGTCGTAGTGGCCATCTTTGTATAACTCGATGCCGGTTTTATTCAGCTGAGCAACCCGGCGACGGTTGTTTTCTGTGCGCGGTTCGGGAGTCAGTTTGTCGATCTTTTCCAGACTGGCAGGATCGCTTTCGTAGCATTCGGCCATAGCTTTGAGGTGCGAATCCGCTTCTCCCGTCTGACCGATACTATTCAGATATCCCACATAAGCTATATCCAAATCGATATTTTTGCCCACCGAGCTGCCTGCTAAGCTCACGCAGTCCTTCACCACGTTTTTCGCCTCGTCCGGTCGTCCGGCTAGAGCGTGAACGCGCGCCATTAATAGGCGCGCTTGAATTTCCTGATCCGGTGGCAGCCGGTTGGACGCCATAAGGTTGCTGAGACAGCGTTTGCTCTCTTCAACCAAATCCATGTTTTCAACCACAATATTGTGTTCAAGACCTTTGGCTGTGGCATTGAGAAATCGTAAGGAGTCGTTGTTATCCTGGTGACAGGAATGCTCTCCCAGTTTTATGGCATGGTTTGCCGCCTGTAAGGTTTTGACCACATCACCGTTACTCTCCGCCACTTCCGCGAGCTTGCGCTGGCGCAATATCGAGCGCGGGCACACTTCCACCACCCGCTCCATAGTGGCTTGCAAGGCTTCTAAATCTTGTTCGTCGGTAAGAATTTCTGAAAGGGCGTCATGCGCCGGCAAAAACAGATTGCTCTCATCGATCAGATCGCGCAGTTCAGTCTTGGCACTGTCCTTGTCGCCCTGCGCGTAGTGCACTTTTGCCAATCCAAGAACTGCCCAATCCAAACGCCGGTTTTCCAGCACCTCACGGTAGAGGGTCTCAGCTTCAGAGTAGCGTTTTAAGCGGATCAAGGTCTCACCCAGCAGCTTTTGCGCGATGACGGTCTGGCGACTGTGTTGGTTCACCAGGACATTCAGTTCATCTACGGCTTTTTCAAACTCTTCCTGGTCGAGAAGCTGATAAACATTGGCCAGGGCGTCGCGCATTTGCAGCAGGCGCGAAATCCTTTGCTCGAGAACGTGAAGGTTCAGAGGTTTCATCAAATAATCGTCGGGCTCACAGTCGTAAGCAGAGAGCACCATGTCCTTGCTGGCTTCCGCTGTCACCATGATGAACAAAGTATGGTGGGAGATAAGCTTGCGAAACCGCAGCTCCTCCAACACATGCTGGCCGTTTTTACCCGGGCCAAGGTTGTAGTCGCAAAGAATCAGATCGAACTTGCGGTCTTTGCACCACTTCAAGACTTCATGCGCCTTGCTTGCCTCCTCGATATTCTTCACCCCTAACTTGTTCAGCATGCTCGACATGGTCGAGCGAAAGCTGGAGAAGTCGTCGACTATCAGGGCGTGAATTTTTCCAGGATCTTGCAGGGGCATTACTACCTCGAAGACAGCGCAGCTTCCATACCCAGCGATACACAGTTTGAAAGAAAGATTTTGCTAGAAGTGTAGTCGAGATAACGAATCAAGCTATGCCAAGCGAAGTGAGATCAATGACTTCGACCATTAGCCCAATAGTGCAACTCATGGGCATCCCAGGTGAGCAGGGTTTCGATGTCGAGGAAGTGATCCGCTCCGGCGTTCAGCACTGACAGCTCCAGATTCGACGCCCCCACCCCGACAATCGTCACCAGTGACTTCGGCTTATGCTTTTGTTCCTGCTCCCGGATGTTGGCGATAGCGTCGACATCTTCACTGCCCGCACATTCCACAACGACCAGACGATAGCCGCGCCCCTCCAGTACTTTGGGAATCTGGCGCATATCGTTGATCACCTGGATATCCAATTTGGGATCGGCCCAATGGGGTCCATCCGTCGCTTTGCCATTGCTCATCCAAATAACACGGCCGGCTCGCGGGGGTGAGTCGGCTTTATCTTCCGCATCGTCCGCTGGATCCCGGAACAGGCCATAGGTCCTGACTTCGAATTCGAAAATGCTCGAAGGCTTGGCCACGAAATGAATCGACGGGCTCGGCTGGAGCATGCGCTCGGCGAAAAATCGCTGGCCGACATCAGAGCAGATGATGAATTGATGGATGTACTTAAGGTCCGCGCGCCCCAAAAGATCGTTGCAAAACTGCACTGGTTGCTCGTCACCTGAAGCTGCGTAATAAACCACACAATCCATAGCCTTACCCGCCTCCACCGCTTCCACCAAGGATTGGAAGGCTCTGCCAAAACGTGTGGCGGTGTGTACCGTGAACCCCATGGCGTCCAGCTCCATTCTTTTGTGGTCCAGCCAGCGCGGATTGGGGTGGACCAGCATAAGATGCCGCCCTTTGTAGCAGGCGCGATGGTAGTCCTGGCGGGAGTCTTTTTCCGCAATGGTCGACGGCAGGCGCAGACACAAATGTTTGCCGTTTTTATCGCCGGATTCGTTGATTTCCAGACTGCCTTTCATGGCTTCCGCCAAGCCTTTGGCCACCATAAGGTCGAGGCTCGCCGCAACACCCCGCTCGCTCTCGTTGACGAAAACCCCGCGTTTATTTTCCAGTTGGCGCGCGATGGTGATGTGCAACAGTCCGCTGGTTTCGAACTCGCGGACAAACTCCACTTCAACAAAAATCAGCCCACCCTGACTTTGTTCAATGGTGTTTTTCACCATGGCGGAAAGTATCTGCCCTATCCGTTTCGGATCGCCCAGCAGACGTGCTGGCAACGCCGGTGACAGCGCACTCTCCAGCTCAATGCCCTTGGCCTCCGCCTCTGCAACCATGCCGCGCACCAGACTCTGCACGTAATGACGGATATTGAACGCGCGCGATTCGATGTTTACGTCTTTGGCGATGACCCGACTAAATGCGTCGACATTGCGATAAATCGTTTCGAATGCCAAACGTTGATTGGCCAGCGCAACCGGCGTCGGCGGCGTGTTTTCATCCACGGATGGAGTCGCACTCAACAAATCAGCCATTTTGTGGCTGAGCACCTGCAAATAATCGTTGGTTAATTGCGTCGAGGCGATGGTATCGCGCTTCTCTTCTTCGAGAGATTCGGCTTTCTTCGCCAAAATAAAATGTGCTTCCAGTCGATCCCAGTAATTGCGCGATATCAATTCACAGTGGTGCTTCAGAATCCCGTAATAGAACAGCAGAATGCAGCCGTAAAAGACGCCGAAGAAACCGCCACCACTAAAAAACGTGCAGCAGGCGGCGGGCACTATAACAACCAGCTGATAAATGGATAAAAAGCGTTGATAAGGTGCAAAAGCGTGGGCGGTAGTGGCGAAGAAGACAACAGTGTATAGCCACATTAACGCCGCTTCCCCTTGCATATGCATCAACAAGGTAAGGCACGAAAGAATCAATCCCCACCAAGCTGCACCTATAAGAGTCGCAGCAAAATATTTATTGCGCCAAGCCGTAGGCGCGCGCGGATAAATGGCATCCATGCGGAACAACAAATAACCGCGTAACGCGGTGGTCAGTAGCAGACCAATCGTAAAAATGATCGCCAGATTCGGATATTGTCGAATGAAGTTCTGTTCGATGAGTAAACAGAGTGCGTAGATAGTGAAATTCGAGACGATACCGCGACGGCTGTACTTCGCCATTCGCATATCCGTGTCGCGAATAATCTGCCGGTCTTTTTGGATTTTGGTCTGAGGCTCAAAAAACGTCAGCATTCGCGCGCCTTATCCAGAGTGAAATATGTCCGGGCATATATTGGATGAAGAGCCTGGACGATCAGAACGGTCGCACATTCTACTGTAAGACAGGTGTGGAGACACCTTGAGAAAAGCAGGCCCGCCAAAGCGGGCCTGTGGGGAGGTCAGATTTTCTGCGTCAATTCAGGCAGGACGGTGAACAGATCCGCAACCAAGCCATAGTCAGCAACCTGGAAAATGGGGGCTTCTTCGTCTTTGTTGATGGCCACAATCACTTTGGACTCTTTCATACCTGCCAAATGCTGAATCGCGCCCGAAATACCAACCGCGATATAAAGATCCGGGGCGACGATTTTTCCGGTCTGGCCCACCTGCATATCGTTGGGAACGAAGCCGGCGTCCACAGCTGCGCGGGAAGCACCGACAGCTGCGCCGAGCTTGTCGGCCAAGGTATAAAGCAGCTGGAAGTTCTCACCGTTCTGCAAACCGCGACCGCCAGAAACCACTACCCGCGCAGACGTCAGCTCCGGACGATCTGACTGCGCCAACTGTTCGCCAACAAAACTGGAAAGGCCACTTGAGGGTTGCGCAGCCAAGGCTTCTACTGGAGCCGGACTTTGATCGGCCACGGGATCAAATACAGTAGTGCGCACCGTCAAAACCTTAACAGGTTCATCGTTTTGTTCGGTTGCTATAACGTTACCGGCATAAATCGGTCGCTGGAACAAATTAGGACCTTCAATGGCCATAACATCGGAAAGCGGTTGAACGTCCAGCAGAGCCGCTACGCGAGGCAGCAGGTTTTTGCCATTGCTGGTCGCAGGCGCGAGGATTGCGCTGTACTGTTTGCCAATGCTCGCAACCAGGGGCGCGACATCTTCCGCTAATTGATATTGGTAATGGACCGCGTCGGACAAGAGCACTTTGGCAACACCGCTACAAGCTGCTGCTGCATTGGCCACGCTCTGAGCGCCGGATCCAACGACCAGTACATGAACGTCTTCGTTGAATTTCAGTGCTGCTGCGATGGTATTGCGCGTAGCCGCCTTCAACTCTTGGTTATCGTGTTCTGCAATGACCAGGACGCTCATGGAATCACCTTCGCTTCATTCTTTAATTTAAAAATCAATTCATCGACATTGGCCACTTTAACGCCAGGTTTGCGCGCCGATGGCGGAGCCACTTTGACGATTTTGCTGCGGCTGGACAGGTCGAGGCCGAGATCGCCAATGGCGATAGTATCCAGAGGTTTTTTCTTGGCTTTCATGATATTGGGAAGAGAGGCATAACGCGGCTCGTTGAGGCGCAAATCGGTGGTGACTATCGCAGGCAATTTGAGTTTGACAGTTTGCAATCCGCCGTCGACTTCGCGGGTCACATCAACCGACTCACCGCTGATTTCGACTTTGGAAGCAAAAGTGCCCTGCCCCCAATTCAGCAACGCTGCCAACATTTGGCCGGTCTGATTGTTATCACCGTCGATGGATTGTTTTCCGAGAATGATCAATTGTGGAGATTCTTTTTCTGCCACGGCCTTTAATACTTTAGCGATGGCCAACGGCTGCAGACGTTCGGATGTTTCAACCAGAATGGCTCGGTCCGCTCCGAGAGCCAGCGCAGCACGCAGCTGCTCCTGACTTTTTGCATCGCCAACGCTTACCACCACAACTTCTGCAGCCACTCCTTTTTCTTTCAAGCGCACCGCTTCTTCAACGGCGATTTCGCAAAATGGGTTTATGGCCATCTTGGCATTGGCGATATCGACATCGGAACCATCGCTCAGAGGGCGCACTTTGACGTTGTAGTCGACGACGCGCTTGATGGGTACAAGTATTTTCATGGGTTGAAAACTCCGTTAGAAGCAGAATGACAAGCGTTTGCACTTACACAGTATAACGATAAACCCTTTATGAGTTGAAACCGCTGTTGACGATGGAAAGAACGCTAGGTTCCGCGGTCAACCCGCTAAGAGAGAGCGCTTGCCGATAAAAAGCTTTATTACGCGTATACTTAGTGCATAAACATCATATAAGGAGTTTCGGGTGGAACGAGAATCAATGCCCTACGACGTAGTAGTAGTCGGTGCAGGTCCTGCGGGACTGGCGGCTGCTTGTCGAATCAAACAACTCAATAGTGACATCAGCGTCTGTGTGGTGGAAAAAGGCTCCGAAGTAGGAGCCCATATTGTATCGGGGGCCGTGTTCGACCCGAACGCACTGCAGGAACTCTTTCCGGACTGGCGCGAACGCCAAGCCCCAGTGAAAACCGCCGTGACGGCAGATCATATTCTCTGGTTGAGCAATGGAGAAAAAAGTAGCCCTATTCCTGGCTGGGCTGCGCCCAAGACCATGCACAACCATGGCAACTACATCATCAGCCTAGCCAACCTGTGCCGCTGGTTGAGCCAGCAGGCCGAAGAACTCGGGGTTGAAATCTTCCCAGGCTTCGCCGCCGCCGAAACCTTGTTTGATGAAAACGGCGCGGTGAAAGGCATTTTGATTGGCGATATGGGTGTCGATGCCAAAGGCGAGCCGAAGTCCAGCTATACACCGGGCATGGAATTGCACGCGAAATATACCCTTTTCGCTGAAGGCTGCCGCGGTCATCTCGGTAAAAAATTGATTGCGCATTTCGGCTTGGACAAAGATGCGGAGCCGCAGCATTACGGCATCGGCATAAAGGAAATCTGGAAAATTCCGCCGCAACAGCACCAAGAAGGCTTGGTGGTTCATACCGCAGGCTGGCCACTGTCGGAAAACGGCGCGACAGGCGGCGGTTTTCTTTATCACATTGAAGATCATCAAGTGGCTGTCGGCTTGATAACCGACCTGGCGTACAACAATCCTTATCTCAATCCATTCGAAGAATTTCAACGCTACAAACATCACCCGGTGATCAAGCAGACTCTCACCGGCGGACAGCGTTTGGCGTATGGCGCGCGGGCGATTACCAAAGGTGGCTTGCAGTCGCAGCCGAAAATGCATTTTCCCGGCGGTTTATTGATTGGTGATGATGCAGGGACCTTGAATTTCGCCAAAATCAAAGGCTCACACACTGCCATGAAAAGCGGCATGATCGCCGCGGAGGTTGTGGTGCGCGCTATTACCAGTGAACGCGCCAATGATGATTTGGCGGAATTTGCCGAGGAATATCGCAACAGTTGGGCGTGGAAAGAATTGCATACCCAGCGCAATTTCGGTCCCGCGATACATAAATGGGGCCCATTCTGGGGAGGAGCTTACGCGTTTTTCGATATCAATATATTCAACGGCAAATTGCCCTGGACTCTGTCCGATCCTGTCGCTGACCATGCGCAATTAAAACGCGCAGCGGATTCCAAGCCGATTCAATATCCCAAGCCAGATGGGGTTATCAGCTTCGATCGTTTGTCGTCCGTGTATCTGTCAAACACCAACCACGAAGAAGATCAGCCCTGCCATTTGCGCCTGACCTCGCCGGAGATTCCGATCAGCAAAAACCTGCCGGAATTTGCCGAGCCTGCGCAGCGTTATTGCCCAGCGGGCGTATATGAGGTGCTGACGGGGGAAGATGGCAAGCCGCGCTTCCAGATCAATGCGCAGAACTGCGTCCACTGCAAAACCTGCGATATTAAAGACCCGGCACAAAACATTACCTGGGTAACGCCCGAGGGCGGCGGCGGTCCCAATTATCCGAATATGTAACGCCAATTATCCGAAAATGTTATGAAAGCACCGCTGCCTTAACGGGCAGCGGTTTCTCGCGCATGCAGTTGCGAGATCATGGCGTGTACAGAAGGCTTTACCAGGGATGCCACTTTATGTTCGCTCCAGTCCGGCCATCCGCTGCCACTCTGTGTCATCAAGGTATCCAGAACCCTGCCAGAACGCACATCCAATACCGTTAAAACCAATTCCAGACGATCTTTATTCCAAATACCTTCTTTGTCGTCTGCTTGGCGCAGCGTCAAATACAAAAGTACATCTGCATTGGAGCATTGCGCGGCAAGCAAAGCTGCGGGAATCGACATTTCAGTATCTTGCTGCAGCACCAGAGGAAACTTTTCGCGCGTCGCAACTACGAATAATTCGTCGAGCTGCTTTCGCAAACGCGGAAATTCGCTGTTTAACCCTTCACTTAAAGCGGTGCGGGACAAAACGATTTTTGTGCTGTGGGGGAGAACCCAAAAATTGGTGCGACTGACTTCAACCGAAGAGCGCAAACCCAATTCCTCAAGTGTGGAACGTGTCACTTCACGCGTGTGTTGAACCGTACAGCCAAGCATGGCGAAAATCAGCAGATTAATTATCAGAACCCTACTCGCACGAGCAGCTACACTAAGACATGAAATATGACTCACATGGCCTCCTGACGACGAAACGCTACAGGTTATCGGCCGCAAGTCCTTTCTTTTGAGTCCTCATTGGCGGAATTCTTTTTATGCTTGCACAGCTTTTGGATCTTCAACCCATCGGATCCCATCGTTTTACCACTCGTAACCATCAAGAAAGCTTTCGAAAAACCATTTTTGGCGGACAAGTCCTGGCACAAGCCCTGATGGCAGCGGGACGTACCGTACGCAACCGACCCGTGCATTCGCTGCACGCCTATTTTATGCGGGCGGGGAATGTCGATACGCCGGTTGAATACTGGGTAGAAAATTTGCGCGACGGCAATTCTGTTTCATCGCGCGCAGTACGAGCTATTCAGGAAGGCGAAGTAATTTTTAATATGCAGGCTTCGTTTCATAAACACGAGCCTGGATACGAGCACCAAAGCAGCAAACCTGCACACAATATCCCACCGGAAAAACTGCTCGAACAGCAGGACGAACACAGCATTGCAACGGCAAAAGAATTTCGCCAGCTCGGTGTATCGCCTATCGATTTTGTGCCTTATAGCCGCAATATTTTCGGTAAAGAAGCGAGCGAAGCTTCGGCACAATTTTGGGTGCGTTGCAATGAAACACTCCCGGATGATCCCCTCTACCACTATTGTGCACTGGCTTTTGCCTCCGATGTTGGCTTGCTCGCCACAGCCATGATGCCCCACCCGACCACGCTGTTTTCCGGCGATGTGTTCCCGGCCAGCATGGACCACTCCATCTGGTTCCATCGCCAACCCACGTTTAACGATTGGCATCAATATTTGACAGAAAGCCCCTGGGCTGGCGACGGACGCGGTTTTTGCCGCGGCACTGTATACGACCAGAAGGACCAGATAGTCGCCTCTGTTTGCCAGGAAGGCATCTTGCGGCTACGCCCTAAAGCCTAATTGCGAACGGCGGTAGACCAGGCTGAACAAGGCCGGCAACACAAACAAGGTCAGCAAGGTCGATGAGGCGATACCGCCGACGACCACAGTCGCCAAAGGGCGCTGAACTTCGGCGCCCACTCCCGTGTTAAAGGCCATTGGCAGAAAGCCCAGCGCAGCCACCAATCCAGTCATCAGCACTGGCCGCAAGCGCAAAAGCGCACCTTCGATAACAGCCGTCTGTAATGCGGGGTGCTCGCGCCTTTTCGCCTGCATAAAAGTCATCAACACCAAGCCGTTCAAAACCGCAATTCCCGAGAGCGCGATAAAGCCGACCCCAGCGGAAATGGAAAACGGCATATCGCGAATCCACAAGGAAAGTACACCGCCGGTTAAAGCTAGAGGCACGCAAGTAAAAATCATCAGGGAGTCTGTAAACGATCCCAATGCGAGCACCAGTAACACCAGAACAAGCACCAAAGTAATTGGCACCACTAATGCCAAACGCGCCTGGGCGGATTTCAGCTGTTGAAAGGTTCCGCCGTATTCCACCCAGTAACCCACTGGCAATTTCACCTGGCGACTGACGCGTGCGCGAATATCCTCAACAAATGAACCGAGATCCCGTCCGCGCGCATTGGCGGTGACAATTATCAAACGTTTGCCATTTTCCCGGCTGATTTGGTTCGGAGCATCCACCCATTGCAAATTTGCCACCTCGCGCAATGGAATAAATCCCGGCGCAAGAGAAATTGGCAATGGCAGATCTTCAAGGGTTTGCGGATTGCGCAGATTTTCCGGCAAGCGCACAACTAAATCGATGCGACGATCGCCATCGAACATCTGCCCCGCCGGTTTGCCTGCAATAGCAGTTGCAACTATATCCTGCACATCCGCTACCGACAGTCCATAAGCCGCTAAACGCTGACGGTCCGGCACCACTTCCAGCAGTGGCAAACCGGTCACTTGCTCCACGCGCGCGTCGGCAGCACCGGAAACGGTTTGCACGATTGCAAAAATTTCTGCGGCAAGACGCTGCAATTCCATCAAATCATCACCGAATATTTTGATTCCCAAATCTGCGCGCACACCGGAAATCAATTCGTTGAAACGCATTTCGATCGGTTGAGTAAATTCGTAATTATTGCCCGGAAGTGTTTGCAAGGATTGGCGCATATCCGCGAGAAGATCTTCTTTACTGCGTGCAGGATTTGGCCATTCAGATTGAGGTTTTAACATCACAAAGGTATCCGCCACCGATGGCGGCATGGGATCAGTCGCAATTTCCGCTGTACCGATTTTGCTGAACACCGCTGCGACTTCCGGAAATTTTTTTAAACGCTCTTCAACCAGAATTTGCATATCCACCGCTTGCTGCAAGCTAGTCCCTGGGATGCGCAACGCGTGCAGCGCTATATCACCTTCGTCCAATTGCGGCAAAAACTCGGAGCCGAGGCGCGTTGCAATAAATCCGGCAAAAAATACGAGAATGATTGCCAGCAAAAGTACTACAACTGGCATACGTAAAACTCTGGTTAAAGCACGCTGATAAACCGATTTGAGAATATTTAATAAAGAATTTTCGCCCTCAACTTTTCCGCCGCGCACCAATAAAGCAACCGCTGCTGGAACAAATGTCAAAGCCAAAATCATGGCCGTAATCAAGGCCATCACAACAGTGGCAGCCATGGGGTGAAACATTTTTCCCTCGACGCCGCTCAAGGTAAAAATCGGCACATATACCAAGGTAATAATGCCCACACCCAATAAACTCGGACGAATCACTTCGCGTGTGGCTTGAAAGGTCAAATGCAATCGTTCGGCCAGGGACAGAGTGGTTTGGCGTTGTGCTTCCGAAAGTCGGCGAATGCAGTTTTCCACAATGATCACCGCGCCATCGACGATCAAACCAAAGTCCAGCGCGCCTAAACTCATCAAATTTGCAGGTATGCCGACTTCCACCATACCGATGGCCGTCAGCAACATGGACAATGGAATCACCGCCGCTGTAATCAGCGCCGCGCGCAAATTGCCGAGCAGTAAAAATAAAACGGCAATTACCAACAGAGCACCTTCGAGCAAGTTGGTGCGCACAGTGGCGATGGTGCTGTCCACCAGACGCGTGCGATCGTAGAGTGCTGTAGCGGTAACGCCTTCGGGCAAGGATAAATTCACCTGCTCCAGCCGCTCCGCCAAATCCCACGCAACTCGGCGCGGATTTTCTCCCACCAGCATCAATACGGTTCCCTGTACGGTTTCGCGGCCATTTGCGGTTGCCGCGCCTGTGCGCAATTCCTGCCCTTCTCCAACGTCCGCCACTTGCGTCAGAGACACCGGACCATTGGCCGTGGGTATTAGCAAGGTTTTGATGTCTTCGAGCGATAAGAATTGACCGGGCACCCGAACCAGCAGTTGCTGCCCGTTGCGCTCCAGATAACCCGCGCCACGATTGACATTGCTCGCGGCGACTGCGCTGACCAGGTCGTGCCACGACAGACCCCACTGCAGCAACTTCACCGGGTCCGGAGTTATGTGGTACTGGCGGCGGTGGCCGCCCATGGCGTTGATCTCTGCCACACCTTTTACCTGGAGCAATTGTGGGCGCACCACCCAGTCGTGCAGCTCGCGCAAATCCGTGGCGTTGAAGCGTTGCGGATCTTGCGCTTCGAGGGTGTACATAAAAATTTCGCCGAGTCCCGTCGCCAATGGTCCCATGGCAGGCTCCACTCCTGCAGGCAAAGAGTTGCGAATGGCCGACAGGCGCTGGTCGATCAAGTTGCGGGCAAAGTGAATATCGGTGCCTTCCTCAAACACCACAGTCACCTGGGATAAGCCGTAGCGGGACAGGGAACGGGTGTAATCGAGCCCGGGCATACCGGCGAGCGCCGTTTCCACCGGCCAGGTTATCCGCTGCTCCACTTCCAACGGAGAATAACCGGGCGCTTCGGTATTGATTTGCACCTGAATATTGGTGATATCCGGCACCGCATCCACCGGTAGACGGGTAAGGCTCCAGGCGCCTAAAGCAGCGATCAACAGCACTATGGTGATAACTATCCAACGCTGGCGGATTGAAGCGAGCAAAATGGCGTCAATCATTGCCCTGCCCTCAGTGCTCATGGGCCGCGCTGGATTTTTCCAGTTCGGCTTTCAGGACATAAGAATTTTCCGCCACATAAAGCTCGCCGGGATGCAAACCTTCCAACACTTCAGAAAATTGGCTGTCGGTGCGGCCGAGAACGATAGCGCGCGCTTCGAATAAGCGCTCGCCCTGATGTTCGCCTTGCCCTACTTCCACAAAAATACTGGTGCGGCCTTTTATCGGCTGGATTGCCGAATTTTCGATACGTACCGCCACAGGAGTGCGACCAATCTCAACCAGCGCATTAAGCATTTCCCCAGCTGCCCACCGCCCTTCCCCGTTATCCAGTTCAGCGCGGGCAACAACTACAGGCGCACCCGTTTCTTGAGGTGTAAGGGATGAAATAACAGCAGCTGCCGAGCGCCCATGGGATTGCAATAACACTGGCTGGCCAACCCGAATACGCGCGGCGTCCTGGGGAAAAACAGGAAGTTCCAAAACCAATGAGCTGTAATCCGCCAGAGTGAACAGCACCCGACTGCCGGTAAATTCTCCTGTATTGGCGTGGCGGTCTATGACAACGCCGTTAATCGGCGCCGGAATGGTGTATTCGCGCAGGCTTTCATTGGATTCGACGGTCGCCAATATCTGCCCAGCTTTAATATGTTCGCCAATGCTCGCCTCGACCTTGCGGACCAAACCCGGATAACGCGCTTCCACATGGCTGACGCGCTCCGGCGACAGCACAACTTTGCCGAGCAGCGCCACAGTCTCTCGCACCTCACCGGGCTCCGCCGGCACTACACGAATACCGTGTGTTTCGGCGATTTCCACCACGCCAGATTCGTCGTGGTCATGTTCGTGATCGTGCTCATGTGTGAGGGACTCATGGTCATGTTCATGATGATCACGCTTCGCTTCACACGCTACCAAACCACACAAAAGCGTCAAAACTATCAGGCGGATCATGGGATGGCCTCCAGGGATGCAGTCAGGCGGTCTAGTTCAATCAAGGCGAGATGAGCGGCAAGCGTCGATTCGATCAGCGAGGCTCTGGCATCGATCAACTCCTGCTGCGCCTGCAGTACCGACAATGCGTCGAGACGCCCCTGGCGGTTGTTGCTGGTGGCCTCCTTTACCCACTCCTCAATAAGCGGCAAGACTTGCCCGCGTATGGCCGTCGCCTCAGTGAAAGCCTGTATATAAGCGGAGTACATTTGACGAACTCGGCGGGTCATAACCGCTTCCGCATTGACTACTGTCAAAGCGCTGATATCTCGCTCGGCTCTTAACTTGGCCACGGTACCGCGACGGCGGCTCGCAGTTCCCAACGGCATACTCACTCCGAACACCAGCGCTGTAGCGTCTGCCTCCTGCAGGTAGCGAACTCCGGCCTGCCACTCCACATTGGTTTTGGCGGAAAGATCGGCGCTGGTTAACTCGGCGTCGCGCACACGTAAATCCGCAGCGAGTAGTTCGAGATCCGGATTATTTCGCGCCTTCACTATCAACTCTGCCAACGGCGGGGTTGTAGACAATGACCAGAAATCGCCATTGGCGCGAGTGACCTCATGCACAGCTCCCATGGCAAAACTCAGAGCCTGCGCCTGGGCAGTCACTTTATGTTGAGCGCCTGCTTTTGCGATGCGGTGCTTTTCCAGGGCAACACGAGCGCGCAATACATCCGTGACAGCCACACTGCCTGCGCGCGCCATACGCTCAACAGCTGTCAGCGCAGCGGCACTCACCCGTTCCGCCTCTTCCGCCAACTCCTGACGCGCCTGGGCAGCCAGCAGCTCAACAAATGCCTGGTTTACTCGCGCCAACACATCCAAAGCGGCAACCCGCTGCTCATCTGCAAGCCGTTGCTGATGCGCCGTAGCGATCGCTTTGCGTGCGTGACGCTGTCCTTTTCGCTCGATTAAAGAACTGAAGGTCAGCGTGAGTTCCACCGTATCACTAGTTTTGGAATGGGCGAGATTTTCGATTTCGAGATTGATCTGAGCAGGTGGCCCTAATTCAGCTGTCGCAATTTCGGCTGTGGCCACCTGGCCTTTAAGTGAATACGCCTGCAAATCCGGATGATTGTGCAGCGCGCTTCGCAGAGCATCGGCGAGGCTTAAAGACTCCGCACTTGCATAAGCCGCCAGCAGCGATAAGCACAGCATCGCCGCGGCGAGGGAACAACGCTTTTTCATTTTTGCGTACCTGTGTAATACGAATACCCGAACGATTCTTCGCGAAAAGGGAAACTCGAATTAACGACAGGGAGGAGCGCGGAGCGGCGGGACAAAATAGGAATTTTGCTGTGCGGTTAAACCGGCATTTCGCGGCGGGGCAACGCCCAATGGGAGGAGATATAAAAGCGGAAATCCAACGACACTGATTAATACCCAGAACCAGAATTGCCCGGCTTTCATCAGCTGCCATAAATCCACATCAACATCCATATGAACATCGGCCGAAGAATGCTCCGGATGGTCGCCAACCAATTCCATATGCACGGACATCGGCGGCTCGTTTCCATCAAAGCAAAAATGTCCGCGCGCACCCGCCCAACCAGTCAACAACCACATAACCAGGGCAGCAAACAGCAGATATCTCGAAGAATTGGAGCGCACCATCGGCTGCTCATCCAAAAGTGGAGGTGCCAAGCAGAATACCCGGTACTCTGCTCGATTTCAAAATACGAGCCGCAACGGCGGCGAAATAAAAATGCTGGCGCTGACTTATTGCTGGCCGATTGATGTCTATACTTAAGGCCGAATTAACTCTTTTATTCGAGGAGCCCTAATGGACCGCATCACCGTTGCCGACGCTGCTAGGAGCCTGGAAACCCTGTTGCAGATTCTCGACAACGCCTATTGGGAAGCTTCGGATATCGCTCATAAGGACGTGATCTACGACATCATCAGCACCCTGCACGGGGAAATCAGCGAGCTTGCCAAACTCAGCATAGAAGATCACTACATGGCTTACGAGCCGATTACAGCCGCGTTTCGCAAAAGCCATATCAAGCTGAAAACTCTGCAAACCAACTTGCAACACTGGGTTCTGCGCTCATCTACCGCCAGTCATCTGGAACAAGAGTTGCCTGCGGTTATGCAGCTTTTGAATCTGCGCTGACCAGCCGAGAATCCTTCACCACCATCCTGGATTCTTCTGATTTTTATTTAGTTTTTTATAAGCAGCCACTTATCGCAGGATAAGTGATGGATTTTTGACATATTTTTCCGATTTATGCCAAGTCGCTGGAATTAACAAGGTAAGCATTGCCAATCGATTTAATAATCGACTGGAAAAATTCGAGGAATGCTCGATACTTAAATTAACTGATGTGCTCATCCCCCCAAGTGCAGCGCATCAGGAGAGCTACTCTGGAGTAGCTCGGTGAGGATGAAAGTCCTTATGTTTCACTCCTAATGGTCCTGGCCCGATGTTCCCCCGAGCATCGGGCTTTTTTTATTTATGGCTTTTTAAACCATAAATAAAAATATGATTTATTTTTTATTTTGTCAGTTTTTAAGCTGGCAAGCACTAACCAAGCGCAGGTCACTACCGAGCACAGACATTGGACCTACGCAATTTGCGCTTGAATGGAATTCAACAATTCCTCATCCGTCCAGGGTTTATTGAGATAGGAATTCACCCCGACGCGCGCTGCCATGGAGCGGTGTTTTTCCGTTGCACGTGAAGTAATCATAATGATCGGAATGTCTTTGGTTTCGTCGTTGGCGCGCAAGTGGCTGGTCAGTTCCAAACCGTTCATACGCGGCATTTCCAGATCCACCAGAATGACCGAAGGAATACGCTGCTGAATAATTTGGATAGCTTCGAAACCATCTTTTGCTGTGTACACTTCCATGCCCATATCACCGACGAACTGCGCCAATGAACGGCGTGCACTCAAGGAGTCATCGACGACCAGCGCCACAGGACGTTCTTTTACAACATCCTCCTCCAGATGCCGTAGACGTTGTTCGAAGCGTTGCCGCCAGGCTTCCCCGCCATTATCGGCGATCACCAGTCCCGGCAATTCGTAAAGATCCACTACCGGTGATACCCGACCGTCACCAAGAATGGTGGCGCCCACCACACCCGGTACTTTATAGGTAGCGCGGCTCAAAGGTTTGATGATCTGCTCTTCACTGGATTTGACCGATTCCACCATCACACCGCAGCGGCGACCTTCGCGGTTGCGTAGCACTATAAGCGCGCTGTATCGCTCTGCCCGGCGGGTATTCATAAAAATCAGATCGTCCAGGCGGAACAGCGGCAATGGTTCACCCTCGTCCTCGCCCTGCAAACGATAAAACTGGCGCTCGCCGCGTTTTTCGATGCGCTCCTGGTCGAGATAAACAATCTGCTCCAGCGCACGGGAAACCACGCTGACCTCATGCTCGCCCACGCGCACCACCAAAGTATGGGCGGACAAAATACTCATGGGCGCAACCAGAGTAAAGGTCGTGCCACGCCCTTCCTGGCTGTTGATGGTGAGGGTTCCTTTGAGCAGACGGATTTGCTCATTTACCACGTCCAAACCGACACCGCGTCCCGATGTTTGAGTAACTTCCCGGCGAGTGGAAAACCCTGGCGACAAGATCAAAGCATTGAGGTCTGCGATACTCAGGCGCGTGCCTTGCGGAACAATTCCCCGCTCCACCGCTGCGTGCGCAATAGCGGCGTAATCCAATCCGTGACCATCATCGCGACAGTTCACCACCACCGTATCGCCAGCCCGATTGAATTCCAAAATAATGCGCCCGGTCGCAGGTTTGCCGCATGCCGCGCGTTCTTCCGCACTTTCCAGGCCGTGGTCCACGGCATTGCGCAGCAAATGCATGATGGGGTCCACCAAGGTGGTCAACACCTTGCTGTCCACCAAAACATCTTCGCCCTTGATTTCGAGCACCGCTGATTTATTGGTCAAACGCGCCGCCTGGCGCACACAGCGGGTAAAGCGGCTACTGAATACACTGACTGGCAACATACGGATATTCAGCAATAATTCTTGCGATTCAAAACCCAATTGCCGTTGGTTCACCACGAGGTTTTTTAGTGACCGGACTTCGCCTTCCAAATCGATAAAGGCTTCGTGGGCGTCGGTGGTCACTTCGTGTAATTGGCTGGCAAAACTGTTCAGCTCGTTGTAGCGCTCCAGCTCCAAGGGGTCCATTTCCTCCCCTTGAACGCCGCTCATAGCCGCGGCCATAGCAGTCTGCAATTCCAAAAGTCGTTCGAGATCCTGCGCCAATTGGCGCAATTGCGCGTGATAATTTTCCGCCGCGCGCACACCGGACAACACCACATCCAAGCGGCTGAGAATCTGTGTATTGCCGATCTGACTTTCACCGCTCAGGCGCAACAATTCCTGCGCTTGCGCCTCAGTGATATTTAACGTGGTATCAAAAACTTCAGGATCAGCCGGAGCTTCAACAGATGATTTTATTGCTGGCGCAACGTATTCAGCGGCAGTTTCACTAACCTTGGGAGGCTCGGGTTCAACATTCTCGACACTGGCTTGCGCAAAGGAATTTCCGGGCCGGTGATAAATATCTTCGAGTAACGGGATATTGTCGCTCGCCTCAACCTCTTCAGGTACGGTGTAGACAGGTGAATCCTGTGACTCGACTTTTTCCGCCGCGCGCCCGGTAAAGGGCACAACATTATTCGGTGCAGGCTGAGATATTTCTTCGATCTCGACAGCGCCAGACTCAATCTGGCGCAATAATTTGAGCACTGCGCTCATCACATCGTACAGATCTGTCGGTCGCGGACCAATTCCCACCAGAAATTCGGAAATGCTGGAAAGACAATCAGCGGCGTCCTGCAGTACATAACCCAGTTGTGGATATGTCTTTTTCTGCTTGGCGCAGATTTCCAGCAAGTCTTCCAGATAGTGCGTCAGGTTGGCGATGCCCTGGATGCCCACCACGTTAGCAGCGCCTTTAAGGGTGTGGGCAATACGTTGTGCAATTCGCAATTGCACATCATCTTCCATAATCAGGTACTGCTCGACCGCGCGGTCGAAAGCCGATACCTGATTAGGCAATTCCGTCAGCAAACCGCGCAAAAGTTCCGGATTGATGTCGTCGGCCACAGCCAACGAAGTCATTTCATCGGTCACTTCATCGGGATAATGAACAGACGGCTCGTCGAGCACGACGGTAGAGCTTTTGAATTGTTCGGCCAGCGCCGCCATTTCATTGTCGTTCAGCGGTTGTGGCCAGGAGGAATCGGCCAAGTAGGTCAACAAAGACTCAACCGATTGAGGTTCGTTTTTTTCATCGCCCAGATATTGCAGATAGCCGAGAATCAGCACCGGCCAAGATTGCACCAAGGAGTAGAGTTTTTCCGTTAAAGGCTGCCCTTGCGCCGCCAGTGACTGAAAATTTTGCATCAATCGCTCACAGGCGGAGGCAACTCCTTCCAATCCCACTAAGCGCGCGGCGTTGCCAATATTTTCCGCCTGCCCTTCAAACTCTTCCAAACGGTCGAGACGCGCTGACGGATCATCACCGCTCAGCGGTGAAAAATCACTGCTGATGATTTCCGCCAGTTCGTTGCGCAGCAGATCAACAAGCTCTTGTTGTTGCGAAGAAATTGCCACAGGTCTTGGACCTCTGATCAGCAGAATGAATTAACCGACTTTCGATACGGGTTCCGGCAACTCAGCAACAGGCTCGTGCAGCACCGGCGTCGACAGATTGTCCGGCAGGATAAAGACGTTTACCCTCTCCAACAAGACTTCGGCGAAATGTTTCAAGCTGTCGGTATGGTGTTTCTGCTGCACCAATTCGCCACCGGTTTTTTCCGTAAAGTGGCGAATAATGTTGGCGCGGTCGCGAATTTTGTTGGAAATCTGCGCCTGCTGCACCGAGCTGTGGGAAATAACCTGTACGGTCTCCACCAGCTGGCGCGTGGCATCTTCAGTAATTTCCATGCGTTTTTCCGCCTGTTCACCCAAGCGCGTACCTTCGGCCACCTCGGCAATCAGTTTGTTCATGATGTTTACCGTATCCGAGGTTTCCACCCGAATATTGTTTACCATCGACGCAATTTCTGCAGTCGCTTCCCGCGCGTTTTCCGCCAATCGCTGAACCTCGTCCGCAACCACCGCGAAGCCTTTACCCGCCTCACCCGCCGATGCCGCGTGCATACTCGCGTTCAACGCCAGAATGTGGGTTCGTTCAGCGATGGTGTTAATCAAGTTCACGATACCGGAAATTTCCTGTGAGCGATCACCCAGACGCTTGATCCGTTTTTCCGTTTCCGAAATGGTTTCGCGGATAGTTTGAATACCCTTCACCGTGCGCATTACCGCGTCGCGCGCTTGCTGCGTGTCGGCAATGGTTTTGGTTGCAATGTTGTCCGCAGTCTCCGCGCGCGAAGCAATTTCGTTCATGGCGCGAGCTGCCATATCCAGCGCTTTACTGGTTGCCATTACCTGTTTGCGCTCATCTTCCGCCACGCGCACTACCGCACTGGATTGACGCTGCAGCAAGTCGGAAATTGCGTTTACCTGTTCGGAAATATCTTTTACCTGCGCCAGTGTCTTGGCGGTTTCCGTGGTCAACAGGTTTACCGCGTCGGAAATGGTACCGGTAATGTCCGCGGACACAGGCACCTTGATGGTGAGGTTTTTCTGCGCAATCGCACCCAGGGCGCGAATCAGCGAAATAATGGAGTTGTTGAGCTGCTCATTTTCCAGAGCCTGCTCTTCCAGAGTGCGAATTCGTTCATCCAGCAAAACGTTGAAGGCGCGCCCCAAGTCTCCCAATTCATCTTGTTGCAGCAAACGCACACGCGCTTTCAAATTGCCTTTGTTAATACGGCGGATCACGTTCTGAATATGCGCCATCGGGAAAACGATACTGCGATAAATGAAGAAAACCCCGACCGCTACCGCCATTACAACCAGGAAGCCCAAGCCCACGAAGGTCACCATCGCGACCTGAGATTTGTAGGCTGTTTCTTCCGTCACCCGGCTGGCGTATTCACGCAAATGCTGACCGGCACTCGCCATAGCGGCTGACAATTTTGTTCCTGTGTCGCGCAGCTGGCGCTCGAGCGCAGTAATTTTTAAGCCGACTTCTGCGACCGCGTTGAGTTTGCTGGAATAATTTTCCGCTGCGGATCGGATCTGATTTTTTTGTACTTCCGCGATATTGGCGACAGATACCTCCCCAAAGAAGCTGGAGGCTTGACGCTCAAACTCAGCCAGGCTCTGCTCGTTTTGGCGACTCAAAAAGCCAGCTTCGCGTTCACGCAAGCGCAAATAATTGGCGAACAGAGCGACGTTGCCAGAATCGCGGATTGCATTCTCCAAGTTATTCGCTGAATCCGCCAATTCTGCGCGCAGACCAGAATTTTGCGCATCCGCTTCAGGGCGATTACCTAATACAGTCAAATGAGTGGTGATTTCCTGATAAACCTTGTCATAGCCTTGCAGCAAAGTCTGAATTTCCCGCAAATCGCCAGAGATACCGATCTGGGTCCCACGCGCGCTCAAGGCGGACAACTTATTCTGCAAGTCGTTTTTGAGTGAATTTTGATTCTCTCGCAGGCTGGCATCGCGCAATAAAGTGGATTCCACCAGGAGTCGGTTCAGTTCCACCACATCCATTCGCGCAGCATTCAGCACGGATTCGTGCTCGGCAAGTTCCGCGCGCTGCTCCTGAATTGCCTGCTCAGTCGACATCTGCGCAAAGTAGGCAATACCAATCGCCACGAAACCAAATGCCAGACCTGCCACCAGCAGCATGATCTTTTGCGATATGCGAAGGGTTGAAATCACCATGATTGATACCTGTCAGCGGATTAAATCAACAAATTTCGACCGACCGCCCTACTGCGCGCATTCCAAGGTTTATCGGTCTTTCGCAGCGCACTCTTTTATAAAGCAGCGCTGCAGATGTCATTACCATGCGAACGAATCAAATATTTCGCTCGCGAGAAAATTCCGCACTCGCCAAAAATTGCATCAGCTTTTGCGTGTCCAGCATTACCCACTCACGCTCTTGCGCTACAAAATAACCTTTAATAAGCGTCTGCGGAAATTCACCAAGTTTAGAACTCGGCTGTGGGTTTCGCTGCAAAGAATCACGCAGAACCGCCGTGGGTTTTGCGTCCAGAGCGAGCAAAACACCGTTAATCGCATCGCCGAGCAAAAGCGCATAGCGATGCGATTCCTGGACTTGATCCAATGCAGAATTAAGGAAAATTCGTATTGTGTAATAAGGCACTATGTTGCCGCGCACATTGGCGAGCCCCAAACAGTGTTCGGGGGTATTGGGCATTGGCGTGAATACGGGCTGGCTAATAAGCTCGGCCGCTTGACCCTCTGCCAATAAAAAATGCTGATCTGAAATCGTAAAGCCGTAACAGCGAGCGGCGACCGATGCACTGGCCGCCGGTCGATCGGTAGTAAAAGAAAGGGCGTATTCCGCGAGTTCCCATCGTTCGTCTGGCGCTCCTCCGTTTGCGCCGGGATGTCTTATTTCCACAAATCTACCCTAGAAGAGGAGCGTCCGCAGTTGGCACTGCAGTTATTTTTAAATCGCGCTGATGGTGTTGAGAATTTGTTCTTTTGAATAAGGCTTGGTGATCATGCCCCGACCGCCTTGCAATTCACCCCACACGCGATCTGCTTTTTGATTTTTGCTGGTGACGAAAACTACAGGGATATTGCCGGTTTCGCGATCGCTGGTGATATTGCGGCAAGCTTCAAAGCCGTCGACGTCATCCATGACCACGTCCATCAAAATCAAATCCGGGCGATTTTTTTTCGCTTTTTCGTAAGCTTCCCGACCGTTAGTGGCAGTAATCACTTGATAGCCTGCCGATTCGACGATGGATTTCAGGTGTTCGAGATCAACTGGGGAATCATCGACTACCAATACTTTGCTAGCTGTCATCTTGCCTGTGTCCTTATTTCTGAAAAGTATTTATTTACTACGGACTCAAACTCATTGTGATTGATGGGTTTGACCAAATATGTATCGCACCCGGCCAAGGTCCCTTTGATCTTATCGAATGAAGAAGACCGACTGGTCAAGAGTACGATTGGAGTATTTTTATTCAAAGGACTGCGTTTTATCCGTTTACAGGCGGCGTATCCATCCATCCCCGGCATCACAACATCCATAAAGATAATGTCGTAGGCGGTCTTGGCGGATGCATCTATAGCAGCTTCAGCAGAATCAACACAATCAACTTCAGTGTCCAGCAAACCAAATTCGATTTCAATCTGTTTGCGCACTGCCAAACTGTCGTCGACAACCAATGCGCGCTGCAAACCATAACGTTTGTTAACAGAAGAGCCATCTTTCTTCAGTAGTTTGAGCCCTTCCAAAGTCGTTTCGCACAATTCGTCGGATTCGCTGCCGATCTGGAATTCGGGGAAAAAATTCATTTCCTTGATGGTGTATTGATCCAACTGGCGTAAGAGACGCGATGGATTCACGGGTGCGGAGATGACATATCCGTCCTTAGATTCGGCAGCATCTTTTTCAATTCGGATAAGAGGCCTGCCCAAGGCTTTGCCCTGCGGTCGCCGGCTTTGCCAATAATTCAAAACGTTGGGATTGCTGGTACAGAGAATGATGAAATCAATCGCATCATCGACTTGCTTGGCATTCACCGCAAGCGGGACCGCCTGATAGCTGCGAGTGCGATATCGGGTTACGCCGAATATGCGACTTAGCGCTGCAAAAGCATCGCGGGATGCACCGACCACCCCGATCTGGAAAACCCGGAGCGCCTTTGCCTGACCTTTAACTATATTTTGCATTGACAACCGTTCTACCTCGGCATCCAGTGAAGGCTCTATTTGTTAGTGATGCCTTCGTTACCTCTAACTGTGTAGATCCAAAAGTTTAACTGCGCAACATATTGGGCATTTTTTCAGCGGCACATTCAATTGCATGCGCCAGCACGAAGATGGGAGTGCCGTTTTTGAATGGCGCGTAAGTTTAACCCAGGGACCGTATGTCTCGCCAACAAACAATGTGCATTAATGACTATTTCTTAACCTGAAATTTCAAACAAGTGACCGCTCGCGCAAATTAGGGAATGCTAACAACCAACATCTGGTTACAATTGTCAGCTTGCACTGCAAATACGTAACAAAAAAACCTTTGCTAAACTTGTTTTCTAACCGAAGCGACCACTCCATCTAATTGGAAGTTGGTTCTGAGGGGAAGAGGCCTAATTAACAAGTGAGAATGCGACGGCCGACTTGCAGGTCAGCATACCCATCCTCGCCTACAATGCCATTTGTATTCGTCATTGAGAGACATTGCCATGCATCACTTAGAGCCCAGCTACAACTTCTTTCTGGTTGCCCTCTCCTTTTGCGTTTCTGTTTTTGGTTCTTACACTGGCATTCTGTTAGTGAAGGCGGCGCAATCTTCGATCACTAATAAAGCGGCATGGATCATGGCTGCTGCCGTGGCACTTGGAGGCGGCGCAATCTGGACCATGCACTTTATCGGTATGCTGGCTTATGACATGGGCATGCCCGTCAATTATGACCCCATCATTACGTTTGCCTCTCTGGCGATCGCCGTGATTGTGGTTGGGGCGGGCCTGTTTTTCGTCGGCGGCAACAAAAACTCCATCGCACGTTTATTAATTGCCGGTGTGATTACCGGACTTGGTGTTGCTTCCATGCACTACAGCGGAATGTATGCCATGAACATGGCGGCCAACATGACCTACAACCCTGCTCTATTTGCACTTTCCATTGTTATTGCGCTGGTTGCCGCCACGGCAGCTCTCTGGCTGGCATTTAACCTGGAAGGTAATACTAAGATGTTGTTTGCCGCGGTTGTGATGGGTGTTGCGGTATGCGGCATGCACTACGTGGGCATGGCCGCTATGAATATGGATTCCATGGACCACACTGCACACATCGAAGAAGGCATCAAACCCCTTACTCTGGGCCTTTTTATCTTCTGTTTTTCCATGTTGCTGCTGGTATTGTGTCTGATTGTGGGTATGGCTCAGCTCAGTCGCAAAATGTATGAAGCAATGGAAGCCGAAGATGAGGCTGAAGCGTCTTCACATAGTGAACAATTCGGCAGACTCGACCTGTCCGCACAAAAAAATTGATTAAAAAGAGGCCGATGGCCTCTTTTTAATCACCCTCAAGCTCCCTCCCTTGTGCCGATTTTTCTCTCCGCGCAATAGGTTTTGGAAAGATTGGCACAAAAATCAACAAGGCGTCATTCTGAGACTTGCATCACTGAAAGCTCTCACATAGATTAACGCGCCAGTACCGCTTCATTGCGCTGCTTGTTAAGGATTCTGAACAATTTAAAAAATTTGCTTTTACGATTGCTGCCTCGCGCACGGCATCAAGTAAAGAAAATTATCTTGATTATAAAAATTAGAATTTTAATTTTTTTTAATATTTCCGGGATATCCGGCGTAAAGCTATAACAAAAAAGCTTCTGAAACTCTTGCAGCTTAACTCGCGAGATGTTGGCAACGAAATTCAACCGACATTTTTGTGAGTGAATCCTTCGCGCGGAGCCTTTTAATTTCGCCCGCGCCCACAGGTATCTGTTGTTTGATGTTCAGGAACTTAATCCAGGTTTTGCAACCGATACAAGGAACCTACAGTGAAAATTCTGCTTCTTGCCTCATCCTTCAGCGGCCTTTGTCAAAGAGTTTTACGAGAACTTCTGGTAGCTGGTCATGTAGTCGACCAGCATTACGGCATGGACCCGCCGCGATTGCGCGAGCAAATTTCCCGCTTTCAACCTGACCTGATTGTGTGCCCTTACCTCACCCATCGAATTCCGGAAGATATTTGGCAAAATCATCGCTGCCTGATCGTCCACCCAGGAATCGAAGGTGATCGCGGCCCCTCTTCACTGGACTGGGCTATCAAAGATAATCGGTCTTATTGGGGAGTTACTCTGCTCCAGGCGGACGCAGAAATGGATGCGGGAGATATTTGGGGCACAGCAGAATTCCCGCTGCGACCAGCAGGCAAGACCAGTGTTTATAAACGTGAAGTCAGCCAGGCAGCAGTCGCTCTTATTAAACAAGCTCTCGTAGACGCTGTATCACCTACCTTCAAACCCCGCCCGCTGGATTACAGCAACCCCAACGTCAAAGGCACATTGCTGGATACCATGCGGCAACATCACCGCAAAATTGATTGGCTAGAAGATTCCACCAAAACCATTCTGCAAAAAATCCGCGCAGCAGACACTTCACCCGGCGTGTTGGATCAGGTTTTCGGTCATGAAGTATTTCTGTACGGTCCCATCGAGGAGCCTAATTTGCGGGGAGAGCCGGGCGAACTGATTGCCGTGTCCTATGGCGCTGCCTGCATTGCAACTAAAGATGGCGCGGTGTGGATTCGCCAAATGAAATGCAAGGAGCACCCAAATCTTCCGGCTATCAAATTGCCAGCTGCGCGGGTGATTCAAGAATTGGTTCCCGCCGATGTGTACGCAAAACTGCAACAAACGCGCAGTGAAACGCCCAACGATATTCGCGTGGAGCGCCGTGGATCTGCCGCCTACATCTATTTTGATTTCTACAATGGTGCAGCCAGCACAGAACAATGTCAGCGTTTGCTGGCGACCATAAAACAAGTCAAACAAGAGCCGGTAAAAACACTTGTGTTTATGGGCGGTGAAGACTTTTTCAGCAATGGCATACATCTCAATTGCATTGAAGCGGCCGAAAGTCCCGCCGACGAATCCTGGGCCAATATCAATGCGATCGATGATGTCGTGCGCGAAATTATCGATTCACCCGACCATCTGACCATAGCCGCATTGCGCAACAACGCTGGTGCTGGTGGCGCCATATTGCCATTGGCATGCGATCGCGTCGTAATTCGCGACGGCGTAGTGCTCAATCCACACTACGACAATATGGGTCTGTACGGCTCCGAGTATTGGACCTACCTCCTCCCCAAAAAGGTAGGAGCAGAACTCGCGTTTCAACTCACCAAAGAATGTCAGCCGATGCTCGCATCCGAAGCGTTTAACTTCGGCTTGGCAGATACTCTGGTTGAGGAAGACTGGGAGCAATTCCATGCTCATCTGTATGAGCTGGTCGAGCGCGTATCCGAAGGCGAGGACTACGATAACGCGTTGCGAATCAAACGCCGCGAGCGTGCGACAGATGAAGCGGAAAAGCCTCTGGAAGCCTATCGCCAGCACGAGTTGGAAAAAATGCACGCGACCTTTTACAACCCGAGCAGCCGCTACCATCTCGAGCGCCGCCAATTTGTCTATAAAGGAAAAGTGCCCGCTCACCTGCTGGAAACGGAAACCATTGCCTCTTGATCCAGACGCCGCCCTACGGGGCGGCTGTTTTATTTCCCTCCCTATCGCTTCATTCTGCGGACCAAACCCACCCTTTCCAGACTGCCTCTGCGATAAACTTTAGGCTTTTCGGCGAGAGCTTCCCCCAACCTGCAAATCCAACACGAGAAGGCGTTATAGGGTTAGGAGCGACTCTCGCTGCAGAGCTTGCATTTACTTGCGACGGGCGGGACAATTTTTGCCCGCTTGCAAGGACCCAAGCTCTTAAATATGTACCGGCTGCTCCTTGGCCAATGGTGATCAGGATCAGCAGGTAGACGCGCCATGAAAGCGCCCGACAGGAATAGCAACAGAATATTAGCTGAGGCGGCCATGGCCGCCTCAAATGAATAACGATTAACACGCAAGAGCGAACGATATGTCTCTTTTTTCCCGTCTTTTCAAAAGCAAGCAGCCCGAAACTTTGGAGCAAAAGCTCGCCGCTTTGGAGCAAGCCAGCCAAGAACAGCTCGCCGACTATGCATTGACCTCATCAACGGAACAAGTCCGTCTCGCTGCCATTAAAAAACTGGCATTTAGTGATGCACTGTTTAACCTTGCGACTCGCGAAGACATTTCCAATACCGTGCAGAGCGCAGCGCGCAAGCGGATTGGCGAGCTGCTGGACTCCGGCGAGCTCACAGTAGAGCAACTCAGCAAATCCACCTTAAACCAGAGCCTGTTATTAGCATTGTGCGGCTATTCGAGCCAGGCGGGAGTTTCCCTGCTCGAGCAAATCAACAATGAGAATTTGTTGCTGGAAATCGCCGTCAACGGCAGCACCACACAACTTCGCCAAGCTGCTGCAGCCAAGATAGAAAACCGTACCAGTCTGGAACAACTCGCCAAACAGGCGAAAAACAAAGACAAATCAGTTTATAAAATCGTTCGCACCAAACTCGACGTTTTCAAAGAAGAAAAAATTAAAGAAGCGCAAATGGCCGCGGAAATTAACGCGATCTGCAGCCAGGCCGAGCAACTGGCCAAGCGCAATGTCGACGACATCTTCGAAACCCGCAAAAAACAAATTGAAGCGGCCTGGAATCAATTTGCCGAACGCGCGTCGGTCGAGGCCCGCCAGCGTTACCAGCAAGCCATCGAAAAATGCCAACAGAAGATCAATGAAGTGATCGAAAAAGAGAAGCTGCTTGCTTCCATTCGTGCGGCAGAACAAGAGGCCAAAAAAGAAGTTCACAAAGCCATAATCACTCTGCAGGAATTTATTGCCAAACTGTACAACCATCCCAATCCGCAAGAACTGGAAAGCGAATTACAAGAGCACACACAGCAATCTCTTCATGCCATCGAAGACGCACAAAATAATGGCCTCAACGTCCAGCACGAAAAACAGCGTCTGCAAGAGCTGCGCACCAGCGCCAGCGAATTGCTGCAAAAGCTACGGCAGTCTGGTTCCTTATCCCAACTGATTGAATCCCTGCAGGCAACGAAAGAAGAACAGGGACAAAAAATTAAAACCGCCATCGATTCCATTGTTTCTTATGCGCGCGCTCTGAAAGAGGTGCCACCACCAGAAATTGTCCAACACGGCAAACAAACCATTAATGAATGGAGCGAGCAGATCAAATCCAAAGCGGAATCTGCCAAACAACATATTCGTGAAAGCGCGGAATTAATCCGCAAAGGTAATTGGGCGGTATCACAAGGCTATGTTGGTCGCGCGCGCGCCATTCTCAAAGAACTCGAAAGTAAAGTTCAGGAGGTGGATCTGCCCTCCCACCTCGGACAAAAATTTGAAGATCTGAAACTTTCCATTCAAAAGCTGGGGGATTGGCACCAATTTGCCGTTACCCCCAAAAAAGAAGAGCTGATCAAACAAATGCGTGCGCTGGAAAATAGCGACCTGCATCCGAAAGATCTGGCCGATAAAATCCACTCGCTGCAAGAAGCTTGGAAAGAACTATGTCGCGGCGGCCAAAACCAGGATGAAGAACTGTGGCAGGAATTCCACGCAGCAGCACAAACAGCTTATGAACCCTGCAAACGCTATTTCGACGAACAAAGCCAAATACGCGAACACAATGCTAGTTTGCGGCGCACTCTGTTGGAGCAACTAACCCAGTATCTGAACGCCTACGACTGGGAAAATGCCAACTGGAAGGAAGTAGAAAAAACCCTGCGCGCCTCGCGCGATGCCTGGGCAACTTATTGGCCAATCCCACGTAAAGACATTAAGGAGCTGCAAAAATCTTTTGATCATTTGATGGATCAGCTGTACGAAAAACTTCATCAGGAGTTCGAACGCAACCGGCAGAAAAAAGCTGATGTAGTTGCACAGGCAAAGGCTCTCATAGAGACTGCGGACACTCACACAGCGATAGAAGGCGCCAAAAAACTGCAGGCCCAATGGCAAACCATCGGCCAATGCAAACGCAAAGACGATCAAGCACTCTGGCAGGAATTCCGCTCCCATTGCGATGCAATTTTCGCCAAACGTCAGCAGGAATCTGAGGCTCTGAAAGAAGAAAGAAACGCTGCCAAACAGCAAGCGGAAGATATTCTCGGTCAACTGGAAGAAATTCTGGCCAAGAGCGGCGAAGAATTTTTTGCGGGAAGAACTCGCGCCGAAGCTTTGCAAAGTGAATTTCAAGCGATCGGAGAGTTGCCTCGCGAAAACGCGCGCGCCATTGCCAGTCGTTTTCACGAGCTTGTAGATGCCCTGCATAAGAAAGCATCCAGCGAACGAAAAGCGACTATAGCCCGCGCCTGGCACAGCGTGTTCACTCTGGCGGACCAAGTTCGCTTATACGAAAACGCCGTTTTGCTGTCACCCGCCAATGCCTCTGCAGAGGAAGTTCAAACGGCAATCGCGCAAGCCAAATTCCAATGGCCACAAAATGCCAAAGATATCCTTGAGCATCGTCTGCAAAATGCAGCCTCATTGACCAAGGACAAACAGCTTGAAGCGGAGCAGCAACTGCGCATTCTCTGCATACGCTCGGAGATTCTCACCGACCGTGTCACTCCAGAGAGTGACAAAGCTCTTCGTTTGCAATACCAGGTCGAAAACCTCAAGCAGAACTTTGGCCAGGGATTGGAGGTAAACGACGCTGCCATGCTCGAGCTTTTCCGTGAGTGGCTCGCCGTCCCGGCAGCCTCCAGCAAAGACTACCCACCTTTGGAAAAGCGTTTTTTGGCTTGCTGGCTGGCCGGTGAGTAAGGCAAAAGCCCCCGCCCTGCCGCCAGTACCGGGCTCCTTCAGTACTGGCGTGCGCCCACAAAATTTTGGCCTTGCATTCCGTATGGTTTCCGGTATGATTTGCGCCTCTTCGCCGCACCCTGGTGCGGCGCATCGTTCGGAGCGTAGCGCAGCCTGGTAGCGCACTACACTGGGGGTGTAGTGGTCGTGGGTTCAAATCCCGCCGCTCCGACCAATTCCTCCCGCTACGCTTCCATTTCATCCGAATAATTCTCCCTTATCTATACGTACCCTAGGCTCACGCTTACTATTCGCAAACGCAACTTCCATTTACTTGCGTATAGAAACGAAAAAGCCCGCTTTCGCGGGCTTTTGTATAACAGGGACTATTAAACTTACAGCGGTTTTGCAGAGGTAAGGTCGTACCCCACGCGCTGCGGGCTCTTGCCTGCGTTTTTCTTGTCATAGTCGTGATAGTTGACCAACAGTTTGGCAAAGCTGAGGCTGATGGTTTCGATGGGATCACCCTCACTGTTGGCGGAAATGGAATAGCTGCTGACCAAGCAGTCTTCCAATTCATAGTCCATAAAGACAGTAACCTTGTCTGCGCCAGTTTGACAAAACTTGACGGAAACTTTTTTACCAGCGGACCCGGTTACGGCTTCTTTGAACAGGGAGGTGGTTGAACTGTCGGCAAGTTTGGTGAAGGTGACTTCGCTCAGGCTTGGGCGAGTAGCTTCACGATTGGCCATGTGGCCGGCTTCCATGGAAATACCGCGGCTGACACCAAAGCTCAAAGACAGGACTTTGATGTGATCGGCGAACCCTTCCGCAGTGACGTTGCCTTTAATTCCTTCATATTCAATATAAATTGCCATATTAATGCTCCTTCGATGTCGATGGCTGTACACTGGGTATCAGTGTTGGCGGACATCTTATGTCGGGGTTGATTTTGATTCAACCGATTTATTCGGTGTTTCGTGTAGGAAATTTGCTACTAAGATCTCAATCCGGCTTCGGGCAATATCCTTTTAGCGATTATTCTTGGCTCTCCTGATGTAATTGGTTCTGCCACAGGACGCTATAAACGCCTTTACGCGCCAATAATTCGATATGCGTACCCTGCTCTACGATTTCGCCTTCATGCAATACCAAGATGCGATCCGCGTTCATAACGGTGGAAAGACGATGCGCGATAATCAAAACTGTGTGCTTCACCGCCAGCTCATCCAGCGCCTGCGTAATCACTCTTTCAGTCTCCGTATCCAGCGCCGAAGTTGCCTCATCAAAAATCAGGACCGAGGGATTTTTCAACAGAACTCGGGCGATCGCGATGCGCTGCTTCTCCCCACCGGATACTTTGAGCCCTCGCTCACCGACCTGTGTTTCATAACCCTTGGGCAATCGCTCAATAAATTGTTTCAGGTGAGCGGCTTCCGCCGCACGCAGAACTTCCTCGCGGGAGGCATTGGGATTGCCGTAAGCAATGTTGTAAAAGATCGTGTCGTTAAACAGGACTGTATCTTGCGGCACTACGCCAAACTGGGCGCGTAAGCTGTCCAGAGACAGCTCGCGGATATTATGGCCGCCGAGATAAATTTCACCCTCGTTCGGATCGTAAAAACGGAACAATAATTTCGCGATAGTCGATTTGCCGGCGCCGCTCGGGCCGACAATCGCAATTTTTTGCCCTGGAGCAGCAGTAAAACTGACATTGCGCAAAATCGGTCTGGCCGGATCATAGGCGAATGACACGGAACGAAACTCAACAGAAACCGATCTGCCGTCACTGGTGATAAAGGGCCTGGCCGTAGGCAAATCCCTGATTTTGGGTTCGACTCGAAGCAGTTCGAACATTCGCTCAACGTTGATTAAAGATTGGCGAATTTCACGGTAGACAAATCCGAGGAAGTTGAGTGGGATAAATAATTGGATCATATAGGCATTGATCATCACAAAGTCGCCGAGAGTCATTTCCTCTGCAACTACGCCTTGCGCTGCCATAAACATCATCACGGTGACGGATGCCGCGATAATCAAAGCTTGGCCGGAGTTCAGTGCCGCCAGGGACAAGCGATTTTTTAATCTCGATTGCTCCCACGCTTGCAGGTGCTGGTCGTATTCTCGGGATTCGTATTGTTCATTATTGAAATATTTGACCGTCTCATAATTCAGCAAACTGTCGATTGCGCGGGTATTGGAGCGGTTGTCCTGCTCGTTGGCTTCACGCACAAATTTTGTACGCCACTCGGTAATCACCACGGAAAAAACAATATAAATGGCGATGGAGATTATGACAGCGACGGAAAATGTGAAAGAAAACTGCTTGAACAGAACGAGCGCCACCAGGAGCAGCTCAAAAATAGTGGGAATAATATTGAATAACAGAAAGCGCAATAAAAAATTTATTCCGGAAGTTCCGCGCTCTATATCGCGCGACAGTCCGCCTGTTTTCCGCGACAGATGAAAATCCAAATCCAGCGAATGCAAGTGACTGAAAACCTTCAATCCCACCCGCCGCATTGCACGCTCGGTCACGCGCGCAAAAACAGCATCACGCAACTCGCCGAGAAATACCGAGGCAAAGCGCAAGGCGCCGTAGGCAAGCAGTAAAAACGCGGGAACGACAATAGCCGCCGTACTTGCCAAGTCGAGATCATCGACAATCAATTTAAGAACCCATGGCACCGCGACGCCTGCGACCTTGGCCGCAATCAGTAGGAGCAAAGAAAGCAGGACGCGCCCTTTAAACTCCATTAAATAGGGTGCCAATAACAATATGACCCGCCAGTTGGGTTGAATATCAGAGTCGGATGGAACGTGATGACTTGGACGCACAAGAATCCTTAATGGCTTGATTATTCAATGCGGGTTTTGAGTTCGTGAATCGCATCACGGATGCTGGCTGCTTTTTCAAATTCCAGATTTCTGGCTGCGGCCAACATTTCTTTTTCCAGTGCGGCAATTTGCGCCCACAAATCCTTGCCTGGGTCGACCTTTTGCAGATAATCCGCCGGCTTTTCCGCCACCATGCGTTTGCGCCCGACTTTGGCGCCTGGAATACGCGCCCCTTCCAGAATATCCGTGACATTCTTGCGAATGCCTTGCGGTGTAATGCCGTGCTCTTTGTTGAATTGAATTTGTTTATTGCGGCGGCGCTCAGTTTCATCCAGCGCGCGCTTCATGGAACCGGTAATTGCATCCGCATATAAAATTGCCCGTCCACGCACGTTACGCGCCGCACGCCCTATGGTTTGAATCAACGAGCGATCCGAGCGCAAAAAGCCTTCTTTATCCGCATCCAGGATGGCGACCAAGGCGACTTCCGGCATATCCAGGCCTTCCCGCAAGAGGTTGATCCCCACCAGAACATCAAATTCACCCGCGCGCAAATCCCGAATAATTTCGACGCGTTCGACGGTATCAATATCCGAGTGCAGATAACGGACTTTTACCCCGTGTTCTTGCAAAAATTCCGTCAGGTCTTCTGCCATGCGTTTGGTGAGCACGGTGATCAGAACGCGATCACCCGCTTGCACACAGGCGCGAATTTCCGACAAACAATCATCCACCTGAGTGGTTGCCGGCCGCACTTCCACCACAGGGTCGACCAACCCAGTCGGACGCACCACCTGTTCCACCACCGCACCAGCGTGCTTAGCTTCGTAATCGCCTGGGGTTGCAGAAACAAAGATCATCTGCGGCGCTAAGCGCTCCCATTCGTCAAAACGCAAGGGTCTGTTATCCAGCGCCGATGGCAGGCGAAACCCGTATTCCACCAGGGTTTCTTTACGCGAGCGGTCACCTTTGTACATAGCGCCGATTTGCGGAATCGTTACGTGGGATTCGTCTATCACCAGAAGAGCGTCCCGCGGCAAATAATCGAACAAAGTCGGGGGTGGTTCGCCGGGAGCCCGGCCGGATAAAAACCGCGAATAGTTTTCAATGCCGTTGCAGTAGCCCAGCTCCTGCATCATTTCCAAATCGTATTTAACCCGCTGTTCCAAACGCTGTGCTTCGACCAATTTGCTATTTTTGCGCAACATTTCCAGGCGATCGCGCAATTCTTCTTTGATTTGTTCGATAGCTTCCAACACGCGGCTTCGCGGTGTGACATAGTGGCTTTTTGGATAAATGGTAATACGTGGAACGCGGGCTTGAATTTCTCCCGTAAGCGGATCAAACAGCGATATTTGCTCCACCTGGTCGTCGAACAATTCAACGCGCACCGCCTGCGCTTCGGAATCAGCCGGGAATATATCGATCACATCGCCGCGAACCCGGTAGTTTGCGCGGAAGAAATCCACGTCGTTACGCGTGTATTGCAACTCTGCCAAACGCCGCAAAATACTGCGTTGATCGATCTGATCGCCGCGCACCAGATGCAAAATCATTTTGAGATAAGCGTCCGGATCACCCAAACCGTAGATGGACGAAACCGTGGCAACCACTATGGCGTCGCGCCGCTCCAACAAAGCCTTGGTGGCAGAAAGCCGCATTTGCTCGATATGCTCGTTGATGGACGAATCCTTTTCGATAAAGGTGTCGGACGAAGGAACGTAAGCTTCGGGCTGATAATAGTCGTAATAGGAGACGAAATACTCCACCGCATTGTGCGGAAAAAATTCTTTGAATTCGCCATATAGCTGCGCAGCAAGCGTCTTATTGTGCGCCATGACCATGGTAGGCCGTTGCAGTTGAGCGATTACATTCGCAATCGTGAACGTTTTTCCCGAACCGGTGACCCCGAGCAATGTCTGGTGGGCCAATCCGGCATGAATGCCTTTGACCAATTCCGCAATGGCTTTGGGCTGATCACCTGCAGGAGCGTAAGCGCACTTGACTTTAAATAAATCGCTCATGGCTTTGCCTTCATTTATGTTCAATCAAAAAACAATGATGAATTTTGGGGTTGCGAGAATAATCCACGTCGATGGTCTGAGCCGTTATATTTTGAACATTAAACTCCTCTAATGCTTCGGTATCCAATTTAAATCCGCGCAAATTATTGGAGAAATACAATTTGCCTTTTGGATTGAGCAATTCCATACATCGGCGCACCAAAGCGACGTGGTCGCGCTGCACATCCAGCACGCCTTCCATACGCTTGGAGTTAGAAAAAGTCGGTGGATCCAGCATGATAAGGTCGAACCCCTGACGACATTGATTCAGCCATTTTAGACAATCTGCCTGAACCAATTGATGGCGTTCGCTGACAATGGAATTCAGTGCAAAGTTGCGCCCTGCCCACTCCAAATAGGTTTTCGACATATCAACGCTGACCGTTTGGGCTGCGCCACCGAGAGCAGCATGCACGCTCGCTGTTGCCGTATAACAAAATAGATTGAGAAAACGTTTGCCCAGCGCTTGTTCATAGAACATTTTGCGCAGCGGCCTATGATCCAGAAACAGTCCTGTATCCAGATAATCGCGCAAATTCACCCACAGTTTGGCTTTTCCTTCGGTTACCTGAAAATATTCGCCAGCATCCGCCATTTTTTCATACTGCTGCAATCCTTTATTGCGCTGCCGGGTTTTTAACGCGATCTTTTTTTGCGGCACAGAAAACACATGCGCGACCGCATTCAATAATTCGCGCAGACGTTTTTGCGTTACATCTTCCGGAATGGTTTTAGGTGCTGCATATTCCTGTACGTGCAATTGGCCGTCATAAAAATCGACTGCGGCAGCGTACTCTGGAATATCCGCATCGTAGACCCTATAAGCATTAGTCTGAGCATTTTTGAGCCAAGGCTGCAATTTGCGCAGATTTTTCTTGATTCGATTGGCGACCATCAAAGCGCCTTCACTTAAATCTTCTTCCCTGATCGTTTCGCGATCGCGCCGCAGAGTTGCCTGCTCGCTGGACATAAGATCGTACACATACAATTCACATGGCAGCGGACCGTTGAAAAATTTATTGGTCTTTTTCGGACGCAGGCGCATCTCCCGCGCCAACTCGGGATTTCCGGTAAACACCGCGAGCTGCCAGCCTGGGCATTCGCGCTTGCTCATCTCGGCGATTTTCAAATAAGTGTCTCTTAGCTCTTCGATTTCACCCAAACGTTCGCCGTAGGGCGGATTGCACAGTATTACACCCGTCCCCTGCATATGCTCGGGACGGCGGAATTCGGCTATTTCGGCCTTGCTGAACCCAATAAATTCCGCCATCCCGGCTCTTTCGGCATTGGCTTTAGCCATCTGCAACATCCGTGCACTCTGGTCCGCCCCCCAAAATCGCTCACCTGAGGGCGCAGCCTTACCGGTGGAAGCCCGCTCTTGCGCAGATTGCAGGAGTTCGCCCCAGATCTTGGGCTTATGCCCGAGCCAGTGTTCGAACCCCCACGGATTCACGGAGTTGCGCGTTCTAAGCAATCCCGGGGCTGTATCTGCTGCAATCAATGCCGCTTCAATCAAAAAAGTGCCGGAACCGCACATAGGATCAACCAAATAGGCCCCCTGCTGCGCCAGCTCTGGCCAGCCCAGACGTAATAAGATGCCGGCCGCTAAATTTTCTTTTAAAGGTGCTGCGCCCTGCTCCAGGCGATAGCCCCGCTGATGCAAGCTGCCACCGGACAAATCCAACCCTATTTGCACCTGCCCTTTCGCTAATCGAGCCTGGATACGGATTTGCGGTTGCTGTTTGTTTACGTCGGGCCTGCGACCAATGCGGGCCCGCATACGGTCCACAATGGCATCTTTGACACGTACAGCGCCGTATTGCGTGTTAGTGATCGCTTTGTTGGTGCCGACAAAATCCACCGCGAAGGTGGTATCGGTAGCCATATGATTTTCCCAGGGAATTTCTGCCACAGCGGAATAAAGTGCCAACTCCGTGGCAATGGGAGGCGAATTCTTTGGATCGTTTAATTGAAGAAAAACTCTGTTTGCAACGCGCGACCACAAACAAAGGGAATAAGCGACATCGATTGTTGCATCAAAGTACACAGCGCCAATTGACATATGGACCGCTGCAGGAGTGAACACTTCCAGCTCACGCGCAAGTAAATCTTCAAGTCCTTTGGGGCATGTGGCGAAAAAAGAGAGATTTTCTGTAGTCATATCACTTATCGTAAGAAATTCTGGTAATAACGGGAGCTGGGCCTAGAAGTATAAATTCGTTCACATCGTCTTATGTCTTTGTTTAACTGAAAGACCTGGCCGCAATCATCGGCAGATGTATTTGCGAGATGATGTCGAGCGTAACAAGAATCAATAGCGTAGCAAGAATAGAGGTGGCCCTGATTTTCATATGGGATAAATAGTACTTACCGCCTCATCAGCCCATTGTTCGATGTACTTAAATGTTGTTGTACTTAAATAAAGTCATCGCAATGGAAATTAAGTAGAAATTATTCCACATCCTCCCGAGCAATAACCAAGTCACATTTGACGACCTTGCGCACTTTCCGGTGCGGATCGTCTCGGAACGACTGCGGAATTGCCCGGTCAAAACCGACACCATCAGTTTCGGAGGTAAATGGCCGAAAAATAGTTTTTGCACATATTCTCCGGACATTCATTCTTGGGAATAGCAAATCCTTACGGACGTTTATCGACCACTCCACCCACCATAGAGAGGTGTATACGCAATGAGAAGCCAGAAACGTAGCCCGATTGAACGAGCCTTTGCCAAAGGGTACCAAGCCGCCATGTCGGGTAGATCCTGGGCAACCTGCCCATTCGAGTCCGGTAAAGCGCGCGTAGTATGGATGAACGGATGGCGTGAAGGAAGGGAAGATCAGTGGAGCGGATTCGACACCAGGGCCCAGGTGCAGAAATTACACAGTTTTTGACTTCGCCAATGTGCTGCAGGTGCAGCATTCTCATCAACTTATAATCTCCCCCAGGATCGCTGACGCGATACAAGGCCCGTTCTAGCGGGCCTAATTTTTTTATTTTCAATCCGTTCACGACGCTCAAAACCCCTCCCCGTAAGAGAGCTTCCCCATCGCGCCAGCTTTTTTCTTCGAAGGCAATACTGGATATGGATACTCCAACGCGTTATTGACCAGCCGGCCATGGGCCAGATCAAAAATGGGAGACATCTGCTGCAAAAAGCCCTTGTTGGCGAAATAAGCCCGCATTACAGAATAGGCATTGTCCACGATGCGATTACGTTCATGAGCGTGATTGAGATAAAACTCAACCTTTTCTGCCAGATCAGAGAGATCCCAAGACAGTGAGACGTAAGTCTCATCCTTGACAAAAATTTCTGGATCGGTGCGGACGTGACTCATGTCAGGCTTTAGCAAAAGCGCGCCGTATAACGCAGCCTCATAATCGCGCCAACACACTTCGCCATAGCCAAATGGACTAAAACAAATTTTCGATTTTGTAAGCTCAGATAAATATTGGCGACGCGACACCCCTCCGCCGCACACCACCGCAAAAGAGGACAATTTAGGTCCGATCGTCAATTTCTGACAGGCCAAATAGGCGTCCGTCCTCATCGCCGAATACCACGGCGTGCCCGATTTGGCAAAGCGCGCATGCAGATCAATGTTTTTCGGCTCAGACAAATCCTTTCCAGAAGCAAATTTATTGAGCAAATGAGGCCCGGTTAATAGTCCGGGGCCTAAAATGATTTTCGAAAAGAAATCATTGGGCACGGGGAAATAACGCACATTGTCCTTTATCTTAAAGGCGCGGCTGTAATAATCAGTCAAATTGGTATCACCCAATGTCGGCCGATCATAAGCTTTCAGATCACGAAATACTTGGCGTTTTACATATAAGTCGATATGAGGATTGAGTATCTCTGCCAAACGCAAGTCGAGCGGCGCAAACCAGTCAAAATAAGCAAATCGAGCATTCGGATTATGTTTTTTCAGATCGGTAAAAAGCGCATCGACTTGATAATCTTCAATGAAGAATTCTGTTTGCACACAAATTAGGTCAGCTTCACGCACCAAGTCGGAGTAGCAACGGTCGAGCGGCAGCGCACGAATGGATATGTCATATCGAGCTTCAATATCAGACTCATAAAAAAAGAAAGGGTAAATTTGACTAAACGCAACCGGATTGCTCGGGCAATATAGCATCAAAATTTTTCGGCCTGATTTACCAAATGGACGGCCAAAATACGCATTTTCAAAAATGCGATTTATAGGAGATTTCGCTCCCCACGATTCGTAGATCTTAGCCAACAGATCTCTCATAGCATTGTTCTCGCTTCTCTCTCATTGCTCGCGCCGCCAACCCAATGTGTCCCATCCCACATTGAAAATTCATTTGGATGTAACCGAACAGAACGTAATTAAAAGACTAAGGTTCATCAGGTAACGAAATGACGTAGCGAGCTTCTCAAGATCCGTGCCAGCGAAAGAGATTCCCAACTAAATTGAATGTTTACAGACAACCCAAAGGAGTATGGCAGATCGAGGTAGAGCATAAATTTTACGGAATGCCAAGCAGAGCGTGTAAAAATTGCAAGCTTAAGACATTCCGTAATTATGCTATTAATCGAGAGGGGTATGATCGACTATCACTAAATCGTCCAAGTTAAATCCCTGTGCCTGTGCTGTTTTCTTAAAATCTTCCAGCACTTCTTCACTTACGGAAGGCGTGCGCGATAGCAACCATAGGTAATCCCGGTCATTCCCGGTAACATAAGCGTAGCGGTAGTTAGGATCCAATTTAAATACTATATAAGAGCTATAAAACGGCCATTGGAAACTGACTTTAAGATGCGCCTTATTTTCCCCATTCACAAAATCAGCTTTACCTATCGCCTCTTTCCACTTTCCTGATTCAGGCGAAAAGCCCACATTCTTGACTTGAACTGTGCCGTCGGGGAGCAACGAGTAATCAGCCGTTACACGAGTAAGACCTGCTTCAAATGAATTTTCCAGGCGGGCTATTTCATACCATGTCCCCAAATAGCGTTGTACATCAAACGGGCTTATAGGCTGTATGCCCTTGGGTACTGAAACACATGCAGGGAGCAAGAACGACACCACTACAATAAAAACACAATGAATTAAACAACGCATAGTTTTATTCCTTTTGATTAATGGAAAATTGGCCAGTCATGACCAACTTGGCTTCGTGCCAGCGATACAAAATCGATACCACGAACAAAACAAAAGTCTTTTTTACATTTTTGGCGAAAAAGATTGGATCTTTTGTAAAAGCGTTTCGATTCAATGCGCCTTGTGAGCATAACAGGCTTCATCTGCAAGGACTTTCTGTTGTGGCACACTAACTGCACTGTCACAGCGACAGCTCTATTGATCCTTGGCTCGTCATATATAAACAGCGAAATCCTTGGAGGATATAAATATGTTTAGTTGGGCACTTACATTTCTAGTGATCGGCCTTATCGCTGCGGTATTTGGTTTCACCGGCATCGCCGGCACCGCGACAAACATCGCATGGATTCTCTTTGTCGTAGGTATCATTCTGGCGATCGTATTTGCTGTAGCCGGACGTCGGGGTCCCAGGATATAGGGGCTGAATACCTTAAGCTTGCAAGAAAATAAAAGCCGATTTATCGGCTTTTATTTTTACAGAGCATTTGTTTTACGCAGGAGACAACTACCCACACACCGTTGTTTGTAAAAAATGCAGGAGAAGCGCAACAGATGCCAAACAGAGCGCCACTTTATTCGATAAAAGTGATGACGGTGAATACACACAAAGGCTTTACCAGTTTTAATCGACGTTTCATATTGCCCGAACTGCGCAATGCAGTCCGAGCTCTATCCGCAGATGTGGTTTTTCTCCAGGAAGTACTCGGCGAACATCATGCTTGGTCTCGCCGCCATCGGGAACGCTGGCCCCACAAACCCCAATACGAATTTTTGGCTGATAGCATCTGGCATGCTTACGCCTATGGCAGAAATGCTGTTTATCCCGAAGGACATCATGGCAATGCCCTTTTGAGCAAATATCCCATCAGCCATTGGGAAAATCATGATGTGTCGCTGAATGGGATGGAAAAACGTGGACTTCTGTACAGCTGCTTGAATTTGCCGAACGATATAACGCTGCATACGATCTGCGTTCATTTAAGTCTGAGAGAAAATGATCGGCAGCAACAATTGCGCATGTTGCGAGGCTTGGTCGACAAAATAGACCTTAACGCCCCCTTGATCGTCGCTGGAGATTTTAATGACTGGCGGCTACACGGTGATCGTTATATGCGTGAAGAGCTTGGCCTGTGCGAAGCGTTCGGACACACAGGTGCTAAACCAGCCCGGACATTTCCGGCACATTTTCCGCTACTGCGACTGGACCGGATTTACACCCGGTGCGCCCGGACGGTAACACCTGTTGTATTACCTAATAAACCGTGGTCGCATTTATCCGATCACAAACCGCTGCTGGCGGAGATCATATTTTAAATTGACATTTTGATTTTCATTGAATCATCAGATGTCGAGGGAACTACCATGTTCGAGCTTTATAAAGATCATAAACGCTTTCATAACGGCAACCGAATTCAATTATTGGAAAATGGGGATGAATTTTTTCCACTCCTGATCCGACGTATTCGGCAAGCCCAAAAAGAAATTTTTATCGAAACCTTTATTCTAAATAACGACAGAGTGGGCAAAGCGCTTAAAAGAGCCTTGATTGCCGCAGCAAAACGCGGCGTCTGGATCGGCATCACGGCGGATAGCTACGGTACATTTTTCCTGGACGGGGACTATATAAAGGAGCTGACGGAAGCCGGGGCGATTTTTCAAATTTTCGACCCACAGCCAAAATGGTCTCGTTCACGCCCCAATCTGTTTCGCCGCCTACACCGAAAACTGGTTGTCATCGACGGTCGCTACGCGTTGATTGGAGGGATTAATCTCTGTCACGAACATATGACCGAATTCGAGCCCATCGGCAAACAGGACTATGCCGCTGAAGTGGAAGGTCCGATTGTTCCAGTTATCCGCAATCTATGCAAAGCCTATGTGCAAGACGCCGACGATAGTCATCTTGGGGAAATGATCAAGTATATTCACAATCCTGCAAAGGCTGGGGATTCCAGGATTGCATTCGTCGCGCGCGATAACCGCTATTATCGCAATGATATTGAAAAGGCCTATTTGCTCGGCATACGCAAAGCCAAACATCGAATTTATATTGCCAATGCCTATTTTTTTCCGAGTTTCCGTATGCTGCACGCACTACGCAATGCAGCTAAACGCGGCGTTGAAGTGGTTGTCATCCTACAAGGCGAGCCAGATATTCCTTTAGCTCTACGTGCGGCGCGCTGCCTTTATGATGAGCTGACCGGTAACGGCATTCGTGTTTATGAATACTTAGAGCGCCCTTTACACGCCAAAATTGCTTTGATCGATGATGAATGGTCGACTATAGGCTCGAGTAATCTCGACCCTCTGAGTTTGGCTTTAAATCTCGAAGCGAATGTAGTAGTGCTGGATCGCAATTTTAATTATCAGCTTATGCAGGAAATGCGCAAGCTGCAAAAGGCCAGTCGCTTAATCGAGAGCAAATGGTTAAGTCGCCGCAGTCGTATTCATTTGATCAAGAATTTTTTCTCTTATCACATTATGCGTCACTGGCCCTCTTTGGCTGCCTGGTTCCCCAAACATAATCCGGTCATTCGTGAAATTAGAGCCCGGGCAGATATGGAAGATGAATCCATGCGAGATCGAGTAAACAAACTACATCCCGAGGCGGGCAATATGCGCAAGGTCGTAACGCGCGATTTCAGTCATCTCAGCGAGGTTTGATATGACGGTCGCACAAAACTCCATCAAACAGTATGGACACGGCATGACGCACTGGGCGAAAGTCCATTCCACCGGACTGAAACGGGCGTTAACCCTTGTCTTTTTTATCGCCGTAATCACATTGCTGATTAAAAACGCCGGCGAAATAGAATGGAATAAAGTCTTTAGCACCATGCGCGAAACCAAGCTCACGACACTGATAGTGGGCTTTGGCATAGGTTTTCTCTGCTATTCCGCTTACGCGGCTTATGATCTTATCGGTCGCCATCTTTTGAAACTCAAAACATCGGCTCTTGCCACTTGGCTCGCCGCTTGGATCAGTTATGCCTGCAATCTTAACCTCGGCGCTGTGGTAGGCAGTGTGGCGTTTCGTTATCGTTTGTACTCACGTCTGGGCGTCAGCAGCGGTGATGTCACCAAAATTTTAGGAATTACCGTATCCAGCAATTGGCTTGGCTATTTTTTATTGGCAGGTGGCCTTTTCGCCTCAGGCGCGATTGATCCGCCAGGCAATTGGATTGTTGGAAAAATCGCGTTGCAAGGTATTGGCGCTGTATTGTTACTGATAGTGGCGGTGTATCTGGGCTTCTGCTTTTTTTCAAAAAAGCGGGAATTCCAAATACGAGATCACAATATTACCTTGCCACCTGGAAAAATCGTTGTTCTACAGTTTGCCATTGCATGCATCCACTGGACTTTGATGGCGGCGACTATCTATCAATTTATGCCGGACGAATTAAGCTTTCCTACCGTTTACGCGGTTTTGCTTGTGAGCTGCGTTGCGGGAGCTCTATCACATGTACCCGGTGGACTAGGCGTACTGGAAGCAGTATTTGTTGCATTACTAGCAGGCGAAGTGCCTAAACATCAATTGATCGCAGGCGTTTTTGCCTATCGTTGCATTTTTTATCTGGTGCCGCTTGCCATCAGCTTGCCGGTTTATATTGGTTATGAGAGCTATTATCGTAAGAGCGGAAATAGCTAAGCTTGGGAAATTCGCTTAGACGAACGCAGCTCTCTCCATGATGTTTGTAAAAGGTCAAGAACTTCTTCGTCCGTCGTTTGAGGAAAGTTTTCATACCACAAACTAACGGCGCGAAAATTCGGTGGCGTCAAGGGACATACAATATGCTCGACCACTCCTGAGAGCGAATGTACGACTTGCGCGGGAGCCACCGGAACAGCAATGATCACCTCAGCAGCCATTCGCTGCCTAACAGCCTCAACCGCCACTCTCATAGTGGCGCCGGTTGCTATACCATCGTCCACTATGATCACTTGTCGATTCTGTAATGGTATCGATGTGCGCCCGCTGCGATACAAAATTTCCCGGCGCTCTAATTCCTGCATTTCCCTTTCGATTACCAGATGAATTTCCGAATCCTCGATTTGCAAGGCTTTGGTATATTCTTCGTTTACAAAATGAAAACCGCCGGAAGCTATGGCCCCCATGGCAACCTCCTCTTGGCCCGGCACGCCCAACTTGCGCACTAACAATACATCCAGTGGAGCGTGTAGAGCCTGCGCCAACACATAACCCAAAGGCACACCGCCTCTGGGCAAGGCCAGTATTACTGCTTGAGGATCAGCCATGGGTTTAATCGCGTCAAGTAGCTGATGCCCTGCTTCGATTCGATCAAGATAGCGTATTTTATTTATGGCCATATGCTGCCCTAGTTTCGCCGAATTAAAAAAGCCGACTTGTGTCGGCTTTAAAGGTTCATTCCTTCTTTTTGTTATTAAAAATTAATGCACCAATTTTTGGATGCGATTGAGAACGTCGTGACTGCGGCGCTGCTCCGGTAACAATTCGGCGTTAACGAAACGTTGCACCTCCGGAGATAAACTATCGCTCTTCTCAATATATTCATCCCGTCCGCGATCTTCGCCCTCCTCCAAGGCTGCGATAGCTGAGCGATCACCAAACAATTTGGCACCACCTTCGACCATTTTGGCAAAGCTACCCCACAAGCCAGATGAGTCTTCCGGAGTTCCGCCGAGTTCGCGGATTTTTTCCCGCAACAATTCAGCGCGGCGTTGATGGGAAATTTGCAAATCGCTCAAGCCAGAGGCAATTTGTGAATCATCCAGTTTGCGGATGCATTGATTGTAGGTTTCCACCGCGGAAAGCTCGCTTCTCAAAAAGGAATTGAGATATTTAATATCTTGGCTGCGATCAGAAGTTTGCATATTCATATTCCTCGCTGTGTTTTATTAATACCAGTTAAATTCTGGTTGCTATCTCAATATTCAAATGTCACGCCAATATCCGTCCTTATCCGCTTTTAAACCATACCAAAATGGCCTTGCTATAAACGGATAAAACTAACCCTAACAGCGCTATAGCCAAACCAACCCACTCCAATACGTTGATTTCTTTACTTTTTAAAAAGAGAACTTGAATAACAATACCAACCATAAGCGCGGCAATATGGGCGTAAATCACCATTGCCGGATAACTGAAATACTGCTCTGCTCTGCCGTAATAGAGTGCAAACCCTGCGGTTGCAATAAAGGTAATAGGAATCGTAAAAAATGCGATTTTGGTCGCATCCATTACCGATACCAAACCATCCTTATGCTGCTCATGGACCCCTAATAAATTAGGTACTTGAACAAAGATGGTCGCCATCAGAAGCCATGCAAAGCAAGCGAGCATTAGCGAAACCTTTCGAGTCAAATGCGTAATTGCCCCTCGGCTGAGTCTGGATGCGTTTCCTGCAACAAAAAAGTTCCAACCAGCATGCGCACACCGGATGCGAATCCACCTTTATAGGTGTCCCAGTAATAACCTTCGTCTGGCACAACTTTAATAACAGAAACACGCGGGTCATCCTTACCACCGTCAAACCAAGCGTTCATGTGCGGCTCCCAAAGTTGCTGGATTCGTGCTTTATCTTGAGAAACAAAGGCTCTGCCTCGCAATTCCAGGAAATCCGCCTGATCTGGGGCCTGAAAGTACAAACTGACATCCGAGTCTTGTTGCACTTCTTGATCTTTATGAGTATCGATTGCACTGATAAACCAAAGACTGCCCTGGTCATCGACGTCGACTACCGTCATTGGCCGCGCGCCGCTTGAGTTTTTATCCAGAGCGTGAGTAACAAAAAAACAGACGCGATTTTTCTCAGCAATTTCCCGCACTTTATCTAGGGCATCTTTCCCCTGAAGATCGTCGTGCTGGTTATCCAGATCGCTTCGCTTAAAAGTTGCCATGGCTCTACTCCAACAAATGAAATGTCAGAGTGCGATGCAATTTTTGGGCGAGAATGGACTTTTAAAGGAATTAATAAGAGCAGAGGAATTAAGAAGAGCATTGGGCGAGGCTTGGAATTGTCATCCAAGCCTCTTTTCGTATCGATTATTTAATTGACATTTTGATTCAGGATCAAATTCACCAGCTTCCAGGATATCCCTTGACGCTGCAGCACAAAGCGTATTTCTTCGTTGCCTTCGGTAGGAACCCAAATGGAAAAGGAATCAACTGAATCATAGGTAAAGCGTGCGTCCTTGAAGATATTTTCTTTTTCTTCGGCTTCATTTTGTTTTGGGGTAGGATCGTCTGCCGTCAAAGATTTTACCGCATTTCTGCCTTCTACGAGATTCGCCAATCCTTTAGGTGTTATCAGGGATTCCACCATGCTTTCGACCAGTTTGGCCTTTATTCCTGACATAAGAGAGGAAAAAATATTTTTTTCACTTTCCCGATCGGACTCCTCCATTTTGGCGATCAACTGAGCCTTGATGTTTTTGCGCAGCTCAATAAAATCGATATAACGCTCCAGTTTTTCCGGATTGTTTTCCGCAATACCGGATTGGATGGCGGATACTGTGATATAAGGCCCTGCAACAATATAGCCGCCCAGCGACAGCAGTAGCACTACGACCAGAATAAAAAGCTTTTTCATTGGCTAATCCCAAACCACACCAAATTTTACAGAGCGTTTACACACTCTTTGATCAATTCCGGACCGCGATAAATAAATCCGCTATATATCTGAATCAGATTAGCACCCGCTTCGATTTTTGCCTTGGCATCCGCGCCGCTCATAATGCCGCCAACCCCAATAATCGGCATAGTATCACCGAGAAACTCCCTCAATACGCGAATCACATGGGTCGAGGCATCGCGCACAGGTGCGCCACTCAAACCACCGGCTTCATTGGCATGGGGGGATGTTTCGACACCGGCACGGGAAAGTGTGGTATTGGTGGCGATTACCGCATCAATTTGATGACGTTGTAGTGTGGCGGCAACTTCGCGGATTTCATCGTCAGTCATGTCAGGCGCGATTTTTACCGCAATCGGCACATAGCGTCCGTGTTGTTGCGCGAGAATTTTTTGCTCGCTTTTAATTCCGACCACTAATTTTTCGAGCGATTCACCAAACTGCAAACTGCGCAATCCAGGGGTATTTGGCGAAGAGATATTGATTGTCACGTAGTCCGCGTAAGGATATACAGCACGCAAACAAATCAGGTAATCATCCAGTGCCTGCTCATCCGGCGTATTTTTATTTTTGCCGATATTAATACCAAGAATACCTTGGTAAGTGCGCTTTTTCACCCGCTCGACCAAATGGCCAACACCTTTGTTATTGAACCCCATGCGATTGATGATGGCGTTGTGTTCGGTCAGACGAAACAAACGCGGTTGTGGATTGCCGGGCTGAGGTCTGGGAGTCACGGTGCCGATTTCGACAAAACCAAAACCCAGGTCGCCAAGAGCATTGAGATAGTCGCCATTTTTATCAAGGCCCGCGGCAAGCCCCACCGGATTGGGGAACTTCAGCCCCATCACTTCCACCGGGCGACTTGGCTGCGAATAGAACAACTTAAGCAATCCTGTGCGCTGGGCCGCCCCCAACCAATCGAGCGCCAACTCGTGACTGACTTCCGGAGACATGGCAAACAGGATTTTTTTCGCTAGGCCGTACATAGAATGCTCACTAAGTGGGGGAAAGGCGCGAATTTTAGTGGCTCTGCCGCTTCAGAGCCACCAGGATTTAGCCATTGCTCGGCCCCAGACGTCGGATATCGACCATTTTGCCCGCAGGAGTGAACGCAATCTCAAAAATGCCGTCGACGCCATCGGTGGTGACAAAGCGCTGCAACAGGTTTGCCGGAAACTGCACCACCTTGCCTTGCAGGTCGCGCGCGTAAACATTACGCGCAGCGCCCCGGTAGTAGCGCAGATACTCGTCTGCGGAAAGGCGGACCGCCACTGTGACGGTGCGAATCTCCGGTTCGTTCATGCCTTAGCCTCAACCTGTCCGAGCGCCCCACGGCTGAGATGAGCCAGCTCCATCAACTCGCGGATAGCGACGGAAAACAGCGCGAAGTCTCCTGAGCGGGCATTTTGGATTTCATTCACCATCATCAGCCAGCGCTTCAGCCACGAGGAGTCATCGCTCAACCATCCGTCCAATCCGGCTACCGCTTCAGCGACGGAATAGCGCTGCAGTAGCGCGCTCATAATGACGCGCAGCTGCGATTCCAGATCCTCCAGATAAGCCTCACGTGCAACCGCCTGCCAGTGGGTTTCGATGGTCACATCGGACAAACGCGTCGCCAACAAATCCAGTTTGAGTTTGTCGTGCAGGGCGTAAAAAACTTTTGCCACTTCGGCAACCCGTATTCCCGTCGTACGAGCGACCTCGGTAATGCAAAGGCCGGAAAATAAATTGTCCGGCATAGCTAATTGCAGAATCCACTCGTCCGCAAGGCCAAGCTCCCTATAGCGATCACAGCGCGCCTGCCATGCATCCCGGGTTTCGCCGTTCAACGCCTGTTCGAGCGAACGGCTGACGTCCTCCACGCCGCGACGGAACAATTCCACTTCGCGCTCTGGAGCATAGGCTTCACTTTCCACCCGACCGCGCGCGCGGGCGAGAAACCAGCGCGTACCGCGGCGCACGCGGCGCTCCATATTGATCATCATGGCCGCCTGCTCGTTGGCAGAAACGCGGTTGTCCAACTGCGTGAGATAGGCCTGGAACGCATCCATTTTGAAAACATCTTTGGCGATCACAAACGCCTGGGCGATATTTTTTAGAGGCGCGCCCGTACTGGTTTGCAAGCGATAAGCCGCCGTAATGCCGAGCGTGTTGATCAGATCATTGGCCACCTGCGTCGCGACGATTTCGCGCATCAGGCGATGGCGATAAACCTGCTCGCGATAGAGTTCATTCAACTGCGCCGGGAAAGCTTTTTCGACGCTTCTGCGCAAATAAGGATCTGCTGCGAGATTTTCCTCGCCGAAAGCATCTTTCAACATCACTTTGGCGTAGGACAGCAGCACCGCCATTTCCGGGCGTGTCAGCGGTTGAGATTTATTGATACGCTCAGCCAGTTCTTCATCACTCGGCAAAAATTCCAGTTTGCGATTCAGCAAACCCAAATTCTGCAAATAATGGATAAATTGGCCGTATTCACGCATACGTCCCAACGACTGCTGCTGGGCTATGGTAAGTGCAAATGTCTGGCGATAGTTATCCAGCAGCACTAGATCCGCTACCGCATCGGTCATATCGCTGAGCAACTGGTTGCGCTGTTTGACGGTGAGATCGCCGGCGGCAATCATATCGTCCAGCAAAATTTTGATATTGACTTCGTGGTCGGAACAATCGACGCCAGCTGAATTATCAATAAAGTCCGTATTACAGGCACCGCCGTTAAGCGCATATTCGACACGTCCCAACTGCGTCATACCGAGATTGCCGCCCTCGCCTATCACTTTGCAGCGCAATTCCGCGCCGTTGACTCGCACCGCGTCATTATTTTTATCGCCGACATCTGCGTGGCTTTCACGCGTCGCTTTCACATAGGTGCCAATACCGCCGTTCCATAACAAGTCCACGGGCGCGCGCAAAATGGCACTGATCAATTCCGTCGGCGCCAGTCGTTTTTCTTCAATACCCAGCACATTTTGCATTTCCTCCGTAATCACAATGAATTTTTGTGTACGGGAAAACACACCGCCACCGCGAGAAATCAAGGACGCATCATAATCTGCCCAGGTACTGCGCGGTAATTTAAACAGTCGCAACCGCTCCTCGTAGGACTTTTCTGGATCGGGATTGGGGTCGACGAATATATGTTGGTGGTTGAATGCGGCAACCAATTTAATGCAGCGCGATTGCAACATGCCGTTGCCGAATACATCGCCGGACATATCCCCTATGCCGACGCAGGTAAAAGGCTCCTTCTGCACATCAATGCCGCGCTCGCGGAAATGCCGTTGCACGGAAATCCAGGCGCCGCGCGCGGTAATCGCCATTTTTTTGTGGTCGTATCCCTGACTGCCGCCGGAGGCAAAAGCATCGCCCAACCAATGGCCGTATTCCAAGGAAATCGCATTGGCAATATCGGAAAATGATGCGGTGCCTTTGTCCGCCGCTACCACCAGATAGGGATCTGGCTCATCGCGACACAAAACACTCTGCGGCCGCACCAATTCACCATTGCGGAAATTGTCGGTCAAATCCAGCAAGCCACGGATAAAGATTTTGTAGCACTCGATACCTTCGGCCTGAACTTCATCGCGCGAATTGCATAAATACAGTTTTTTCGCGACAAATCCGCCTTTTGCGCCATTGGGAACAATCACCGAGTTTTTAACTTGCTGCGCTTTCACCAAGCCCAAAATTTCCGTGCGATAGTCCTGCAAACGATCGGACCAGCGCAAACCGCCGCGCGCCACTTTGGACACGCGCAGATGAACGCCTTCGACGCGCGGTGAATACACATAAATTTCGTACAGCGGACGCGGCTCCGGAATATCGCCGATCTCTCGCGGACTAAATTTGAATGAGATGTAATCCTTATCTTCGCCAGACTCGGTTTTCTGATAAAAGTTGGTGCGCAGAGTCGCGTTAATAAATTCAAAATAACGGCGCAGGATTTTGTCTTCGTTGAGATTTTGAATTCCATCGAGTGCCTGCAGAATTTTTTCTTTCAGGCGTTCCACACGAGCTTCGGATTTATTTTGATCCGCATTGATGCGCGGATCGAAATAGGCTTTGAACAGAGCTACCAGATTGCGCGTGATATCCGACTGATTGACCAGTGTTTCGGCAATGTAATCCTGACTGAAGGTAAATGTAGTCTGCTTCATATAACCGGCGTAAGCGCGCAACATGGCGACTTCGCGCCAGCTCAAACGCGCGCCTAGCACTAGGCGATTGAATGCGTCGTCTTCCGCCTGTTGATGCCACACTGCAGCGAATGCCTGTTCGAATAGACGGCTGGCAGCGTGCACGTCCAAATTAACGGAAAGATTCAGCGTCAAGCGGAAATCGTGCATCCAAATAACAACACCGTCGCTGCGGGAAATTTTGTAGGAATGTTCGCCCAATACGCGCAGGCCGAGGTGCTCCAGCACCGGAATCACTTCCGACAAAATCAGTGGCTGGTGCAACTGCATCACCTTGAAGCCCATCTGATCTTCCGCCGTTCCCACACGGTGATAGAACAGCATGGCGATATCGCGCTCGGTTTTGAGCGTGTCGATCATTTGAATATCTTTCACCGCAGCGCGCGCATCGTAATTTTCCTGGTAACCCACACCGAACGCGCCGCTGTATTGACGGCGGTATTGCAAACCCTTGGCCTCTCCAAAAGCTTCGATCAATGCCGCCTCAAATCGGTCGTCCCAACCGCGGCAAATTTCAACAACTGCTGTTTCCAAAAATTTCGGATCGTATTCGGGGGTTACACCGTCGCGCAGACGGAAAACCATATAGGCGCGCGCCAAAATCGATTCGGAAAAATGTGTGGTGGAATCCCACTGCTCCGATTGAATCGCCTGACTAATGAGATTTTCAATTTTCAGACGCACACGCGTGTTGTAAATTTCGCGCGGCACATAAACCACGCAATAAACAAATTTGCCGAACGGATCGTTGCGCATAAAGAGTCGCACCACGCGCCGCTCATTAATGCGTGTCACCCCCATAATGGTTTGAAACAGGGTTTCCAGATCGGACTGAAAAAGCTCGTCCCGCGGAAAACTTTCGATGACACGTACCAGATTTTTACCGTCGTGACTGACCGGCGCCAAGCCTGAACGTTTGAGAATCTGCTCAACCTTTTGCCGCAACAGCGGAATCAGGCGCGGACTCAAGCTGTACACGGCATAAGTAAATAAACCGAGCAACCGCGTCTCGCCAATCACCTCGCCATTTTCGGCAAAACGTTTGACGACTATATAGTCCGGATAAACTCTTCGATGTATGGATGAGCGCGTGGAAGCTTTGCTGAACGAAATTAAATCCGTGCTGTGATAAAAAGCTTCTTCACCTTGCTGAGAAATATCGTCAGAGCGGCGACGGAAAATGCCCAGGCGTTGAGATTCAATTTCGCGCAGCTGCAGATTATCCGCAGGAGATTGCAAATGAAAAACGCGCGAACCCAAAAACGTGAAATGAGAGTCTGCTAACCAGTCGAGAAATGCGCGGCATTCTTCCGCTTGAGCTTTGTCCGGCGCGTAGCACAAGTTCTCCTTGAGTGACTGCACCTGCTCCAGCATGGCTTGATAATCAGTCACCGCGGTGGCGACTTCTGCCAACACATCTTTTATAGCGCTCTGAACTTCAAGTCGTTCGTCTTCCGATGGAATGGCGCCGATTTCAAGAAAAATCACCGCCTCCTGCTGCCAAGTGTGTCCGGTATTCGGTGGTGGTTGCTGCAGAATCGGTTGTAAATCGAGCACCTCACCGTCCGGCGAACGGGCGACATTGATCAAGGTGCTTTTGATCAAATGAATCGGCAAGGCGCGGCGGTTGAGTTCCAAGCGCAAAGAATCCACCAAAAACGGCATATCCAATTGGCGCACAACCACCACCGAACCGTTGCACAGCCAACCATCTTCTTCGAGACTCGGATTGAAAAGTTTTACGTAGACGGCCTGACTGGTATTGCGCAGAGCCAACCAAAGGGAATAACAGCAGCCAGCAATATCCGAGACCTCGCGGGACTGCCAGTCTTCAATATTCAATTGATTCCAAAAGATGCGGACAAATTGACGGAACAGTTGAGCGTCCTGTTGATTGCTCCGACTGTCGATAAAGGTGAGAACCTGCTCAAGCAACCCCAAACGTGCAGTTTCCGCGGCGTCTGGTGTGGTTATAGGTAAATTGATTGTCATGAGAACCCTCTCCCCAAAAATTTATTGGACATCGCGCGACAAAAACCTTTTCTCTCATTGCGGTTTCTGCCTCTATTGAAGTCTTTTAATATTGCCCTTACATAGCATAGCCAATTTGCCCGCCGCTCCCCGGCGAGGCCTGGCTCGGAACTCAACAACAAGACCGCAGTCTACGGCGGTCTTGTTGTTTCTAAGGTTCGTTACTTAAGGTTCCTCATAATTGATTTGCGTCGGCCAGTCAGCCGCGCAACAGAACGGATAAAAACATGGCTACAACACGTGAAGCGGTATCCACTATCCAGACCTGGCTGAACGGCCAGATCGTCGGCCAGCCTCATTTGATCGACCGTTTGTTGATCGCCCTTATCGCCGATGGGCACCTCTTGGTAGAAGGTGCACCCGGATTGGCAAAAACCAAGGCTATCAAAACGCTTTCGGACGTTATCGAAGGCAACTTCCACCGCATTCAGTTCACTCCGGACCTTTTGCCTTCCGATGTCACAGGAACCGACATTTACCGCCCGGAAACCGGCACCTTCGAATTCCAAAAAGGGCCGATCTTCCACAACTTGGTATTGGCGGACGAAATCAACCGCGCTCCCGCAAAGGTGCAGTCGGCGCTGTTGGAAGCCATGGCCGAGCGCCAGATCAGCGTCGGCAAACACACCTACAAATTGCCCGCGCTGTTTTTAGTGATGGCAACCCAGAACCCCATCGAGCAGGAAGGCACCTACCCACTGCCGGAAGCCCAGTTAGACCGATTCTTGATGCATGTGCGAGTTTCGTACCCATCGGTGGAAGCAGAGCGGGAAATCCTGCGTTTGACGCGCGCCGAAGCCAACACCCGTCAAGCCCGGCCTGAGCCGCCACCGGAAGTCAGTCAGGAAGTATTGTTCGCTGCGCGCCAGGAGGCTCTGGCCATTCATATGGCGCCGGCCGTAGAGGAATACATAGTGCAACTGACAGCGGCGACCCGTCAGCCCGAGCAATACAGTGAGGAGCTCGCCCGCTGGATTGAATTTGGGGTGAGCCCCCGGGCGACCATCAGTCTCGACCGCTGCGCTCGCGCCCACGCTTGGCTCGCCGGCAAAGACTTTGTCAGCCCGGACGATGTACAGGCAGTCCTGCATGATGTTTTCCGCCATCGCCTGCTGTTGAGCTTTGAAGCGGAAGCCAGCGGCCAGAACACGGACCGAGTGATCGATCAACTGCTTCAGCATGTTCCTGTGCTTTGATGCTGCGCCGCTCATCTCCCACTGATACTGGCCAAGTGGCCCCTCGCCCCGCCGGGGTTTATACCTCGGTGGATGAATTGATCCGTCTGCGCCATTTGAGTCGCGATCTGACCCTGCGCACGCGTAAACGCAGTCAGGCACTTTTGGAAGGATCGGTGCGCACACGCTATCGCGGTCGCGGTATGGAATTTTCCGAAGTGCGACCGTACCAGCCCGGCGACGATATCCGCACCATCGACTGGCGTGTCACCGCCCGGGTGCAGGCCCCTTACACCAAGCTGTTTCAGGAAGAGCGCGAACGCCCTATTTTTGTAATGGTGGATCAGCGCTCACCGATGTTTTTCGGTAGCAAAATCTGCTTCAAATCCGTATTCGCTGCCCAAGTGGCAGCGGTAGTCGCCTGGATTGCCAACAACAATAGCGATCGCATAGGCGCTCTGCTGTTCAGTGATCGCGAACAGGGCGATATACGCCCGCGCCGCACTCAGCACGCGGTTCTGGATTTATTGCACCAGCTGGTCGCTTTTAATCACCGTCTCACCAGTCCTGTAGCGCCGGAGAACAGTACTAACCTGCGCGATATGCTGACGGAAACCAGCCGCATTGCCCGCCCCGGAAGCCTGGTGATTCTGCTGTCCGATTTCCATGACTTTTCACCCCAGTGCATAGAGCCGCTGAGCCATCTCGCCAAACGTTCGGATGTGATGGCGCTGCATATTTACGATCCACTGGAACGCAGCCTTCCCGCCGCTGGCAGTCTCGCCATCTCCAATGGCATCGACCGAGTAACCGTCGATGTCTCCACCCTGCGCGAACCGTTTCTGACTGCGTTCGAACAACATCAGCATCAGTTGCGCCAGAGCTGCAATAACACCGGCGTGCAATATATTCATGCGCCGGTGAATCAGACAGTGGAAGCCTTTGCCCAGGATTTATTCAGTCCGCGGCGACAAACGCGCCGCACGGATGGAGGTAAGTCGTGATGCAACCGATCGCGCAAATGCCCCAACCGGGCGGTTCGCCTATGAACCCGCAGCAGCTGATAGAACAAATGCACGACATCATCGCCCCACCTGCGGTGGGCTGGTGGCCTCCCGCGCCGGGATGGTGGGTTCTCGCAGTGCTGCTGTTGGCCCTTTTGATCTGGGGAATTGTGAGCTGGCGCCGCCACTATCTTCGCGGCCTGTACCGTCGCCAGGCGCTTGCCTTGCTCAACCGACTGGACAGCTGCTCGGATGATTTATTGCCTACAGAAGTTAACCGTTTATTAAAACGCACTGCCTTGAGCGCTTACCCTGCGCAATCCACTGCCATTAATCAGGCATTCGGCGAAGCCTGGGTACTGTGGCTGAACCACTGTTGCTCTCAATCCGTATTCGAAGGTGACGCGGCTTTGGCAATTGCCTACGGCGGCTATCAACCCGATCTGGCTTGTCCACGCGCTCAATTGCTCGAGAGCGCGCGCCGCTGGATTGAAAAACATAAACGCAATGCCAATCCGGGAGGCGCCCATGTTTGAATTCGCCTGGCCCTGGGTGTTTGCGTTACTACCCCTGCCGCTGCTGATCTATTTTCTGGTACCACCCAACACCCGCCAGGAAACCGCCTTGCGCGTGCCCTTCTTTCAGCAACTGGCTGGCATGCAGCAACAAGGGCGTATTCACGCTGCCCGCCATTGGTTGCAACAGCTTCTTCTGGTTTTGATTTGGCTGTGCTGCGTAGCCGCCGCTGCGCGCCCGCAATGGGTGGGCGAACCCGTGCAATTGCCAGCCACGGGTCGCGACTTGCTCCTGGCCGTGGATATCTCCGGCAGTATGGAAACACCGGACATGGTGTTTCAAAACCGCAACCTGCAGCGCATTGACGTAGTGAAGTTTGTTGTCAGTGACTTTGTGCGACGACGGGAAAACGATCGACTCGGTTTGATTCTGTTCGGCACCAACGCCTATCTGCAGGCTCCCCTGACGTTCGACCGGACCACGGTGCAAACTCTGCTGCAGGAAGCGCAATTGGGATTTGCCGGGCAGCAGACTGCGATTGGTGATGCCATCGGTTTGGCGATAAAACGTCTGCGCGAACGTCCGGAATCCAGCCGGGTTTTGATTCTGCTCAGCGACGGTGCCAACACTGCAGGCGAAGTCGATCCGCGTCACGCTGCGGATCTTGCGCGGCTGGCCGGGGTCAAGATTTACACCATCGGCCTGGGCGCGGATGAAATGATTCAGCAGACGCTGTTCGGCCGGCGTAAAGTGAACCCCTCGGCCGATCTCGACGAAGAGACTATGACCTATATCGCTGACAAAACCGGCGGCCAATATTTCCGCGCGCGCAATCCGGAAGAGCTGATTCGCATCTACGCCGAACTGGATCGTCTGGAGCCCATAGAGCAAGAAGAAGACGTGTTCCGCCCAATCAGCGCCCTCTTCTATTGGCCACTGGCGGCAGCTCTGCTCGGCAGCTTCCTGCTCGCGCTGATTCGCGTATTCAGCGGAGTGTTTCAGTTGGGATCAACGAACGGACGGCTTGTATGATGGCCACATTCGCCGATTTCCATTTTCTCCGCCCGCTCTGGTTTCTGGCGCTTTTGCCGGCGCTGTTGTTATGCGTAACGCTCCTGCGTCACCAACGCCAAAGCCAGCAGTGGATGCGTTATATCTCCCCGGCTCTGTTGCCCTTCCTGCTGGATCAGGCTCACGGACGGCAGCGGCAATGGCCGCTTTTTGCGCTTCTGGCTCTTTGGTCTGTAGCGGTCATAGCCTTGGCTGGGCCTGTATGGCAGAAAATTCCGCAGCCAGTGGAACGCAACACCCAAGCGCTGGTGATCTGCTGGGATCTCTCGCCTTCGATGTTGGCCGAAGATGTCAAACCATCGCGCCTGGCGCGCTCACGTCTGAAATTGATCGATTTGTTGCAAACCCGCAAGGAAGGACAAGTCGCTTTGATTGCCTATTCCGGTGAGGCATATACCGTCACGCCACTCACCGACGACCGCCAGACCATTATTAACCTGTTGCCGGCACTAAGCCCGACAACCTTGCCAACCGTGGGTAGCAATCCGGAAATGGCATTGAGCATGGCGACCCAACTGCTTAAAGACGGCGGAGTTCCGCGCGGCCATATACTGTTTCTCACCGACGAAATCGAGCCTAGCGCTCTCCAATCTATAGGAGAAGAACTGCGGACTCTTCCTCATCAAGTGACTTTCTGGGGTGTAGGAACTCGCGATGGCGCCCCCATTCCACTACCGGATGGCGGTTTTGCGAAAAATCGTCGTGGAGAGATGGTGGTGGCGCGCCTTAATGAAGACCAACTGCAGAAATTCGCTGCGGATCATCAGGCCTACTATATCCCCATGCTGACGACCAACAGCGATATCGAAATCCTGGAACAACTGTTGTCGCCAAGTCTGACCGACAACGCCACCCGGCGTACTGATCGGGTGTTCGACCAGTGGTTTGAACACGGCCAGTATCTGGCGCTGCTGTTGATTCCTTTTGTCGCCTGGACTTTCCGGCGCGGCTGGATTTTTGTGTTCTTTCTGACAGTGTTCCTGCCTCTCGGCTATAGCCCGCAGGCCAGTGCGCTCTCCTGGGATGACCTGTGGTTGACCAAGGACCAACAGGCCGCGCGCGACCTGAAAAAGGGCGAGGCCGAGGCCGCAACTCGTTTCACCACACCGGACAGGCGAGGAGCGGCTTTGTACGAGCAAGGCGATTACGAATCTGCCGCCAATGAATTTGGCGCAAACAGCGACGCAACCAATGCGTATAACAGAGGCAATGCCCTCACCCAAGCGGGCCAATTTGAAGAAGCTTTAAAAGCGTATGATCAGGCGCTCCAGCAACAGCCGGATTTTCCCGAGGCAAAACAAAACCGGGAGATAGCCCGTCAGCTAGCAGAAATGCAAAAACAACAAAAACAGAATGGCTCTAATGGCGAAAATCAGGACGGGCAAGAAGACGGTGAAAAGGGCGAACAAAGCGATTCGCAAGGCGGCAATCCCGGACAGCAGTCCGAAGACTCCCAACCGGGCAACCAATCAGAGGGGGAAATGAGCGATGAAGAAGCGCAAAAGGCCGCACAGCGTCAGGAATCTGAAGAAGGCGCCGCGCAAGAAGAGAATCCTTATGCTCAGGCGGAGCAGAAACAGAAGCAGAATTCATCTGGAAACGACGAACTCAGATCCGTAACTGAAACGGAAGAGCAAGCCAATGAAGAAGGTGATCCCCTGTTGGCGGACACCATGCACAAACCCATGACAGAAGAAGAGCAAATGTTGGAGCAATGGCTGCGCAAAGTGCCGGACGATCCGAGCGGACTGCTGCGCAACAAATTCAAATACCAATATATGCAGCGCCGACAGTCCCTGCGCGGCGGCTTTACCGATAACGAAGCGGAACAACGCTGGTAGAACTATGGACCAAACTGCTCAAACCCCAAGCGCTAACAAGCCTATTCAGTGGAGCCATTGGCTGCTGACACTGCTGCTGTTGCTGTTTGCTGGACGCGTCTGCGCCGACAGCCTGACGGTAGAAGTGGATCGGCAAAATATCCGCCTCAACGAAACCTTGAATCTGTCCGTGCGTTACGAAGGTCGCCAGGTGGCCAGCGATCCCGATTTCTCAGTGCTCAACCAGTTCGATATTCTCTCCAACCACAAATCCACTCAGCACTCGATTATCAACGGCACCATCAGCGCCTTTACTGAATGGCGCCTGACCCTGGCACCACGCAATACCGGACAGCTGCTGATTCCGCCACTGAGTCTTAGAGGTCAGCACAGCAAGGCGATAACCATCACCGTAACCGAGCCCGCCAAAGACCCCATTAGCGGCAAAGAAGATGTGTTTTTGGAAACTTTCGTGGACAAATCCACTGTATTCGTCCAGGAGCAATTCATCGTCACCTATAGGCTGCATTTCAATCAAAGTGTCGATTCGCTAGACAGCGGCCAAATCAATATCAGCCAGGCGCGAGTTGAAGAGCTGCCGCGCCTGGATTTCCAGACAACTATCGGGAACACTCCCTACGCTGTCGCGGAATTTCGTTATGCCGTCTTTCCTGATGCCAGTGGCGTGGTGAATATTCCCGAGCAGGTGTGGACGGTGCGCACCACCGACCAACCCGGCATGGCCCGCTTTGGTTTTGGCGGCGGTCGCTTCAAGTTGCACCGGGTGAGAACCAAGCCGCTGGCGATTACCGTCAATCCAAAGCCGGACGATTTCCCGGCTCAGGCCCCTTGGCTGCCAGCCCACAATCTGACGATTGCCGAACAGTGGAGCCGTTCTCCTGATGAATTCCGCGTCGGCGAACCTATAACTCGCACCATCACAGTAACGGCAGCCGGAGTGATGCCGGAACAACTTCCCCCGCTGATAGACGAGCGCGGCACTTCGGCGCTGAAGTTCTATCCGGATAAACCCGAGCAGGACAAAAGCTACAGTTCCGACGGAGTAAACGCCAAACGTGTCGAAAGCGTTGCAATAGTTCCTTCCACCGCTGGCGAGGTGCGTCTGCCGGAAGTTAGCGTCACCTGGTGGAACACTGAGCTTAAAAGAGTCGAGAAAGCCACCCTGCCCGCCCGAACCTTGATGGTCGCGCCAGCGGAAGGTATGCAAACATCCAGTACACCTCAGGCGGCACCAGTTCTGCCAGACACTGCCACTGTGGTTGGCGGCCCATCATCCGCTCCCCAGGTCCAAACCGATCCCCGCTGGGTGTGGATCAGTCTCGCTCTTCTGGTGTGCAATCTGCTGACCTTGGCTTTCTGGTGGCACAGTCGCCAGCAACCAGCAAAGACCGCGAACACATCTGACCCGGAACCAGCAAGCCTCAAAGATGCTTTGCGCCAGCTAAGACGCGCCTGCGACCGTGCGGATGCATTTGCAGTCCGTACAGCGCTGCTGGAATGGGCCAAACGGCGCTGGCCGGAGCAGCGCCTGCTGCTCGCGGATATTGGGCGTTTGTCACAGGATCCCGAGGTTCAAGGAGAGCTGCGCAAGTTGGAGGAAAACTTATTTGCGGGTCGGGATCACACGATTAACTATCCGCTTTTGGCGCGAACCGCGCAGCGAATGAGTGAAACCTCAGCAGGAAAGTCGCAAGCGGGATTACAACCTTTATACAAAACAAGCTAGAAGCAGAACTGCCCGGGTATTGGTTGTGGTGTCATCACCCCGTACAATGCCCGCCTCGACTTGGTGAGATGGCTCAGCATACGAACAAAACTCAGAGCTGCACACCAGGGTTTGCAAAACGATTCTCAGGTGTTCCTGCCAGAGCTGCTAGACGGCCCCACATGGTAAACAGCCCCATAGGTAAATTGATGCACAAGATTTCTTCCTTCTTCGCTCTTGCGATCCTGCTCGGCTCCTTGGGCTTGCTGTCCGCTTGTGACAGCGGCAGCAAAAATCGTAGTTCCAACACGGGTAGTAGCAGCTCCAGTTCATCTACCAGTACCAGCACTAGCACCTCATCGACTTCGAGTTCATCGAGCTCTTCGTCAAGTTCATCCAGCGCTTCCAGCTCAAGCAGCTCATCGAGCAGTTCTGGTGTCATCATCGAAGGCAATGTCAGAGTTCACTTCCCGCCGCGTTACTCCCGTACTGACGAGCAGAGCATCACCTTGCGCGGAGTTGTGGTGGACCCTACTGGCGTCAATCAGGTTTTAATCAATGGCCAGCCTGCCACCAGCGACGAGGTGAACTGGACTTACACTGCGACTCTCGTACCTGGTCAAAATGAATTGGTCATCAGCGAAGAAACCGCAGATGGCGTCAATGAAATTGATCGAATCTTTGTCGATCGCTCGCCGAATCTCATAACTCCAGGAGATGTGGTTGATGACAACGCCAATGGCCGCTTTCTGATTCTGGATCCTTCACAAAATCTGCTGATTGCCGCGGACAAAGAAAGTGGCGCACTGACAACCCTTTCGCCACCCTCTGGCGAGCCCAATCTGATTCAAAGAAGTCTTGGGTTGGCCCTAGACGCCGCGCGCAACCGGGTGCTGATTTATCAAAAGAAACAAAATGAAGAAGATACCAACCCAGAAATGCTCGCGATTGATCTTACAAGCGGAGCGCAAAGCATTTTCGACGTCCCGGATTTCACCGATATAGAACTCGCCCATTCTCCACGAGCTCTGATCGTCGCCAACAACACTGCGTATGTTGCTGACTCCGGCACGAAATATTTTGATTTGAATGGCAATGAGGTGGCCAAAGACAGCGCGGGCGCCATTCCGGTAAACATGCAGTTCATTTATCAAATTAATTTATCCACCGGAACGCGCGTCGCAATTTCCCATTGGGAAGCCCTTAAAGAGCAAAACGGTGCTCGATATGGAGTCTATTCCCTCGCCTATAACCCGACAAAGTCGGTCTTGTATGCCATGGAAATTGCAAACACCGTTTCTCGAGTGGTGGAAGTTAATCTGGCAGATGGAAAACAAAAGCAACTGACATTCAAAGATAAAGATAACAATACGTTCAGTCTTCGCCAGGCATACAAAATCGATATCGATGTACCGGGTCAACGTTTGTTTCTTTTAAACGATACAGCTGTCGGTGGCCTATTCGACCCTACCGTTTTGTCTATTGATATCCAGACGAACGTAGGAAAAATCTTAAGCTCAAATGCTGTTCCAAAAGACGGGAAATACGTTCTGCGCAACGCGCGGGGCATGCACTACAGTCCGACGGACGATGCAATTTATTTGGTGGAAGATGGCCAGGACGCCATTTTCAAAATAGCGGCGGAAACTGGTGAGCGCACGCTTGTTACATCTACGGGTCCGGTTGATGAGAACGGCTACATTACCAATAGCCTGATTAAAAACCTTATTCTCGCGGGGGATCATCAAACCTACATTCTCGATCTGCAATACTCCTCCGTGTACGGATATAACCTGTATTTCGGTTCCAAAGACATTATCAACAACTCCGTCACTAATGGTGTTGATGCTTCCAAGGAAGTACTGCGATCGCCTACATCGGGCGTCTGGAATCCGTCTACCAAGCAGCTTCTGTTGGCAAATGAAGTCAATGCGGTTTTGTCTACCTACGATCCTGCCACCCGAAAAGCCGACGCCCGGATAGGATTGCCTGCTGTCCCCAGTGACTTACAGATCAACTCAGCCTTCGATACTGTCTATGCTGCATTTACGACCGGTGTTGCCAAAGTTGACTTAACAGACTATCGCATTACATTTTTGTCGACCCCAAGCATCCCGGATCGTCGCAACAGTTTTCAGGGCTTGCGCGGAATCGTTTTGGATGAAGAGCGCAATCGATTGTTAGGCGTGGATAGCACAGTAAATGCAGTACTTGCTGTCGATCTCACTACCGGTACCAGAACTTTATTCTCACCCCCATCAGCAACCCCTGACGCTGAAGATATTCTGCTTCTTCCAAGGGCAATCGCGCTCGATAAGCCGAATAACCGTGCATTGGTACTGGATACCGGGCGTAAAGCCATCGTCGGCGTTGATCTCACGACCGGTGAACGCGCGGATGTTTATCGCTACGCAGATGTATCACCGAGGGTTATCTGGACTCCGTCGAAGATGGTCTTCCATCCAACTTTCAATTATTTGTTATTGCTCGATGAATTCTCCGGCACTCTTGGGGCGCTGGACTTAAATGGTGATACACCGCAATTCGTCACTCTGACCCGTTGATTATCTCGGCCAGATTCAATCAACAGGCATAAAAAAGCGCTGGTTAAACAACCAGCGCTTTTTTGTTTATCCAGTTACAAATTATTTTTTCCCGTCTTTACGCACGCCTTCTACGGTCAAAAACAATTCCACTTCCTGAGAAGCAGGCCCCAGTTTAGCCATGGCAATGCCCCACTCTTCTGGCTTGATGGTGGCTCGGCCTTCAAAGCCCGCACGATAGCCGCCCCAAGGATCATTACCTGCACCAATGTGCTCAACTTGAATGGTGATAGGTTTGGTTACACCGTGCAGAGTGAGATCGCCGGTGAGCTCGGCAGTTTTCTCGCCTGTGGGTTTATAAGCAGTACTGGTAAAAGTCGCCGTCGGGAATTTGCTCGCGTCCAGAAAATCCGCGCTGCGCAAATGCTTGTCGCGCTCAGCGTGGTTGCTGTCGAGACTCGCGATTTTTACCGTGACATTGATTTTGTTTTTGCTGGGATCCTTCTCGTCATAAGTGAAGGTGCCGTCGAAATCGTTGAAACGTCCGTACAACCAGCTGTATCCCAAATGCTTCACTCGAAACTGAACAAAAGCGTGAGCGCCCTGTTTGTCTACCACGTAGTCAGCGGCGTCGACCTGTGCGGCCATACCCAATACGGCTGCCGCTAGTACACCTGCAATTCGCTTTTTCATTGTTTCCTCCAAAGGATGGTCTTTCTTTATGGGTTTTTACTAAATGCCCCCGGGGAGCGGGGATACAACATGAATTGAATTTTTATTTGCCGCTGGTCATGCGCCGCACAGTGACATCTTTATCGATGAAATGATGCTTCAACGCCGCTCCTGCGTGCAGGACCGCCAAGCCAATGAGAGTGTAGGCGGCAATTTCGTGAATCTCACCGGCGAGGTCCTCCAGATTATCGATACCCGATATCAACGACGGAATCTGCACACCGCCAAACACTTCCAAAGGATCGCCCTGCGCCGTGGTAATGAGATATCCCGAGATAAACATGACAAACAGCAACACATACAACCCCGCATGGGCCAACTTGGCCGCCAGCCGCTCCAACTTGGAATGACTCGGCAGAGATCCGGGATATGGGACGGAAAACCGATAAATCAAGCGAATCACCGTCACCAGGAGCAATGCGATTCCGACGCTTTTATGGATGTCCGGCGCGCGGCGGTACCAGGGGTCATAATAAGTCAATCCTGTCATCCACAGACCTAGAATAAATAAGCCCACTACTGTCAGTGCGGATATCCAGTGCAGCAGTTTTGCGAAACCCGAATAGCTCCGCTCGTTTGAGCGCCAAAAGCTCATAAAGATCACTCCACCAATGATTTATTCACAACTTCGTACACGTCCTTGGAAAGTTTGGATACCCCGGCTATGCGCCGCAGTTGATCGCGCATCAAATGCTGGCGATGAGCATCAAACCGCCGCCATTTCGTCAAAGGCGTCAGCAAGCGCGCGGCGATCTGCGGGTTCTGCTGATTGAGCAGCAAAATCTGATCGGCGAGAAATACATAACCTTCGCCGTCGACCGCATGGAAATTGCGCGGATTCTGGGTGGCAAATACCCCGATCAAACTGCGCACCTTGTTAGGGTTGCGAATATCGAAGGCCGGCGATTGCAATAGGTCTTTCACCCGCGCGAGCGCTCCTTCTCCTGGATCGGCAGCTTGCACGGACAACCACTGATTGACCACCAAGGGCTCGTGCTGCCAGCGATCGTAAAACTCTTGCAACGCCCGGGTTCTAAACGGCTGAATATCCGGATCCTGACTTTGCACCGCACAGGTCAACGCCGCCAGCACATCCGTCATATTGGTGCTGGACGCAAACTGCCGTTCGCACCAGCTGCGGTATTCCTGTTTGTATAGGAGCGTCAGATAGGACAGCGCACGGTTGCGCAGACTGCGCAGCGCAATCGCCTTGCCTTCCACGCTGTCGCCCAAAGGTGACAGAGCTTGTTGGCAGCGCAAATAGACGTCGCGCAGCCCGCCCTCCAGCGCCTCAGCCAACTGCACTTGCACGGCTCGGCGCGCTCGGTAATTGCCATCGACATCGACCACCGCCTGCTGTTCCCCAAGATAGGTTTCAGAGGGCAAATCCAACATCAAAGCGACCAGCGCCGGGTCCAGGCTCGCATCGTCCAGCACCAGCTTGAAGGCGTTGGCCAAGTCCTGCGCTTTAAAAGCGGCATCAGTTTGATTGGCTTGTATCGCCATAATGCCCAGCTGCTGCGCAGCGTCCCACCGGCAGAAGCCGTCGTCGTCGGTGGTAATGATGCGCAGCAGGTCGTCCGGCGCATAGGCGTATTCCAGTTTTACTGGTGCGGAGAAATTGCGCAGCAACGACGGCACCGGTTTTTCAGGGACATTTTCAAAAACAAAGGTCTGCTCCCGCTCGGTCAGCTCGAGCACCAGATGGGTGTTGTCGGCAGGCAGGTCGTCGACCTCCTGCCCCGCAAGCTGCAGGCGCAGCGCACCGGCTTCGCCAAGCAACCCCATGGCCACCGGGATATGGAACGGGGCTTTTTGCTCAGCAGTAGCTTCGGGCGTTGACGGGCAGGACTGCGACAAGGTCAGGTGGTACTGGCGCGTTTCTGCATCGTAGTGATCTTGCGCTTTCACTACCGGCGTTCCCGCCTGCCTATACCAGTTCATAAACTGGCTGAAATCACGTCCGGACACATCCACCATGGCTTGGACAAAATCCTCGATGGTGACCGCTTGGCCGTCGTGCCGCTCAAAATATAAATCCGTGCCGCGGCGGAACAATTCCGGGCCGAGCAGCGTATGGATCATACGCACCACCTCGGCGCCTTTTTCATACACGGTCAATGTGTAGAAGTTCGAAATCTCAATAAACGATGCAGGCTGCACCGGGTGGGACATGGGGCCGGCATCCTCGGCAAATTGCAGGGTGCGCAGCAGCTGCACATCTTCCACTCGTTTGACGATGCGTGCGCCCATATCGGCGGAGAATTCGGAATCGCGAAATACGGTGAAACCTTCTTTCAGGCTCAGCTGGAACCAATCGCGGCAGGTAACGCGGTTGCCGGACCAGTTGTGGAAATATTCGTGGGCCACCACCCCTTCCACCCGCTGAAAGCCGAGGTCGGTTGTGGTACGCGGATTGGCCAGTACACAGGAGGTATTGAAGATATTCAGCCCCTTGTTCTCCATGGCCCCCATATTGAAATCGTCGACCGCAACGATCATGAAGATGTCCAGGTCGTACTCGCGTCCGTAGACCTCTTCGTCCCACTTCATAGCGTTTTTCAGTGAGCGCATGGCGTGCTCGCATTTATCCAGATCCTTGTCCTCGACAAAAATCTGCAGCGTTACCTTCCGGCCACTCATGGTGACGAAGTGGTCTTCCACACAGCTCAACTTGCCGGCGACCAGGGCGAACAAATAAGCGGGTTTAGGAAAAGGGTCATGCCAGGTTGCGTAGTGGGTGCCGTCGGCATTGGTTCCTGATTCAATCTTGTTGCCGTTAGACAACAACACTGGAAAATCGCCAGCTGGCGCCACTATGGTGGTGGTGAAAACGCTCAGCACATCCGGCCGGTCGAGGTAAAAGGTGATCTTGCGGAAACCTTCCGCCTCGCATTGGGTACAGTACAAGCCGCGCGACTGATACAGCCCTTCCAGCGCCGTGTTTTTATGGGGTTCTATGTGAACCACACTGCTGAGTTCGAAACGCTCGGGAACGGAAAAAACAATTAACTCCTCTTCCGTCAATTCATATTCCCCTTCGCCCAATAGCCGTCCATCCAAGCGCAACTCCTGTAACTGCAACTCCTGACCGTGCAGACGCAGCTCGCGCTCATCACTGCCTGGCTGACGCTCCAACTGCAGAACAGCTTTCACCTCAGTGAACTGTTCGCGCAAGGTAAAGTGGAGCTTAGTTTGCTGAATTCGAAACCGCGGTGGTTGATAGTCTTTTAAATAAACCGTTTTGGGATGGGCAACCGTCATTTGCGACCTCAGAAAGCATGGCTGCCGTCCCTGGCAGAAAGATGTGGATTTTTAGTCCCGCCAGACCAGCGGGGTTTCGCGCGTGTGAATATGGCTTTCGTCTTCGCACGCTTCTTCTTTGGGCGGCACATAGCCGGTGCGCTGCTCAAGCGGGACATGGTGATGCTCATAGGCAATCACCGCCTCCATACAAGTCCGCAATTGCTGCTCGCTCAATACTCGACCATCTGGCCATTTGCGCAGTTCAATTGCCCGCTTGAAGCTCTCGTAAATCTGCGGCGTCATGGCCGCCAGTACTGCTTGTATATGGGATTCCACTTAGAACACCTACAGGGATCAGGAGTGTTGAAATTAAGTGCGTGAATCCTGGAACCCAAAATCACGCACAAAACGGGTGGGCAACAACAGGCCAAACGCCAGCCCGGCCACCAGCCCCCCAATATGGGCGCCATTGGCGACATGAATGGAGACGGTTTTTTCCAGTATGACCGGCAACACCACCAAAGACACGGCCGCAAGGATATAGAGCCCTTTGGGCAGTTTCAAAATCGGTGATAAGGTGCGTCGATACAACACCGCAATCGCACCAAACAAGCCGAAGATTACGCCAGACAAGCCGCCAAAAATGGCTGACCCTGGCAACCAATATTGGACCACATTGGCCATAACGCCAGTCGCCAATAACAGAACCAGAAAAATAGAACGCGGCAACACAAATTCCAGGCGGCGGCCCAGCTCCCACATGGCAAGACTGTTAAACAACACGTGCCAAATGCCGAAGTGGAGAAAAGCCGGTGTAATCAAACGCCACCACTCATGGTGAATCCAATAGGTTTCGGTAAAAGTGGACGAGGCCAGATAAGTCACAAAGACGGTGATTTTGGTAAAGGTAAATCCCGGTATCCATTCCGGTCGATATTCCGTCAGGAAAAAGCCCGCAAAACCCAAGGCGATGGTGACTATGCTGATCGGCCAAGTTCTTAAAAAGGCTTTGGCAATCTCGGCACGAGACATCTGCGAAGGCTGAGGATTCTTCTCGCGCAGCTGATCCAACACTTGCGCGGCGGATTCCAAATGGCGGTCGTCCACCCAGAGTTCGGCTACGCCATTCGCATCGCGCAGCTCATACCGCACGCCCTGCGCATCCAATTGTTCGAATAGAGGGGCAAGCACTTGTCCCGGTGCAAAACTGCACAGTTTCACCATGGGCATCGCTGCCCTGCCAAGCTAGTTCCAAATGTGTTTATCAAGTTGTTTCTCCGTGGGTGGTCAACTCTCGGGGTCGACATACACCCAGACAAATTTTGTCGGCGACAGTTTGCTCTCACCATCAAATCTATAAGCAACCAAGCGACCAAATTTCACTGCGCTGTAATCCAGGCAGGCCACATTGGGGCGCAATGGTTTGGGCGTTCCCTGCAGCCAGTAATGTCCGACGAACACAGGCGGCTCGTCTGTGCCATAGCGCAACAATTGCTCGCTTTCGCTGGGCGATAGGGGCCGATCCGCGATGTATTCCGGCAGAGGGTCGGGCTGAAACACAACGTCGCGATAAGTTTGCGGATTTTCCGCCCAGAACTTGGTGCGGAAGGAATCACGCACGTATCCATCCCGTCCTATGATCGTGGTCCCCTTTGGCAGAGGAATTCCCGTTCCCCGGGTCAGACGATCAAAGACTCGGCCGGCAAAACTATTGGAGTCCATGGACTCTACGATCAACTCTTCGCGAAACAAACCGCTGCCATAACGACTTTTGTATTCATCGATCAACTTATGATCCCAACAGGCATGCACCACGCGAAACCCGGGCAGTTCGAGAAAGAGCGGCAAAGTCTTGAACCATTCCAAAAACATGCGCCACTCCTCGGGGTAAGCGGCGAGTTGCGCAAGTGTTTCGGCGATTAGGCGGTTGTGCCGCTGGGTATGGGCGCGGACGTGCGTCTGGCCCGTTTCGGGAGGCGCTGGAGTGGTGTAACAGATGGCATTGAATTCGTGATTACCCATGACGCAGCGGGCAACTCCCGCATCGGTCATGGCTTTTACAAGATGTAACGCTTCGCGGATATGCGGCCCGCGATCGACTATATCGCCAACAAAAATCGCCTGCCGCTCCGGGTGCTGGTACACCCCATTAACGCGTTCATAACCCAATTTGTGCAGCAGTTTTTCAAGAGTGAAAGCACAGCCGTGCACATCACCAATGATGTCGTACCCCCGCCACACCCGCTCTTGTCCGGTCATGGTCGATCCTCAATACCCGTTACCGGAATGAGAAGCCCAACCGAGCTTGTTGCGGCAAATTTCGTAGAAGTCGTGATCCTCTGGATGGATAAGACACAGCTTTTCCGGTTTTTTACGCACCACAATTTCATCGTCCACCGTCGTAACCTGGTGAGTTTGCCCATCGCAAGTGACGTGAGGCCGAATATCGCGTTGGTCGCCGACAACAACGCGTATTTCGGCGTCACCATGTACAACTATAGGACGACTGCTGAGAGTGTGGGGATTAAGCGGCACTACAACTATCGCATCCAGACCGGGATGCATAATCGGCCCACCGACGCTGAGAGCATAAGCAGTGGAGCCCGTGGGGGTGGAGATAATCAAACCGTCAGAGCGCTGACGGTAAACAAATTCTTTATCTATGTAGAGTTCAAACTCGATCATGCGGATGTATTCGCCGGGGTGCAGCACCACATCGTTCAAGGCTGTGCCCGAACTCATCAGCTGACCGCCGCGATACACATGGCAATCCAGTAAAAAGCGGCTTTCAGAAATGTATCGACCTTCCAATACCGCGCCGACTTTGCGCTCGATTTCCTCCGGCAATATGTCGGTGAGAAATCCCAGGCGTCCGCGGTTAATCCCCAGCAACGGCACTCCCGTGCGACACATGCTGCGCGCCGTGCTCAACAAGCTGCCGTCGCCGCCGACGACTATGACCAAATCGCATTGATCCGCGAGCGCGTCGCGCTCCAGGCGCGGCAGTTTGGTGACAGGAGCGGATGCGGCAGTTTCCTCATCAAGGAAAATCTCCACACCCTGTTTTTGCAGAAACAGAATGAGACGTTGCAGTGAATAGTACGCAGCCTCGCTACCGAGGCGCCCTACGAGGCCGATCTTTTTGAATTGGCTCATACCGTGTTTCCGCGAACGAAAACGCCTATTATCCGGAAATGCCGCAGTCCTATCCAGGTAAACCGCGTTGATCCAGGTAAACAGCTCTTTCCAACTAGCCAGTTCAGGTAAAGAAGTAACAAGGAGATCCCGCTCTGCAAGCCCAAACACACCCCACCCCTACAGACTTTCGCCACCCGCTGGTCAAAGACCTGTGCTGGACCCTTGCGCGGCCATTTGATCTGTTGTTGTCCCTCCCACCCTTCCAGAGATTTGCCCCTAGCCAATCTCCAGAAGTACTCAGCACTTGGCTCAAGCAGCTCGAACGCGAGCCCCATGCGCTGGAAGAATTTATGGCGGCTTACCTCAATCGGCGGTTGGGTCACTACTTCGAACGCTTGATTCTGTTTTACCTGTTGCACTCACCCGAACCGCGCTTGACTGTTCTGGAGCACAACTATCCGATCTACCAGTCCATCAAAGGCCAGAAGGTGACTCTGGGTGAATTAGATTTTCTGCTCGAACAGGATGAACGCGTTCTGCATTTGGAGACGGCGGTAAAGTTTTATCTCGGCGTGACGGACGCCAATGGCACCCATTGGATAGGACCGGGGCTGGCCGACCGGCTGGATAGAAAACTGGCGCATTTGCGCGATCACCAATTACCGCTCAGCCATGCGCTCGATTTCGCTCGACCTATAGACCCGGTGTTTTGGGTCAAAGGCGTGTTATTCCATCCCTGCTCCGAAGAACTGCCGCTTCCTCCAGGAATTGCCACGCATAGCACAGCAAGCCACTGGCTTACCCGATCACAGGCACCCGAATACATCAATAATGAATGGATAGTGCTCACCAAATCGCGCTGGCTTGGCGGCGCAGATGAATTAACGGGGGAAATTCGCAACCGGAAGGAAATCCTTGATCTTCACGCTGCACCGCTAACTCAGGTTTTAATGCTGCAACATAAATTCAGCGAGCGGCGTTTAATGGTAGTGCCGGATGATTGGCCGGACCGAGCACGGGAAGCCTTGTTAACCGACCCATAAATTAACTCGCTCTAGTTTGCTGTTAAACCCGCTCAACTTTGCCGTCACGCAGGATGTAGCTGGTATCGCTGATCAATTGATATTGCATCCCTGCACCGATCAAACCACCTTTTAAGGCAAAGGTGTTGTAACCCTGTTTGCCCAGTAAATAAGCAGCAGCGCGGCTGCGTCTTCCGGTATCACAATAAAACACATAGGGCACATCCAGGCGCAATAAACGTTTTTTCAGGCTCAACAAGCCGAGAGGTATATTGGCGGCGAGCAATAAATGGCCTGCGTCATATTCGCTTTCCGCGCGCACGTCTATATAAACCGGAGTGTCAGCAAAGCCCTGACAATCTTCCTCGCTGACCTCTTCTACTTGCGGTTCCAGCAACAACAATTTGAAGTCGTTTTTCTCCAGGCGCATCAGGACGCCGTCGGTTGCCATGGTGACGGTCGCATTGCGCAGAGTCTCGTACACCAAGGCATCCTCACCAAAGCAACGTCCCACACCTATATCCGCCAGATGCTGCTCCTGACCTTTGTCATTGCGTCTGGTGACTCGGGCTGCCCCTTCTTTGATGAAGTAACAGCAGTTGCCGATTTCACCCTGGCGCAAAATGACTTCACCGGCCAATACCACCTGGGGCGTCATACGATCGAGAATGCGTTCAGCATTTACCGGCGGGACTTTGTAAAACAGGTTGGAATCCAGAACGGTTTTGATCCAGCCGATATCCTCGTCGTAATCGCGTTCTACACTCAACTCGCTGAGTAAATAGTCCGAAATCTGACTCCAGCTCAAAATGCGATCCAAGCGCTCGGAATCCAATTTCAAAACCGCACAATCCGTTTCCGCTATGCCATCACACGGGCGTGGCATTTCATTGGCGAGGGGGAAAAAACTGTCTTTGGCAGCGACGCTCTCGCTGTAACCGGATGAGTACTCAAGGCGAATGCGACCGTTGAGCAAATAGACATGGCGGTAATCACACACACCCCGCCGAAAGACTTGCTGGCCGGCGTACAGGTATTCCACCTGGCCCTGTTCCAGCAGAAATTCCAGATAGTGTGGTTTAAGCGCGTTGAGAGGGACAAACGTCTGCGCAATCGGCAACAAATTCCATTGATTCGGTTGTGTAGGGATCGTTTGAGCGTGCATAGGTACGACCGTATAACGGCTCCATGCTTGGCTCAGAGACCGGAAAACCCCCGCCGTCCCTGAAGGCCGCCACTATGGAGAACCAGGATTCGTGTTCCCGGCTGCCAATGCCCTGCTTGCGCTTTTTGGGCTATCGCCCAAAACACCTTGGCTGTATAAACCGGGTCCAAAGGCACGCCGGTTTCCGCTTCAAACTCCATTGCGAATTGACGCAATCCCGACGGAAACCGCGCATACCCTCCACAATGATAGTTGCTCTCCAGCAACAATGACGGCAAACAGGCGCAATCTTGGCTGGTCAGGCGCTCAGCTTGAGCAATAATTCCGGCTTTCATGGCGGAGACCTCGGTTTCGCCCCCTTTTAGCGTCAAGACTGCGCATACCGGCACGCCCGTTTCGCTCGCCAGCACTCCCGCCGTCGAGCTTCCCGTACCCGCGGCTAGGAAGATCCAGTCTGGGGTCCAGGGCGAGAGCGCTACAGCGGCAGCTCCCCAGGCTCGACAACCCGCCGCACCAGCAAGGCCACCCCCACCTTCAGGAACGATGTAAGTGCCAGGAAAATCTTGCTGCAGTCGGGCCAGCCAGACCGGGTCAGTTTTTTGCCGATAGTCCGCTCGGGAAACAAACCGCAGCTCCATTCCCATGTTCTGAGCATCCTGCAAAGTCGGGCTTAAAACGGATGGTCGCTCACCTCGGACTATGCCGACCGTTGGCACACCCAAAGCCGCGCCAGCGGCTGCCAAGGCATACAAGTGGTTGGAAAAGGCCCCACCAAAACTCAGCAGACGGGCAGCGCCCGACTCCTCTGCAGCATCAAGATGACCCGCGAGCTTATAGAACTTGTTGCCACCAAGCTGAGGATGGAGAAGATCTTCGCGTTTGACCGCCACTTCGATACCAGATGCCCGAGCCAGCCCCCATTCCAGTTTTTGCACAGGAGCAAGGGAGGCAACGGTGGCAAGCGGCAATCGCCGCCAATTCGGTGGCAGCATTGGAAAGGAAATAGGTTAAATGGCTTTGAGTTTGCGCTGATTGCGCCTGTGCAGATCGCACAGGTCGCTCTCACCGGGCGTAAATTCCGCCGGATTGGTTATCCGTGTCAGATTTGCGCAGCACATTTCGCCCTGTTCATCCGTCGCACAACAGACCGGAGTTTGATAGTGCTTCAACCAGGCAAGATACTGCGCCTCACTGACGCCGCAATAAGCGGCGGTAAAAGCAGGTGGATTTTCCAGGAACAGGGACATTTCCGAATAAGGAATGGTGATATGGCCCGCGCCCGGCTGATAAGTCACAAAGTTCACGCCTTTCTGACTCATACGTTCCAGCAGCAAGTCACCGCTGTTGGCCAGCGACATCTGATGCTCGCGCCGCAACCGTTGAATTTCCTGCTGCAGCTGCTCCTGGTGTTCTTTGTGGTACTGCAACTCCAGCTCTTTAATTTTCAGCAGCTCGTTTAATTCGGCGGTGGCGGTGCGGACTTTGTTCTGTATCTCCGCATCCAGACGGGCGCGCACGGCGTCCAAGGTCTCACTGCTGGTCCCTTGCACACGCTGCAGCTTGTGTTCGTAATAATCGCGCAAACCTTCGATCTTCTGCTGCTGCCCTTCAATGGTCTGGCGCAACTCCTGGTTACTACCCTCCAACACTTGGCGCTTAGCGTCACTCTCTTCCAGGCGCTTGTGCAGAGCCTCAAGGCGTTGTTCATATTCACTGCGCAGCGATTGCATCGCCTGATCTTTGTCGCTCATCATGCTGGCGATGCGCTGGCGCTGACTTTCCAGCAATTGCGTCATCTGCTCGCGCAGAGCGGCTTCATATTGTTTGCTGAATTGCTGGCTGAGATGCAGCTCGAGACGTTGAGCTTCTTCGGCGGACAAACCCGAAACAGCTTCAGCTTTGCGCGATGGACTGAAGTGCACCCCCAAACGATTGCGTTTGAGAGAGCGCAGAATTTGTTTGAAATGGGGCCCTTCGGCGTTCAGATCCGGGTCCCACAGCCAATCTTTGAAATACGCGATAGGACATTGGCTGGCGCAGGCAATGCGGATGGGACCGGCACCCAGATCGGGGCCTTTGGTCGTAGTACGCGCCAGATCCTGAAGTGGGAGATTCCAACCAGATTCAATCGCCCCGCGCGCGTCAAACCCTATGGTAAAAAATACTGCGGCGGTAACTATGAACTGGTGATTGAATTCGACGTAGACCCCGCGCTGTTTGGTGTTGGCCCATTCCACCAAAGGGACGAAACCGTCGAGCAACGCCTCCAATTCCGGATAAAGAAGCTCCTTCGAAATGCCTTCTCTGCCAAAGAACAGAACGGCTTGTGCTTTTTCCGTATCGAGTAAAAACATGATGTCCGGTCTTGTTTGACGCTTGTGTTAGGAGACGCAGGGATGCCAGCGAAATGCGCCATAGAGTAGCCCGAAATCCGACGAAACTACAGAGTGAAGCGAAACCACAACACAAAGTTGTAGGGACGTCACAGTGGAGAACGACGGCGGAGCCACGCCAAATACTGCCCAAATGGCAGTACCAATTGAATTAAAGATAGAACAGAGATGGCAAAAGAAAAGGGATAACTGAGGACAGACTAACGATCAGAGCGGCGAGAGAGCTAGGGCTACACCTCAACAAACTCGTCCAGCTCTTCATCCAGATCCAGCTCTTCCCCCAGATAGTTCAGATCTTCCAAGAGTTCTTCTACATAATCTTGCATACATAGCTCCTATTTCATGACTGATTTGAATGTTCATGACTGATTTGAGGCCAACGATGGACGTCGATCAGGTCCAATAGATAATAAGTTAGGCAGGATGACAAGATTTTGACAAGGGGGTTTCGCACAAAAATGTGCCGCGAAAAGCCGTGAAGAGGCAGAAGAAGATCTTTGAATAGTGAAAATGGCGGACCGGACGGGGCTCGAACCCGCGACCTCCGGCGTGACAGGCCGGCATTCTAACCGACTGAACTACCGGTCCGCTTTTTTCACAACATCAACCTGCTATCCTGGGGAAGCATAGCGATGGTGGGTGGTATAGGGATCGAACCTATGACCTACGGCTTGTAAGGCCGTCGCTCTCCCAACTGAGCTAACCACCCTGGCTGAGGCCGCGCATTCTACCCATCTCCTATTCCGTGTCAATCTTTTATCGCCAAGCCAGGCAATATTTTTGTCGACAGCTCATTAAATGAACTATTTGTTGTTTTATGACCCACCGTGAAGTCGCGGCATTTTTTCAATTGATATTTAAATCGCTTAAGCTGTCAGTAAGTTGGGGCGCAATATGAGCTGCCCCTGTTTTTAGCTGACTGATGAAAACACCAATGAGACGTCATTTGTTTCTGCTTCTAGTGTCTGTGGTTTGTCCTATGCACGCTCGGGCCGACGACCTGACGAGCGGAGAAAACATGTGGCTAGTTTGGGGTTTACTGGCGATTTGCCTTATCCAAACCATCGCTCTTGTCTACGTGCTGATTCGCTATCTGCGCAATCGCCCTACTCCTGCAGATCTGGACCCCATTCTGCAAAAAACCAAATTCCAGTTGCATAGAGAAATCGCCCGGCACGAAGTGACTGAAGAATTGTTGCTGGAGACGCGCGAATATTTAAGCTGCCTGATCAATTCATTGCCGACGGTAATCGTCGGGGTGACAGAAGATGGTTATGTCACCCATTGGAACGTGGCCGCAGAGGAAATTACCGGTTTATCCAGCCAGCGCGCTTTGGGAGAGAAGATCTCTGCCGTTTACAACGCCCCGCCTATTCCTTCTGAACAAATCCGTGCCACCATCGCGCAAGGCAAGGCTTACGTACAAGAAGCCATTCCATTCGGCGAAGGGGCCGACGCCCGCTTTTTGGATCTGACCATTCAACCACTGGTATCACCGGACACCTTGGGAGCCGTCATTCTGGTGCAGGATGTCACCCTGCGCGTGCGCATGGAAAGATCGCTGATCCAGAATGAAAAAATGCTCAGCCTTGGGGTTATGGCTGCAGGCTTGGCCCACGAGATCAACAACCCACTCGCTGCCATCATGAGCAATCTGCAAACCATTAACCGGCGGCTCTCCGCCAGCATGGCATTAAATGTTCAAGCAGCCGAGGAATTGAACATCCCGTTCCACAGTCTGGTGCAGTATTTGGAAAGCCGGGAAATCCCCAAGTTTCTCGACGGCATTCAAAAGGCGGGCGAACGCGCGGCCAAAATCGTTAAAACCATGCTGGAGTTTTCCCACGCCCGCAATTCAGCCTTCGCCCTTCACGACCTTACCCTGCTCGTCGACGAAAGTTTGGAACTCGCCACTAACACTTTCGAGTTGAAAACAGAAGGCAAGGGGCGGATGCCGTTCTTTATTCGCGACTTCGCGCCAAACCTGCCTGAAGTAGAGTGTTCTGCCTCGGAAATCCAGCAGGTTCTGCTGAACCTGTTACTGAACGCGGCACAGGCGTTTCAGTTGGCAGAGACGCCCATAGGTACGCCGACAATCAACTTGCGACTTTCCGTAGAAAAGGACCACATACTGCTGGAGGTACAAGACAACGGCCCCGGCATGAGCGACCAGGTGCAAAAGCACATTTTTGAGCCTTTTTTTACCACGAAGGATGTGGGGGTGGGGACAGGGCTGGGACTGTCAGTGTCCTACTTCATTATCAAAGAACACCATCAGGGGTCGATTGAGGTCGACTCCAAGCCCGGCGTGGGCACGCGCTTTCTGATACGGCTGCCTGTTCGACAGCCGTGTTCACCACTGGCGCGGGTGAAATAATCAGAAAGTTGGAATTGCCTTAAGGCAGCATCAGATTAAAACAGCCGCCGCCCAAAGGTGCGCCGTTTTCCAGGCGAATATATCCGACGCGATTTTTTTGCTTATGCAAGCGCGCAATTTCTTCTGCAAAGTAAAGCCCGAGGTGGGTACTTCCTTCATTAACGCCGCTACCGCTAACCGATGAAGTTGGAGCTTCCAACATGCTGGGCGGATAACCGGTGCCATCATCCGCAACAAAAATGCGTAAAAAATCATTCTCGACTTTTGCGGAAACCAGCAATTCGTTGCGAGTGTAGCGGGAACAGTTGACGATAACGTTCTGCACCACACTGCCGATCAAGTCCGCGTCAAATGCCCACTCCAAATTATCGTCACATTCCAAACGAGGGTGGATATTGCGACTGTCCAGCAGGCTGTGATTGCGCGCCAACTGATCTTCTAAAACGTCGATGACATAGTGTTGATCAACCCGTAACGGCAGATGGCCATTTTGCATACGGTAGATGGTCAACAACTGAACAAGTTCTGCATTAATACGCGACGCTTCATAGTGCAGCGTATTGAAATGTTTAGCCTGCTTTTCGTTGGCGGGCGGGCAATCTTCGATAAAGGATTCCAACGATGCGACCAGCATACCAATGGAATTTTTCATGTCGTGCACACTGGATGCGAGAACCAGCGAGAAATCAACCGAATTAGTAGGTGTTGTCATTATTATTTTCCTGTTAACTAGCCATGCTAGCGGCTGCCATGCTTTGCAACCGCTGAAATCTGGCGTATTGAGAATGTGTCGGCCCTATCAATGAACCAATCGTGGCAAGCGCCTTTTCTGTGTCCTTAATGGTGTGTGCATCTTTGTGCCCTGCTCTCAACTTGCCAATCAGCGCTTGCACAATGTTCAGATGCACACCAACATGGCGCGGAAATATATGCCTTACTTTTTCGAAGCAATCGATGGCCTCGTCAAAGCGCGCCTGATTATACAGTTCGATACCTTCGCGGTTAACCGCCGCAAGCAATGCGCGATTGGTTTCACTGACGGGCTCCGACAAGAGAGCATCCAGTTTTTCCAACGCATCTTGATCATTTTCATAACGTTGCAATAAATCCTGCAGCAGACTTTCCGCCTGTGTTTTTTCTCCCAGAGCCTGCAGTGCCTGGATTCTCTCCATGTGCACCTCCAGCGGTACGTCCTGCTTGGTGTTCAACAGCGTCTCCGCTTCCCGTATTAACAAACGGGCTCGCTCGCCTTTGCCTCCCTGGGCCAAAATCCGGGCGGTCAATAAATCCGCGCGAGTGGTCTGCTCCTTCGGTAGACGAAAGCGTTCTTTTGCCACTCTGATGGCTTCTGTGACCTCCGCCAGCAAAGCCTCCGCGGGATAAAGTCGTTGCTCAACCGAAGCAGCTGCAACGCGCGCAAAATGGAATACGTCCTCTGCACAGGCGTGGCATGACAATTCGCCAAGCCGCACAGTGGAACGCAGCGCTTGCAACGATGTATTTAAGTCGCCATTGCGCTCCGCCACCTGCCCAAGGCGCTTTTGGCGCAAAATGGATTTCGGCGATATCTCCACCGAGCGCTGCACTGTCATCTGTACTCGCCGGGCCTCACCCAGGCGCTCCCAGTTATTCGCCAAAACATCGTAAGCAGGCAGATACAGAGGGTTTTCCTGCACGATTTTCTCAAGCCAATCACCGGCAACATCAAGTTGCCCCAGATGGTGCATCACCCGCGCCAAACCCAGGCGTGCCCAGTCCAAAGGTCTAAGCTGCAATACTCGGGTGTATAGAGCCTCCGCCCTCTGATATTCCCCCTCCGCCAGAAACAGTTCACCGAGCATTTTCTGTGCAGTACGGGAATGGCGGTGTTCGCTGGAAGCCAAATGGCCGAGAATCGCAATCGCCCTCCGGTGATCTTCCAACTCCAGGGCATTGTATGCCCGTCCCAGCACCTGGCGCTGGTGCAGCAAACGGACGATACGCTGCTCCAACATCTTGGTGGTGACCGGCTTCATCAAATAGTCGTCAGGCTCGCAATCATATGCGGCCATCACTACGTCTTTGGTGGCGTCTGCCGAAATGAGAATAAATAAGGACTTGCGCGGGAGCAGCTTGCGAAAACGAAGTTCTTCCAAAACCTGCTGGCCGTTCTTGCCCGCCCCCAGATCGTAGTCACACAGAATCACGTCATAGGTGTGGCGCTGACACTTGTCGAGCACGTCAGCCCCGTTAATCGCCATATCAACCTGGCCGATTCCGAGATTTCTCAGCATCGCACTGACTGTAAAGCGGAAATTGCTGTAGTCGTCGGCTATCAAGAACCGCAACTTGCTGAAGTGAATCTCGCCCACCGTCAATTACCCTACAGACTGCTGTTGATCGCTCTACCAACCGCCAGCTCCTGTTCTGACGGCAAAAATTCCATTCCGGCACGAAGTGTCGCCATTCCGGCACAGGGTTATAAAAGTGTAGATGATCATCGCCAAATTTCCGGCAAACCTGCCTTTAGCCGGAATCGCCCCTGCGTTGATTGTGACTTCCATCGCGAAGGGTTTAGAATTTCGGCCCTTCGTTGCACCCTCTGAGCCTGCGCACCATGTCGGACATCGACCGTATTTATGCCTCCCCGCTGGAAGAAGTCACCGGCTTTCGTTTCGACGAACAGGTAGTGGCTGTCTTTCCCGATATGATCAAGCGGTCCGTGCCCGGCTACAGCACCATCATTCATATGATTGGACAGATCGCTGAGCGCTACGCCCAAACGGGCACGCGGCTCTACGACCTCGGCTGCTCTCTCGGCGCAGCGACTTTGGCGATGCGGCACCGCATCAATGCAGCCGACGTGAACATCATCGCCATAGACAACTCCCCCGATATGATCGAACGCTGCCGCGCGGTACTGGCTGCGGATTCCGGGGAAATTCCAGTGCAGCTGATATGCGGCGACATCCAGGATGCTGTAATCGATCAGGCCTCTATGACGGTCCTGAACTTTACCTTGCAGTTCATCCCTCCAACCGAGCGAGATGCGGTTTTGCGCCGAATTGCAGCGGGAACCGTGGCGGGGGGAGTTTTGATCCTGTCGGAGAAAATCGCTTTTGAAGATGAAGAGCACCAAAACCTCATGATTGAGCTTCATCACAACTTTAAGCGCGCCAATGGCTACAGCGACCTGGAAATTGCGCAAAAACGCACCGCCTTGGAAAATGTGCTGATCCCGGAAACACTCAAAACCCATCAACAACGCCTGTTGAACGCCGGATTTCGCTCAGTCGACTGCTGGTTTCAGTGTTTTAACTTCGCCTCCATCATCGCTTTCAAATGATTGACTACTCACGTCTGCTGGAACAGCTGGCCGAAACACCTCTTGCACCCCTGGCGGCCAACCTCCCCTCTGCAATTGAGAAAGGCCTTTCTATACAGCGCTACGGCGATTTGCCGGATTGGTATCAGGCCATGGACCAACTGCCAGATCTGCAACCGGACTGGGTCGAACTGCGCGAGCGGGTTGCTATAGGTTTAGACAATATCGATCCCAATCAACGCTCCCAGCTTGAACAGGCTCTTCGTGCGTTAATTCCTTGGAGAAAAGGACCCTTCGAGGTATTTGGCATCCATATAGACACTGAGTGGCGATCCGACTGGAAGTGGGATCGAGTAGTACCTCACCTCAGCTCCTTGGAGGGACGCCGTGTTTTGGACGTCGGCTGTGGCAACGGTTATCACTGCCTAAGAATGTTCGGCGCTGGTGCAGCGCGCGTCATTGGCATAGATCCCTCACCTCGCTTCGTGGTGCAGTTTTATATGCTGAAAAAATATCTCGGGGATATTCCGGTAGATGTTCTGCCCGTCGGCATAGAATCACTGCCTCCCAATCTCGAAGCCTTCGACACAACTTTTTCCATGGGGGTGTTCTACCACCGCCGCTCACCTATGGACCACTTGCGCGAACTCAAAGACACATTGCGCCCTGGCGGCGAACTGGTATTGGAGACACTCGTCATAGAAGGCGGCGAAGGTCAGGTGCTAGTACCAGAAGGACGCTACGCCATGATGAACAATGTATGGTTTATCCCCTCCTCCATCACATTGACAAGCTGGCTGCGCAAAAGCGGATTCGTCGATGTTCGAGTGGTCAACGAATGTGTGACCACCACTGAAGAACAACGCAGCACGGATTGGATGCGCTTCCATTCTCTGCCGGAATTTCTCGACCCCAACAATCCCGCTCTCACAGCAGAAGGTCATCCGGCGCCGCGCCGCGCTGTATTGATTGCGCGCAAGCCCGCTTAACTCGCGGGCTTTCCTATTTTTAACTATTGGTGGGAATACTGCTTAGCCACCCAGTCCTTATAAGAGCCATCCATAACGCCTTTCCACCAGGCGTCATTTTCCAAATACCAGCGCACTGTTTTGCGAATGCCGGATTCGAAGGACTCCTGCGGCTTGTAACCCAGTTCTCGACCAGTTTTGGTGGCATCTATGGCATAGCGACGATCATGGCCTGGGCGGTCTTTGACGAAGGTAATCAAACTTTCGGTATCGCCAGCAATTGCTGCAGCGGCTGTTGGATATTTCTCTGCCCAGCGCGAATCGGCTGCAAATTCCTGTTCAAGTAATTTGCCAATCAGTTTCACAATATTGATATTGGCCCATTCATTGTGGCCGCCAATATTGTAATTCTCGCCCACCTGACCTTTTTGCAATACCAGATCAATTCCGCGCGCGTGATCTTCCACATACAGCCAATCGCGAATTTGCAAACCATCGCCGTAAACCGGCAATTTTTTATTATGCAATATATTGGTAATTACCAGTGGAATCAGCTTTTCCGGAAAATGGAATGGACCGTAATTATTGGAGCAGTTGCTCGTAGTTACCTGCAAACCATAAGTGTGGTGGTAGGCACGCACCAGATGATCCGACGCTGCTTTACTCGCAGAATAAGGCGAGTTGGGAGCGTAAGGCGTATTTTCCGTAAATGCCGGATCATTTGGTCCCAGTGTGCCATATACCTCATCTGTCGACACATGGTGAAATCGATGAGGCACCGGAGTCGGGCCGTCCAACCATGCTTTTTTGGCTGCTTTTAACAGGCTATAAGTACCCAGGATATTGGTTTCGATAAAAGCATCTGGCCCGAGAATAGAGCGATCCACATGAGACTCAGCGGCAAAATGCACCAGAGTATCGACCGCTTCATCCACCAGGATTTTTTCCACAAGCTGGGTATCGCAGATGTTGCCACGAATAAATTTCAATTTTTCATTCGCGGACACACTGTCAAGATTTGCCAAATTACCCGCATAAGTCAGCGCATCCAGCACTATCACCCGATCTTGCGGATACTGGGCGAGCCAATAATGGACGAAGTTGGCCCCAATAAAACCTGCGCCGCCCGTAACCAATAATGTTTTTGCCATTGTTATTTACTCATTCACTTAATTCGGAGATTGCGAAATATCTGCATCAATCACTGTTGAACAAATCCCGCGTATAAACTTTGTCTGCCACATCGCGAATCTCATCGACCATACGGTTCGCCAAGATTACATCACATTGGGATTTAAATTGTTGCAAATCGCGAATCACAGGAGAATTAAAGAATAAGTCTTCCGTTAACACCGGCTCGTACACCACCACAGGAATACCTTTGGCTTTAATGCGCTTCATCACGCCTTGAATGGAAGAAGCACGATAGTTATCCGATCCCGCTTTCATAATCAATCGGTATACACCGACACATTTCGGTTTACGACGCAGCACGGAATCTGCAATAAAATCCTTCCGGGTACTGTTGGCATCGACGATAGCGCGGATAAGGTTGTTGGGTACTTCGTGGTAATTCGCCAACAACTGTTTAGTATCTTTCGGCAAACAATAACCACCATATCCAAATGATGGATTGTTGTAGTAATTGCCAATGCGCGGATCCAAACAGACCCCATCGATGATTTGTCTGGAGTTCAACCCGTGTGTTTCCGCATAGGTATCCAGCTCGTTAAAAAACGCAACCCGCATCGCCAAAAAGGTATTGGAAAACAACTTGATGGCTTCAGCTTCGGTAGAATCGGTATAAAGGACCGGGACGTCTTTTTTGATAGCACCTTCTTTCAAAAGAGCAGCGAAAGTTTCGGCTCTTTCTGAGCGTTCGCCAACGATGATGCGAGAAGGATATAAGTTGTCGTAAAGCGCTTTGCCTTCACGCAAAAATTCGGGAGAAAAAATAATCTGATCAATTCCGAACTTTTCCTTCATGCTTTTTACAAAGCCCACGGGAATCGTCGATTTAATGATCATAACGGCTTCCGGGTTAAAGGCGGTCACATCTTTAATAACCGCTTCTACCGAGCGCGTGTTGAAATAGTTGGTATCCGGATCATAGTCTGTGGGCGTGGCAATCACCACAAACTGCGCACCAGCATAGGCTTCATTTTTATCGAGAGTCGCTTTCAAATTCAGTTTTTTGTTTGCCAGAAACTCTTCTATTTCTTTGTCAACGATAGGCGACTTGCGGTCGTTGATCATCGCAACCTTTTCCGGCACAACATCCAGCGCTACCACGTCATGGTTTTGCGCAAACAAAACCGCATTGGATAGCCCCACGTACCCTGTACCTACAACTGCAATTTTCATTTTCACTCCCACCTATTCTTACGCTTAGTAGCGTTGTGTTTTATTGTTCTAAATTTTGTAAAAACTTTTATACCATTCAACAAAACGACCGACACCATCTGTCACCGTGATATGAGGTTGATATCCGGTGGCATCAAACAAGCTACGCGTATCCGCATAGGTTGCGTAAACATCTCCCGGCTGCATCGGCATAAAATTCTTCTCTGCCACTTTCCCCAAAGCAGCCTCCAATGCAGCGACAAAATCCATTAGTTTTACTGGCCGACCATTGCCAATGTTATAAATTCGGTAAGGCGCGCTGCTATCAGCTGGCGATCCTGACTCCACCGTCCAATCAGCATTGCGCGCTGGAATGACATCCTGAATTCGCAAAATGCCTTCCACAATGTCGTCGATATAAGTGAAATCCCGACTCAAATCACCATTGTTATAAATATCGATCGGCCTTCCTTCGAGTATTGCCCGGGTGAATTTAAACAATGCCATATCCGGGCGTCCCCACGGGCCATACACGGTAAAAAATCTCAGACCGGTGGTTGGAATATCGTAGAGATGGGAATAAGTGTGCGACATCAGCTCATTGGCTTTTTTGGTCGCTGCATAAAGAGACACGGGATGATCCACCGAATCTTCGGTGGAAAATGGCATTTTTTTGTTCAGGCCGTAAACAGAACTGCTCGATGCATATACCAGATGCTCCACTTTGTGGTGGCGACACCCCTCCAAAATCGTCATATGCCCAAGCAGGTTGCTATCAACATAGGTCATAGGGTTGTCGAGTGAGTAGCGCACTCCCGCTTGAGCCGCCAGATGAATCACTCGCTCAAATTTTTCTTGCGCGAACAATTGCGCAACTCCATTTTTATCCGCCAAGTCCATGCGTACGAAACGAAAATTTGGTTCTTTCTGCAAAATGGCCAAGCGCGCTTCTTTTAAACTCACCTCGTAATAATCATTAAGGTTATCAAGTCCAACAACCTGATGTCCCAACGCGCACAAACGTTGCGCAACAAAAAAACCAATAAAGCCAGCTGCACCTGTTACAAGGTATTTTTTCATTTCAATTCATCCAACATTTTTGACAGCTGCTGCCGCCAGTAAACCGTTTTGATATCCGCGGCCGCTTCTGCGGATCGCTTATCCAGAACCGAATAATTGGGTCGCCGCGCAGGCGTCGGATATGCTTCGGAAGGAATAGGATTGATTGGTATTTGCTTTTCTATAAGACCTTTTTCAAAGGCGAGCTCTTGAATCGCGACAGCAAAATCGTACCAAGAGGCCACGCCGGCATCACTCCAATGAAATACGCCGGACACTTCTGGTTTGGCAACAATCTGCCACAACCATTGAGCCAACCCCTTTGCCCAAGTGGGACTGCCAATTTGATCGGCCACCACATTGATCTGAGGTTTTTCTTTTATCAGCCGCAAAATCGTCTTAACAAAATTATTGCCATTCGACGAATAAACCCACGACGTGCGCACAATCACGGATTGCGGCAACAAGTCCCGTAGAACCTGTTCACCCGCATATTTGGACGCGCCATACACACTCAGCGGATGAGCTCGATCCTCTGGCAAATAAGGGACGTGATTTTTGCCGTCAAACACAAAATCAGTCGATACATGCAAAAGTCGGACACCGTATTCTTGACAAGCAAGCGCCAGATTGCGAACCCCGCCCTCGTTGATGGCGTAAGCCGCCATTGCATCTGACTCCGCCTTGTCAACTGCGGTGTAAGCTCCACAATTAATCACGACTTCGGGATTTAATTCCCGAAAAGCATCATGAATTCTCGCTGGCTCACAGATATTTAATTGTTCGCGACTATAGGCCTGCACTTGATGTTCGCCCGGGCTTGAACACTCTAGCTCCCAGGCCAACTGTCCGTTTTTGCCAACGATCAAAATGCGCATATAGTCCCTCAATCAAATTTTGGAGCTTGTGTAAACGACAAGCCGTTGAGATCTTTGGCTGATAACTTTGGTTGCGCACCCCCGACCAAAGGCCATTCAATGCCAATTTCCGGATCGTTCCACAACAAAGAAACTTCGGATTGCGGATGATAATAATCGGTGCACTTATAAACGAACTCAGCAAATTCGCTTAGCACATAAAATCCGTGCGCGAAGCCCTCAGGCACCCACAACTGGCGTTTGTTGTCCGCGGATAACTCAACACCCACCCATTTACCAAATGTTGGCGATGACCGCCGCATATCTACCGCCACATCAAATACAGCACCAGCGACAACACGGACGAGCTTGCCTTGTGTTTGCTCTAATTGATAATGCAATCCTCGCAAAATACCGTGAGCGGACTTGCTGTGATTGTCCTGGACAAATGGTCGAGCGCCGGTCTGTTTTTCAAATTCCTCAGCGCGAAACGTCTCCATAAAAAATCCGCGCTCATCACCAAAAACAGACGGCTCCAAAATTTTTACATCAGGGATGCTGGTATCGATAAATTTCATTAAAACACCCGGCGCTCTATGAGTTTCAACAGATACTCACCATAACCGCTTTTTCTCAAGGGTTCGGCGATCTCACACAGGCGTTCTGCGGTAATCCAGCCGTTGCGATAAGCAACTTCTTCCGGGCAGTTCACTTTTAAGCCTTGGCGCTTGTCGAGGGTGGCGATAAATTGTGCCGCAGCCAATAAATCATCGTGCGTCCCAGTATCCAGCCACGCAGTTCCTCGCCCCATAATTTCCACACGCAAATTACCCGCGCTGAGATATTGATTAATCACATCGATGATTTCCAACTCTCCTCGCGCAGAGGGTTTCACATTTTTCGCGTATTCGACGACGTTTTGGTCGAAGAAGTAGATGCCAGGAACGGCATAGTTGGATTTTGGCTTGGCGGGTTTTTCTTCAAGTGAAAGCACTTTGCCGGTCGAGTCGAACTCCACCACGCCATAAGCTTGCGGATTGGCTACGTGATAACCGAAAACAGTGCCGCCCCTTTCTTGCGCCGCTGCAGTTTTCAGCGATTTCACAAGATCGTGGCCGTAGAACAGATTATCTCCCAGAACTAGGGCCGCTGATGCGCCATTCAAAAAGGATTCACCGATAATAAACGCTTGTGCAAGACCGTCAGGAGATGGTTGGACCGCGTACTGGATTTCTATTCCAAATTGCTCTCCATTGCCGAGCAAGGCTTCAAACCGCGCACGCTCAAGGGGCGTTGTAATGATCAAAATCTCGCGGATACCGGCCTGCATCAAGGTCGCGAGCGGGTAATAGATCATGGGTTTATCGTAGACAGGCATCAGCTGTTTACTGACAACCTGAGTGAGCGGATAGAGACGGGTGCCGCTGCCACCGGCCAATATGATTCCTTTTCTCAAGCCATTACCCCGCTTAGCTTAGTGTTTTAGATGGATGGCAAATCAGAATTTTGAGTGCAAATTGTAAGCAAAAATGCGCCCACGTCTGTGGGCCTTGCCGCGTAGATATTAATGCAGGAGGGGTGTGATTAAAACAGAATACAGAACGGCATAGCCGCAAAAAGGGAACAAGAGAAATTATGGAAAAATTATCGACACAAACGAGTAAGAAGAACCAGGAGAGAATACGGATGGGGTGACTGACGGGGCTCGAACCCGCGACCACTGGAATCACAATCCAGGGCTCTACCAACTGAGCTACAGTCACCATTGACACCGGGACACCAGTGTGGATGGCGCGCCCGGAGGGACTCGAACCCCCGACCCACGGCTTAGAAGGCCGTTGCTCTATCCGGCTGAGCTACGGGCGCTCTTGCTACTGTTGTTAACCGGAGCGAGTCTATAGGCTCGATCTGGATAATCGCTCTGCACGTGGGGTCACAGGCAGTCGACCGTCTCAGGAATGGTCGGAGTGGAGGGATTCGAACCCCCGACATTCTGCTCCCAAAGCAGACGCGCTACCAGACTGCGCTACACTCCGACAAAACTCGATGGAGGCTTACTTTGCTACCCGCCCGTCGAGAGGTGCGCATAATACTCATCGTCCCTTGCCTCGTCAACGGCAAAAAAAACAGTTCTGCGAAATTCTCTTTTCAAAGCCCCTGCACAAACGGAAAACGAATAAAAAGATCGGAAACGTTGGCGCTATCGCATCGGTATGGGAAAATGCGCGCCCTTCACATCTGCACTTTTACGGAACCGGATCATGACGGCACTCATACTTGACGGCAAAGCCTTGGCACAAAAAACCGAAACTGAACTGGCGGAGAGAGTTAAAGCTATCAAAGCAGCCAGCGGATCCACGCCTATTCTGGCCACCATTCTCGTCGGCGACGATCCAGCATCTGCCACCTACGTCAAAATGAAAGGCAATGCCTGCGCCCGCATCGGCATGGATTCACTCAAAGTCGAACTGCCCAACGACACCACTACCGAGCAGTTGTTGGCCAAAATCCACGAACTCAACCAAAACCCCAACGTCCACGGCATATTGCTGCAGCACCCGGTTCCATCTCAAATCGATGAGCGCGCCTGCTTTGACGCTATCGCTCTGAATAAAGATGTGGATGGTGTGACCTGCTTGGGCTTTGGACGCATGGCCATGGGAGAGCACGCTTATGGTTGCGCCACCCCAAAAGGCATTATGCGTTTACTGGAAGCCTATAACATCCCACTCGCAGGCAAACATGCGGTAGTGGTTGGACGAAGTCCAATCCTGGGCAAACCCATGGCTCTGATGCTGCTCAACGCTAATGCCACCGTCACCATTTGCCATTCCAAGACGCAAAATCTGGAAGAACACATCAAACGCGCAGACATAGTCGTTGGCGCCGTAGGTAAGCCAGAGTTCATTAAAGCCGAGTGGATCAAAGACGGCGCTGTGGTAGTTGACGCGGGTTACCATCCGGGCGGTGTCGGCGACATCGAATTAGGGCCTCTGGCAGAACGAGCAGCTGCGATTACCCCTGTTCCTGGCGGCGTCGGCCCAATGACTATCAATACGCTGATTTATCAGACCGTAGACGCAGGTGAAAAAAGCCTCGTTAACAAATGAGGTTGGATAAATTCCTCTGTGCCGCCACGCAGCTGACGCGCCGCGACGCTCATCGTTGCATCAAAAACGGCCTCGTCGCCGTGGACGGCCAAGTTGTTCAAGATCCTGGTTTGCAGATCGAAAGCGAGCGGGTGACCCTCGATGATGAGGTCATTCGCCTGCCCGAACCTGTCTACCTTATGCTTCATAAGCCTGCGGGATACGTATGCGCCAATACCGATGGTCTTCACCCAACGGTATTGGATCTGCTGCCGCGGGATCTGCATCCCACCGAACCTCTACAAATTGTCGGCCGTCTGGATCTCGACACCACCGGCCTGCTTCTGCTGACAACCGACGGTCAGTGGAACCACCGCGTTACTGCGCCCAATAGTCGCTGTGACAAGGTTTATTGGGTAGAGCTGGCTGAGCCAATCACGCAAGAGTCTGTAAGCGAGCTAGAACAAGGCGTACTTCTTCGCTCCGAGGAAAAACCCACCCTGCCCTGCCAAATTGAAATCCTGACACCCAATCAGGTACGCATCCGCCTTAGAGAAGGTCGCTACCATCAAGTGAAACGCATGTTTGCAGCGGTCGGCAACCATGTGACCCAGCTTCATCGGGTATCAATTGGTTCATTGACTCTTGACCCCTCGCTTCAACCGGGTGAGTTCCGCCATCTGACACAAGATGAAGTACGCAGCCTATGACCATGAATTCCAGCACTCAAATTCTCTTGCAGCTTATGCGCTCCAGCAACGGCAATGGTCTTTGGCTTGCGGATGAGAGTGGCAGGGATATTTGGCCGCAGATCAAAGCGACAAATCGCTCCATTGATGTGCTGACCAACCGATTCGACCAGGCAGTCGCGGCGGAAAAATACGGAATTCCAACCACCTTTTGCGACTGGGAATTCGCATCTGATCACCAGTACACCCATATTTATCTGCGCATTTGTAAAGAAAAAGCCATTAACCAGCACCTGATTCAAAAAGCCTGGAACCATTTAACAATTGGCGGCGCATTACATATTGCTGGCGAAAAAAACGAAGGGATCAAAACCTACTGGGATTTCGCATGCGAAATTTTTTCCTCTGACAGCCGGTTAAAAAAACACGGCATGGCCTATTGCGGCAGTTTGACCAAAACGGCTGGAGGCAAAATTGAAAAAAATGATTCGTACCATGAACTGGTCGAAATCAGCTCCTGGGACGGCGTTGCAATTTTCAGCAAACCCGGGGTGTACGGCTGGGACAAAATTGATGCGGGTAGCACGTTGCTGATAGAGCAACTGAAGGAACACACACCCGCTTGGGAAACGGCCAAAAGTATTTTGGATCTCGGCTGCGGTTACGGATTTCTCACTTTCGCGAGCAATTGGATTAACAGCGAACGCCGAGTTGCCACAGATAACAATGCCGGTGCTCTTCTCTGCACACAAAAAAATGCTGCTGCACGCGGGCTCAACGTTGAAGTGGTTGCCGGAGACAAAGGCGATAAGGTCGAAGGGAAATTTGATCTGATTTTATGCAATCCGCCTTTTCACCGCGGATTTTCTGTAGATGGTGATTTGACGCAGGAATTTCTGACCGCGGCAAAAACAAAACTGGCAAATAACGGAACAGCCCTTTTCGTTGTAAACAGCTTTATTCCCCTGGAAAAGAAAGCGGCGGGGCTCTTTAGCAAAATTGATCTGCTGCAGGATAATCGTCAGTTCAAAGTGTTCGCCTTACGCGCTTAACTCAGGCGAACACTTAGAACCTTTAAGGAATAGGCTCACCTTGAGCTTTACGATTGAGCAAGTCCTCGAAACCGCCCTCGTTGATGACATTGGCAAAACCAAGGCCTTTCAGCGTATCCATGGCTATACCAGATCGGCGGCCAGTTCGGCAGTAGACACGGATATCGGAATCAACATCGCGGGTCACGCTGTTAATTTCCTGGCCGATAATTTCATACGGAATATTGATGGAACCCGGGATATGGCCCTGGGCGTATTCCTCTGGCGTGCGAACATCAATCCAAATCGTCATTTTTCCCCCATTCTTCTGATCTTCAGCAAAAACCGGCGCGCATAGTAGCGCGAATAATCCAGCAAGCAATAACAAAAAACCCTTCGGCAGACGCATGGTCAGTCTCCCTGCTTACTCAGTCGACATTGAGACAGCTGTTCGCTCCATTGGGCGCGCAACTCATCCTCAGCGGCATTCAAAAACCAACCGATAAGTCGCTGACCGCAGTCACCACCAAAAAATTCCGCATGCGAGGTATCCGCCAGCTCCGCCAGATAGCCTTGCGCCAACCACGGCATCAATGCCTGCGCGTGTTTTTTGGTGGTAATTGGATCCAGCGAGCCAACCGCGTTCAATACAGGAATCTGCAACTTGCGCATTGCAGGCAATTGACCATTGTGAAAATGGGACGATCGGCAGATGTTGTACTCCCAGTCAACCAAAAAATACGGCTGCCACCGACCGACTTGCTGCAACACCGCGTCAAATGACGCTTTGGGATCCAGCGGATTGTCGTTGCATTCCACCGCCCAATAAACAGAGCTATTAAAGCGCGAATCAAAAACCTGGTTATAGAAAACCTCCAGCAGATACTGCAATTTGGCGTGATCGCCGCGCGCAAATTCCGCCAAAGCATCCGCAATCTCCGAGCGCAGCACACTACTGTAAAACGCCGTATAAATCGCCGCGGCCAAACGACCATCGTTAAGCAACCAACGCACTTTGCGATTGGTTCGCCAATCCTCCACCTCAACCCATCTGGGCTCTGTGCGCAGTTCCACCATCAACTGCCAGAATTTCTCTTCGTCGAATGCACAGCCCGCGGCCGTACAATCGCGCCAATATTCCGCAAAGGCCTCCGCCCAAATGATCATTCCGTCGCTGAGGCTGCCTGCATCGAACGGATAGGGTGAATCCAAAATTATGCGGCGCACTTCCTGATGAAGCGTGGCGGACAGCAGCGCAACCCGGGTGCCATAGGAAACGGCCAGATAATTCCATTGCTGATAGCCCAGATGATGTAACGCCCGGTGCAAATCATCGGCATATCGCCGGCTGTGCAAATCGCGGATTTGCCGCACCGGCCCGCCCTGCTCAGTCAGGGCCTGTTGCCACGCATCCAAGCACTGCTCGGCAACCGGCATCACAATTTCGGCTTCTTGCGCAAATGTCAGATTGCGCTGCAGCAGGTCTCGGGAAATGTCACTGTACTCCTGACAATCCCAAGCCGGCACACTGGGAGCCAAACCACGCAAATCCAACAGCACAAAATCCCGCCCAAGCGCTTGCCGGCTAAGCCACTCATCCCAAATCTCCAAACTCTCTGCTGTGGTATTTCCGGATTCCCCCGGGCCACCGGCCACATAGACCAGAGGATCGGACGCGGCGTCTGGACCTGCGCGAAATATAGCCGCGGATAAGGTAGCCTCGACGCCATCGTCTTTTAAAGACACCCAGTAACAATCGATATGGAGACGGTATTGAGAAGAGAATTCGCAAGCGCGCTTTGCAACAAAATTGAGTTCAGGCTCGGGGGATTGGGGAGGATCGGCACTATATGACAGCCAAAGAGCTAAAACAGCGACCAAGCCAACCGATACAACGACCACCAAAGCCCGCCGCATCAGAGCTCCCACTGCCACGAACCTTCCTGTTCCAACTCCGCCAAGCGATGCTGAAAGGACGAACTGAGAAAAAACTGTCCGGACGATGGCTCTGCTTTGTATTCAAACCATTGCCCTTCGAACGGGAAACCCAAACGCCAAGCGTGGAGATATAACCGATCCGCCATTTGTCCGCCGTAACGCTCATCACCAATAATTGGCGCGCTGAGGGATTTCATGGCGACGCGCAATTGATGAGTTTTTCCAGTCAGCGGCCGCAACACCCAAATTCTTCTGCCCTCCTCCCAGGCGAAACTGCGCAAAGCCGTGCGCGCCGGGTTGTTCATAGTGCGGGAGAGACGGTAGTTGCCGTTGCGACTTTTTTCCATATCACCGATGACCCATCCCTGTTTTTTGGCCGGCTTCTTGGCGGATATGGCCAAATAATGCTTTTGGACTTTGCGGTCCTGAAAGGTCATCGACAATTCCCTATTGGCCCTGGTCGTCTTGGCCAAAACCAACACCCCCGAGGTGGCGAGATCCAGCCGATGCACCGGGTACACTTCCGGCAACTGCAAATCGCGCCGGACGAGATCGAGCAATGATTCGCCGCCGATATTTCCCTGAACTGCAACTCCAGGATTTTTGCTCAATATTAGAAATTCAGGCTGGTTATCGAGAATGGTGTAAAACGTGGAAATGGTTCTGTCCTCAAGGAAATGCGACCGGCGCAGCATACAAAACTTCGCCGGGTCGCGACAGCGAGACAAAGGGAAACTAGCGAGACTTCATAAACTTTGCGTGCTCTCGCGCCACTTCGAGCGTGGACGCATCGCGACTGAACACCGAATTCAGCCCCTGGGGCTCCTGCGGTGGATCGCCGGTAAAAGGATCACCGGGCCGCCACACGAAATCGGCAGATTGCGCGATGCCCAACCCTCCCCAACTCCAAAAATTGGTTCCCACTAATGCGGAACCGATTTTGACCTGGGTTTCGACAAAGCCAAACAACTCGCGGAAAAAACGGTCCCGCTGACCAGTTCCGGCAGTCGCGCGATAATCCCCGCCATCGCGCTCAATACCAAACTCCTCCAGCACAATCGGTTTACCCAGCTCTTTGGCAACTTGAAGGTGTTGGAGGATATAGGCCTTGGAATTCGCGGCAGTTTGAGGATAGGTCTGCTCGGCCTTTTTAACGTCGAACCATCCCCAGTTCTTCGGCCACAAATGGAAGGTCAGATAGTCGATTTCCGGCACATCATGCGCATCTCTGAATAAATCAAGATCGCGCAGGGTGCCCATTGATCCTTCACTGCCCGAGCTTACCAAGTGGTTGGCATCCAGTGACTTAATAAACTGCGCGGTCTGCTGTATCCATTCCTTGTAGTGGGGATAAAAAGGCCGCCCACCTTCATCGCTGCCTGGCCGCGGCTCATTGGCGAGCTGCCAGGCCATGATGGTCGGATCATCTACGTAGGGGACACCCGTTATAGAATTTGTCCGGGTGACAATGGTGCGAATCAGCTGTTGATACCACTCTTGCGCTTCCCGGCTACGGTAAAACTTTGCGGAATTCTGCATAAATCCGCTCCAGTCGTTGGTGACATCCGGATCGAGCGGCGGCTCGCCAGTCAACCAAGCCATGTATTGGGACATGCCGCCGGACCACTGCCAGAAATTGGTGAAATACAAAACGGCAACCATATCGCGCTTGGCCATTTCCGCCAGCAACACGTCCAGTCCAATTAATAAAGCCTCGTTATATTGCCCGGGGGTCAGATGCAGCGCGGGACTCACCGCCATAGAGAGTTCGGTCTGCTCAGATGCGGCTAAGACACGCAGATTATCTATGCCGAGAGACTTGAGCTGATCGAGCTCTTTCTGCAGTCGCCTCCTTCCCTCATCTGTGCTGCCGAGATAAGCGCCGTACCAAAAATTGGCTCCGACAAAATAGTAGGGGCTACCACGACGCAACAATTGGTTTCCCGCAACTGTCACAAATGGACTGCCGGAAATAGCCGGCTCGCCTCTACCCGCTGCACGCTTCTCTTTATCAAGGGTGCCGCATGCGGCAAGCGCAATAAAAATGCAGACTAGAAAACACAATCGAGCGTAGGACATGAGATTCTCTTCTTTAAAGATCCATCTTGGATTTTTGCGATAAGCCAAGTCCAGGAGTTTACGCCAGAAACGGATACATCATCAGCATTGCGCGTCCATTGTGATAAGGAGCCTTCCAGGCGCCAGCTTTATAACCATTGTCTTCAGGACGCAGATCGCGCGTCGAATACCAGAACCATTCGCCATGTTCTTTATCCCGGTAAAAATCCTGAACATGTTTCCAAACAGTTAGTGCAGCTTCTGAAGAATGAGCGCCTTCTCCTAGATCCCACATATTGGCAAATCCCACCATCGCCTCTGCCTGCGCCCAGCATGCAACATGTTTATTGCCATTGATGTCGAATTTCCAGATTGCGCCGGATAAGGTCGTTTCTCACCTGCACCGAAGCCGCCGACCGCAATCCATCCGCAGGGGTGTTTTTCACGTAATCCAATAATTGTTCAACGCTGGTAGTGGCGACATGCATACGGGTATCCGAAGAGGCGTAATAAATAAAAACTTCACCGTGCTCATTTAGAATCCAGCCGTTCGAAAACACCACATTGGACACATCGCCCACCCGCTCATCACCTTGCGGAGCAATAAAGTGTCCGCCGGGGCTATAAGTTACCACCCAAGGTTCGTGCAAATCCGTCATAAATACGTACAGCACATAGCGCAAACCCGCGGCAGTATTGCGCACACCATGAGCCAGATGCAGCCAGCCTTCTGGAGTTTTCAGCGGCGCAGGCCCCTGGCCGTTTTTCACTTCTTTGATGGTGTGATATTGCTTGCTGTCGACAATGACTTCCGTTTTGATTTCGGCGCGAGTGACATCCTCTGCCAACCCCCAGCCAATTCCACCGCCAGTGCCGACACTGATAAACCCGTCTTGCGGACGGGTATAGAAGGCGTATTGGCCGTCAATAAAATCCGGATGCAGCACTACATTGCGCTGCTGCCCCGAATAGGTAATGAGATCTGGCAAACGCTCCCACTCAACAAAATCCCGAGTGCGCGCAATGCCGCACTGAGCCTCCGCGGCGGAGGTATCGTCAGGCCTGGTCAGATCTTTGCGTTCCGTGCAGAAAAGCCCGTAGATATAACCGTCCTCATGCTCCGTTAGGCGCATATCGTAAACATTGGTATCGGGATGCTCCGTTTCCGGCATGGTGATCGGATAATCCCAAAACCGAAAACCGTCGACGCCAGTGGTGCTCTCAGCAACGGCGAAAAAAGGATTTACGATCGTGCCCCTCCACCCGCACCACCAATAAATATTTTCCGTCGCGGTAAATTGCCCCGGAATTGAAAGTCGCATTTACCCCCATGCGCTCCATCAAAAAAGGATTGGTGGCAGCATTGAGGTCATAGCGCCAAAAAACAGGCGTGTGGTCGGCGGTGAGTATCGGATTTTGCCAGCGCTGGTAAATCCCGTTGCTTGCAGCGGTAGGGGTATTTTTCTTGCGGATAAGGGCTTCATGATCCTGCAAAAGCGCCTTCAGGCGAACTTCAAAGTGTGACATACACTACCTTCGGCTTCTTTCTTAATAGGGACGGAGGATTCAGTGGCTCTTCAGGAGCGCCAACCTAGCATAGTTAGTCATTCGCGTAACCGGTTACAACCGAAATCTACTGGCAAGCGCATAATGCTTCCGGTAGATTTTTGTGAATTTTTCGAAAAATCAGTGATTTACCATGTCGAACATTCGAGAAGTCGCCCAAGCAGCCGGAGTGTCGGTTGCCACTGTCTCACGCGCGTTGACCAATCCCGAAAAAGTGTCGGAGGAAAGCCTCAAAAAAGTCCACGACGCCATCCAGGCAGTCGGATACCGCCCGAATCTTCTTGCCCGCAACTTCCGCGCCGCCAAATCCTTTGCCATTGTGGTCTTGGTGCCCGATATCACCAACCCGTTTTTTTCCCAGGTGATCCAAGCCATTGAGGACCGCGCCCAACAAAAAGGCTATGCCGTGCTGCTGGGAGATACCAGGGAAACGTCCAAACGCGAGCAAGACTATGTCAATCGTGTTGAAACCCGGCTGGCTGACGGTGTCATTCAACTCCGTCCACATTCCATGAGTTCCGGAAGAGAGCGCATTCCCTGGGTCAATGCGTGCGGCTGCGAAGACACCCCTGGCCCTTCCATTCGGGTGGATAACGCTGGCGCGACCAAAACCATAGTCGACTACATGATCAGCCTCGGCCATAAACGCATCGGAGTTATTTCCGGTCTGAAAGAGAATCCACACACGATCGACCGGCTGCGAGGCTACAAAATGGCCCTGGAAGCAGCGGGTATTCCCTTCGAAAAGGAGTTGGTAATCGAAGGCGATTTCACCATGTGGTCCGGCCAAAATGCCGCCACACAATTCTTCGCGCTCAGCAAAATGCCGACGGCAATTTGCTGTATGAACGATGAGATGGCGCTGGGGGCGATCCAGACCATAAAGGGACGGGGATTGAGAGTGCCCGAAGATATATCCGTCACCGGATTCGATGACATCACCTATTCGAAATATTGGGACCCGGGCTTAACCACTATGGCCCAACCAGCGGAGGAAATCGGCAAACTCGCCATGGACACACTGCTGCGCGTCATTGAGGGAGAAGATCTGTCGACCTCGGAAATCGTTCTGCCGACTGAGCTTATTATCCGCAAAAGCACTTGCCGCCCTCGCTAACGAGGGGCGCGCAAAAGGCGATCAGCCTGAAGTGCCGATTCGAACAGCAGGAACAACACATCCACAGATCCGGTCGAGTTTTCGTCAGCTCCAGTGGCATCGACAAACGAACCCTGGGTTTTCCCTGGAACAAAGTTCTGGAAAAACCCCGCCATCTTCTGCGTTACATCTGCTTCGACATCAACTCCACGCTGCAGAAGAGCCAGCCCCGCCAAAATGCGCTGCGCAGTTACAGCCGCGCCCTCATTGGACTGACTGGCCAAAAGCGCCAGGGTTGACCGATAAATGTCTGCAGAAGGAACAGACTGCTCGACAATACCTCGATACTCACAAAGGGCATGAACCCATGCCAGTTGCTCCTGCAGGTCCACTTCAGCTTTTTCATCCAGCACATTCCAACTTGAATCAAACCGCTGGTGTACGACGCCCTTGGCCGCATCGTAAAACTTGTCGCGGAATAATGAATAAACCTCGCTGGCGCGCTGCTGCCAAACTGACTTACCGGTGATCTGATAAAGAAGAATAAATGCCAATAACATTTGGCGATGCGAGCGGCTAAAGCGGGTTTTCTCCGCATAATTACCCTGCTCCCAACCGCCGTTATTGCAAGCGAACAGCCGGTTCAGCCACTCGAGAATATTGCCGGCACGGCGGAAATCAGATCCCTCGTTGTAAGCGGCAAACATGGAAGTGCTGGCCAATAGAAAGAGGGCGTGATCCGCAAGATCAAAGTGCTGATCCAGAATGTCCGCCTGATTCGAAATCAATCGCACATAACCGTCGCTTCGACAAGGCAAAGTACCGTATCGGCCGCAAACGCCTATGAGGTCATGAGTCAACCGGCGCGTCCCTTCAACCCAGCCAGCCTGTTCCGCGCGCGCGACTATATAGATCATCTGCGCCTGGGTCCCAAGGAATACCTGCTGTTCATCAACAAGTCCGCCGCGTACCGTCAGGCGACGAGCAAACCACCCTTCCTTGCCGTGGCGCCCCTTTGCCATCCAGAAAGGCAGCACTTCCTGTCGCATCCAAGACACCCACTGCTCCAAGGCTTCAATACAAGTTGATTTCATTCGATGAGACTTCTTTTTGTGATCTAGGGTCGTCAGCTATAAGCAAGGGTGCGATCATAACAACTTCCCTGAGCTGATCATTAGTGACAACTCACAGGACAACAAATGTTTGCCAAAAATTTTAAAAAAAGCGATACTGCGCGCGCTTTTTTGGGCAGCCTTATCACTACCGAATTCAAGGTGTTAAGAGGCGTTCACAGATTCGTCGGAGAGTAGCTCAGTTTGGTAGAGCACTGCCTTCGGGAGGCAGGGGTCGCAGGTTCGAATCCTGTCTCTCCGACCAAATGAAGCACTTCCGCAAAACTTTCCGCTCCGCTCCTTCCAAAATAAAAGCTATCCTGTTCATAGTCTAAGAATTCAGACTTTTCCCAAACTATTCAGTAGAATGCAATACATCTGGCTGTTTTCTCAGCCAACGGGCACTTATCTCATCTGAACAAACGATTACAGTGATACTAATGAGCAAATCCCTTTCCATCGACGATTTAAACGTCGTGTCGCAAGAAATTTTGATTTCCCCCGCGGAATTGAAGCGAAACCTGCCTGTTACAGAGAAGGCCATTGAAACGGTCACTTCTGGACGGGAAACCATTCGTCGCATTCTCGACAGACAAGATCATCGCCTGCTGGTGGTCATCGGCCCCTGCTCCATCCACGACACCAAAGCTGCGATGGATTATGCGCAGCGGCTCAAGAATTTGGCCGATGAAGTTGCCGACACTCTGTTTATCGTCATGCGCGTTTATTTCGAGAAACCGCGCACAACAGTAGGCTGGAAAGGGTTGATCAACGATCCCTATCTCAATGATTCGTTCAAGATTCAAGACGGATTGCACGTCGGACGTAAGCTATTGCTGGATATCGCTGAACTAGGATTGCCCGCGGCCACCGAGGCTCTGGACCCCATCTCGCCGCAATATCTGCAAGATTTGATTTCCTGGTCAGCGATAGGCGCGCGCACAACCGAATCCCAGACCCACAGAGAAATGGCGAGCGGCCTCTCGTCAGCGGTAGGCTTCAAGAACGGCACTGACGGCAGCCTCACAGTAGCCATTAATGCATTGCAATCTGTCAGCAACCCACACAGATTTCTCGGCATCAATGCGGAAGGCCAGGTGTCCATTATCCATACCCGTGGCAATCCATACGGCCATGTGGTTCTGCGCGGTGGCAACGGCAAACCCAACTATGATTCCGTAAGCGTCACCATGTGCGAGAAAGAACTGGCCGAAGCCGGTGTGCCGACGAACATAATGGTCGACTGCAGCCACGCCAACTCCAACAAAAACCATGAGCTTCAGCCCCTGGTATTGGACAACGTGGCCAACCAAATCCTGGAAGGCAACAAATCCATTATTGGCGTCATGATCGAGAGCAACATTGGCGGCGGAAACCAAAAAATTCCCGCCAACTTGTCCGAGCTCAAGTACGGCGTGTCTGTGACCGACGCATGCATTGACTGGCAAACAACAGAAGACTGCTTGCGATCCGCTCGCGAAAAAATCAAAGACATACTGCCTACCCGCAATTAATCCTCTAGGCGGAGCCTTGTGCTCCGCCATTCTCTCCGATTTTTCCAGCAATCCCCTCAACTTAGAGAAAGCCTTCGCGAAAAACGGCGCCACTCGGTCACGTTTTCACGAAGAAATTTCTTACAAAGTTTAAAAGTGCAAAATCAGAACTGGATTTTCTAATGTTGCGCTGGTAGTTTTTGCACATTCTTCATTCATCCGTAATGAAAAACTTCAGGCCTGCAGGGTGCAGGTCGCAATTCCAATGCACGGACAGCCAATCTCCGGCATCGCGATGTTTTCTACCAGCAACTCAAATAGAAGTTATCAAGATAATTCACTGGAACAACTCGTCAGTGAACTGGGAGATAAGCGCTCACTTTGGTACGACTTGCGCGTCGCGGAAATGTCTGGCTATGACTACATATTCGCGCCAGACGCAGTTTGTCGCCAACTTTCCAGCATCAAAGCGCTAGCGGAATTCCTCAACAACATCCAGGCGATCCTTGGATCACCAAAATCTCGTACGCTTCTTATTAGTTATTGGCACGATAAATATCGCGAGCAACATTTTGAAAAATATTGCGTGGAGTGGGCCGACGATATCGCCATCAATTGGGCGAGACAATCTCTCGACGGCAGTCCGCAATTTGATTTCGTCAAAACGCTTTTTGAACACAGCGAGAAACTCATCCTTGATGCGTAGGTGACGCATTCCCGCATCACCTCAGATTCAGAAGTCGATTAATTAATAGTAAGCATTTGATGTATCGCTGTGGTCCGTTACATCTTTCACGCCTTTTAATTCGGGGATTTTTGATACCAAGGTTTTTTCAACCCCTTCTTTAAGGGTCAAATCAACCGCACTGCATCCCTGACAACCGCCACCAAATTTCAATACGGCATATCCATCTTCGGTAATTTGCACAAGGCTTACGTTACCACCGTGAGCTGCCAAACCAGGATTTACATCGTTGTAAAGCACATAGTTGACCTTGTCTTCGATCGGACTGTCGTCACTGATTTTGGGCATCTTAGAATTGGGTGCCCGGATAGTGAGTTGTCCGCCCATACGGTCGGGAGAATAATCCACCTTGGCATCTTCCAGGTACGGGATGCTCTTTCCTTCAAACCAAGCATTGAAGCCATTTAACGGTACGCACACATCCCCTTCCTTTTCCTCACCTGGACGCAAGTAAGCAATGCAAGTTTCCGCCTGGGGAGTTCCGGGACTGGCGACGAACATTCGGATACCAATGCCTTCACAGTTCTGCTTGCGCAAAAGCTCCGCCAAGTATGCTTGGGCGGATTCAGTAATAGTGACAGCAGGAACCCACTTTTCAGCTTGGGACATAAAAACCTTCTCACAACAAACGTTCGTAACTATAAACGAACAAAGACCGAGTAAATTACTCGGGTATTTTAGCCAATTCCAAGGGATTTAAACAGCATGGCGTAACGGGATTCTGTTACAATTTCGACTCTGCATCAAAAAATTTTGATATAGGTACTAATCCGTGGACCAAAACCGTCGCCTAACCTCTCTTCACGACCAGCTTCGTCAGCGTATTCTGATTCTGGACGGTGCCATGGGCACCATGATTCAGAGCTATAAGTTAAGCGACAAAGATTATAGGGGCGTGCGTTTCGCCGAGCACCGATCTGATCTCAAGGGAAATAACGACCTACTGTGCATCACCCAGCCTCATATCATCACCGAGATCCATGAAGCCTATTTGGCGGCGGGTGCGGATATCATCGAAACCAATACGTTTAATAGTACAGCGGTATCTCAAGCAGATTACCATCTGGAAGAGCTGGTATTCGAATTAAATTTCACTGCAGCGCAACTCGCACGCCAGGCAGCTGACAAATTTTCTGCACAGACACCTGATAAGCCTCGTTTTGTTGCGGGAGTTTTAGGCCCAACCAGCCGAACCTGCTCTATCTCTCCGGACGTAAACGACCCGGGCGCGCGCAATATTACTTTCGACCAACTCGTCAGCGACTACAAAGTGGCCATTGATGGACTCGTAAAAGGTGGCGCAGACATATTGATGGTCGAAACCATCTTCGACACTTTAAACGCCAAGGCTGCCATATTCGCCATCTTCGATTATTTCGAAGATAACGCATGCGAGCTGCCGATCATGATTTCGGGCACCATTACCGATGCTTCTGGTCGCACCCTGTCCGGTCAGACAACCGAAGCCTTCTACAACTCGCTCGCCCATGCAAAACCACTTTCCATAGGCCTCAACTGCGCGCTGGGTGCAGCTGAATTACGCCCCTATATCAAAGAGCTATCGCGCATTTCCGCTTGCTACGTGTCTGCTCACCCCAATGCGGGATTGCCCAACGAATTTGGCGCCTACGATCAATCCGCCGAGGAAATGGCAGAAATCGTAGGCGAATTTGCCGCGAGCGGATTTCTCAATATCGTCGGCGGCTGCTGCGGAACTACTCCTGCGCATATAGCGGCCATCGCGGAAAAGGTGAAAGCCTATAAGCCGCGCTCCCTGCCGCAAATCGAACCTGCATGTCGTTTGTCTGGCTTGGAGCCCTTCAACATTTCCAAAGACTCACTGTTCGTTAATGTCGGCGAACGCTGCAACGTTACGGGTTCGGCTCGCTTTAAAAAACTCATCGTCAGCGGCGATTACACCACCGCTCTCGAAGTGGCATTGGAACAAGTGGAAAACGGCGCGCAGGTTATAGATATCAACATGGATGAAGGCATGTTGGATGCCGAAAAAGCCATGGTGCGATTTCTCAACCTGATCGCCGGGGAACCCGATATCGCCCGCGTTCCCATTATGGTGGATTCATCCAAATGGAACGTCATTGAAGCCGGCCTCAAATGCATCCAGGGCAAAGCCATTGTCAATTCCATCAGTCTAAAAGGCGGCGAAGAAGAATTTATCAAGCAAGCAACTCTGTGCCGAAAATACGGTGCAGCGGTTGTTGTGATGGCGTTCGATGAAAAAGGCCAGGCGGACACTGCAGCAAGAAAAAAAGAAATTTGCGAACGCAGCTATAAGATTTTGACGCAGCAAGTCGGAATGAATCCGGCAGACATCATTTTTGACCCCAATATTTTTGCGGTAGCTACAGGCATTGATGAGCACAACAACTATGCGGTTGATTTCATAGAAGCTACCCAGTGGATTCGTGAAAATTTGCCCTGCGCATCCGTTTCCGGCGGAGTGAGTAACGTGTCTTTCTCATTCCGCGGCAATAATCCCGTGCGCGAGGCCATTCATTCCGTGTTCCTTTATCACGCCATTAAAGCCGGCATGAATATGGGTATCGTAAACGCCGGCCAGCTGGCAATTTATGATGATCTGCCCAGCGAACTGCGCGGCGCGGTGGAAGATGTCATTTTGAATCGCCATCCGCATGCGACGGAAAATCTTGTTGAACTCGCGGAAAAATATCGCGACGACGGAGCAACTGCCAAAAAAGAAGATCAGGCTTGGCGCGAACTTCCCGTCAATAAAAGACTGGAACATGCGCTGGTAAAAGGCATCACCACTCATATCATCGAAGATACTGAGGAAGCACGGCAGCAAGCCTCTCGTCCGCTCGACGTTATCGAAGGCCCCCTAATGGACGGCATGAACGTTGTGGGAGATCTTTTCGGCGCGGGAAAAATGTTTTTGCCTCAGGTGGTAAAATCAGCTCGTGTTATGAAACAATCGGTCGCTTATTTACAGCCTTTTATTGAGCAGGAAAAAACTACCGACACCAAAACCAACGGCCGCATTTTAATGGCGACCGTAAAAGGCGACGTGCACGACATTGGCAAAAACATCGTCGGAGTTGTTCTTCAGTGCAACAATTTTGAAGTGATTGATCTCGGCGTTATGGTACCCTGCGAAACCATTCTGCAGGTCGCGCGGGAAAAATCTTGCGACATTATCGGTCTATCGGGTTTGATCACACCGTCTCTGGATGAAATGGTGACCGTCGCTTCTGAAATGCAGCGCCAGGGTTTTAATATTCCACTGTTGATTGGTGGAGCTACTACATCAAAAGCGCATACCGCGGTAAAAATCGAACCGCAATATCACAATAACCAAGTTGTTTATGTTCCCGATGCGTCGCGCGCTGTCGGCGTTGCCAGCCAACTTTTATCGACGGAGCAGCGCGACCAATTTGTCGCGGGTGTAAAAGCGGAATACGAAAAAGTGCGCGAGCGCAATGCCAACCGGCAGCGCCGCCCGCTTATCCCATATAAAGAAGCAATTAAACGCCGCCCCGAAATCAATTGGGATGATTACACGCCTCCGGCACCGAGTTTTACAGGTATTCGCACCTTCAAGAATTACCCATTAAAAGAACTGGTCGACTATATCGATTGGACGCCGTTTTTTATGAGCTGGGATTTAGCCGGAAAATATCCGGACATTCTGCAGGATGAAGTCGTTGGGCAGGCAGCAACGCAGTTGTATCAAGATGCGCGCCGCTTGTTGGATGACATAATCGCCCACAACCGAATCTCAGCCAGCGCAGTCATTGGCTTTTGGCCCGCCAATACTGTGGATGACGACGATATTCTGGTTCAGCCACAGGATTCTGCTCCGGTACGCTTGCATCATCTTCGCCAGCAGCAGGACAAAAACACCGTCGATGGGCGCTTGTATTCACTCGCGGACTTCGTAGCTCCGCAAACTTCAGGCAAACAGGATTACATTGGAGCTTTCGTAGTTACAGCAGGAATCGGAGCTGAAGAACTCGCTAAAGAGTATGAAGCCAAAGGCGATGACTATAATTCAATTATGGTAAAAGCCTTGGCGGATCGCTTGGCCGAAGCTTTTGCCGAACGTATGCATGAGCGTGTCCGTAAAGAATTTTGGGGATATGCGGCGGCCGAGAGCCTCGATAACGAAGCCTTGATCAAAGAGCGTTATCAAGGAATTCGACCCGCTCCGGGCTATCCAGCCTGCCCGGACCATACGGAAAAAGCCACTCTGTTTCGTTTGTTAAATGCCACCAATGAGACCGGAGTGAAACTGACGGAACATTTCGCCATGTTCCCGACGGCAGCAGTGTCCGGCTGGTATTTTGCGCATCCGCAAGCGAAATATTTTGGTGTTGGCAAAATCGGCGAAGATCAGATTGAAGAACTGGCTAAACGAAAAGGCGTCGATAAAAAGACAATAGAGAAGTGGCTGCAACCGAATCTCGATTACAGCCCGACATAACCTTAATAGGTGAAATATGGCAGAAGAACCGCAAAAAGCATCACTCGGGCGCGTATTGCTGAGTACCTTGGCTGCTTTTATTGGCGTGCAGAGCGAACGGAATCGCCAAGCTGATTTTCAACAGAGCAGCATATTGCCCTTCATGATTGTAGGGATCATCTTGGCGGGCTTATTTATTGGCGGGCTTGTCTTAATAGCGAAAAGCATAGCCCCATAAGCCAAAAGCCGCTAAGGCTATTGCTATCTGCCCGAAGGCAATAGCCTGCTCGCTCGAAGATCTATTGTCCGCTCACCCAAAAAATGCAGGTAACTACAAACACAGCTATCAGAACCACTGCTGCCACCGCATCAGCAACACTGTCACCTGTTTCCTGCATTTCAATTTCTTGATGGCTCATAGAGTACCTTCCTCTCGTTATTGTTGGATCTATCGGAATGGAAACATCTTACCGGCGCGTTGGGAGCGCCACCGCAACATCTGTTTGCAGTTTCACCTAAACAGCATAGCAGCGCCCAGACACTGTTCACAAATCAAGCTGAATTCAGCTCAATCGACCTTGAGGTTTGTGAAATCAGCCTCCGAGAACCCAAACATGCCTTTGTGGGCAGATCCAGCCGGAATCCCAAATTCGGCAGGATAGTCCACCCCCACAAGATAGAGCCCGTGCGGATGTGCCGTAGGAGCGGCCAGACGGCGATCCCGAGCGGTGAGCAGCTCATCCAACCACTCAGCAGGACGCGCCGCTCGTCCGATCTCAAACAGGCATCCCATGATGTTTCTCACCATATGATGGAGAAAGGCGTTGGCCTTGATCTCCATGCCGATGAAATCCCCTTGGCGCACAAACCGGATGTAATCGATTCGTCGCACAGGACTATGTGCCTGACACTGACTAGAGCGAAAAGACGAGAAGTCATGCTCGCCCACTAAACGCCTGGCGGCCTCTTGCATAGCTTCTACGTCCAGGTCATCCCTCGACCAGGTGGCGCTCACTGGCAAAAAGGCTGAACGGACCTTGCTGATATAGGTGAAATACCTATAGGTGCGCGCCAATGCAGAAAAACGCGCGTGGAATTCTCCTGGCACCTGCGCAGCCCATTTCACCCGAATGGAATCCGGCAGCTTGGTGTTGGTCCCGTCCAACCAGGCTTTTTCTGCCCGCGGGGCAGAACAATCAAAGTGGACCACTTGATGAGTGGCGTGCACGCCTGCATCTGTTCGTCCAGCGCAAACAAGTGTTACAGGCTGCGCGGCAATCAGTGATAAAGCGCGTTCCAATTCACCTTGCACCGTTTTTTTGGCGCTGGCCTGTCGTTGAAAACCCTGATACTGACTGCCGTCATATTCGACAACCAAGGCAAAACGCCGCACCCCCTCAGGCAACGACATTCCCGGTTTTATTTCGCAGTTTGGAGAATATGTCATAGGACCTAAATAAAAAGGCTTTGCATGCGTACATGCAAAGCCTTAGCAAACTCAAAAGTTGTAGAACTTAACCGATGCGGGCCAGCAAAGCTTCTGCTTCCTGTTTCTGTTCGTCATTACCCTCTTCCATGATTTCATCCAATATGTCTTTTGCGCCATCGGCATCGCCCATATCGATGTAAGCTCGAGCCAAATCCAGCTTGGTTGCCGTCTCATCATTATCAGAGAGGAAATCCAAATTGCTGTCATCGTCATTTTCTGGATCAAAATCCGGGATTTCGAAATCAGCCTCTGAATCCGCAGATTCTTGATCCACCGGAGACAGTTCGGATTCTTGAGTCTCAGCCACCTCGTTATCAACAGCAGAAAGATCTTCCAAATTTTCATCTGCGAGGAAATCATCCGCAGAGAACCCGTCATCCTCAGCGAAAGTTGTTTCTTCCGAGGCGGTTGAGCTGCTGCTGTCGTCAAAGTCCAGCACCGGCTCTTCCATATGGTCTGCGCCTATGTCCGAGGCCAAGGCATCCAGCTCGTGATCCAGCTCATCAAGATTGACTTCTTTGTCGAAATCAAATTCGTCTTCAAAATCCTTGGCCACTGCAGACTCGGATTCCACATCAGAATCGAAATCCAGATCCTGCAGATCTTCTAATTCAAGCGCAGACAGATTTTCATCCTCTGCTTGATCGTCGCTGGACAATACAGGAGGCTCATCTTCGAGCGCTGTTTCCTGCTTTAAGTCACCATCCAAGTCGAAGTCCAGGCTTTCATCCAAATCCGCAAAATTCGCTTCGGCCTGATCATCAGTCAGAGCCAGATCTACGTCTGAAAATTCAAAATCTTCTTCTGTCTTGGGTGCAGCTCGCTCCGCCACCAGATCATCAGCGAACTCAGTTGTTAGCTTCTCTTCTTGATCATCAAGATCCAAGTCAAAGTCAGCCGGCGCCTCATCAGCAAAGGCTGTATCGGCATTGGTGATTTGATCAACATCGGCGAAGTCCAGATCGAAATCGCTGTCAGATTTGCCTTCCCCTTCTGGGGTATCTAAATCGAAATCCAGATCGGCAAGATCATTTGAGTCAGCGAACTCAGTTGAGTCCTCTGCAAATTCAGTTTCTGCGTCTGCAAACTCGGCTCCCGCTTCTGGCTGCAAGCGCAATTCGTCACTACTGATGTCTAAATCAAAATCGTCCGTTGCCAAGGATGCAGAATCAGCATCTTGAGTCTCCTCCCCCTCCAATGTCAGATCGAAATCGAGGGTGTCGAGCGCGCCTTCGTTCTGAGCGCTGGATGAATCAACCAACTCATCCACATCATTGAAATCAAAGTCCAGCGTATCGTCGGACAAGGAATCGGTAGGTACTACCTCTTCTTCGCCAAAGTCGAAGGTTTCCTCTTGAGCCCGATTTTTCACAACGGTCGCATCGGAAACTTCATGCGCAGCTGGATCAAATTCGCCAATTCCCTCTATTGATTCACGCATAGCTGCCGCGCGGTCAATCGCCTCAGGTGTACCTATTGTTCTCAAGGTGGCGTAGTGATGGTCGAAGCGCTCACCATCCCCTTGAGCAGCAAAGACTTCAAGCAGTTTCAGTCGGACGGCGACATTGTCGGGCTCTTTCTCCAGAGCGCGCACCAGTTTGTCTTCAGCCAAGTCGTATTGACCGTAGGCGATATGAATATCGCATTCACCAACGACGTCTTCAGTTTCAGCTTCCGCAAATGTTCTTTCCGGTTCCTCACTCTCTATTTCACTGGAGGAAATATAGGGAACAGTCCTGTCGTCTTCCGCTCGGATATCCTCTTCAAAATTCAGATCCGCAGCTGTATCCCCATCGTAGCTGTCGTAGAACTCGTCGTCGGCAGCTTCGTTGCGTTTGCGCAGGAAGATCAGAGCAATCAACCCGAGTATGAGAGCGCCCAGTCCCGCACCTATGTACACAATATTTTCTTTGGCGAGATCGAGCCAAGATTTTTGTGGCTGAATGGGTGCCGGTTGAGTTTGTACCGGCGGCGTTTGAACTTGTGCGGGTTCAGATTTTGGCTCTTCCTGAGTCGCTGAAGTGGTTTCAGCAACCTCTTCCGCTGTTTGGGAACGGGCTTCATTAGCTTGCTGAGCTGCAAGTTCCAAAGCGCGCATCTCTTCACTGCTGACTTCAACCAACCGCTCCATGGTTTCAATTTGCTCTTCCATCGCGCGGATTCGCGATTTCAGATCGGCATTTTCACGCCCTGCTGCATCCAACTCTTCCTGGGTCTGAGTCAGTGCTTCTGCAACGGCTTCTCCCTCACCACCGTCTGCACCAGCTCCTTGGGCAGTACGGGCACCGGATGTACTGGTCGACAACTTAACCCGACCTTCTACCGCAGCAGGTTCGGAACGGCTGGGCGCCACATTTCGGCTGCCTTCAAGTTGAGCTTGTTCTGCGGCAGGAGTTGCACGTCGATTCCAATTGCGATTTTGCTCAGCAACTTTTTGAATAGCCTCACGCGCGGTCAATTTCTGGATTTCTTCTTTATCGGGAATGCGCAATACCTGACCACGGCGTAACAAATTAATGTTGCCGTTAATAAAAGCCTCAGGATTCAAACGTTGAATCGCCAGCATTGTTTGCTGTACTGAAACGGAGTTATCAGGCCGTGCTTTGGAGGCAATAGTCCAGAGTGTTTCATTAGCTCCTACAGGGCCGTAGGTGTCACTCGAAAAACTACTAACGGTCTCTGCAGGTCTGCGCGTTTCAACAGGAGCGGTTTCGCGGCGACGCTCTGGGGCTTGCGAGGTGCTCGAGGTAGATCTGTCTGGTCTTTCCGCTGCTTTCGGCTGACTCGCAGCTTGTACGGGGCCCGCTTTAGTACCAGTGAACACCGGCAGATCGACCAACAAGGTATATTCGCGCAGCAACTTACCGCTGGGCCAGCGCGCTGTCACTATGAAGTTGAGGAAGGGTTCTCTCACCGGCTGGCGGCTGGTTACTTTTACTACCGGGCCACCTGCAGCTTTCAGATCCACTGCAAATTGCAGGTCTGTTACGAAGTAGGTTCTATCAACACCTGCTCGTTGAAATTCCTCTGGCGAAGCAATTCCAATCAAAATCTCGCGCTCGGTCAGATCGCGGACATGTAATAGCTGGATTTCGGCATCGAGGGGTTGATTGAGAAAGGAGTTGAGCTTGATTTCACCTAAGCCGAGCGCTGCGGCAACTGACGAGAAAAAAGTCAGATACGCGCCGATGAAATACGCTTTAGTGCGAAGCCCCATAGGAGGAATCCTTATCATGTATGGTTATTAGCCAAAGATGCGCCCAGTAAACGGCGAGGCTACAGACGGCCGAAAACCTAGAATAGTCTTTCAGTTATCGCTGTAAGTATTCATTATAAGTAGCGTTTTATCAACTTAAGGCCAGATATAAGCCACTTAAACAATACTTTTGGTTATCGATGTTTGTCGCCAGCTCGGCTTTTACCAAGTTTCCAAGCCATGGTCGAACCAAAAAATAACGCCAATATAATGAAACTATAGCAAGGGGAAATAAAATTGCGCCCCAAAGATATGAGGCGCTGGAAGGAAAATGAATTAATGCTGTTGCAGGATGCGCAACATACGACGCAAAGGCTCTGCCGCTCCCCACAACAACTGATCGCCCACAGTGAAAGCAGACAGGTATTGTGGCCCCATATTCATCTTGCGCAAACGGCCCACCGGGATCGACAGAGTTCCAGTGACTTTGGTAGGTGTCAGCTCTTGCATGGAGGCTTCGCGGGTATTGGGAATTACCTTAACCCATTCATTGGCTCCAGCAATAATCTGTTCGATCTCAGCCAAAGGAAGGTCTTGGGTCAATTTGATGGTCAGCGCCTGGCTGTGGCAGCGCATAGCACCAATGCGAACGCAGATACCATCCATTGGAATCGGCTGGGCGTTGCCGAGAATTTTGTTGGTTTCAGCTTGCGCTTTCCACTCTTCACGGCTCTGACCGTTGTCGAGCTGCTTATCTATATAAGGCAACAAGCTGCCCGCCAAAGGAGCGCCAAAATGCTCTTTCGGGAAATCGCTTGAACGCATGGTCTCGGCAACTTGGCGGTCGATTTCCAAAATCGCACTGGCAGGATCGGCCAATTTATCAGCGACAGAAGAATGGATAGTTCCCATCTGGCTGATCAGCTCGCGCATATTTTGCGCACCGGCACCACTGGCGGCTTGATAAGTCATGGAACTCACCCACTCCACCAGACCATTTTGGAACAGTCCGCCCAAGCCCATCAGCATCAAACTGACAGTACAGTTTCCACCGACATAGTTCTTGATGCCATTTTTAAGTCCATTGCGGATTACCTGGTCATTGACGGGGTCCAGAATGATGATGGCGTCATCTTTCATTCGCAAAGTTGACGCCGCATCAATCCAATAGCCTTGCCAGCCAGCTGCACGCAATTGGTCGATGATGGCGGTTGTGTAATCGCCACCCTGACAGGAAATAATGGCATCCATCGCTTTCAACGCTTCAATGTCATAAGCGTCTTTGAGTGGAGCTACTGGCTTGCCGACATCAGGGCCCTGACCACCAACATTGGAGGTAGTGAAAAACACCGGGTTGATTGTCGCGAAGTCATTTTCTTCGCGCATGCGACCCATCAAAACGGAACCAACCATTCCGCGCCAACCAACAAAACCTACTTGCATCATGTTTTAAATCTCCAAAAGAGCGAATCAGTTTGCCAGAGCTGCGACAACTGCGTCGCCCATCTCAGCGGTACCAACTTTTTTCATGCCTTCACTGTAAATGTCGGCCGTTCTATAGCCTTGATCCAGAACTCGGCCGACAGCTGCGTCGATCGCATCAGCGGCTTCTTTCTGTGCGAGCGAATAGCGCAGCATCATGGAGGCAGACAGAATGGTCGCCAGCGGGTTGGCTATGCCCTGCCCTGCGATGTCGGGTGCGGAGCCGTGTACAGGCTCGTACAAACCACGGCTTTCTTTATTCAGCGCAGCGGATGGCAACATACCGATTGAACCGGTCAACATAGCAGCAGCATCGGACAAAATGTCACCGAACATATTTCCGGTCACAATGACATCGAACTGTTTAGGCGCGCGTACCAACTGCATAGCGGCGTTGTCGACGTACATATGGCTCAGCTGAACATCCGGATATTCCGGAGCGAGACGATCCATCACTTCACGCCACAATACGGTCACTTCCAACACATTGGCCTTATCCACGGAGCACAATTTGCCTTTGCGCTTGCGCGCCATTTCAAATGCAGTGCGACCGATACGCTCGATTTCATGCTCGGCATAAACGTAGGTGTTGAAACCTTCGCGCTCACCGTTTTCCAAAGTGCGAATGCCGCGCGGTTTACCGAAATAAATACCGCCGGTCAGTTCGCGCACGATCAAAATATCCAGTCCGGCAACCACTTCGCGCTTGAGCGTGGACGCATCCGCCAATTGCGGATAGAGAATCGCCGGGCGCAAGTTAGCGTACAGACCGAGGTCATAACGCAGACGCAACAAACCTTTTTCCGGACGTAAAGCAGGTTCGAAATGGTCCCACTTAGGACCACCTACAGAGCCCATCAAAATGGCGTCAGCACTGCGGCAGCGATCCAAGGTGGAATCCGCCAGAGGCACGCCGTGGACGTCGAGGGCGCTGCCACCGATCAAATCGGTTTCGAAAGACAAATCCAACTTAAAGAGCTGATCGACCTTTTCGAGAACCTTGCGCGCTTCAGCAACGATTTCCGGGCCAATACCGTCCCCAGGCAATAAAACGATTTTTTTTGGCATGAATGCTCCGTTAATTATTCAGTGATACCAAACAGCCATGGCGCGCTTTCTCTGCGCTTGGCTTCATAAGCGCGGATGTGGTCGGCGTCTTGTAATGTCAGACCTATGTCATCCAAGCCGTTCAACAAACAATGCTTGCGGAACGCGTCGACTTCGAACGAATGGCTTTTGCCATCCGGGCGCGTCACGGTCTGCTGCTCCAAATCGACGGTTAATTGATAACCCTCGTTGGCGTAGAGTTCTTCAAAAAGCTCAGAGACGACATCGGCGGGAAGCACGACAGGCAACAAGCCGTTTTTGAAGCAGTTGTTGAAAAATATGTCGGCAAAACTGGGCGCGATGATGCAGCGGAAGCCGTATTCATCCAAAGCCCAAGGCGCGTGCTCACGACTGGAACCGCAACCAAAATTCTCGCGCGTGAGCAAAATGCTCGCGCCCTGATAACGCGGAAAATTCAGCGGAAAATCAGGGTTGAGCGGCCGGGTTGAGTTGTCCTTGCCGGGCTCGCCTTTGTCGAGATAACGCAGTTCATCAAAAGCGTTGGGACCAAAGCCTGTGCGCGCAATTGATTTCAGAAATTGTTTGGGGATGATCAAATCCGTATCGACGTTTGCCCGATCCATAGGCGCGACCAATCCAACTAAACGCGTAAAACTTTTCATAACATCTTCCCCATTACTGACCGGATTCCAGCAACTGGCGCACATCGACAAAATGGCCAGCGATACCCGCTGCTGCGGCCATTGCCGGGCTCACCAAATGCGTGCGACCGCCATAACCCTGCCGGCCTTCGAAATTGCGATTGGAGGTGGAAGCGCAGCGCTCACCGGGTTCGAGCCGGTCGGCATTCATGGCAAGGCACATGGAGCATCCCGGTTCGCGCCATTCAAAACCTGCGTCGCGGAAGATTTTGTCCAAACCTTCGGCTTCCGCTTGAGCCTTAACTTGTCCAGAACCTGGAACCACCATGGCGAGTTTTACAGATGGCGCTTTTTTGCGGCCTTTCACCACAAGAGCGGCGCTGCGGATATCTTCAATACGGGAGTTGGTGCAGGAGCCGATAAAGACTTTATCAATCGCAATCTCGCTAATGGGTTGCCCTGCATTCAAGCCCATGTACTGGAGTGCGCGCTCGATGCTCGCCTTTTTCACCGCGTCGGATTCCACAGCGGGATCGGGCACTCTCTCGGAAACGGGCAATACCATTTCCGGCGAGGTACCCCAGGTAACTTGCGGTTTGATATCGCTGCCGTTGAGACGAACCACGCGATCGAATTTTGCGTCAGGATCGCTGTGCAATTGGCTCCACTCCGCCACTGCTTTATCCCACAAAGCGCCTTTGGGAGCGAAAGGTTTGTTTTTGACATACTCTAACGTAATGTCATCCACAGCGACCATACCGGCTCGCGCGCCAGCTTCGATGGCCATATTACAAACGGTCAAGCGACCTTCCATGGACATGGAACGGAAGACTTCACCGCCAAATTCAATGGCATATCCGGTTCCGCCTGCAGTACCGATTTCACCGATGATGGCCAACACAACGTCTTTCGGCGTCACGCCGGGGCCGAGCTGGCCGTCGACCTGAACCAACATGCTTTTCATTTTTTTGGCTACGAGACATTGGGTCGCCATTACGTGCTCGACTTCACTGGTGCCGATACCAAACGCCAAAGCACCCAATGCGCCATTAGTAGAAGTATGGGAGTCACCGCAGACGATGGTCATGCCGGGCAAACAAGCGCCGGTTTCAGGGCCGACCACGTGGACGATGCCCTGACGGTGGTCATTGATTTTGAATTCCAGAATGCCCAGTTCGTCGCAGTTCTCGTCGAGTGTTTTCACCTGGATTTTAGAAATGGGGTCTGCGATACCATCGACGCCGGAAGAGCGCTCTTGCGGGGTGGTCGGCACGTTGTGGTCTGGCGTGGCCACAATGCTGTTTACCCGCCAAGGCCTGCGCCCGGCCAGACGCAGACCTTCAAACGCTTGTGGTGACGTCACTTCATGAACGATATGGCGGTCAATGTATATAAGTGCCGATCCGTCATCCCGCTGCAACACGAGATGGGATTGCCACAACTTGTCATAAAGAGTCATTCCAGCCATTGAGATCTCCAAATGCTGTAACCTGAAAAATGCGGTGCACCGAAAATACATCCGGCGAATAGCGCTTATGGTAGGAGAGCATCTAAAATAACTCCAATTCATTATTTTTATAAATTGAATTCCCAATAGGAATCCTTATGGAATTGGAGAATCTACGCGCCTTTCTCAGCGTCGCCCGGTTTAAGTCGTTTTCCCTGGCGGCGGATGATCTGTGCATTACCCAGCCCGCCGTCAGCAAGCGTATTGCCGCACTTGAGCAGGCGGTGGATACGGTTCTTTTTGATCGTCTGGGCAAAACGATTCAGCTCACCCAGGCCGGGCGCGCCCTACTTCCCCGCGCGGAGCAAATCGTCCGCCAGCTCGACGAAGCTAAACGGGCTCTGGCGGATTTGTCCGGCGAGGTAAAAGGTGAACTGCGCGTGGCGACCAGTCACCACGTAGGCTTGCACAAACTGCCGCCGGTGCTGCGCGCATTTGCGTCGAATTATCCGAAGGTCAACCTCAAATTCGAGTTTCTGGAATCGGAGGTAGCGCTGGAACGTGTCCATCGCGGGCAGTGTGAACTGGCGGTGGTAACTCTGGCTCCGGACCCTATTGATCAATTGGAATTTGAACCGCTCTGGCAAGACAATATGCGCTTCGTCACCAGTTTGGACTCGGATTTATCCACCAACACCAATCTTCTGGCTCTGAGCGAATCACCGGCAATCCTCCCCGACCTCAGCACTTATACAGGCCGCCTGGTCAAACGCTGTTTCGATGACCGCAATCTTCCGCTCACAATAAATATGACGACGAATTATCTGGAAACTATCAAAATGATGGTTTCGGTAGGTCTCGGTTGGAGCGTTTTGCCAGAGTCCATGGTGGATGAGCAAATTCGCCCATTGAGACTTGGCGGCGTTGTTCTTACCCGCAGGCTGGGCGTGGCCCGCCATCAACGTAGACAACTGAGCAATGCTGCTGAAGCTTTTTATGAAGTCCTGCGCGCCAATCGTTCCCCATGAGGGTAAAGCGCACACAGGCTGAACAACTTCTCTGCTATAAGAAACTGATTGCCGAGCTTTCGGTACACGGATCAACTGTTATGAAACATAAAAAAACACGAAATTTAATATTGGCAGCCTGTCTCGCAAGCGCTTGCGGCACAGCATGGGGAGATACCATATTCGGCTTGTATGGAGGCGTTGGCCATTGGTATATCGACCTTCAAGGTGACGTGGGACAAAACGGCGCTACTACTACGCTGAACGACCTCGGGTTCGAGAATGAGAACAGCAACGTGTTCTGGCTCGCACTCGAACATCCGGTTCCGGTTATCCCCAATTTGCGTTTAATGCACAGCACGATTTCTGCAACGGAATCGTCCATCACTTCACAGAGTTTCATTATTGGCGGAGTGCTGATTGACGCCCAGGTTCAAGTACTGACCGATACAGATCTCTCGCATACAGATGCGACCTTCTACTACGAGCTGTTGGATAACTGGGTAACCTTCGATCTGGGTATCACAGCGCGCTTTTTGGAAGGCTATGTAGAGGTGCAATCCGAGCTGAGCCAGCCCGCGCGAGCGACACTCGAAGGCGTATTGCCCATGGCTTACGCCAATCTCCAACTGGATTTTCCAGGTTCAGGCTGGCGTGTAGGAGCAACCGCACAAGGGATAACTTACCGGGGAGATAAGATGACGGATGCATCTGTGCGCCTCGGCTACTCTTTTGAAGTAACGCCTTTGCTGGATATAGGCGTAAATGTCGGCTATCGGGTACTAACGTTACGCGCCGAGAAATTTGATGATCTTTACGCAGACGCCAAAATGTCAGGCACCTTCGCAGAACTTGTTCTGCATTTTTGAACCGCACCTGCGTTTTTGATCGCACCGGCATTGGCCGGTGCTTTAGTTAACGCGATCCTCGTTTGATCGCGCGCATATCTTCCGCAGATTCATGATTGGCGTGGCTAGTATCGGCGATATCCGCCAGCGTACCTTCGAGAGCCTGAGCACGCTGTGCCGTTATGACAACGGAATCATCCTGTCCAGCTTCGATCAAGTGGTAGGTTGCGCGATGCAAGCGCGAGGCAGCTTGCGCCTGATAAAACGTCACATGCTGCAGTTTGTTTTCTGTCTCCTGCTCCCAATGTCGCAAAATCTGGGAAACCTCCGCAGCGGCCTGCCACAACTCCGCAGATCGAATTGAGGATCCCGCCAAGCTGTAGAGCTCACCTGAATACTCATAAACGGTCGCAGCCAACCGGGATACCCTGAAAGCCAATACCCGCTGGGCTTTTTGATTTTTGTCCGAATCCGCACTCGCGGCAGATTGCCAAAGTTTTGCAGCATATTCCCGCAATGCCTTAGCCCTGTCGGTCATTGCCAAAGCAAAAGCGTCGGTCACCTTGCTGACATCGTCCCGCCCCTGTCGCTTGTAGACTGCATCAGCTTGGCGATGCAGTTGATATAAACGCTCCAGGTCGCGCTCAAGCAAACCAGCCATTTTTACGGCGTCGCCATATTGTTTGGCGCTCTCGCGGGATTTCAAAATGTTAAAGGACTCATCCAATGACCAGTTTTGGGTTGCGATGAGCTTTTCAATAATGGCGGGGTCGTTATCTTCGATGACGAGAGGTTTTTTATCAGGCTGAAGAGATGTCGCTACAGGAAAAGCCGCTGGGCCGTGTAACCCGCAATAACTTTTTGGATTTCCCTGGTTGGCAATGCAGTCCTCAATGACCTTTTTTTCCCGACTGACACAATGACTGCGCCACTGCGCATCCGAAATAGCCCCGCAGTCACAATTGACTACGGGGCACTGTTTTGAATCAGCCGATATCGCCGGAACACTGAATAGAGGAAGAAACAATCCAATTAAAACAAGATGTGCTTTCATGGCCTCACCTTATAGTTATATCGTCCATATAATCCATACGGGACGTACTAAAATCTTCCCCCGAGATTACACCCCCAATCAGGCCACAACAACCTTTAAATGTTAACCAAGTCAAACCGTTATCAGAAAAAAGTATCAAAACAGCATCTTAATTTGCCCAACTGCCGCCTTATTCGACGAACGCGGGAATAACCGGGACAGAAAGCGCAGCATCGCTATTCTGGCCTCTGTGACGCAGGGCGTGGTCCACCAACACCAATGCCAACATAGCCTCAGCAATTGGAGTAGCCCTTATACCGACGCAGGGATCGTGACGTCCAGTCGTAACAACCTCTACTGGATTGCCATTGACATCGACACTGCGTCCAGGAATGCGCAGACTGGAAGTTGGTTTTAATGCGATGTGAGCAATGATGTCTTGACCGCTCGAAATTCCGCCCAATATCCCTCCAGCGTTATTGCTCAAAAATCCTTGAGGGGTAATTTCATCGCGATGCTCTGTTCCTTTCTGACTGACACACGCGAAGCCAGCACCAATTTCGACGCCTTTTACCGCGTTGATGCTCATCAATGCATGGGCGATATCGGCATCGAGTCGATCAAATACAGGTTCGCCTAAGCCTGGCACCATATTGGTAGCCACCACCGTAATTTTGGCGCCAACAGAATTGCCCTCTTTGCTGAGCGCCTGCATATATTCCTCCATTGCAGGCACTTTGGAGGCGTCAGGACAGAAGAAAGGATTGTTGCTGACTTCGTTCCAATCCACGGTTTCTATAGCTATGGGGCCCAGCTGCGACAGATAACCGCGAATCTCAATTCCCCAGCCTTCTTTCAAGACCTTTTTCGCTACCGCACCCGCAGCGACTCGCATAGCTGTTTCACGTGCGGAGGAGCGACCGCCGCCGCGGTAATCGCGAATACCGTATTTCTGCATGTAGGTGTAATCGGCGTGCGCCGGGCGGAAGACATCTTTGATTTTGCTGTAGTCCTTCGAGCGCTGATCAGTATTCTGAATAATCATGCCGATGGGCGTGCCGGTGGTCTTGCCCTCAAAAACACCAGACAGGATTTTTACCTCATCTTCCTCTCGTCGCTGCGTGGTATAGCGCGACTGACCGGGTTTGCGGCGGTCGAGATCGTGCTGAATATCTTCTTCACTCAACTCGATTCCCGGAGGACAACCATCGATGATGCAGCCCAACGCCTCGCCATGGCTTTCGCCGAAAGTGGTTACGGTAAAAAGTTTGCCAAATGTATTGCCCGCCATAATCGCTGATCACCTAGAAGGAATGTTGGTGAATATATTTAGTGACAGCAAATGCTGCCTCGGATGCAGAAAAACTTCGCATTATAGGAGTTTCTGCTTGAAATCTGCCGCGTGCTCAACCAGTTGTTCCCGGGTCAGCAGAAAAACGCCGTGGCCACCGCGCTCAAACTCAATCCAGGTAAACGGCACATCAGGAAACTGCGCTTCCAACGCCGCCGCGCTGTTGCCTACTTCGACTATAAGGACACCATTGTCATTGAGGTGATCAGCCGCTTCAGCCAATAAACGACGGGTAAAATCCAGACCGTCCGCACCTGATTCCAGCGCCAAACGCGGCTCTACGTGATATTCCTGCGGCAGCGAGGCCATATCTTCCGCATCGACATAGGGCGGATTGGATACGATCAGGTCATAACAGCCAGGAATATTTGCGAAAAGATCGGATTCAATCGGGGTGACACGACCTTCCAACTGATGTTTGGCAATATTCTCTTCAGCTACCGCCAGCGCCTCGGTAGAAATATCGCTGATATCGACTTGCGCCGAAGGAAATACGGAAGCGACCGCAATACCGATGCAACCGCAGCCGGTGCAGAGATCCAGCACATATTCCGGCTCTTCGATCAGCCAGGGTTGGAAGCCTTTTTCGATCAGCTCGGCAATGGGTGAGCGAGGGATCAGGGTATTGCTGTCGACTTTAAATTCCAGTCCGGCAAAGAACGCAGTGCCGGTCAGGTAAGGCACAGGCGTTCGCTTCTGGATACGCTGCTGGAAGAGCGCCAGGATCTCCTGCTTTTCCGCCGTGACCAGGCGGGTATCGACGATCTGATTGAGGCGCTCCCAAGGGGTTTTGATGACCCACAGAATGATCTGCGCCGCTTCATCCCAAGCATTGTCGGTTCCATGTCCGTAAAACAAATTGGCGCGCTGAAATTCGGATGCACCCCAACGGATCCAGTCGCGCACGGATAGCAACTCGTTGATGATCGGCTCGCCCATGTGTCCCCCACCGGTCTAAAAAAGGTCGCATTCTAGCGGAAAACGCTCCTGCCACGAGCACCAACATCGAGTTCCTGAGAAATTTGATCGTCAGCGCCAGACGAACCAACCGCATTTCATCGAAAAAACCCTCTTCCACCGGTTAAATTTCACTTTCTTTTGGCCGGGGTATAACGTAGGGTACGTCCCTTTTTGTTATTACCGAGTAATCGCTCAGCGAGCCTTGTGAGAGAGCACCATGAAAGACCTTTTCAGCCAAATTATTACGCAAATCGGCGAAGACCCTACCCGCCCCGGCCTGGTTGATACGCCCGCGCGCGCCGCAGCGGCGTTTGAATATCTGACCAGCGGTTACAAGCGCACAATTGAAGAGGTCGTCAACAACGCGCTATTCCCGTCGGATTCCACTGACATGATCATCGTCAAGGACATAGAGCTGTACTCCATGTGCGAACACCATTTGCTGCCTTTTGTTGGCCGCGCTCACGTGGGTTATATACCACAAGGAATGGTGCTCGGCCTGTCCAAAGTTGCGCGAATTGTTGATATGTATGCGCGCCGCTTGCAGATTCAGGAACAACTGACCCATCAGATCGCGGAGACCATTCAAACGGTTACTGGCGCTGCAGGTGTGGCGGTCATCATTGAAGCAAAACACTTGTGCATGATGATGCGCGGGGTTGAGAAGCAGAATTCGTCCATGAAAACTTCCGCCATGTACGGCGCATTTCGCACCAGCGCCGCCACTCGTACGGAATTCCTTTCTCTGATCAAGTCATAACTAGTCGAGTACGATTTCCACACGCGCCGGCTCGACCTTTCCGGCCGGCGCCAGATGGCCAAGACCATGGACAGACAAGCGGCTCGCCGCTACACCTTTTGCCACCAGTAAATCGCGGACTTTTTGCGCGTAGAACTGCGAGCGGCGCTCGCGCTCAGCAAATGCGCCTGCGCGGTAGTCGTGTCCTACGATTCGCACAGTCGCCTTTGGATGCGCATCCAACAGGGAAGCTAGCAAATCAATGGATTCCCCGGAGACGGTGACCTCATCACCCGCCAGCGCAAAGCCCGGTAGGACGAAATAACCTTTGTCGGACAGCAGCTCCCACCACACATCCGGCGCGAAGGATTTGCCGACACCCGCATCCGGACCTGCATGAATGACATCCTGTTGCAGATAGGTGCGACCATTGCCGCGCTGTACCAGATACCAGACGACATAGGTTTCTCTGCGCTGGCTGTCCAAGCCGACTTGCACCGCATAAAACTGACTGGTATCGAGTCCGTAGAGCTGTTTGACCCGCAAAAACTCATTCGCCCAGCCATTACTGCTGCCACAATCCAAGCCAAAGCATTGAAACAGCACGGTAAAATTCTGTGCTTTTTCCATGTCTTCTTCGAGCTTGCGCCGGGCATCTGTAAAGGGGATGCGCTCGTCGAGCTCTACGGTGAGACGGGATATAAGCGCGTGCGATTTAAATTCCTGCTTCGCGCGCCACTGATTATTGACCTTTTTAATTGCACTGAGCACCAACTGATACTCACCGACACTGGGCTGTGTTTGGAATACCACTCGACCGCTGAGTACAAGATCCGAATTCGGGGTGTAAGGAACAGCCGCCATCACACTCGTTGCCAAGCTGAAGATCAGTAGCAAACTAAAGACTCTCAAAAACTTCTCCTGTTATCGAAAAATGTCGGTTAATCAGATGAGCGACGGCCTGTGCCTGCTCGTGCATATGCAGGTGGTGGCCGCCTTTTAAGGTTTCAACCCGCCAGTTGGGACTGAACAGATTGAGTACGTCCGGTTGTTCAAGGAGCAGGCCTTTATCTGCCAGGACTACTAACGTATGAGCCGTTATCTGGTCGCGAAAAGCCAACAATTGCGGAATAGTTAAGCGCACCTCGGAACCCGCCAGCAGCTTCGGATCATAGGACCAGGTAAAGCCGTCGGGGGTTTCCAGCACACCGTGAAGAGCCAAGCGCTCAGCGTCGCATTCGGCCACCGGATAGGTGCCTTTTGTCCGCGTGGCAACAGCATCCGCAAAAGCGGAGTAGTGATGGCGCTTGCGCGTCACAGCAAGGCGAATGGAACGAATGGCTTCCGCCAGAATCTGGGGAGCCTGTTCCGGCGGCGCGGTGCGCGGGAAAACGCCTTCGATAAGAATGAGATTTTTGATCCGCTCGGGAAAGGTACCTGCAGCAAGAAAACAGATCATGGCACCGCGGGAGTGGCCGACCAGATTAAATTCCGCCCAGCCGAGATAATCCGCCACTGCGTAAACTTCGGCAACGTCCTGCCAAACGTTGTAGGCGCCCAAATGGGGCCGGCGGTCGCTTTTTCCGTGGCCGGCGCAATCCAGGCATATCAGGTCACAGCCTTTGAGCTCCGGGGCTAAAAAATCGAAGGAACCTGCGTTATCGAGCCAACCGTGCAGCGCGATGACCGGTAGGCCGCCAGGAGTCCCCCAACGCTTCGCATTCAGATGTAAGCCGCCGACCGCAAAAGTCTGCTCAGAAAATGTCATTTAGGGCTGCTTGAGAAAAATCAGATCGGCCAGTCCGCGGCCTACCAACGGCAGATGCAAATGCGCCAATGCCCCCGTTCCCATTCTGTATCGACCGGTCTCAAAGCCGCAGAGTTCATCCAGTAGGGTGCCGACCAGGGGTTGGTGAGTCACAAAGAGCGCGCAAAGATCTTCCGGCTGCCCGGCAAGCCAATCCAGCAAGCGCTGCGGGTTGCTGCCGGGAGTCAGAAAATCGAGCGTCTGCCTGTGATTGCTGGAGAGATGGGGAAGATACTCCATCGCAATATCGCTGGTCTGTTGCGCGCGCACATAAGGGCTTACCAAGACGCGATTAACAACTGCCAATTCCCCGGAGACATCGCGAAGAACCCGGTGCAACTCCTCCCGCCCCTCCGCCGTCAGCCTGCGGTCCCGATCTCTGGCGGCCGACGGCTCCGCACAGCCGTGGCGCAATAAAAACACTTCCATACACGCACCCTTTTATTTTTATCTAGATGATGTAAGGCAGACGCAGAGCGTCAATTGGATGGTTTATTTTCGCCTTCATCACCATCATTGAGCGTGCCCGTACCTGGCGGAGGGACAATAATGGTCGACTGACTTTCCGCAGTCTCGGGTTCAACCACCGGTTCGGCAACGGGAGCTGCTGGGGTAACCACAACTTCAGTAGGCTTCTCTGGCTCACCTGCCGGCGGAGCTGGCCAGTCGGAAAAAGGAAAAGCTTTTTCTTCGCTGTTGAAGGTTAGGAACAGCAAAACTTGATGGATATATTGGGTCAGGCTCCAGCCAAAATCCCGTAACTTTTTGTTATCGGTTCCGGTAATCAAGGCAAAGATAAATTGCACGATTACCAACGCCCCCACCACCAGCGATGCCACGTACAAAAAGAATGCGAACAGCAGCATGTAGATCAAGCGAATCCAGTGTTTGGAACTGGTGAGGTTGGATTTGAGTTGTGGATCCATAAAATTCCCCGCTTTCTCTAGTCGTTTTGTTATTGACTCAAACTCATTCAGGTACAGTGTCGCGAAAACCGCTTCAGGTCAAATAAATTCCACATCACTTGCCATGGCACCTGTCATCAGACCTTGCACCACGCGGCCAATATCAGCCCCCTCAAACAGAATGGCATGCAGACCGGAAGCCAGCGGCATATAGACACCGAGTTCGTCAGCTTTCTTTTTGACGATTTGCAGCGTGTTGACACCTTCCGCAACCTGACCAATTTCCGCCAAGGTCTGTTCCAGGGTTTTGCCGCTGCCGAGCGAATAGCCAACTCTATAATTGCGGCTCAAATCCGAGCTACAGGTCAGAATTAAATCACCAACCCCGGCAAGACCTAAAAAGGTCATGGCGTTCGCTCCGAGCTTATTAGCGAAGCGCCCCATCTCCGCCAGACTGCGTGTCAGGATCATTGCGTGGGTGTTATGGCCTGTGCCCAAGGCAGCTGCCATCCCGCACACTATGGCGTAGATATTCTTGATAGCACCAGCGAGCTCTATGCCAAACCTATCGCGACTTTTGTAGACCCGAAAGGTTTTGGACGAAAACATTTTCGGGATGACCGCGAGCACGTCATCGCTGTCGCTGGCGATCACACTGCCGGTGTGCTGGTTCTGGACGATTTCCTTCGCGAAGTTGGGCCCGCTTAAAACCCCGATCTGCACATTTTTCAGTTCTTCGGCGAGGATTTCGCTCATCAAGGTAAAGTTAGGAGCTTCTATTCCCTTAGTCGCGCTGATCACCATGGTGCCCGGGCGAATATAGGGTGCCGCCTGGCGAACGACTTCGCGATAGGACTGGCTGGGTATTACTACGACAACCACATTGACATCGCGCAGGCTCTCCACCAAATCCGCAGAGATACGCAAGTTGTCGTGCAAACGATAACCGGGAAGATAGTTGGCATTTTCCCGCGTACGTTCACAGGTTTCGGCGCGCTCTCGATCACGAAACCACAAAGTTGTCGCGTGACCATTGGCAGCAACGATATTGGCCAGCGCAGTGCCAAAACTGCCGCCACCTAATACCGCGACTTTTTGTACCCGATTCTCCGCTGAATTTGGGTTAGTAATACTCAATCTCGAACCCTCGTTTTAATGTGTTCCAGTTGTGCCCACGTGCGGCCTACGAAGCAGGTGCGGCGTCGAGAAACTATCAGACCCTTATGATAGCGACAAGCCGCTGCCGGGAGCCTAAACAAATTCGGTTAAATTGCAGGCAATAAAAAAGGCGTGGAGCAGAGTCCACGCCTTTTTAGCGTCGTCCCAACTCAACGGAACAACTCGAGCAGCAATTTATTCAGACGCTGAACATAGGCGGCGGGATCTTTTAAGTGACCGCCTTCCGCCAGTGTCGCCTGGTCAAACAATACCGCCGCCAGCTCATTGAAACGGTCTTCGTCGGCTTCCTGATCCAGTTTGACCACTAAGGGATGTTCAGGATTGATTTCAATAATGGGCTTGGTGTCCGGGACTTTTTGCCCCGCCGATTCCAACAAGCGGCGCATTTGCGCGCCCATATCATGTTCACCAACAACCAAACAGGCCGGTGAATCGGTCAAACGATGGGTGATGCGCACATCTTCGACGAGGTCCTTAAGCGCATTTTTCATGCGGCCGACCATGCCTTCGAATTGTTTTTCTGTTTCCTTCTGATTTTTCTTTTCTTCTTCCGTCTCTATAGCACCGAGATCCAACGCACCTTTGCTGACATCCTGGAACGGCTTGTCCTGATATTCCATCAGATGGCCCATCAGCCAATCGTCGACGCGGTCGGTCAACAACAACACTTCGATGCCCTTCTTGCGGAAGATTTCCAGGTGCGGGCTGTTTTTCGCAGTGTTGAAATTCTCCGCCACCACGTAATAAATCTTTTCCTGCCCTTCTTTCATCCGTGAGATGTATTGATCGAGCGACTGGTTCTGCTCTGGCGAATCCGTGTGAGTGGTGGAGAAGCGCAACAGCTTGGCGATTTTTTCTTTGTTGGCGTAATCCTCTGCCGGTCCTTCTTTGAGGACTTGACCAAACTCTTTCCAGAACTTGCTGTATTCCTCTTCGTTGCTGGCAAGTTTTGCCAACATATCCAACGCGCGTTTCGTCAGCGCTGACTTCATACTGTCGACATTGGGATCTTTCTGCAGAATTTCGCGCGAAACGTTCAATGACAAATCGTTGGAGTCGACAACACCTTTAATAAAACGCAGGTACAACGGCAGGAATTGTTCGGCCTGATCCATGATGAAGGTGCGTTGCACGTACAGCTTCAGTCCGCGCGCCGCTTCACGGTTGTACAAATCGAAAGGTGCGCGCGCAGGTAGATACAACAAGCAGGTGTAGTCCAACTTGCCTTCGACCCGATTGTGGCTCCAGGTCAGCGGATCCAAAAAGTCGTGGCTGATGTGTTTGTAGAATTCTTTGTATTCCTCATCCGTGATATCGCTGCGTGAACGAGTCCAGAGCGCGGTCGCCTTATTGATGGTTTCGTCTTCCGGCTCTTTTTTCTCCGCTTCGTCACCAAAGCGTTGTTTTTCCATCACGATGGGCAGAGAAATGTGATCGGAATATTTTTTGATGATGGAACGCAGACGCCAGCCGTCGGCAAAGTCTTCTTCGCCTTTGCGCAAATGCAGAACCACTTGAGTTCCGCGGCTCGCCTTTTCGGTATTTTCGACTGTGTATTCCGCTTCACCGGTACTGACCCAATGGACTGCCTGATCTTTGGGCGCTCCCGCGCGGCGGGTAAACACTTCCACTTTGTCGGCCACTATAAATGCGGAATAAAAACCAACGCCGAACTGGCCAATCAATTGCGCATCTTTTTTCTGATCGCCGGAAAGTTTGGCCATAAATTGCGCAGTTCCCGACTTGGCAATGGTGCCGAGGTTCTCAATCACCTCTTCCCGACTCATACCGATGCCGTTGTCTTCGATAGTGATGGTGTTGGCGTCTTTATCGAAGGAAACGCGGATGCGGAGGTTGGGATCATCCTCATACAGACTGGAGTTTTCCAAGGCTTCAAAGCGGAGTTTGTCGGCGGCATCGGACGCGTTGGATATCAGTTCGCGCAGGAAGATTTCCTTGTTGGAGTACAAGGAGTGAATCATCAGGTGCAGAAGCTGCTTGGCTTCTGTGGCAAATCCACGGGTTTCTTTGGCGACGGCAGCAGTCATATGTCTTGGCTCCTTAGTGAATGCCTTTTTAAAAACATGGAGGCCAAGATGGGGATGGGATGGGATTTTTCAACCGCCGGCAAGCCGGCGGAGAGCTATTTAGCTAATAGGTAAGACGGATAGAGCCGAGCATTATTTGCAGCGATAGACACCGAATGTCTGACTGCCTTCACTCATTACACCTTCGGCAACAATGGCATCGCCACCGAGCACAACAGCTTCGTTTTTCGCCAGCATGACGAGCTCGCTGAACATTTTGTCATTTGAACGAGGAATGATGACGATTTTGGACAAAGTCTTGGATGTAGTGACACCTTTTTTCACACAGTTAACGACTCGGTCCTGTGTTAGTAAGGCAACTTCATGACTTTTGGCTGAAGGCTTCACCCAAGTGCACCCGGTCGATACAGCAGCAGCCAAGGCCAGGATGATCACTTTCTTCATATGTTTACTCTCCAATGGACTGATCGGATTGATCGGAAACTTGTTGGTATAGTTTTTCGCTGGCCTCAATAAATTCAGCCACATCGGTTGCCTTGCGAAACTGCATTGCCGGCTCGACCATTGACCGGTCGTAAGGCGGTGACGAATTGAATTCAGGTTGCCCGAGAATTTCGAGCAACATAGGAATCAACAACACCATAGGCACAACAGCGGCAACGCCCACCCGCATCAGCCCCACCAAATGGGTGGCAAAACTGAGCGTCATATAGCCCAGCGCAAAAACAGTCGCGGCAGTGAACAGGGTGACGCTCCCTCCCTGCCAGTTCCACACCCCGAAGTGATAAACCCAATAAGGCGCAATAAATTCGAACACTGCCACCGCCAGCAAGGCTGCCAAAGCAGTACTCAAGTGGGTGGAAAATTTTGTGTCGTGGCGAATGTTCTTGCCGATAAATGCCCAAATACCCGCAAATACCACAGCACCCAACACCGGATACAAAGCACTAAGAAGGAATTGGGATAATTTTTTGCGCTCCGGATTCGACAAATACGAATCCCAGACCTGCAAGGCAATCAACAAAATCACCAAAGTCCCGTAAACCCACCAATGCGACAGTCGATGTCCCAATGCCTCCCAGCGCGACAGCGGAATCGCAGGCGCAACGGTATGGGACTCAGAACAAATACGCACGTGACTGCGTCCCAACTCGAACACTTGGCCGGAAAAAAACGGGCTGTTTGCAGTCAGCTTGGTTTTCTTGTGCCCGAGCACGCCACGGCGGTTCTGTTCGATACGCCAGGAGCCGTTGAGCGAAGACAGATCCGTTGCGGACAATCGGTCAGTCACGGGATCCTGCTCTATCACCAAATGATGAGGCTCGATGTGAGGATCCTGCAGAATGACATCGCAATCCAATGCTCTGCCCAGCACAATTCGATGCCCCGGAAATTTCTGTGTCGAAATAACCGCGCCAGCGCGATTTACCTGCTGTACCACTAGCGCCATGACATCACCTCAACGAAACGCGCAAGGAAACGCTGAGCTGCGTCAGCTCTCACTCCTGCAAGAGTGAAGTGATCCATTGCCGCGCGATTGTCCTGATCTACGGTGGCCCCCATATAAAAAACATCGTAGAGTCCCTTGAGTTCTTTGTAAGGACGCACGCAATAACTGAGACGCCGCCGCATGGATTTTTCGTTGTCAGGATTCGAAGTGGTGACAATGCGGTCGACACAGGAATAATTTTCCACATTGTCCTTACCTGCTTTGTTTCCAGGCCTGGCTCCTGCGGTATTGGCTCGCCAATGGCGATAAAACGCCGGTGGAGACCACTCTTCCGCCTCAAAGTAGTAATACTCGTATTCGAAGAAACCTGTGGTGAAATCGCGATTGACGTAAACCGTATCAACATTGTTACAGCCGCGGGCGATCTCCAAAGTCAATGCCTCCTTGTCGTAATCGCTGTTACCCCAGCATTCGAGCCAGGCGACCACTTCGCCGAGAATCATCACCTGCCCCATTTCCTCTCTCTTCCATTCACCTTTGAGCATTTCCTCAAGCATGGCATCGGTCAGATTGCCAATCTGGTTAGCCATATCTTCCAAAAGACGGTAATTTTCCGGCAGATCCCGGGCGCGAGCTAACAATGCGCTGAGCGCTTTTACCGGCACTAAAAAGCCGACTTGGTTGCCCGCCGACGCAACGTTGATACCCACTACTTCCGAGCGACGATTGACCGTCGGACCCCCACTCATCCCCGAATTGATAGCGCCGCTGAAGTGGATGCGTGCAAGAAATTTATCGTCAACCAGCCCGTTGTAATTGCCAGCGACTATGGTCATGCCCAGGTCATGAGGGTTGCCGAGCGAGTAAAGAACTTCGCCCTTGCGCGGGATGTTTAGTGCCAATTTAAAAACTGGCGGCAAATTTTCTGGCAGGGAAGCGAATTCCAACAGCGCGAGATCGTTTACGACATCCGCTGTTAATACCGAAAGACTTTGTTTGGTTTTATCCACCTCGACTTCGATGCGATATTTTTCCGCATCCATTACCACCGACGAAACCACGTGATAGTTGGTGGCAAGGCGATTTCCTTCCACCAGAAAACCGCTGCCCAGAGCCACTTGGCTACCGGACTTTTTCTCAATGATGCGGATTTGAAACAGCGAACGCTCCAAACTGGAAAAAATCTTGTCGGGCGAGAGGGATTCTTCAGAATCTTGCGCGCTTGCGCCAAACGCTAAACAAAAAATAACGGGCAAGAATACCGAAAAAAGAGCAGAGGTTTTTGATGACAGCACAGCCAAGGGAAGCCCCGCTTTGATGAAGTGACCAAGGTTAGCACAGGAGGGGAAGGAGCAAAATGCACGCATCTATCCCGACTTGTGCTGCGACGGGTTTAACGGACCTCAACAAGAGCGGGAGGTTCAGGAGGTCAAATCATCCAGCAATTGGCGCAGGGACGCTACTTCAGCTTGCAGATCGGCGACCTGCTGTTCAAGCGTTGTCACCCTTTCCGCCAACCCCTCCCCGCCTGCTTCAGCGCGCGTTGAATGAGGTATGGCTTTTAAGGCTTGCTCCACGTCACCGCTGAACAGGTGCATATAGCGGGACTCGCGCTTACCCGGTTCCAAAGGAAGCTTGGCAATCAGCGGCTCAGAGCGATTCATCATGCGATAAAGTACTACTTCCACTTCTTGCACATCTTTAAACTCGCACAACCGATTGGTACGGGTGCGCAATTCGCCCGGCGTCTGTGGACCGCGCAAGAACAAAACACAAATAATGCCGAGCTCTTGTGGCGAAAATTTGTACTCACTGAATTCAGTATTACAAAAACGATGCTGGTATTTTGTGACACGGCTGCCAAAGCCCGTCAGCGCCGTTACCAGTCCCGCCTTGACCAGTTCGTCTACCGTGTCTTGTACCGTTGCCTCAGCCAATTCCAGAACGGGTTCGCGATTGCTTTTCTGATTGCAAGCGTTGGTGAGAGCGTTGAGGGAGAGAGGATATTGTTCGGGGGTGGTAAGGGATTTTTCGATCAAGGACCCAATGATGCGGGTTTCATAAAGAGAGAGTTCTTTCATATTGCCACGTCCAAGTATGTATCGCCGACGTGCGTCACCGATACTATAGAAAATAAGGAAAATCCTAGCGCCCGGATGCTATGGCATTGCCTGGATGGCTGGCAATAGACAGTTGATAAACCATCGGCAATTTCGGCAATAGCATCGGCAATATTGTTATGTCATGCCGATGCTATTGCTCACAGAAGTTGACCTTACCCCCGAATTAGTACCACTTTCTCGATGAGAAACTCATTTTAAGCAGCTCGGCTGACGAAGGCGACGGGCGACATGTAATTCAGCGAACTG